>JAAUXT010024133.1_pt1 | contig 22039 bp, 17 predicted proteins | sample 7278171 | NCBI WGS metagenome assembly JAAUXT01 (sample SAMN14350112, study PRJNA611818) | marine sediment metagenome | isolation source: surface marine sediment (1.8m) | place: French Polynesia: Moorea | collected 2018-08 | reverse complement strand
GTCTCATAATCGCGCCCGCACAGAAAGCCATAGGCCACCGTATCGCCCTCGACCTCGGCCACGGAGAGCTTGCAGTGGTTGGTGCACAGCTCGCAGACTTCGGAGCGCACTGGGATATCGGCCCGCCAGAGATCGAGGCCGGCAAAGCGGGTTTCCGGCGCCCTTGCGCCCGCGGCCTGCCGTTCGTCGTGCAGGGTCAAAGCGGTTCCCAGCGCGCCGGTCAGGTGGCAGTATTTCGAAACCAGGATCGGTTTCTGGAGGCGTTGTTCAAAGGCGGCCACCAGGGCGCGGTTCTTGGCGGTGGCCCCCTGGAAGAAAACCACATCGCCGATGCGGCTCTCGGTGGCGACCTTGAGCAGGTAGTTTTCGCGCACGGCGTGCAGCACCGAGGCCAGCACCTCGTCCGTGTCGCGGTCTTCGGCCAGATGGTGGTTCAAATCCCGCTCCATGAAAACCGTACAGCGGTCCGAAGACAGGGGCGCCCGGCAGTTTTCCGTACGCCGGGCAAAGTCTTCCAGCCTGCATCCCAGTTTGGCGGCCTGCTCCTCGATGAAACTGCCGGTGCCGGCAGCACAGACGGTGTTCATGGTGGCCGAGGTGACGCGGCCGTCTTCGAGGGTCGTGAACTTGGCGTCCTGCCCCCCGATCTCGATGATGGTGTCCACCCGCGGGTCCAGCTCGCAGGCGGCCCGGGCATGGGCCGTGATCTCGTCCAGCACCAGGTCCGCACCGATGATCCGGCCGATGAACTTGCGCCCCGAGCCGGTGGTGCCGGCCCCGAGGAAATCCAGCCGGCAGTCGTGCCGCCCAGCCAGGTGGTCGATGGTTGCGAAGATGCGCTGGGTCGCCTCCAGGGGGCGCCCGCTGGTGCGTGTGTAGAAGCCGGCCAGGACGGTCCTATCCGGGGCAATCAACACCGCTTTCGTGCTGGTGGAACCGATGTCGACGCCCAGGTAGGCTTCCTGGCGGGGCTTCAAATCGGCGTAGCGGTCGACCTCGACGGCCAGACCATCGTCGGGCGCCGCCCCGGCAGGATGGCGGAATTGCTCCCGGCTGTCGAAGCGCGGATAGCGCGAATGGATCAGGGTCAGGGGAGGGTGGGTGTAGTTTTCGCGTTGCGGAGCGGCCTGGAGGATGTCTTGCGCGGCGTTCAGCCGGATGGCTTCCGGCCGGTTGGGAGCCGTTTCCAGGCGGGTTTCGAAAAAGCGCAGGGCCGCACCTAAAGCCACATAGAGGTGGGACGGACCCTCCACCTGCATGGGCACCGCCAGCAGATCCTCCAGATAGCGCCGCACCTGCCGGTTGCGGGCCACGCCCCCGCAAAACAACACGGGTTGAGCCGGGGCAGCGGCACCACCGACCGTATCGGCGATATTGCGGGCCAGGCCGTGGCAGAGTCCGTCACAGATGGCCGCCAGACCGTGGCCTTCCTGCTGGGCATGGATCAGATCGGTCTTGGCAAAGACCGCGCAGCGCGAGGCGATGCGCGGCCGCGGGGCGGTGTTGGCCTTGGCGTGGGCGGCGATCTCGGCGGCGCCGCCGAGGCTCAGCCGCCGGGCCTGCTGGTCGAGAAAGGCCCCCGTGCCGGCGGCACAGGTGGTGCTGCCCCGGCTGCCCAGATAGCCGCCGTCCTCCCCGAGCCGGATCAGCTGAAACTTTTCCCCGCCCACATTCAATATGGTGCGGACACCGGGCCGGTAGTGCCGGGCGGCGGCGATGCAGCAGATCTGCTCGTCGAAACGTTGGTTGGTCCGCACGATCTCCGGGGTGCCGACACCGGTCGCCACCCAGAGCGCTTGCCCGAGGTCGAAATCGGACAGGAGATCCACCAGGGTACCGGCCATGTCGCCGAAATGAAACCCGTAGCGGGAATGGACGATTTGCCGGTCCATTGTCAGTTGAACGATGCCGATCGACACCGAACCGATATCGATACCCAAAATGGCTGGTTGATAGGTCTGCATGAAGTTCCTCAGATTCTGCGCTAACTGTTTGCGGGGCAAGAACGGGCAAAGGGTCAGGTCAGATCCGGCGGCAACGGCGGATGGAAGCGGTCATATCGCTGAATACAACACCTTGGCCTCATGATGGTCTCGTGTAGCCAAACCTAAGGGTTTTACATTTCTTTTACAATACTTTTTAATAATAATTTGATGGGGTCGGTCGAGAAATTCGGCTATCAAGGGGTACAATGAATGGATATAAAGGCGAGGCCGGCGGGGGATAATTGAATAGCCAAATAATATCGATATTTTTCCGGTATCTTTCCGGCAGAAGGTGGTGCACCGCCATGTTCCGGGTTTGCGCCACGTGCATCGACAAGGGGGGCGTTCCGAGCGGGTGGGTCGTTGCGCTATGGAACCGTGACAATTGTTTTACAAACTCCAGCGGCACCCCATGGTGCCCGCGGCGTTTTCGATCTTGCGATTGACATGTCAGCCGGCCTCGGGCAAATTCCGGCCATGGCCTACGAATTCCTTTTCCTCCACCAGATTCACCTCCGCGGCCAGATCAGTCAGATCCTGGACACCTTCGGGCTGCCCAGCAACTGGGGCGACAACGCCGCTTACCTCGAAGGGCCGGGGGATTGAAATCTCCCCTTTGATTCCTATTATTTTTTAATTTTTTACGTGCTTCCGGGTTGCAACCCCAATCCCGAGGCAATGATAAAGATGCCCCATGCCTGTCGATCTGAGCACCCCTCTGCGGCTGCCCTGCGGGGTTGAGTTGCCGAATCGACTGTTGAAATCCGCCATGACCGATGCCCTGTGGCGCAGGTCCCTGGACGTGGTCGGGATGGCGCGTCCCCTGGTCGTCGAGCCCGATCTTTCCGGACGCCTCCTGAAAGGCCTGAGTGTCGGGGCCGCCCCCCATGAAGACTGCCTGCACGTCGGCCGGGGCCGTTGGGGCCCCAACCGTTCGATCTTCTTCTTCAAGGTGCTCAACACCCTGGGGACGATGGCCTGGTATTACCGCCAGATTATCCGGCTGTCCAAAAAACGTGCCCCCGATCTCGACTTGCGGGTGCTGAGCGCCCTGCTGCGGCATCAGGCCACCGAATTTCGCGTGGCCCGTGCCAGGCGCATGGTCCTTGAGACCGGTCGTCAAGCCCCGGCGCCCGTTTTTTAGCCGCCGCCGGATGCTGCGATCTCGTGCCTGCGGCCGGGGGCTTTATCTTGAAGCGGTGGCCGCAACCGGACGTAAAACCGGAGATTCGGATGCCATGACCATGATAAACAAACAGCGCTTTCTTCTAAGCACAGGATTTATAATCGTAAGCACAGGCTTTCTAATCGCCATGACGACCCATGCACACGACATCAAAGCCCCCGCCGAAGGGGCCGCGATGGCCCGGGCGGCCGAGGCATTCATCCGCGCCCTGGAGCCCGACCAACGGCAGTCGGCGCTTTTTGCCTTCGAAGATCAGGAGCGCTTCGACTGGCACTATATCCCCCGCGAGCGGGCCGGACTGCCGCTTAAGGCCATGACCGCGGATCAGCGCGCTCTGGCTCTGGCTTTTCTCAAACGCGGGCTGAGTGCCGAGGGCTATCGCAAGGCCACCGCCATTATGGCGCTGGAAGCGGTCCTGCGCGAAATCGAGACCTTCAACTGGCTGGGGCGGGATCCCGAGAAGTACTACTTCTCGTTTTTCGGAACCCCATCCGCAAACGGCACCTGGGGCTGGCGTCTGGAGGGCCATCATCTCGCGCTCAACCTGACCATCGTCAAGGGGCAATGGGTGGCGGCCGCACCGCGCTTCCTGGGGGCCAATCCGGCCGAAGTCCACAGCGGAGTGCATGCAGGACAGCGTGTTCTGGCCCGGGAAGAAGACCTGGCCCGCACGCTGGTCCGCTCGCTCTCTCCGGCCCAGCAGGCGCGCGCCGTCTTCCGCCGGCAGGCCTACCGCGATATCGTGACCGGTACGGATGCCGCCGCACTGCCGCCGGATCCGGCGGGTATATTGGCCTCGGACCTGGATGCCGCCCAGCGCCGCCAGCTCCATCGGCTGATCGACGTCTACCTCCAAGCCATGACCGCCGAGGTCGCCCGGCAACGAATGGATGCTATCCTGAAATCCGGCTGGAATCGGATCCGTTTCGGTTGGGCCGGCGGCCTCGAACCGGGACAGCCGCACTACTATCGGGTCCAGGGGCCGTCCTTTATCCTCGAGTACGACAATGTCCAGAACGGCGCCAACCATATCCATACGGTCTGGCGCGACTTCGAGGGTGATTTCGGCCGCGATCTGCTGCGGGAGCACTACGCCCGCGTGGCCCATTGATGGCGAATGGCGGCGAAAACAGGATCAGGTATCAGCAGGCAAGGTGTTCAGCAGGCGCTTGAAACCCGGTCTGGATCTCAGCGGCGCCAGATCGGGATCGCTCTCGAGCTGTGCTCGGTTCGCGTAGCCGGCGGCAATGGCTTTTTGGAGCTCGGCCAGCGATTCATCGATACGATCCAAACGGGCGAGCACGCAGGCCATGTTGTAGTGCACGCCGGCCGGATTCTCGGGGTCGAGAGCGAGGGCGCGCCTGAAGTTTGCCAGGGCGTCTTCCAGACGGCCCAGGTGGTAGAGGGCAATGGCGAGGTTGTTGTGGGTTCTGCCCATGCCGGGCTCGGCTTCAAGGGCCCGTTGAAAATACGCGGCCCCTTCGCGATAATTGCCCTGCCGGCTGGCCATGATGCCCAGGTTGTTGTAAGCCAGGGCATGCCGGGGGTTCATCTGGATGGCCCGCGCGTAATGGTGCCGGGCTTCATCCTGTCGCCCCTGCTCTTCGAAAACCGAGCCCCAGTTGTAATGCGTGTGGGCGGCCACCAACGCTCGCGGTAAAATCGTGACATTGACCGCCACCGCAGTGACGATTGCGAGAATCAGGGCGACGCCGACCGGTCGATAGTCTCGGGTCTTCAGCTGCTGCCAGCCTTGAACAAGGGCCAAAGCCGCAAAGGGTACCAGTACGGCCAGCATGGTTTGACGATAGCGCGCGAAGACAAAGAACGGCATGATGCCGGCGGCATAGCCCAGGAGAAAGAGGTAAAGCAGCCACAGTTGGGCACGCCGGCGCCAGCTGAGACAGATGCCGGCCACGGCCAGGGGCAGAATGACCCCGAAATGCAGAATCCCGACCAGGATGTTCAAGATTTGCGAGTATGATCGATAGGCGTAAATGCTTTCCGTATCGCTGGGCTCGACCGCGTTCCAAACCAGCGCCCATTTTCTCATCAGAAGTCGCATCCAGCCGGTGAAATCGGCTTTAATGGCATCCAGCGCCCGGCGGGTCCAGAAATGCGAAACTTCCATCGGGCTGAGTCGGCGTCCCTCGGCTTTTTCGGCCAGGCGGGTCGCGTCGCGGCTCTCGAAACGCCAGTCGCCCCGGCCGCGCACGAGCGATCGATAGGTGCCGGTGGCATCGCCGCTGTTGCCGATATAAAGGTTGAAACCGAGGTTGGATGTCGTCAGGGTAAACTCGCCGCCGACGATTTTGTTGCGCACGCCGACGGGCAAGACGATCAAGGCCAACCCGCAGACAAACAATGCCCCCCAGGCGCTGAGCCGTTTCCATCCGGCATCCCTGTGATCGACGACCAGCCAAATCAGAACGACCGGTAGCAGGATGAGGGCATTTTCCCTCACCATCACCAGGCACCCCAGGGTGGTGCCGGCCGCCAACCAGAGGAAACCCCGGGGGGTCTTGACGATGCGGCCCAGGAAGTAAAGAAGCAGGACGGTGAAAAATAAGCCGAAAACCGCTTTTTGGATCAAGAGGTCGTAGAAGATGGCGACCGGATAGACTGCCAGAAGGATGCCTGCCAGAATGCCGGCCGGCTTCGATAGGAAATGTCGGCCGGCCAGGGCGATCAGGACACAACTGCCGGCGCCGAAAAGAATTTGGATCAGACGCACGATCAAGAGGTTTTCGCCGATTAGACGGTAGACGACGGCCATAAAATAGGGATAGAAAGGCGGCTGGAAGAAGACCCCGCGCCCCAGCCAGCCTGTTTCCAGGATTTCACGGGCCCATATGTCATAGAGCTCGGCGTCCCCCATCAAGGTGTATAGCAGGTGCGTGCCCCGTAATTCAAAAAGGCAAAGGAGGCGCAGGACCAAAGCGCCCAGACCAATCGCCAGCAGGACAAGGGGACGGATTTCGGCACCGTCTGTGGAAGAATTTTGAGCGGTTGTGTGGGCGGCGTTCAAGAGCGCCCCCGCTTGCGACTGTCGAGCCTGACGGACTTTGATGGGTCCTTTCGTCGGGCGGTAGGGTGACGGCCACCATGGCTACCGAGGGAAAGAATGCCCGCGACGGCGTAGACGTACCAGTAGGCATATCGCGGTATCCATTTAAAAAGCTGAAAACGTGATTGGCCCGCATCCCGATCACGCCAGACAGTCGGCACCTCGGCGATTCGAAAGCCGGCCAAATAGGCCTTGATCACGATTTCCATGCCGATCTCAAACCCCCCGGTGCTTTCGACGTCCACCGTCGACAGGACGCTGCGCGTATACATTTTGAAGCTGTTGGTCAGATCATGCACTGGAAAGCGAAAGAAATGGTACAGGCTCAGTCCGGCCAGTCGCGAAAGGTTCCTTTTAACGAGCGGCCCCCCAATCTGGCGCCCCCCGGGCATGTAGCGTGAACCGCAGACCAGATCTGCACCGCGTTGGACGTGATCGTACATGGCCCCGACCGTTGCCAGGTCGTCGGAGAGGTCCGCCATTGTCACCAGCATGACCTCGGATTCTGCCGCGCTGAAGCCCGTTTTGATCGCGTTCAATACGCCGCGACCGAAATGGTTTTTTACCAGGCGAAGATTTCTCCTGCTTGGCGCCATCGGTGCCAGGGCCGCAAGGGTATCGTCGGCCTCGAAATCATAAACGATCAGGCATTCGTGGGGGACCCTGACCTCGCGATCGATGGCGGCGAGGGTGCGCAGAATGTTGGCCCCTTCGTTGTAGACAGGGATGATGATGCTCAGTTGCGGCGCCACCTAAATGCCTCCCACCTCGATTTGATCCCTGATCCAGGGGATGATTTCATCCAAGGCTTCGCTTAAGGGCGTACAGGCTTCGAAGCCGAGCACTTCACGCGCTTTATGAACATCGGGCATGCGCCGTTGGACGTCATATTTGAACGGCTGGTCCGAAACAAAGCTAAACGCCTTATCCGTGTGGATCTTGCTCCAGATTGCCTGGGCCAGTTCAATCACCGTGTGGGCGGTAGGGGTCGAGAGGTTGAAATCCTCGTTGACGGCCTGTTCGCTTTCCATGCAAAGCCGAATGCCGCGTGCGAGATCCCCCCCGTAGGTATAATGACGGACCTGGTTGCCGCTGCCCAGAATATGCAGCGGGTCCTGTCCTTTAAGAATTTTGTGCACGAGATCAGGCACCACGTGGCTCATGGCCAGTTTGATATTGCCCGAGCGGATTTCCGGATCGCAACGGGCGCGTTGCTCGCCGATGCCGATGCAGTTGAAGGGACGAACGATCGTATACGGAAGTCGATACTGCTCCCAGGCGCCCCGGGCAAAATACTCGCAGGCCAACTTCTGAAAACCGTAGGTCGAGGTGGGCGGTGGGCACCGTTGCTCTTCCCCCTCCGGAGTGGGGTACACCTCTGTGTTTTCAAACACCATGGATGAGGACAGGACGATGATGCGCTTGAGGCTTTGATGGCGGAAAGCATCGATGGCGGCGTCAAAGGTCGCCGCAATGATCCGTTCGTTTTCAGCCAGCAGATCGTAGGCCAGTTCATGGAAAAGGGCGATACCACCGATGACCGCTGCACCGGCCACCACCTGGTCGCAGTCGGCCACCAATTTTTTTAGAAGTTCGGTGTCTTTGGCATCGCCCTGAACGAAGCTGTAATCGGGGTGGCGATCATAGGTTCGATCGACCGGTCCGTACTTCGAAAAATTATCGATACCGACGACCTGGTGGCCGTGATCAAGCAGTTCCGCTACCAGGTAGCCGGCAATGAAACCCGCTGAGCCTGTGACAAGTACCTTCAATTAGATGCCTCCGCCTTGGCCGAAAAAATTCCAGATGTCCGTGATGATCGTGCTGTCGTCAAACGTCAAATCCGCATATTCCTCATGGGGTGTGCCGAGGATCACGATGTCGGCCTGGCGAATGAGCGCTTGAGGGGAGACAAATTCGGGATCGTCGATATAGACGTCCGAGCAAAGGACGCCGCGCGTTTCGATCTCGAGCAGTTTTTTTAGCTTGTATGAAAGCGAATCACGTTTGTCGTCGACGTTGGCCTTGAACGCCATGCCGAGGATACCGACGACCCGGTCTTTTAATCCGTAGCGCTCCTTGAGCGTCTGGACGATGAAATTCGGCAAGCCTTCATTGATCAGCATGGCGGCATGCCCCAGAAAAAAATTGTTGTTACTGAAGGCCGCCAGCTGCATGGTGTCCTTGAAGAGACATGGCCCGGCGGCGAAACCCGCAATGGGGAAGGTCTCGGCGCGGGGATAACGGTGGGTGATGCCGTGGAAAATGCGATAGAAATCAAGGCCGTTCATGGCCGCAAGCTGATAAAACTGGTTGGCGATGGCAAATTGAATGTAGCGCCAGGCGTTGGTATAAAGCTTGGCCAGTTCGGCCTCCAGCGGATTGAGTGCCACGATATCGGCGGTCAAACGCCTGAAAAGGGCGATGGCGTCCTGACGCGAATCCTCGTCGAAGGCCCCGATGATCTGCGGCAGTTCGCGGATTTCATGGAGGGCATTGCCCTGGGAGATACGTTCCGGGCAGAAGGTGATATGGAGTTTTTTACCCTGCTCCCTCAGATAATCGCGTATTTTACGGGTCGTCCCTGGAAAGACCGTGCTGCGCAAAATAAGATGCTGGTCATCACGAAGCAGGGGAATGATGGTGTCGATCATGTGTTTGAAAATCTTAAACTGGGGGTTTAGATACTCATCCACCGGGGTCCCGAGGCAGACCACGATGAAGCGGCTGGTGGCAATGGGGTCGTTGTCGAGTGCCACGAAAAGCTTGCGGTGAATCACCTGTTTCAGCAGCGCCTCGGCCCCCGAATCCTTGAAGGGCATTTCACCGCGGGTCACGGTCTCCATGGCCTGCCGGTTGATATCGACAAGGCAGACGTCCAGACCTTCATTGGCGAGCGCAATTCCCAGGGGAAGGCCGACGTGGCCCAGCCCCCCCAGAATACTCACATCATAGCTATGGGGTTCCATTCTCGGTCATCTTTCGGCAGGAAATAATTGACAAATGAATCCTCGGGGTTAGATAGTCTAAAATTGACCGCGGCATCAGGGGGATTCACTAGTATCTTAAACAGCGGCCCTCGTTTGACGAACGATCCGAACGGCAATTTCAGGCAACTGCCGATCGGCCCTCGAAGGTCGGGCCGCCTAATGCCGGTGCGGAAGCCCTGCCTGAAATCTCTTCTCCTGACCAGTACGCCGCCTTGTGCCAATTGCGAATCAATTGGCGGCGCGGCCCCCTTGCAGCGAGATCGGTTTTAAAACCTTTTTCAGGTTTGCGCAATTCATAAATCCATCCCTTCGACAAGCAGGATAGGTTAAAAATGAATACTTCAATGCGTGTCGCGATCTATGGCACCGGCGCCGTCGGCGGTTATTTCGGCGGGCGTCTGGCCCAGGCCGGTGTTGACGTCACTTTTATCGCCCGCGGGGAGCACCTGGCGGCCATTCAGGAAAAGGGTCTCAAGGTCGAAAGCATTCAGGGCGATTTTACCATCCGGCCGGCACAGGTCACCAGCGATCCTCACAACGCAAGCCCCGTGGATCTCGTGATCCTGGGGGTCAAGGCCTGGCAGGTGCGTGACGCCGCACTGGCCATGCAACCCATGCTGGGAGCCGGTACCATCGTGATGCCGCTGCAAAACGGCGTGGATGCGGCCCGCCAGTTGGCCGATGTGCTCGGCGGCGACCATGTGATCGGGGGGTTGTGCCGGATCATGAGCGTTATTGCGGCACCGGGAACCATCCGTCACATGGGTGCGGCCGCCCACATTGCCTTCGGCGAGTTGGACCGGCCACCGGGTCGGCGCATCGAAAGGCTGCGGGCGCTTTTCACAGCGGCGCAAGGGGTGGATTGTGAAGTGGCTGAAGACATTCGGGCGGCCCTCTGGAACAAATTTCTCCTGATTGCCCCCTGGAGCGGTGTGGGCGCCGTCACCCGGGCGCCCATCGGCACCATTCGGGATCTGCCGGAATCAAGGGCCCTGCTCGAGGGGGCCATGCAGGAAACCTTCGCTTTGGCCTCCGCCCAGAATATCAACCTGCCGCCGGATGCCGTGGAGAAAATGATGGCCTTCGTGGCGAAGCTCCCCGCCGAGGGGCTCGCATCGATGCAGCGCGATATCATGGAGGGCCGGCCCTCGGAACTCAACGAGCAGACCGGTGCTATACACCGCCTGGGGCTGGAACTCGGCGTGGCCACCCCGGTCAACAGCTTTATTTATGGGAGTTTACTGCCGATGGAGCTCAAGGCGCGGGGGTAGCCGGCCAGAAGGGGCATCTTGCGGCCCCAGGCGGCGTTCTCGCTCCCTGCCGGTCCTCGACGTAGCATAGGCTACGCCTGCGGGCGTCAGGTCGCTAAGGCCGAAACCCCATTCTATCCCTTCTGATCGGTGGCCGCATTTTGCTTGGGGCATCTTGCGGTTCCGGGGCCGTGTCTTTGCGCTCCACCTTCCCCCGGCGGCGCCATGCATGTCATGGCTCTTAATGGGTTGTGCTGAACTTCCAGGCCCTGGTAGAATAAGCCCGTACCCGAGAAGACTTCGCACCTGCCGGATTCTCATCTTGGGTCCAACCACGAAAGGAGCCGTCGCCATGCCGGACCAGCGGATTGTCCTCGAAAAACGGGAGTTCGTTACCATCGTGACGCTCAACCGGCCGAAGCGCCTCAATGCCTTCGATCAGGCCATGTTTGCCGAACTGGCGCAGGCGGCGGCCGAAATCGCAACGGAGCCCCCGCGGGCCGTGGTGGTCACGGGGGCCGGTGAACGGGCCTTCAGCGCCGGCTTCGACGTCAATCCGGACAATCCCATGTTGGCCGCACTGGGTGCCGCCATCGAAGCCCAGGATCACGGCACCGTGGCCCAGGCCATTCGCGAAATGCGCCGGGCCGTGGACCGATTCACGGCCCTGCCGATGCCGGTCATCGCCGCCATCAACGGCAAGGCCTTTGGCGGCGGCGCGGAGCTGGCGGTGCGCTGCGACCTGCGCGTGATGGATCCGGCGGCTGTTTTGTGCTTCTCGGAAGTGCGTCTCGGGCTGATGCCCGACTGGGGCGGCGGGGCCACGCTGGCCGCGCTTGTCGGTGCGTCCCGGGCGGCGGACCTGATCCTGACGGCCCGTGAATGTTCGGCCGCGGAAGCGCTCGATCTGGGCGTGGCCAACCGCATCAGCGCACCCGGCCAGGCGCTGGCGGCCGCCCTGGATCTGGCGGAAGCCGTCGCCGCCAACGGGCCGCGGGCGGTGCGATCGGCTCTGGCCGTCATCCGGGGCAGCCGGGAGCAGCCACTGGCGGCAGCACTCGATGCCGAGGAGGCGCGCGCGGCGGAATTGATTCTCGCGGGTGAATGCCTGCATGGTATCGCCGCCCACCTGTCCGGTAAAGCACCCGTGTTCCCGAATGCATAATCCTCCGGTTGTCAGAACGCCTGGGCCTGTGGACCGTACGCGGTTGACGTCCACCCTCGCGGACGGCTCGGTAGTGGGCTATGCGGAATTCGGCGATCCGGGCGGCCGGCCGCTGCTCTTCTTTCACGGCTGGCCGGGCTCGCGGCTTCAGGCCCGGACCATCGAGGAGCCGGCCCGGCAGCGTGGTCTGCGGGTGCTGGCGCCCGACCGACCCGGCATCGGGCTTTCAACGCCGGCGGCCTTTGTCAGTGTGGCCGCCTGGGTTCGTAGCCTGTCGGCCTGGATCGATCAACTGAACCTGTCGTCGTTTTTGGTTCTGGGCATATCCGCCGGGGGGCCATACGCGCTGGCCTGTGCGGCACGCATGCCGCGACGCATTGCGGCGGCAGGGGTCTGCTGTGGTGTGCCGCCACCCCGGCTGCTCAACCAGAGCCGTCATCTGTTCTGGCTTTATCGCCTGCTTCGGCGGATCGACCGTGGGGCCCCGCATCTGCTGGTCACCCTGATGAACTTGACGCGGATTTACCTGATGCGGGTACCGCCGTCGTGGTCCTTGCGGCCGCTTGGTCTCCTGCTGCCGCGGGCCGACCGCCGGGTCCTGCAGGACCGTGACCGCATGGGCCAGGTGGCTGCCAGTACCCGTGAAGCCTTCGCGGGCGGCGCCCAGAACGTGATCGACGACGCCCGCCGTCTTGAGCAGCCCTGGGGGTTTGATCCCGGTGAGATTGCCATCCCTGTTCATTTCTGGCACGGCTGCCGGGACCGCAACATCCCGCTGCCCTTGGCAAGGCCTTTCATCCAGGGACTTGCCGGGGCGCAGGTGCATTACTACCCGGCTGACGGCCATTACTCGCTGCCCCTGGGCAAGGCCTCCGCAATCCTGGATGACCTGACGTCCGATCCCCCTGAACTTTGAATGCTTCCCGAGGCATCACCGCTTGTGGCGAACGAACCGGTGGCGGGGATGTGCAGTTACGGGTGGCTTGACTTCGCGCCCCGAGGGGAGAGTGCCGTTGGTCGCGGGGGTGCCGGATCAGGGTTTGGCTGACGGCTTGGCACGGGCTTCGAGTTCGCGCTCGACCGCATCCACGACGGAATTCATGTCCCGGCGGTACTGCTTCTTGCCGTTGATGAACAGGGCCGGCGTGCCGCTGACGCCCGCCTGGTAGCCTTCCCGGCGGTCGGCTTCGATCAAGCTCTTCGTTCGAGCCGCGTTGCGGTCCTTTTCGAAACGGGCGGCATCCAGACCGAGATCCGTGGCGATTTTGTCGACGCGCGCCTCGTCGAGTTCGTTGAAGTGCAGAAACAGACGGTCGTGGAACTCCCAGAATTTACCCTGTCGCTGGGCGGCCACCGCGGCCTGGGCCGCCGGCAAGGCAAATTCGTGGCTGCGCAGCGGATAGTGTTTGAAGGCGATCCGGACCTCGTCGGGGTATTCGGCCGCCACCTGGTCGAGCACCTCGGGCAGGCGGGCACAGAAGGCGCATTCGAAGTCGCTGAATACGGTGATGGTGACCGGCGCATTCTTCGGCCCTTTGACGGGGGCGTCGCTGAGATCAAATGCATGCACCGGGTTGACGCTCACCAGTTGAACGTTTTTCTCCTCACTGTTGCTTACCAGAAGAATGTCTTCACGGGGGCCGGCTTTGATGCGGTCAAAACCCGGGGCGATCGGCATGGCGCCCTTGAGTTTGCCCCCCGACGAGTAGATCCGGATTTCGTTGTCCGCCGTCAGTACGTAGACCCAGCGGCCCTCGGCCGAGATGGCCATGTCGCGCACTTCCGCATCCACGTCGATGCTTCCCAGGACCTGCCAGTCCAAATCGGCCGGCGTCGCACCGGCCAGGCCGGCCGCCGCCAGCAAGACCACAAGGCTGCGCCAAACGAACTTCATCGGTAACCTCTTCGTGTTGGTTTGAGTCATGGTTGGCTGCCATCGGCATTGGTTTCAGCATCATACCCTAACACAACCATTTTCAAAAAGTAACATAGGATCTTGGGGCCGTTTCGGGCGAAGGCCGGCGGTTTCTGTGGGGTTGGAGCGCAGCCGTCCACCGGCACGCCTTTTTTCCCCGCTGCCCGGTGGTGAATCGGTGTCCCAGGCATTCCGTCATGGCGGCCGGATAGTGGGCCCCGGGGCCGAATTTTCGGCCATTATGGCATGTTCTTGCTTTCGCCTAAATGGGGCTTGACAAATTCATCCGTTTGATTTTTATGACCTTTTCAAAATATTTCCTTTTGGGGTCCGCAACGGCACGTATTTTGGTTTTTTCGTGATTGTGGTATTTTAAATTTTCGCTCAATTTTTGTGTGATTCGAATCGGTATGACCAGCAATGATGACCCAATGCCACCGCGCAACGGTGGCTGCAAACCATATGGAGGAGGATAAGGATGGCGAAGTTAGCTGCAGCAGCGGTCAGGGCCATTGCCAATGGCGGCTGGCATCTGTTCCAGGCCGTCAACCGAATGATCCCTGCAGCCAAGGCCCCGCACCCGGACTGGGCGCCCCAGCCGCTGCTCAAGAGCTGCGACCGCAGCATACCGCCGCTGGGCTGGCCCCGTGAAACGGATTCCCTGTGCCCGCGCTGCGCCATCGAAGCGCGCAATGCCGTCGTCAACGGCGATATGAGCATCGATGAACTGGTCGCCAACCGACCGGGTGAAATCAAGGCCCGGATTCTTGAGGCCGACGGCCGGCTGATCATGCGCAAAACCTGTGAAAAGCATGGAACCTTCGAAGATGTCCTCTCCATCGACCCTGCTTTTTCACGGCTTGTCGAGGAACGATCCCCCGGGCGCGACCTGGCCGCCATGGGCGATGAACTGATTCACCGGCACGGCAGTTCATCCATCAAGTACGGTCGCGGGTCGGTGTTGAACATCGATCTCACCAACCGCTGCAACATGATGTGCACCCCCTGCTTTGCGAATGCCAACCAGTCCGGTGTGGTCTACGAGCTGACCCTGGATGAGATCAAATGCTTTCTGGACCGGGCGATTTCGTTCAAGCCCCGGCGTCAGATGTCGGTTCAGTTCACAGGGGGCGAGCCAACCATATCCCCCCACTTTCTGGACGCCTGCCGCTACGCCAAAAAGCTGGGCTATTACAGCGTGCAGGCCGCCAGCAACGGGATCCGCTTCGCCCTGGAGCCCGATTTCGCGGCCCAGGCCCGGGAGGCGGGTTTGAACATGGTTTATCTGCAATTCGACGGGACGACCAACGAGGCCAACGCCCACCGTCACATCACGAATCTTTTCGACCTCAAGCGCCGGGCCATCGCGAACATGGCCCAGGCCAAGATCCAGACCACCCTGGTGACAACGTTGGTCAACGGCCTGAACAATGACCAGGTCGGTCCGATCCTCGACTTTGCCATTGAGCACTGTGACCGCAAGACGGCGGCCGTATCCTTCCAGCCCATCGCTTTCACCGGCCGTGACGAAGATATCAGCGACGAGGATCGCCAACGTCAGCGCTACACCATATCGCACCTGGCCCATGAACTCAGACGTCATACGCAGGGACGAATCGATCCTCTACGCGACTGGTACCCCCTGGGGGTGATGACGGCCTTCACCTCGCTGGCGGATCATCTGCGGGCCCTCAAACCGCCCAAGGGGCGCAAGGGGCGCTTTGGCGGTCTGGCCTGCGCCTGCCATCCGGACTGCGGTTCCTCCGTCATGCTGATGTGCAACAAGAAAACCAAGGCCTGGGCGCCGATCACCCAGTTTTTCGATATCGAGCGGTTCATCGCCGACATGGCCGTGATCGTCGACACGGGGCGGGGGTGGAACGCCACCCTGGCCCAGCTCGTCCTGGCCTTCCTGCGCAATTTTGACGAGCGTCAGGCGCCGCCGGGCCTGACCTTGAAGGATTTTCTCAAGATTTTCAACAAGAAGACCGGGCGTTCGCTGTCGCAGGGGAAGAATCTGTTCAAAAGCGACTGGCGCACCATGTGGGTCGGTGGCATGCACTTCCAGGACCTGTGGGTGTACGATTTCCGCCGCACCGAGATGTGTTCGGTCCCCTACGGCACCCAGGAGGGCGAAATCTCCTTCTGCGCTTTCAACACCGGCATCGGCTGGCGGCAGATCATCGAGAGCCGGCATCGCAGGGCCACCATCGAGGAATGGTTCAAGACATGCGGCCGGCACAAGATTTACGGCGGGGACCGGCCCGTTCAGCTGGAACCGGCGGTTTCGGATGCTGAAACGCCAGTGGCCGTAAAAAAGCGCGCGTCCGCATCCGCCTAGCGCCGGTGAAATGAATTCTGCGGGGCCAACGGGATTCTTCCACCGGCGGCCCGGTGCGCCATTGGTGACGCCAGCCGCGGCCGTCGGCTCAAATCGCGGTGCAGGCCTGCCTCTCCCGACAAATCCCATCACCGTCCGACGCGCCCGCCATTGCATCCTGGCCACGGTTAACCGCCCGGCGTCCCCGGCAGCAGGGACCATGATCGTTGATGGCGGGCACCCTTTATTTCGCAATAGTGTTGTTGGGGTTCGCCGGCCGTCGGGCTCCCGATGCGTTCGTCCCGGTGCGGGTCAAGCTCAAACCTGGGGTGCCGCCCGCTGGACGGCCAGCAGGGTGACATCGTCTTCGCGGGGGGCGCTGCCGATGAAATTGAACAGGCTGGCCTTGATGCTGTCCAGCAGGTCGCCGGCCGAATAGGGCGAATTGCTGAGCAGCGACTGGAGCCGGCGGCGGGAAAAGAATTCGCCTTCGGGTGACCGGGCCTCGGTCAGGCCGTCGGTATAGCCCATCAATACCTCTCCGTGCGCCAGCTCGACAAGGTCCGGACGATAGATCGTGCCGGGCATCAGACCGACGGCCGGCCCGGTAGGGTCCAGGGGGATGCGGATACCGGCAGGGCCGACCACGTAAAGCGGCTCATGGCCGGCATTGACGTAGTCCAGCCTCCCGGACGCAGGGTCCAGCACCCCGAAAAATATGGTGGCGAACATGCCGTCGTGGCCGTGATTGCGGGCAATATAATCGTTGGTCAACTGGACGACGCGCGGAACGAGCATCATCGCGCCCGGTGACGGCGCCGGTACATTTGCCGGCCGGTAGCTCGAAAACTGCTCGGCGTAGATGCGGATCAGGCTGCGGAAAAGGGCCATGTAAAAAGCCGAGCCCATGCCCTTGTCGCAGACGTCGGCGATGACCAGTCCGATCCGGTTTTCCCCGAGAGGGAAGACATCGTAAAAATCACCCGAGACCTGTCCGGCCGGGTCCAGAAAGGCGGCGATCTCCCAGTCGGGCAGACTGGGGATCTGGTGCGGCAGAAAATCCCTCTGGATCTTGCGTCCTTTCTCCAGTTCGAATTCCGACAAGCGGGCCTGTTCGCGTTCGCGCAGCCCCTCGATCATGTGATTGAAGGTCCGGGACAACTCCCCGATTTCGTCGTGGGTGGTCACCGGCACCTGGACCGACAGATCCCCCCGGGCCACCTCGGCGGCCCCCTGGCTCAAGGCTTCGATCGGCCGGGCCAGGCGGCGGGCGAAAAAATAGCCAAGAATGCGCAGGAGGAGCAGCACCGTGGCCGTGATGACGGCCAGACGCACGATTTTGCGGCTGATCATGTAGGCAAAACCCGCCCGGTCGATATCGAAGACCAGATAATAGGCATGGCGGTCCTGCGGGCGGGTGATGTCGATATAGGCCGCCAGGACATCCTCGGACAACGTGAACCGGAAGGACTCCCCGCCGGGATGGCGGGAGAACTTGCGTTCCAGGGAGGTAACGGTGGCGGGCTCGCTGGGCACCAAGGCCAGCCGCCGGTCGTCGTCCAGGATGATGCGCTGCCAGCGGCGGCGGTCCGCCTGCCGGCAGTAGATCTCCATGTCGGCCACGGCATAGAAGGCCGACGACACCGAGGCGAGCATCTGCGCCAGGGTGGTGAGTTCGGGCCGTTCACGGCCGACGGATTTCCAGATGATGTCGGGAGGACTGTCACGCTGTTCGCGGTCGATCTGGTGCTCGACGATTCGCACCGCCGAATGGATGAAGTGCTTCTTGGCAGCCAGCATGTGGGCAGCGGTGGTGGCCAAAAAGACCAGGAGCCCGAAAACGACGAAATACAGCGTCATGCGCCGGGCGACGGATGGTCGCCAGAAGGTGAAACAGCATTTGACGTGGTCGATGGCTTTCATGCCCATAACTCCAGGGATCAGGTTTACTGCGGTGCCGGGCGATGCGCGATGCCGTCCATGATCAGGCCGACAATCAGATTCAGGTCCGATTCGATCGCGCTGTAATCGATTTCTGCAGGCCAGGGTTCGCCGGTCTGGGCGCAGGCGGCATGTTTGAGGGCGTCGGCGACGGTCATGATGGCGCGCGCCAGGCGGCCGGCGTGTCCGTCGCGGATTTCTCCGGATTGCATGCCCTGCTCGAGAATCTGCTGGATGAAGGCGATTTCGCGCTCCAATACGGATTGATAGAGGGCTTTGAACGCCGGCTGGACACGGTTGAGCGTATCGAGAGACAGGTTGTGCAGGTTCACCACCTGCCGGTAATAGCGCAGCCGCTCGGTCAGATAGGTCAGAATGCGGTGGCGGCAACCGGAAACGGACTCGATTTTCGTCTGCAGCGCGCCGATGAACACACGGGCTTCCTCGATGACCACTTCCGTGAAGATGGCTTCCTTGCTGTCAAAATAGTAGTAGAGCGATGATTTGTTGAGCCCCACCCGGCGGGCGATGTCGTCCATGGTGGTTTTTTCAAAGCCGAATCGGCCCAGACATTCGGCGGCGGCCTTTTTGATGCGTTCGCGCTTGTCGTCTTTCATCCCGGTTTTTCCCGGAGTGGCGGCGGTTGAAGGCGTTGGGCGTCAAGGCTTTCGCACGTTTTAGTAGTTGCGATGGGCAATGCACGATTTTTTCTGTTACGCCTTTTTCAAATTTTCAAACAAATCTATATATCGTTTGAAAGTTTGTCAAATGGGCCCAGCGGCGCCCCGGGAATCCGATAAGGGTGCACGCCGCTTCCGGCTTTTTTCTTGACCTCCCGACATCATTCGCCTATTTTGCGTCAGATTCAGGGGGTGACGGCACAACCGCGCGGGCAGGCACAAAATCGTCGTTTTGCCCGCGTTTACCCATTTGCCGTCGGGCAACACCAGGCATTCAAGATTCTTCCGGCCATTCCGGCAGATGAATCCGTTTCATCGGCAGATCGCAAGCGACGCCGCTCGGCTCGCGACGGTTATCGACAAGGAGGCAGAGGATGCGTTGGTTGCGCAACGGGCTGGTCGCCGTTTTCATCAGTGGGTTGATGCTGCAGTTGACGGGCTGCGCCGCGCTTTTGATCGGCGGCGCCGCCGCCGGGGCGACGGCGGCCGGCATGATATACCACGATGGCGAACTGCGCGCCGACATTGAAGCGCCTCCCCCCACCGTGATCAAAGCCACCGAAAGGGCTTTTCGCGACCTGATCTGGACCAAGGAATCCGCCCAGGCCAGCGCCACCGACGGTCAGGCCACCGCCCGCACGGCCACGGGCAAGGAAGTATCCGTGAAGGTGACGCGTAAAACGGATAGTATCAGCCAAATCGGTATCCGCGTGGGCACTTTCGGGGACGAGAACCTCAGTCGTCTGCTCTACGACAAGATCAAATTTTTCATCCAACACAGCTGAACCGCCGTCTGGCCGCAATGAGCACATTGATCGAAGCCCGCAATCTGGTGAAGACCTATAACGGCGCGGCGGCGGTCGACGACATCTCCTTTCGCGTATCCGCAGGCGAATGCTTTGGGCTCCTGGGCCCCAACGGGGCCGGCAAGACCACCACGATCCGCATGCTCTACGGATTCTCCCCCATCAGCCGGGGCCGCCTGACCCTTTTCGGTCAAGACATCAATACCCATTGGCGCGACATCAAGGCCCGTGTCGGCGTCTGTCAGCAGGACAATACCCTCGATCCGGATCTGACCGTCGAACAGAACCTCCTGATCTACGCCGGCTATTTTTCGATTCCCGCCGCCAAGGCCCGGGCGCGAGCGGCCGAGTTGCTGAATTTTTTTGCGCTGGCGCACAGAAAGGAAGCCAAGGTGATGGAACTCTCGGGCGGTATGGCCCGCCGCCTCATCCTGGCCCGGGCGCTGGTGAACGGCCCGGAACTTCTCATTCTGGACGAACCCACCACCGGACTCGACCCCCAGTCGCGCCACCAGGTATGGGAGAAGATCGCCGCCCTCAAAAAACGGGGCCTCACGGTGCTGCTCACGACTCACTACATGGAGGAAGCCGCAAGCCTTTGCGACCGCCTGATGATCATCGATCACGGCCAAATTCTGGTTGAAGGCCGGCCGGACGACTTGATCACCCAACACGCCGGCCGACAGGTGATCGAGATCGAAGGCGCCGATGCGGCCCTGCGGACTTACCTGACCGACCAGGGCGTCCAGGTGGACGATCTCGGCGAGAGGCTGATCGTCTACACGCCGGAGGAGTCGGAACTGCACCGTGTGATTCGGGAACAATTCTGCTCCGAGCGCTGCACCTTCCGCAACGGGACCCTCGAAGACGTCTTTTTGCGGCTCACGGGAAGGGAACTGCGGGAATGATCGATCGCCGGGCTTTCTCGCTGCGCTTTCTAAAGGTCTGGCAGCGCAACCTCGTCACCTACCGCCGCATCTGGAAGGTTAATTTCATCACCCCTCTGTTGGAGCCGCTGCTCTACATTCTGGCGTTTGGTCTGGGATTCAGCGGAATGATCGGCGACGTGGCCTATGCCGGGAAGTCGCTCGGCTATACCCAGTTCATGGCCCCAGCGCTGATCGCCACGGCCGTCATGTGGAATGCGTTCTTTGAGACCACCTATGCCTCCTTCGTACGCATGTATTACCAGAAGACCTTCGACGGCATGCTGGCCACGCCGCTCTCTCTCGAGGAGATCATCCTGGCGGAAATCGTATGGAGCGCCACCAAGGCGGTGGCGGCCGCGGCCATCATGGCGACGGTCCTGGGTCTGCTGGGTTATGTGGCCTTCCCCTCCGGATTGATGCTGGTCCCGGTGGCGCTCCTGGGCGGGCTGGCCTTGGGCGCCATCGGCATGTTCTTCACCGGCATCACGCCCACGATCGACATGTTCAATCTGCCCATCTTTCTGTTCATCACGCCGATGTTCCTTTTCAGCGGCACCTTTTTCCCGGTCAGCAACCTGCCCTCCTGGGCGCAACCCATGGCGCTGGCGTTTCCCCTCTACCACCTGGTCGAACTGACGCGGTTTTTCGCTTTGGAGGCCAGCGACACCCACCCTCTGATCAGTTGTATCTATCTGCTGCTGTTTTTTCTTGTTTTTGGGGGGGTGGCGTTGCGGGCCATGCGGCGCCGGCTTATCACCTGACGGATGCGTCAACGACCCAATCTCGGCGTTGCCCGGCGGGCTTCGGCGTTGCGGCGTACCTGGTGTACGCCTCACTTCTCAGCCCTTGGGCGCCTTGATATTGGGCCGTTGACGCATCCGTCCGTGCTTGTTGGCCGGAGGAAATCGGTATTAGGAGACGAGGCTATCTGTTGCGGCGTACCTGATGTACGCCTCGCGCCTCGGCCCGTGGCGCCTTGACCTTGGGCCTCTGGCGCCACCGTCCGCGCTATTGCAGACGGCGGGACAAAAAGACGGTGCCTGTTGCTGGCTGATCTCGGCGTTGCCCGGCCAGCGGATGCGGAGGGTTGCGATCGGGCGTAAAACGGCCGACGGGAGGGACCGCCCGCCACCGTCGAAAGGAGAAAACGTGTCCACCCGCGCCATTCAATGGCTTCGCAGGAAGAAGATCGAATTCAGCCTGGTGACCTATGAACACGTGGTCAAGGGGGCGGCCTTTGCGGCACAGGCCACAGGGCACCCGTTGGGCCAGACCGTCAAGACGCTCGTGGCCGACCTGGGCGGCGGATCCTTTGGTCTGGCCCTGATGCCCGGCGATCATCAACTGGCGCTAAAAAAACTGGCCTGGGTGCTGGGCGTCAAGAAGGCCGCGCTGGCGGATGCACGCAGCGCTGAACGTCTGACAGGCTACCACGTCGGCGGCATCAGCCCGTTCGGTATCCGCCGACCGCTCACCGTGGCCATGGAGGCGAGTCTCATGGCGCACCCCCGGGTGCTCGTGAACGGCGGGCAGCGCGGTATCCTGCTGAAGATGCGCCCGCAGGACATCGCGGCCGGGCTGAATTGCCGTCTGGGTGATCTGTTGGCCGAGGCCCCGCATCGGCCAGGCCCGCCGCTTAGAAGTAAATAAGGCCGGCCAGGGCCACGGTGACGATCATGCATAGCAGCAGCAGGGGCAGGCCCACCTTTACGAAATCGGTGAATCGATAGCCGCCGGGTTCCATGATCAGCATGTTGACCGGTGATGATACGGGGGTTACGTAGGCGGCCGAACAGGCAATCGCG
>JAAUXT010105284.1_pt1 | contig 22040 bp, 27 predicted proteins | sample 7278171 | NCBI WGS metagenome assembly JAAUXT01 (sample SAMN14350112, study PRJNA611818) | marine sediment metagenome | isolation source: surface marine sediment (1.8m) | place: French Polynesia: Moorea | collected 2018-08 | reverse complement strand
TCCCAACTGTGTGATTCCCTTGCACACCAGTGTGTGTGTGTGTGTGTGTGTGTGTGTGTGTGTGTGTGTGTGTGTGTGTGTATGTGTGTGTGTCTGTGTGATTCACCTGGAATGTGTCTTCATGGAGGTTCTTCTGAAGGAAGGACTCGAGTTTACTGTTGCGCTTCACCAGCACGTCACCCGCATTGCGCGCCATCCAATTACTTCTCTACCCGCCGTCCATTGTGGAAGTCTGCAACACAGTGACAGGTGAATTTGTTGCAGTGAAGTCTCGCAAACTGTGCAGCCGCAAGCGAGGTCCAAGGGCGAAGGGCGGACCCAGGGGGTGAAGTGGTGGTCATCAGACCTTGACTCATTCGTGTTGCAAAAGCAATTTCCCGTTTGTACGTCACCGTGTTCTGAAGAATCTCCACCGCCATTGTTCCTGGGTCCGCCCATCACCCATACGTCCTGTCCAACACCATCATGGCTCAAAAGTCACCAGTGAACATGGTTTTTGCGGAGTCCAGACTTGATTTGTATAGTTTGGACTCTTGTTCGAGGGAACAAGCTCTTTTTGTTGTTTTTCGATGAGACACGCATCAATTTCAAAGTGAAGCTGCATGCCATGGTAGATCCCCTTATTGTCTGGACACCTACTTCACACGAAGTTGGCCTGTGAGTTGCCAAATATTGCGAGTCCATATCAATGATGTCTCGATCTGTCCACGGTTGCGATTCAAGAATCCGATCTGGGTCAGGATCGTCACTCAAGCATGATGTTGCTCCGCTGCACAGCTTATCGATTTTGTTCCAACACTCGAATTCCTCAACTTGACGTGCCATTTCATCCAAAATAACCGCCATGAAAAGTTGCAACAGACTCACCAATGGCTGGAATACAGACGTCTGATGCTGTTACTTCAGTTCAAACTTTCAATGACAATCCAGAGTGAGACAAAAGTGTTCACTTTCTTCAAAACAAAAAGTTTTCCCAGTCCCGGGACCTTCCACTGAAAACGTATCCTTTGGGAACCGGAGATAAAATCCACGACCCGCCAAAAATCTTAGCAGTGGAGTCCAGATCCAGACAAAAATTGATCCCGCACTGTTCTCGAAAACTTGTTTTGATGAAAATCAATCTCATAAAGATCTTCCTGACCTGCCAAGTTGTGAGGACTGAAGAGCAGAACTTGTGACAAAACACTGAAATGGGAAGTGTCCTCGGACGGAATGACAACTAAAGTTTGTGATGGAAACAAACGTGACAAGTGGGGATGAAAAACCTGAACCTCGCGATCTAAAAATAGAAACCTTCGGTAAAAGTAGGTCACGTCGGGAGCGCGAGTCCTAGAAAAAGAGAACTGAGAACGGTATTCCAGGCAATTTCGATAAACTTTTGACCTTTCTGAGACAAATAGAAGACAAATGCAATGACTAATAGCCAGTGATGCAGCGGCGTTGAAAAGAAACGGACTGAAAACAGGTACTGTGGAGAAAATGCTTTCACTTTGGAGCGGTTCTCTTTGACCTTGTTCTCGTAGCTCGAATCTGGAATGACAGATGAGTTCTCGCCTTTGTTGATCTGGCTTTTCTGTGTGGTGTTGAGTGTTGTGTTGTGCTTCACTGTTCTTTGTTTTGCAGAGATGGAGTGTGAGTGGTCGGTTTCGGAGTCAGACGGCTGCACGCTGCAGGTCACGTGTCGCTACAAGGACGCGTGCGAGACGGACGAATGTTTCGACCTGGACACGCTGCTGGAAAAAGCGCTGAGTGCGCCCAGGGAGGTTATCAACTACAACAGGATCATCACAGGTGCGTCAACGTCCTGCGAAGTTGTAATGACAGGGACAGGAAAAAGCGTCCAGTTTGACGGCATGCAAATCCACCGTACGGTTTGTTCGTTGCGAAGGTTCCCACAAGGTTGGAAATTTGTTGTCACTCTGGATACGAGGTTGTGCCAACAAAGTCTGGAAATTTTCATTTTCAAGGGGTTGACTCGACACAACAGCTGACAAGTTTGCCCTTCCTGGAGACGCAAGAACATACTCGAACAACCTTGGTTGTGGCTGTTTGCAGGTCCCAGCGCGAACTTCACTGATCAGTGCACGTCCAACTACGGGAAGATTTGCCCGAGTCTGGAGCCGTGGCACTGGACGGACTACCTCCCGACAGTGGACTCGTCTCCACTGCTACACGACTACATCTACCCTTCCTACAGTGCCACGACGTACTTCTTGAGCACCTACATCTTTCTACCGATTTACACTTGGCTTGTGTCTCCAGCTGCGGACTACATCTTCACGCCACTGAACACTTACGTGTTCGGTCCGGTGTGGTCCTACACCTCATGGACAGTGCACACTGTGTACGACTCTCTGCCCAGTCTGGATTTCGAAATCTTGTGGGACATCAACACGTTGGAATTCATCTTCCATTTCGTCGTGTGTGTGCTGACCATGACGATCCTGTTCATGGTTGCCGTCGTGTACTTCTGTTACGTTTTCACGGACAAGGCCAAATTCGGGGTGGTCACCCGACACCCGTTAAAAGAGACTCAAGGACCGGAGAAAAACGCGCCCAGCAGCACCGCCACTCCTGAAGCTTGCGTCCCGGGCTGCACCAAGAACCACGTCCACAGAAGGTGAGTCCAGCGTCGTCTTGCTGTGTGCATTGCTTCACGGAGTGCTGTGTTTTGGTGACCTTGGTTCCCACGGTGTCCGACTCGTGTGCGCACCCGCTGCTGCCAGTTCATTTCAACCAGCGTCGGTTACGTTCCGCTCGCGGGATGTTACTGGGAGCTGTGGACACGGACTTGGACATTGTGTGAACTGAAGTCAAAAAGTGCATGGTGTGGTTTGGAAAGAGTACGTCGTACACGTCACCACTTCTCATCCGTTCTGGTGCACCAGCAAAGATTTCTCGTGCGACATCAATTCCATTTCTACATGAATGGAATTCGTGGTCAGCAGATGAACGGTTTGAAGTGCTTTTGTTGTCGACACTAACCGCATGGTGTGTTTCGTTTGTTCGCATCGCGCAGGTTCTCCTACCCGCCCAGCACCGCGCGGCAGCGCAAGACTTCCCTGCTGCAAACCCTGCAGCGGAAACTCGTGTCGTTCGCGCGAATGTACGACGAAGACGAAGTGTTTGACCCGGAAATGGAAACCAACAACTCGTCGCATTCGCCGACGACGAGACGAAGATGTAACACGGAAGGAGCTGTGAGGAACTGACGGTGTTGGGCAGTTTCCATGGTGACGGGAGTTTGGCCGTTCCCATGGTGATGGGGTTGGCGGGAGCAGGATGGTTGTGTTTGGGCAAATGAATCGGTGTATCAATTGTGTGTGGATGAACGAATGTGTGAGTCAGTGGTGAGTGACGAGAAAGGTTTGTTTTGGACACCAAGCGGCATTGAACGTGTGTGTGTAGTCCGCAGCAACGTGAAAACTGAAAATTTGAAGAGATTTGAGTTGCGGTTTTCGCTTTCAAGCAAGAAGTTGGACTGAACTGTCTCAAAAGTATGTGTGTTTTTCAAGTGACTATGATTCATGGAAAATTGAAAATCCTCAACACGAACGAAACAGGACGATTCCTGTGAGAAGTTAGAAAGGAAGACTTGTGGGAAGGTGAACTGTAGTTCATGTTGATAGCGCTCAATGAACTGGTGCCATATCAGGTCACGTGCCCCGTGAAGACACCGTGAAAATCTTAGGGCTTCGGTGGAGAAGTGATGAAGGCCAAAATGACGGAACCCCAGGGTCTGTTTTTCAGCATTGTCCGCCAGATTTGTGTGAGGACCCTCGATAATGACGTCCACATCGTGAACACCAGACCCTTGGTTGATGGACAGGACGCGGTTCTTCTCGAAATTTGATCTCTTGCTTGTTTGAAGGTCGTCCATGCGCAATACCCTCGGCGTTTGATGATCCCAAGTGTCACCGCATGGAACGCACGTTTCGTTCGGAAGGAAAGTTATCCTGCATGAGAACGCTTTTGTGAATTCCCGAAATTTGAACCACGACCTCAGGTTTGTCGAGCCGCCATTATGTGGATTTTCATGGGTCTCCAAAGAAAAGCCAGTGTGAAAAACTCAAGTATTGTTTTTGTGATACGTGTGAAGAGTCTTGCCGGCACGGACGGTGAGTGGCAGCTTCTCTTCGATATAACTTGATCTGACCTGCAATTAGACCTGCTATCAGACTTTTAGATTCTTATCATCACGTTCAGTCATTGACCTGAGATCAGTTGACAAACAGTTGTGTTCTCTATGAATTCTTGGATTCAGTGTAGTTTTCAAGTATTTTCATGCCAAAGTAGGATATCCTTGCTGCCAACAGTTGAACCAAAATGTGATGTGTGCACATTCCAAACGCAAATGAAGATGCCAAGAGGAATCGGTTCGATTCCCTCCCCAGCACGCCTCTCGCGCCTTGCACCAGACTGGGTGGGTTCAATCCGACCAGCTCTTCAAGCGACGTTCTTGCGATTTGTCTTCACTTCGTTCGCGGTTGTGAAACTGCGCACGAAGGTCGCAATCTCGCTGATGCATTGTGTCCAACTTTTCATGGAATAAACTGAAGGCCTTTCAATTAACTCGTGTTCTGGAGCACTTGTCCCGCTCTTCGCTTTGTGTCGTTTCCAGCACCAAGTGTTTCCCAAATACGTACTGACCAACAATTCAATTCCGCTGCAGCGTACAATTTGTTATAACGTGTTCCGTTCTTTGGCAGTTAAATATTCGATGTGAGATTCGAACTGTTGCTACGGTGTAAACGTGTCAAGTTGCGAACTTTGAGATGTGTTGTGGAGGCTGTGTGGCCTTCGGCGGATTCGCTTCAATCCTTCATGAAATTGACGCAAAGTCGGGGTGAACCAAACGAGTGTACATGTTGGGCGACTGAAGTTGTTTCGGTCAAATCAGAAGAGCAATTGTGTGATCCGCTGAAGGTTTGATTGTGTCCACACGTTCAGCTTAGCGTTGTCGTCTTGGTTTGGTAGAGATCCTAAAGAGCATCCTAAAGCGTATGCAGGCGTGAGCGAGCATGCCGCTAACCCTCCGTCCAAGTTCCAAACCTTCCTGTCGGCGGGGTGAGTACCACTCTTCTCAGTCTTTTTGCAGTGGTAGGACACTTTAGACAACTGTACACTTCACACTCTTCAAACATTTTCCACTTAAGATTTGAATTTTATCGCAAGTTTTTTTTCTGTAGTGGTGGTGTTGAACGAATATTCTGTACATCAGGTTCACAATTTCAAGGAAACGACTGCTCTGACTTCCCCGTGTTTGTCTTCTGTTTGTGTCTCCTCCCAGCCGAGGCAGTCGTGACGTGGAGGCCGAGCGACAGCTGCGCAGCCTCACCAAGTCTCCCGGCAGCCCGGGCGCTGGCGCCGGCGGGGGCGGGCGCGCCTGGCCGGGCGGCGGCGGCGGCGGCGGCAGCGACGACGAGGAGCCAGGCGGCGGGGGTAGCGGCGGAGGAGGCGGCGGCTTGCTGAGCAAGTTCATGGGCCGACGGCGCCGCGGGTCCCAGGACCTGCACCGCAAGATGACGCAGATCGCGTCCAGCTTCGACCGCGCTGCCAACTAGTGAGTTCCGTTTGCTTCGCGCGTTGACTTCCTTTGCAGAAACAAAAAGTTTTCGTTCGTAAGGACTGAGGACTCGTACGTGGCATGCAAGCCTTCACTTTCTTCACCATTGCGAGCAAAAGACAAAGTCACGTTCAGTCAGGTTGACCCTGGACACCAGCAACCATTGAAGGCTTCCAAAAGTTGACGCGCCTCGCTTGTTGCGACGAAATTCACATTTGCTGCAACTGGAATCGCGCTTGTCCTCCTGCCCCGATCTTCATGTTTGCCCGTATTTTCAGTCACGATGAGAAAGACGAGGACCGAATGCGGAGGGCGATGATGGAGGATCGGGAGATGGACGTCGACCACATGGCGCGCAACTGCAGCGTCCAGTGAACAGCCAATCGCACTGCGAGGATTCTGGCTGATTTCTACTGAACAGTGGCGTCCTGGACGTCTGTGAGTCGGACATTGCTCCGGGACGTCCCGAGTTTGAATGACGAACACTTTCAATTTCTTCGCTGGAGGAGATCGGTGAAGTTCTTTGCGCTGCCATCTCAAACATATACGAGGGGCGTTCAAAGAGTACGTGTTTTTCGCCTCAAAAAAAAAGTTTGACACGGAATTTTTTTTTGATTTCTTCACAGCACAAAGTCAACATAACAGTGAACACTGAACAACTTGTCAAGTTTTTCTGAACAGAAACAAGCAACTGACGTGGCTTTTGTGGTCGCTCCTGAGATTGCGTCCGCAGACCTTACGGGCTCGCAATGGTAAAATGCAATGCGGCGCACGTCAAACAACAATTCTTTGAACTCCAACAAGAAATCTGCTTGAGCAAAAACATACAGGTGGCGCAGAAGGTTGAACCACTGTTAACACAGAAATGGTCAGTCGACAACAAAAATGAAGTCATCCAAGCAACACAGGCGCAAATCCTTAAGGAACAAATGTCAGAGTCAATGGGCGTGTCCAGTACTTCTCCAATGTGGTTTCACGGGTCAAACACACTTCCAAAGTTCACGGGTTGGCCACCTGAGCGTTCTCCGGTCTGAGGTGCCTCAACCCTTCAAAGTAGCCACCATCTCTGTCGACACATTGCTGCCATCTGTGAGGGAGGTCTTGCATCGCTGCGCAGAACTCCTCAGGCCTGATGCTCCGTATCGCCTCAGAGACTGCAGCCCTCAGAGCGGGTAGATCCCGGAACAGACGACCCCTGATGACCTTTTTGATGCGTGGGAAGAAGAAATAGTCCGCCGGGGCGAGGTCGGGCAAGTAAGGCAGCTGAGGCAATGTGTGAATGCCTGATTCTCAGAGGTTGGCCCGGGTATGGAAGGCGGTGTGTGAACTCGCATTGTCATGGTGTAACAGCAGGCAGTGATGGTGACCGAATCCTGGTGCCCACATCCCCAGATGTGCCCTTCTGACCTTCTCTTTCAAGTGGCCCAGGATGTGGGTATAGACAAAACGATTGACAGTCTTCGGGACAAACTCGTGGTGGATGCACCCTTGATCGTCAAAAAAAGCCACAAGCATAACACGGCGTTGTGAGTGGGGATGGTGCACCTTTTGCGGGCGTTGGTCATCACGACCGAGCCAAACTTGCGACCTTTGCTTGGTATTCGGCTCGTAGGAATAGCACCATGATTTGTCTCTGGTGATGACTTGATGCAGTGTGAGAGGTTGTTGGGTCACGAGAGCAAGATTGGCTTGAGAAACTTCCAGTCAGTGTTGTTTCTGGTCGTCGGTCAACAACTTAGGGACAAAGCGGGCTGCCAACTTGCGGAGTTTGAGGTCCTTGCGCAGAATGGAATGGGTGGAGCCGACAGAGATCCTAGCACGTGCAGCTAAATCACAAACAGTTCTGCGGGGGTCCTGAGCAACCAGCCTCTGGATTTTGTTGATTGTCCTTCTGCTGCAGGCGAAGGCTGGTCCACCAGAGTGTGGGTGGTCCAGGCAACTTGCTGTTGGATCATGTTTGAACCGGAGATACCATTTCCTCACCGCTGAATGGAAAAGTGTCTGAGCACCATGAACACGCCTCAACTGGGTCCAAATGTTTGTGGGCATTTCATCTTGAGCAGTAAAATATTTGATGACGAACCTTTGCTCAGTGCGGCTCTGCTTCCCAGCTCTCAGAATCCTGTCTCCCATGGTGTTAGATTTGATGTGAAAGAATGCACAAGACTTGACAGTTTGACGACAGACAGTCACAATGTCCTCCTGCATGACCACACACAGCGATGGCACACAAAGGAGTGAGCTCTCACAACGCAGCACACGAGCCCCGTAAGGTCCGCGGAAGGTCACTGCGTGCGGACAGTTCCAGACAAGATTACTCATTGCCCGCGCACCACAGACAGTGTCAAATAACACAAGGACAGAGCCCGTACATTCAGATTCTGCCTCTGAAAAAACCTGGTTTCGATCGACAACTTTGCCGCATCAGGATGTCAAAAACACGTACTCTTTGAACGCCCCTTGTACGCTGGATGTGGACTGCTTGATGTGTGTAGAAAAGCGCCGCTTTTCTCGCATTTTACAACTTCAAGAATCTAACTCTTTATGAGCCATCAAGGCGTCTTTGAGATCACGAAGGGCGAGACAGTTTGGCGGAGCCTTGGAGTGCACGGCTGCAATTGACAGTTCATTTGTGAATGGACTTGTGGAGTTCAACCACAGTGCATGAAGCAGACATAAATGCAATGGGAAGTTGCGGTAAGAGTTTGCATTTACAGTGTGATGTCAGCGACCTTTTCTGCATTCTTATCGTAGTCGAGTTTGCTTTTTGAGGACTTGTGCAGGGCGCCGAACCACGACGCCGGGAACATGAGTGGTGTCATCGCCAAGTTGTATTGTCGTGTAGTGAACCGAACTGATTTGGTCACAGTTTTAGAAGCAAAATGTTCGGACGTTTTCGGAAACTAGTTTGTGTGATGTGTGATTGTGTTTTCTGAGCAAAGAGTGCGCAGTGCTTTTCGTATTCAAGCTCGTATACAAGATGCATTTGTTTGTTTGTTCCCGTAATTGTACGTGCCTACATGGCACGTCATCTGAAGCGGTGCGTCCTCAACGTTTGCAAGTGTTTCTGTTGAAGCTTTCGGTCGTGGGGTTTGTGTTTTTCAATCTACGGCAGAAGGCATTCTCAACGCAAGGGAGTCAATTCACAACACTACCGTCTTTTTGTTAAAAAGGCGAAAGCTTAGCAGAGGAATCAAGCTATTATTGTTTGAGTTGCGCGAATTCCCATGGGTGTTGAATTTATTGCTTCAAGATCTGTGGAAGGGGATCAAGAATTTTTGAGACCTGCGGATTTGCTGAAACATCGGCGCTTGTCCCTCAGTGTAGAATTTTGCTCTCCAGCTTCCAGGACAAACAAACGCAATTTCATGCTGCAGTTGCCATGGAGAAAAAAAAACATTGCAATTCAGAGCAGTTCTTGTGATAAAACTTCCTTGATGAGTCCTGTTCAATTGAATCTGCCAGGTTAGTTCGATCTCAGTTGTTTCTCGCCAGCTCAACTTCAAGGCAGGCTGGTCCACCTTTATGTCAGACAAAGGAATGCCGATGCTTCCCTCAGCTTCGAAAGAGCAGATTTGAGAACGCTTCTGCTTCTGCGCCCTCCACATCTGCGGAAAACCTGGCAGTACCTGAAGCCTTCAGCTCTGCGGTAACAATGCACTGCGGGCCGATTCAGGAGACTATGCGGCCTGTACCTTCTGTTGTTCCTCCCTGAAGTGAAAAGGTGAAGTGAATGAAGGGAGCAAAGATTTACGAGTATGAGAGTTGGTGACATGGACCTCAAAGTAGCCACGATTTGCAGAAGTCAATGTTGTGAATTCAGAAACAGGAATGTCGCACTGCTGCTGCTGCTGCTGCTGAGATTGTGTTCGCAAGTGTGAAGATGCGGTCTGACTGCTTCGAAGCGGAAAACGTGAAGGAAAATGTGTTTGTCTGCAAAGAGAATGTTCTAATTGTCATTTTGGTATGAAAAGTAGGTGTCGGAAGAAAAACACGCGGCTCTTTTGACAGGTAAGTCAGCTTTTGAATGCAGTTAAACTGTTCAAACTTGTTTCAAAATTGAGCTCTGAGTGTTGTTCTTCAAACACTTGGAAAATTTGCTCCTCAGCAGAAATTTGGCGTGTTTCAGTTTTGCGTCAGAGTAAGTGGAGAAGTTTTCTCTTTGCTCGATTCATTCATTGAACTGCCTGCATGGCTGCAGTGATTTTCGACCTTGAAGTTCTCTGCAACACGAGAGCACTCGTGCCATGTAGCGGTTTTGATGGTTTTGCTCCGAGAACCAGGTATTTGGTAATATTCTCAAGAACTGCCTGAGAAGAATGCAGACTTTTGAGAAGAACTTTGGCCTGTTTCATTTGAGATTTAAGTGGTTCTTACATGTGGGTAATTTTTTGGACGAGTGCTTACAAGTGTTTGCGAAGTCTGTCGAATCCTTGAAAAAGAGGTTTTTGTTTGGATTCTGGACTGGAATTTCACTCTGGCAACAACAGATGACAATCGGGTGCGATTTACTGTGGCATGGTACCCATGGATACTGCTGTGCACGTACGCTTGCATTGCTGACTCCAAACTAGGCTCGAAAATTAACAAAGGGAACATCAGTCAATGCGATATTATTATTTATTTGTGAGCAAACGGAGGTGCAAACAGGGCAACAGCACCAGCAATGCGTGAGTGCAACAACAACCGATTGGTTGGTTGACTGCCACAATTGTTGACCTGTTTCCATCACTTGTCCATTTGGAGCAATAAAGTTATCTCTACAGACAGTTGAATGCTCGTTTTGACTTCAGAGTACGGCACGTGGATGGATGTGACGACGGTATAAACACACCACACTGCACCTATTTCCCAAACAAGGACATCGCACCAATTTATGGATCAAATTGACTTGGACAGACATTTCAGTGAATACTCAGGCATCTGGAAGAGACTTAAAGTCACTATAAGTGCCTGGATTTCGAAGCAGACGGTTGTTGGATTTGTGCACACGTGCAGCATTTTGAATGTGCGTCGCGGACCGGACAGTGAGTCAGGGTTGGCAAACGGACGTGAGACGAAGCAGCGATGGCGATGTTCGATGCCGACTCCATCGAGTTCACAATCCACCTCGTGCTGCTTGTGCTCTGTGTCGGCATCATGAGCGTCGTTGGGCTGGTGAGTTTCGACTTTCACCCCAACCACACAGACACACACACACACACACACACACACACACACACACACACACACACACACACACACACAAGCCTCCACGACTTGCGTTATGTCAAGAGGAAACGACGCACTGGAAATCCGCATGTGTGTCTTGGGCGAAACTGAACACCACATTTACTCGTGCTTTCTTTGATGTGAAAATGTTGGGTTATTTTCGGACAGCATTCTGATTGCCGGTCAGCCTCAATGCAAAGCAGATTCCAAAAGCGGCGGGCAGGTCCATTTGCCGTGGTTGTCAAATCTCGGGTGGACTCTGCCTGGCGCTTTCAGGCTGTGCATGCACAAAGAAAAGCAGTGAATGATCCCAGGCAAACCATTCACAAAATTGAGATGACAACAGAGCGAAGAACGCTTCAGATGTCTCTGCAGAATTTGGTTGCCAAAATCAACATTTCACAGTGCGCCAAAGAAAAGCCAAGCCATCTTTTCGTGCTTGTTGGTTCCACATGAGGTGAATTTCAGACACTCAGTTTGCGCAGGTCTTTTGTGAACAGTTTCGTCAATAATGAATTCATTGGCTGGAGCAAGCCGTCACTCGCCATTCAGACAGTACGTCCTGCAGCGTGCGAGCGCTTTTGTGTTTTGGGCCGAATGTCCCCCGTTTCTTTTGTTCGTTCCCTCACCCTGCTGCTGCACATGTCTGCAGGTGTACGCGTGTTCCCTCACCCTGCTGCACATGTCTGCAGGTGCACGTACGTTCCCTCACCCTGCTACAGGTGATGAGTTCCCTCACCCTGCTGCAGGTGCACGTGTGCCGGGTGATGTGTTCCTCACTCTGCTGGACGTGTCTTCCCTCACCCTGCTGCAGGTATGCTGCTGTTCCCTCACCCTGCTGCAGGTGTGCATCTGTTCCCTCACCCTGCTGCACATGTCCTCAGGTGTACGTGTGTCGGGTGCTGTGTGACCGGAGCGAGCCGCGCGAGTGGAAGGAGTCGGGACACTTCGTGCCCGAGCCGAGCTTCCGGCGCCAGGAGAGCGTGCAGCAGGAGGACCACGCCGACAGCGACGCCGTCCGCAAGAGGTCAGTAGTGACGCCGTCCGCAATGGATCGGTAGTGACGCCGTCCAAGATGTCGTTGGCAGCGCCGTCCGCAAGAGGTCGCCAGCGCAGCGCTCAGTCATGCCGACCGGGGGTGGGTCCAGGATCAGTCAGGGACACCTCTCCTCTTGGGGTGGCTACTTCAAATAGAAATCTTTGTGGGATCAGGCAGCGGGCCCGGGCCTCCAGGTCCCCACCCCTGGTGACACACGAAAATAAGGCTCATCCAACCAGGTTCCGACGCGATCAAAACACTGCTGCCTGGTGCCTGGGTCCGCCTTCAAAACGCACTGACAAAACGATGAAACTGTTTACCCCTTGCAAGGTGCAGCTCTGAGGAATGTCCAGGTTTATACGAGGTTCTATTCAGAATTCCGTGGATCAGCATGTCGATCCTTTTTGACTGGTCGAGGTTGGTATTGATTTCTGAGTTGGTGCAGTTGTGTGGCATTAGTCAGGTGACCTTCCATGATCAAGAGGCCTTGTCTGAGCCCCGTCAGAACTTTGTTCTGAGTGCGCAACTATGGCTGCACCTGTGCTGGAGAAGGATGATGTGCCTTGGATTATCTGGCAAAGGATTTGTGTGTGGTTTCTCTTCAAAATGGGCAAAACTTGTCCTCAAATTCTAGTGGATTTGCAAACAGTTTTTGGAGCTTCTGCAGTCAAAAAGTCCTGTGTGGCCAAGTTGTTGCAGGAGTTTCGACAGGGCCAGTTGCGCATGAATGACAAGCATCGATCAGGGAGGCCCAAGTCCTGTCGTACGCAACAAAATATAGACAGGGTCAGTGCGTGCGTCCGTGCAAACCGCAGGACTGGTCTGTACAACCTATGTGAGGACACTGGACTTTCTTATGGAACAGTGCAGAGAATTGTGAGGAGAGACCTTCACTTGAAGAAAAGGGCTGCCAAGATGATTCCACATGCCCTAACTCCTGTCCAAATGTGCACCCGTGTTGGGTTGTGCCAGTTGTTCCTCCGGAATGCCAAACAGCCAGGATGGCTCAACAGAGTCATCACTGCAGACGAGTCCTGGTTCTATGTGGAGAATCCCCATCCTAAGAGTGCATGCAGGGAATGGTTGCAGCCAGGAGAAGATCATCCTCATGTCGCCCCAAGAACCAGATCTGCCAAAAAAGCCATGTTAGTGGTGTTTTTTGACCGCAAAGGACTTGTCTACAGACATTGGGTCCTCCATGGCACAATCAACTCTGATCTCTACATTTATCTCCTGAGACAACTCCGCCTGGCGATACAAAACAGGAGAAGATCCACTTGGTTGCGGAGAAGGAACCAGCCCTATCTCCTGCATGACGACAATGCCAGTCCTCACAAGTCTGTGCCAACCCTGCAGTTTGAGCAGCGCACCGGAATTGAACGAGTCCCTCACCCACCCTATTCACCCGATCTGGCACCTTGTGACTTTTTTTTGTTCCCTTATTTGAAGAAACAGCTGCGTGGGAGACAGTTCCAGGACTTGTTGACATTGACTGAAGCAGTAGATCAGATCATTGGGTCGATCCCCAGTGCGACATGGAGCAAAGTTTACACTGACTGGGTTGCCAGAGCTCACAAAAGTGTCACATTTGGTGGGTGGTATTTCGAAGGGATGAAAGTCCCTTGAGACCAACCGGACAAGCCCTGTACAACCAAGAAGTAAACAAACATGTGTGACCTCAAATCACTTTGTTTTGTTCCGATCGTGCCGATCTGTGTCTCTGTCGCGTGCCAAAGTCAGTTCAGTGAGGTCAAGTCGACCGCAGGAGTCGACATGCTGATCCACGGAATTCTGAATAGAACCTCGTATTCAGCATCAAAATTAGCTGCGTCCGTTGGGGTCATTCCCTAACTCCACTCCTGAATCTGCAAGAGGCCACACACGCGCATAAACCACGGGTTCTTTCCACGAGTTACATTTGACGCGGGCAGACGACAGTCTTGATCTGTGGACCCTTGAGGCCCTCACAGCTGTATGTCCATGGTGTCTTTGCAGGTCCTACATGTTCCGACGAGCCAAGTCCCTCGATGAGGAAGATTAGACATCTTTGACTTTTGTGAACTCGACGTCTGGATCTCATCAATAGCTCCATGGGTGCAAACCAGTCGAGGGAGATTGCTGAAGCCTGACATGCCTCGCGCCAGGGACTTCCACCGGACAGCTCATTCATCAAGAGCGGATTCAGGCTCCAACTCCAGTGTCCAAAGACGAAAAATACTGAGGTGCGTGGAGGGGGTTTGAGACCCCTGAATCCGCAGGAGAGACGTCATCATATTTGCTCAGCCCTCTTGACTGTGATCGCTTCGCGACAGCTCGGTTCGTCAGCTGCGTTTTCTTGACATTTGCTAAAGCTCGACCACGACTCAGGACGCCACTCAAAACTGTCGTGTCAGAGGATCCAGAGTTCAGGAATCTAAGGGTTTAGGGGGGAATTCTGGAGTTTTGGGAACCGTGTTTGTCTCACACAAAACACACCGCTTTCCTGTTGAAGTGGGACTTCGGGTCTCGCTGACTCTTTTTCGCGGCTGGATCCGGAGCTGCTGGAGATTTTTTTCACGTGTGAGATGAGCTCACTTTGCTCAAACAGACCATTTCTTCTCACATGTGTGTAACGTTCATTTGTGACACAACGGATGCGATGACCAAACGACCGAAGTGAAATTTGAGCTGCTCTGGATCACACAATTGTTTGACATGAAGACACCACAGTTGGACACGGATCTTTCGAGCAGTTCAGCTCAAGTTCGTGGTTTGATCTGAGACGTTTGATCACCAGTGAATGTTCAGTGTGAGACGGTTTGCCTCTCGCACGGGCAGGTGCATGGTCGGCGCTTGTCTTTGCTCAGCGGTATTTCTGTGGTCTATGCCTATAAGTTTGGGGACAGGGTTTCTCCACACCTCACTCGCTGCTGGCGTCAATTCCCATGACTCTGACGCGATGCTACAGGACGCGTGGGGCTTCGAACTGACACCTGTGGTTCTTGTGACGGGCGGGAAGACAGGGTCCTCACATCGAGGAACATTTTCCACAAGAAAAACACCAAAATACTTGACGGAGAAGTTTTGTCGGATATTTTGTCGCGACCGTCATGTTGGCGCGGTTGTAAACACGAGTTATTTTTGAATGGTAAGGACGGTACGTTTGCCTTTGTCGTTCATGATGGGGGCAACCACACGAAACATTGCCACGAACACAACATAAGGGGTGCAAATTTGACAATTTTTTTTTTGCTCAATTGTTTCATTAGTGCACGTACAAATGTTCTTGAGAATGGATTGTGTGACCCAAGAAAATGAATGTTTGGAGCGTTCGTGGTTTGGAGAAAGCGCGTTTGTGTGTTACTGGCCGAAGAGTTTTATGACACGTGGCTTCGTGTGATCGTGCGTCTTGTGCACACCTTAGTGATCAATACCAAAATAAACCAACCAACCAGAGTTGTAAAAATTCTTCACCAGCTACAATAACGTCGGAAGGTTTTATTGAGCCAACGAAACGAACATCAACTCGACCACACACCGCCAAAAGAATTGAGCCTGAATTTAACCCCGAAACTTGCCGAAGGAGCAGCGGGAAGTTTTCTGTGCACGAAGAAAACGTTGCTATCAACTTCAGCTTTGTCAATCTCGAGGGGAACCAACTGTGATGAATAGAAGGAGAGTGTGCGGCGGAGAAAAGACGTTTTCCTCCACACGCTGTTTCTAGATCAACTTTGGAGCCAAACACGACCACGACAATGTCTGCTGACTACCCTTTGAGGGCGATGCTGCCCGCGCAATTGGATTTCAAATGATGTCACTTCGCCGACCTTCGAGGACTTGTTTCTGTCGTCAAAGACGTGCTTCACGAAAGAAGGACGACAAAAGTTTGGAAAATTTTACCGGAGTAAAGCGCTGAAGTTTTTACCCAGTGTTGTGGACCAGAATGGACGTGTACAGCTCGGTGTTGGCGGGACTGTACGTGGAGAGCGTACGTGACGTCATCACGTCGGCGTTGCTGGTGCTGGAGGTGGCGTTGCACGTGCTGGTGGTCGGGGCGTCGCTGCTGGTGCTCGGGTGCGTCCTGCTGCTGCGTCTCGACCGGGTGCTGAGGAGCGACGAGGAGAAGAGGCTCGAGAACCATCTCAGGTACGAGTACGTTTCGATTTCAAGTCCGCGGTTTTCGTATTCCGCAGGCTGGGTGCAATCACTATTGTGTGCATGTCTGTGTGTCTGTGTACCAGAGGGAGGAAGGGGGTCTGAGATGGAGGTGCTGCTCGTAAACCGCAGGCGTTCTGGGCGAAGCCTTCTTGTTTTGTGAAGTTGCCTGACATTTCCTGCAAGGCGTGCTCATTCTGCACGTGACAGCTCCAGCTGATCCACGGAGCTAAGCATGCAGCTCTGGCTGTCTTCTATGAATGACTGCAGTTCGGTTCTGCATCTGCCCATCAGCCACAAAATGACACTTCTTTGCTCCAAGAACAGTTCACAGTTTCAATTGCATCATGACCACACGTTGCTGAGAGAACCGAATGACATTTTCTGCCAACAAGAGCAGCGTCCAAAACTTTTTTGGATTGGTCAGGAGGCCAGGCTCCCTGATCCCCTCGATCTGGCAGAGCAAAAAGTAGGCAGTTTTATCTTACGGTCGTCATCCTGTTGTCAGATACGAGTCGTGGCGGCGTCTGGTGGTTACGCCGTCGGTGACGCACCGGAATCGGCGGCGCCGCGTCGCGACCGATCTGCACCGGAAGTTGACCCGAGTCGCGAGGCTCCAGGACGAGGTCGACGAGCGGTGCACGTGACCCAGGTGAGGACTGGCCCCGGCGAAACCGCGGGTTCCATCTCAAACCTGCCTCAAGAGGGGCGAGGTCTGTCGTTTTGCTTGTGAAAGACAATGGTGATCCCGAAGAAAGTTTCCTTCCCATTGGCACGGTTCCTCCCTCTTTGGCCTTCCCATGTGCTGCATGCGTTGTGTGTTTTGCGGACAACTCACAAAATGCGAAGGTGGGCGCACGAAAGAACCTAACTTCAATGGTTTCTCACGCTACAAACGAACCAGCTGAGTTCAACCCCGCTGCAGATTCAGTTCAGCCTCCAGATGGAGTAAACACTTCTATGTCGCACAATTGTGCGTTCTTCAGACACCCAGGTTCCCTGAGGGTCAGTGAGCGCAATTCTTCAACGCTGTTTCGAGTCGCGCCTCGTGAAGCGTCACCCCTATCTTCGCCACACAAAGGCAACACAAACATTTCCTTTGAAAGGGAGTTGCGTTCATCTTGAAAATCATCCGGACTTGATCAATGCACATAAATGCTCAGTTCGCAGGAGGCAAAACGATTGGACTCAACACTGGCAGATTCATCAGTGACTTTTTTGACCGCTGCAGGAAGTTCAGTTCACTTGGCAAGCAATGTGCAAATGGAGCAGCTCTGTACAGCTTTTCTATAGCTCCTGAAGAGCTTCGCTGTTGCCTCTCGGAACAAGAAGATTGCGCCGACAAAAGCAGCTTTTCTAAAAGAGAATTAACACAGCTTCGCAAATGCCACCTCAGGAGTGAGGTTGCCAGAGGAATCTCAAGGTGTGTCCTGGAGTACAGCAGAGGCAGGGTCCGCCAAACCCGATCAATCTGTTTTTGCTATTTTTGCTTCTTCGTTGCACGCGTGCACGCACAAAGCTGTCAAGTTGCCTTGTGTTTGCATGGATGAAGGATGAATGAAGGCTTTCGTCTCCCTCTGCCACCTATCAAAGTGCATTTGAACATGCCAACAAGACAGATGGGAGGAAGGTGCCCCCCCCCAAGGCGTGTGAGGCCCGCGCAGGGCGGAAGTTCCCGCTTCGGGCGCCGTGTGCGCGGAATCCGCAGCTTTTCCCACGGAGCGCGCGGAGCTGGGACTCTGAACCATGAGAAGCTGCTGCGGACGGCAGCCTTCGTGCACAGCCGAGCTCTCGCGCGACCGGACCGCAGCACGGAGAGAGGGAGGGTCGCACCGTCCTCGGGACGAGGTCAAAAAACAATCACTTGGCTTGAGCACACGCAGGTCGCACCCGATCATAACAGTGATTTTGATTCGTGGAGTGAAGGTGAGAATTGGTTTGTATTGAAGCGGGTCGGTCTGTGGAGGTATGGAGGTCGGATGTGGGATTTCTACGCGTCTTTAGGCCTGTCATTCAGGGTAGGAATGCAGCTTTGCGGAAAGGAATTGTGCCAATTTGTGCACCTTGGTGAAACATAAAATATGGATAACGCTTCACTTGTTGCTTGTTGAGGTGGAGTATTGGCTGTTGCTGTGGCTGCTTCGGATCCGAATCAGTTTTTGGGGACAACCGTATTTTCCTGTCACTCGACCAGTGCTGTGGACAGCTGCATAGCTGGTTTTACTTCAGGAAAACTGAATCGATTTCGAACAACACATTGCAATGGCGTGCTGCTGAACGTTTGAGATAAGTGTCGAATGCTCAAGTGGATAGATTGATTTTCGGATGATAAAGTTGCCCCTTCGTCTGTAGCACAAATCAATACTCGTGTCCAATGCCTGTTTCATGGCACCAAAAATACTTTCCTTTTCGCTTGCAATGGTGATCGTGTTGTTGCGTGCCAAACGCGATCAAATACTCGTAAGAGACCATGGCTTTCTTCGTGCATTGATCTGCGCTTGAGGAATTCGACACCGGCAGATCTGTTACACCGCAGATGTTTCCACAGCAAATTGGAATTCAGACCAAAACAGATGTCTTTCAAAATGCTACATTTGCGCATTTCACCATGATCGTCAAAACTCTTCTCACTAAATTTCGAGGTACTCGTACGTTGGTAGAAAAATTTGTTGTCATGGAAGATGTGTGAGGCACTTTTCGTCGTCTTCCGAGTCTCAGCTCTGCATTCACCCGAGCTACAAATCCCATTGCAATGTTCCACGGGCTGTAGTGAGAATGAGTGACATTTGTTGCTGGCCTTGTTTTGTCCTCCAGAGACTGGTTCAGTTTGATTGTCCTGCATCCATATTGAAGGGAAACGACTCTGAGTACCAAGCACAACGTTTCGGACGTGTGTAAGGAGAATGAAGCCAGGATCCAGGCCAACAAAATGAACCAGGGTGGAAAAACTAATGGCTGTGGAGCCATAATGAAGGGAAATTGTCACAGCTCGACTGAATGTCATCTGGACCGGGTGTCCAACACGTGAGTTTGTTGACATGTGCGTGGTGTCCGTTCCCTGAGCCGGATCACTGACTTATCAGTGTTCCATATCTGTGCATTTCTTTTCTGAAGTGGAAATCAAACTCAATTGATTTATTCATTGAGATAACAGTCGAGAGGACCACAGGTCTTAGGGCGTTTTCTGGAAACTGGCAACTTGGTGCGAAAAGCTCACAGCGCTGCGATGTTGAAACTTGTGATTTTGTTACCACCAAATTTGGGGGTTGTTTGTGTGCATGGTTGAGTTGTCACTGCGTGTGAAGCTCATTGACACCAGCGCAGGTGTGTTTGTGAGCTTGTCGGTCCGTGAAATCGCTGCTGTGGTTGGGTAAATGAGCTCACAAAGTCAGGACAGAGGCATAAACAGCGTTTCAAAACAAGCCTATTCAAGGAGCAAGAGGCGAGGCAGTGATTGACTGAGAGATGGAGGAGTGGTCGCGTTTGTTCGTGTGGCGGACACAACACTGACGTAGGTCTTCAATCAATACCAGTGTTTTGATCTGGGTGCAGCGTGGCCGGATCTGCCGGACCTGCATGTGGACTGGATACAATCCTGAAGACGCTCATTCGTCCTTACACAAACCTCTGCAGGATCAGAATGAAGTGGCGTGAGAACAGTCCTGCCGGGATTGAAACCACAAAAGGGCCTGTTCCTCATGGCGTTTATTGTTTGTGCAGTAAGACATGGGAGGGTTTGTGGGAGGCAGCCAAGACCCAGGAGCACTAAGTCTCTCATATTGATCTCGCTGTGGAATGCTGAAGCCCGTTGAAGCAGAGCGCTGTTTACTGCCAAACATCGTCACGTGCGTGGTTCTGAAAGGAAAAACGTGTCTCCGCTATAGAGAACAACGCCTTGGATAATTTACACTGGAGGAAAGAGGCTTGGAACACAGGTAGGGTAATGCGATCTGTCCTTGTCACGAAACCAATCTGCGTACGCACAGGGATTTCTTTTGCGCGTCCCGACAGGGATGCCACACGCAGGGGTCAAGACTCCAAAGACACAAAAGACGAGTATTCTGAGAGGGCGCGTGCATGAGACATGCTGACACTCGTCCTGTCAAGACGATTTGCTGAAGGTGTCCTGTGTCGGGTTCTGGTGAGACACAAGGGAAATCTGACTGGACAATGTTGTGTCTGGTCAGCAGCAAACCCCAGCCTTTGGAGTTCTCACGTGAGTCTCATGGAGTACGAGGGGCGTACCAAGAGAATGTTTCGCGTGCGTTTTTTCGGGATTTGCACAATTTTGAAAATTTTTTGGTTTCAGCAGTTGCACGCTAAGTACAGTGGTGCGTGCGGATGCGGAGTTTGAGGACCCTGAGATTTGCGGTCACTGAGTATTTCTGCGCATCACGCAGCTTGCGCATCGCCGACCGGCGAAGTCAATGGGCATTCGTGTAGCGAGTGCGATTTGTGTCAGCTATCGCTGAGTGAGGAGTGCACGGGTGTATTGTGTGTGCTTGTGGCATCTTGCCTGTTGTTCTGCTGTTTGTCTATTGCGACCAAAAGTGTGAAGAATGGAGCGCATGTTCTGGTCAGGCAAACAGGGCAAAACGGACCAAAGAATCGTGATCAAATTCATGACGGCGCAGAACATGAGGCTGATAGACATTTGGTGGAGACTCAGGCATGTGCACAGGACACAGACCCTCTGCCAGGCATCAGTGCGCAACTGGGTCCACAAGTTTGAAGCCAACCCGCAGCTGTCCTGCCTTGACAAGGCACACCCTGGATGTCCATGTTTCGCCCGGATGCAGAGGAAAATCAATAGCGTCCGTCGCTTCCTTGGTGAAGATGCCCGCTGCTCCATCAGAGAGATTGCAGTTCTCTGTGGTATCAGCGTTGGCACGGCGCACAGGATCGTCACCAAAGAGCTGAAACTGCACAAGATCGCCTCCCGTTTCGTACCAAAGATCCTGACCGATGACCAGAAACAGCGCCGCCTCCAAGCTGCCCGCAACAATCTCCAGCGCCTTGTCGACGAGCCTCTCCTGCTCTGGAACATCGTCACTGGCGACGAGAGCTGGGTCCACTGCTACGAGCCGAATGTCAAGCAGCGCAACATGGTATGGATTGGCCCCCAGGAGCAGAGACCCATGAAGGTGCTACGTGGAAGGTCAACCAAAAAGGTCATGCTAACCGCCTTCTTTGATGACACAGCATGCGTGCATCACGAGTACACACAGAAGTCAGTTAACAGATACACTTACATGCACATCCTCGCACACCTGCGCGAAAAACTGCGAAGGAAACGACCAGGTATGTGGCGTCAGGGGTTCGGAAGGGAGCGCGCTGTCATCCTGTTGCACGACAATGCCACCCCGCATCGCGCTCTACACACCCACGCTCACCTGCGGGTGACAGGAGTCACAACCTTGGAGCACCCGCCTTATTCCCCTGACATGAGTCCCTGTGACTATTTCCTTTTTCCCCGCCTCAAGAAGGAGTTGCGCAGTCGCAGGTTTGCTATGTCGACGCCTTGAAGGACGAGGTAGACAGGGTCTTGCATGAAATTCCCATTCATGAGTACTGCGCAGCGATCCACGACCTTCCCAGGCGCTGGCGTCTGTGTGTCGAGCAGCAAGGTGGCTACTTTGAAGGACTGAGGAAACTGAGAGCTGACAATCCTGTCATGCAGGCCCCGCAGCCCTGAACAGTCTTCGCCACTTTGTGTGCTCCTGCCCTGACCAGACACGCCCATCGACCAGTCCTGTACTTGACTGTTCAACTAAGTTTGCTGTTCTGTTCCCTGAACTGTTCGTTCTTGTTGACTGTTGTTGGCAGAGACATCTGTCTTTAGTAGTGCATTCTGGTTTGGCGACCAACTGTTCAAAGAGTGTCTTGATCTGCGTAGCGAAATCGCACTCACCATTGAAAACCCCATTGGGTTCATCACACGAACACTTGCACAAAAACCGTGGATCACTGTAATTTTGGCATCTTTGTTGGCATTCTGTTCCCCATTGGCATACATGTTGGCATGAGTGATACTTTCATGGGTACTAAAAAACCGCATCAAAAAAAGACGGTCTTCATTTTTTTTCGCGC
>JAAUXT010003287.1_pt1 | contig 22044 bp, 21 predicted proteins | sample 7278171 | NCBI WGS metagenome assembly JAAUXT01 (sample SAMN14350112, study PRJNA611818) | marine sediment metagenome | isolation source: surface marine sediment (1.8m) | place: French Polynesia: Moorea | collected 2018-08 | reverse complement strand
GTACCCCAGCTTGTGTCAAAAAATGGTTGAAATAGGCCCAGTAGTTTTTGAGATATAAGACCAAATGTGGGAGGTTCGAATCACCGCGACCTCCATGGAGGTATTTTTTTTGTTGACCTGCTGATTGCAAGTTTACTTCTCTCCCAGGCCAACTTTTCTGTCGCTCGCCGTTTGGAGGCAAAAATTGCTGTTGTCTTTCCACCACCCGCTCATCTGTCCTCCCTTGATCTCTTCATCTCATTTCGAGTCCAACAAGAAACATTTGCCATCTCTGGAAATTTGTCCCCGAGGAGGGGAGTAAATGAACACCCGCTGTGTCCATCATCACAAGTAAGGGCCGGACGGGTCACCATGGAGACGAACCGGTGGACCAATAGGGAGTTTAAACAGCGACGCTTGGAGAGAAAACTTCAACATCGCGTTGATTTTAGACCCCGTTACACAGAAAATTTCTGAATAAGAAACCATAGTTTTTGCTCAATTTTGTTCAAGAATAGTTTGAAAAGATAGAATCACTTTCAAAATGTGGAAAAGTCAAGGTATGCAAAGAAAATTTCGACGTTGAGGTTGACGTTGTCAGTTTCAAACGTCGTGTTCAAACCCCCCAGTGAACGCTTTTCACGGCTGTGTTCTCGTGTTTCTTGTTGCAGTCCTGATCGTGCTCGTCATTATTCTGCTCATCATCATCATCCTCATCGGCGCCGCCTTCATCTACTACAAGAAGAGGGACAAGTGAGTCGCTCCAGGGCTGCAACGGGGTGCACGGGTACAGCAGTCTGGAGTTGCAACGGTGCATAGAGCTGGGGCCCTGGGTGGTCCAGGGTATCCAGAGCGAACCAGTTGACAGGTGCAGGCATCCAAGGTTCTGGAGTTGAGGGACACAGGGGTTCAGCCTTTTGTTTCCTGCTTGATGACAGACAAGGTTCAAGGAAGCTAAAGATTCAAAGACCGATGGTCGCTTGTCGTGGTGAGTAAATTCATATCTCTACCCTTTCACCAGCAAGGCACTGGACACCTCCTAATGTACCTGATCTTCCCTTGCGTGTTTCTCCTTGACTCAACCTGCCTGCGTCACATCTGCTAAAACCGCCTACTTCTCGTTACAGAGGGAACAGCGTGGGTCCGGGACGCGCCTATGACGCGCGAGAGGCCGCCACCGTCCCCAACAGCGACCCCCACCACATGAACGACCCCTCTCCTCACGGCAGCCAAGGTCAGTGTGACAGGGTCAAGGGCACCCGAAGGTCAGGGGTAACAAACCGTGTACTGTCGCTCACACGTGACACACACCATGAACCATGACTCCATGGCCCCTTTCCTCGCGGCAGCCAAGTTGAAAGGGTCAAGCACTTTGAGAAGGTCAAGCTGCTTCACAGTGGACGTCACACGTGGCTAACAATAGCACGACAGATCCCTCTGCTCACGCAAGCCAAGGTTAGTGTAACAAAGGCAAAATCACTGTCCAGGCAACGAGGTTCAGGAGCAGCTCCAGTGGAACAACTCGGGTCTCGTGGCTTCAGATCAACTGCAGACAAGGGGTTTTGAGGGAAGACAAAGAGAACAGTGCTCATCAACAAGCTCAGTCTCAGATTGTCATCCAAATAAAAATCCACCAGGGTGCAGACCACCTACTGTTTGTGAACTTCAGAGGACTTGGGAACAGTGCCTGATGGTCTGGCTTCTTTTCGACTCTGGTCCTTTGAGCCAAAAGAGTTGTCGTGGAGTGAAACTGAAACACACATTGGCACACACCAAAAGTGCGGTGACACCACACTGCTAGATCGTCACAGGCTTTGTGCTCATGTGGTACTCTCTTGGAGGGGAGATTCAGAAGGAAGGCTTCATACAAATGAGTCAACCCCTGGACCCCACCTTGCATGAGTTCACCCCATGTCCCTCTGGGTCCACCCTTGGGCCCCTGGCCCGTAAGGATCTGCCCCATTTTGCATCTTTTCACCACAGACAACAGCAAGGTGATGTGAGAGGAAGAAACAAGAGTACAACTTGAGACTCATGTGATCAGCTTTGAGTAGGGACAGCGCTCTTGGCTTGGACGCTCCTTGTTGTGAACTGCATTGTTTTTGTTTTGTAAAGTTCAGTAACCTTTTTCGAGAAGAACACACGTGTGGTGTCACAAACCTATTTTGCAGTGCAGACATTCCAGGGAAATTCAGCCTCATGCAATTGAAAACCACGCCCCATTTCGTGATAATGTTCAATATCAACTCATTTGTTTCCAAGTCATGCAGGGACATAGTTTTCTCATTTCATCACGTTCATTTGCATTACAACTAAGGTGCATCTCTTCTCCAGCAACAGCTTTTGTTTTTCAATCACATTGCACTGACTAAAATATGAAAGCTTTGCAAATGAGTCTGATGCTCATTTGGCTGAGCAGCAGCAAAGTGTGTCAATCCTCTCTGCAGCGTTTTCTTGGGAATCCATTGATGAATTCAAGCATAACAGAAGAGTATTATGCAGTCAAGAAGCATATTTTTGAGTCTCTGTTTGAGATCACTGTACACACAAGAACAATACTTTCTTCAGTGCACCACATGCAGGCTCATCATACAATGCAGTGGAAAAATCTGCTGAATGACACTGTGTTCCACAAAGTGACTTATCCTAGAAGATACCATTTCACGTGGAAATTTGCAGCAAGAAGAGCCTTTCAGTGGAACACACCAAACCAAGAGCTTCTTGGTGGTTCAGGCTCACCAAGTTCTGGTGATGAAAATAAATTGTTTCTTGTCATCGAAGAGCACCCTAAGTTTCAACTCAACTTTTCATTTGCAGATTTCAACTTGTCCTTCCTGCTTGGATGCAATCATGACTATCTGATTGTGAATTCAACGAACCTGATGAAGGACAACCCAGGACAAACGTACAAGTTCTGTGGAAAGAGATATCGATGGACAATGTTTCTGCAAGGCTTTGTTGCACAACTGTTGATGATAAATTCAAGAGCAGCCAGTTTTCAGTTGTTTTACCAGGTAATGAGAGACAACCTCATCAAGGTGTCTTGTTTGTGCTTGTTTCTTTTATCACCACAAGACACATGTCCCTGTCCACAGCTGGCAACTCTTCACATCAGTCTCCACAAACACTCAGGATTTCTAGCAGTCACAATTTTCAGCATAAAAGTATTTAAATTTCACAGACTACTTGTGACTATAAGTAAGAATTTTAAGAACCAAGCCTTTGATGGTCCTACCAGTGACAGCAAAGTGTTGAAACCCAATAAAGGAGAAGGCTACTTCATGTTTTCTGGTTTCATGGGAACTTTATCTGTGATGAACACAAATACACCATCTCCCTCTGACTTTTTAACATATTCAAGCCAACTCAGTCAGCCACAGCTCTTTGAAAAACAGAAGGTCAAGAACTTATTTTTCTCAACTGAAAATATCAGAACAGATTTCTACTTTCAATCTGTTTGGTTCACAAATCTCAGCAGTGAAAAGCCTTTGAAAGTCAAGTTGGTCAACTTCAACATGGCGGGAACTCACGAAGATGTCGACTTTGATCGTTTTGGTGGTTTGGCTGTGTATTTCCTCTCCACGAATGATTCTGTCAAAGAAATCTTTGCTGCCAAGTATGACTTTGGGCATCACAAAGGAAAATCATCTTTGTACGACGCTATTTCTGAGCAAAATACCACGAGTGTGATCATAGTTTTCTACTCATACACGCTTTACTCTCAATACATCGAAGCCAATGTGTCAGTCGGTGTTTCAAGCTGTCTGGCCATGTACACCACTCTGAATTACCATATGTGGCGACACATTTACTTAAATTTCCAAGGTTTGAAATACCACAGGCCTTCCCAGAAATCAGTTTGCCAACAGGACAGCAGTAATCCAACTACAAAACGTCTGGATTTGCATTTGGACAAATCAAGGAGCTGTTTGAAAGTGTTTCTCATTCAAAATGCAACATTTTCAAACATCACCATGGCGAGCAGAAATCCTGCCTCGAGGGTGTTGAGATTGTCCTCTGTGTTCTGTTATAAAAGTCCCTTTCATAAAATGAGCATAATTTCTCATTTTCTAAACTTCAAGTTGCTCTCGATTCCCGGACCCATTCTTTTGGTTGACTTGTACAAGAAACCCCCGCAAACTGGGCCTTTTTTCCGTGTGAAGGACGGCAAGTCTGGGAAGTCTATCACTTGGCACTTTTTCAATTGGAGTGGGATGTTTGCAGCTTTCCATTCTGCCTTTGTGGATTTGGATTTGGCTTGCATATCATGCCCCTTTATTTTCTTGCGTGACATTGGTCACATTCCAAGGCAGTTGTGGCTGTTGATTGAAGTTCATGCTGTGACTTGCCAGGATCATAAGCAAGTAGCATTGTCTGCAGTGTCATTTCCATGCACTGAACTGTTCAAATCTGAGAACTATAAACAAACCAAAGTCTTGTTGGTAAGAAAAGACTACAATATTCACCCACTTGGAAGCTTTGAAAACCTCTTGGACTTGTCCATGAGTCACCATGCTGTGCTTGACTATTCCTTGGGGGAAGATGTTGAAATACATGCCCCAAAGAATAACACACATTTGCATCCAAAGCTGGTTCACTTCTGTCTGTCAAATCAGACAAAAAATGTCACTGCCAATGCAACTTTAAAACTTGGTCGTCATGGTGAGAAACTCACTGTGCAAGTTCCCAAAACCTTCAGCTTTTATTTGCCAACCACTGACTTTCCCATTTGCTCAGCATTCGATCTACAGTACAACAGTGGTCAATACTTCACTTTGACCTTCTTTTTCCATTCTGCAACACACGACCCCTGCGAGCTGAAGTTTGTCAGTCACAATCATCAGGTGCTGCACTTTTCCACTGAAAGCATGAGAAAGGATGCAAATGTTAGGAAAAGTTTGTTGACCTCAGTTCATTACTGTTCGATGCAGAAGATACAGGCTGCCGACTGCTTCAAAAAATATGCATCATGGTACCAAGCAAAGCATCTGTGTGAAGCAGAAAGCATGTTTCTCCCAGAGATTTTCAGCTCTGATGATATGAAGTTCCTGGAAAGTCAAATCAGGAAGACAGAGGAGGACATTTTTAGTGCATTTCAAGGAAAAGCAATGACAGCGAAGCTATACCAAACAATGGCAGTTTACATTGGAGCAAAACACCAGGTGGACATTTGTTGGCAAGCTCACATGCCTCCCCTGTTATCAATAGAGTAGCTGTCATGTCAAATTTGAGGAACGCTTCTCTTGGGTGTGTCTTTGTAAAGACATTGTTCTTCTGTGTTTCAGGACAAAAAATGGGAGAGTGAAAGCCCATTGGCATTGAGCCATTTTTTCCTCCTGCCCACAAATGATGACAGGTGGACAGTTTCATGGAAAGCATACGTAAAATTTCTTCAGTGGTATGAGAAACAAAATTCTCGTATGAAAGACATATTTCAGGATGCTGCTTCTCCCATATTCAAACAAATGATGAAGCAGGCAAGCCAGAACAAAGAGCAGGACATGGCTGCTGCCTTCCAAAGAACTGTGGACACAAGTGTTCACTGTAGCCCATTTTGTCCATCAGGAAGAGAAATTGCGGAGTTCTTGAAGGTTAAAAGAGTGATACTGAATCAGTTCAGCTTGTTGAAAAAGGCAAAAAACATACAAAGTTGGCTGCACAGTATGAAAGGGAACACAACGTGCTCTTTGTTTCTCATGTGGCACCCCTACCACATGCAATGGATTAAAATTCCCTGCAGCCAGGCAATTTTGGACAAAGGCAGCTTGTATTGCATGAAACTTGACAGAAATACTTTCTTTCCCACCAACGAGACACTCTCTCAAGCAACAGTAAGGAACGAAACCCATTCAATCCAGAGCTCTTCCAACATACAAAATTTATTTACTTGCAGCAGTGGCGCCATAGTCTCACCAAAGTTTTTGTGCAGTGAAAATTCTCCCTGTAACAAAGAATCAAAGGTCAACTGCAATATTTTGCTGCACAGATACAAACTCAAGGAGGTGATCACAGGGGAATGGTTTTCAAAAGCAGACAAGAGTACCACCAAATCCAGTGTGCTCTATCTTCAAAATGCAGCCAAAAAGCACAAGAAACAAGAACATGACCTCCTTTCTCTGGTAAAACGTTGCAGACAGAACATTGTAGCTCACTGCAACAATGAGGCAGTGAAATGTTTGTATGAACTGGTGAGCAGGCAGTCCGGGCTTTTGGCTCATTGTTCTAATGGCCTCCACTTGGACAATTGCACATACTTTCAGTGTGCGGACACTTTCAAGTGCCCCAATTACTATTGCGTTCCATTCAGATATGTGTGTGATGGCCTTTGGGACTGCCCACTTGGAACTGAAGAATTCAGCTGCAACACAAGAGAAAAAGCTGGATACTTCCATTGTTTTGGCTCAATTATAACCATTCTCCCTTCAAGCATTTGTGACAATGTTGCTGACTGTCCAGCAAAGGATGATGAGTATGCCTGTGGTGTTCATTTATCTTTGTGCCCCCCAAACTGCATCTGTGTGGTGCAGAGTATCATGTGTGTAAATGCAACACCTTTCAACTTGCCACCAAAAATGGGGACATTTCATTTTGTTTCTGTGGAAGGGGATTCAGATTACCAGAAAATATTTCTCCACTGTCACTGGCATGTGGTTTTTCTCTTTCTGTCAAACATTTTTCATGAAGACAGTTGTGCACTCCTGATGCCCTATAACACGCCAATGCTTTCTGTTTCTATCTTGACAGACAATTATCTGCCTGAATTTAGCCAGAGATGCTCAAACAACTTTGGCAATGCAAAATTTTTTGGCTTGAGCCAGAACAAAATTTCAAGACTTGGTTGTTTTCCATTCAAGGCTGACAACTTTGTTCATCATCTGACATTGTCTCACAATAACATTGCTCAGCTGTCAAAATGTCACTTTTCCTCTCTGCAAAATCTGGTCTATTTAAACTTGAGAGAAAATCCAATAGTTGAGGTAGAAATTGGTTCAATGCAACTTGCCAAAGGTTTTGAAGTCATTGTTGTTGTATCCAAATCTGTTTTATGCTGTTTTACTGAAGACAGCCAGTGTTCTTTGATTGCAGAAACCAAAACTTGTCAAAAATTACTGGACACGGTGTCATTGGAAGTCACAGCTTGGGTTTCTGGAATTTTTGGACTGATATTCAATGGAGTACTTATATTTCTGTGTATTGCTGAGTTCAAGAGTGCAAAGAAAAGACACTCAGAAATCAGATTGAATTTTTGTGCATATGTTCTTCTTCTGTGCATCTCTGTTGTCTTTCTGTTCACCGTGGAAGTGATCATTGGGGCCCCTAATATCCAACTGGGCACCAATTTTCCAATCAAGCAGTCTCTTTGGAAGAGTTCCGAAACCTGTCACGTTGCATACTGGATGTATAATTTCTATTTCGTTTTCAATACTTCAATTTCCCTTCTTCTTGAGTTGTCTAGATATTGTGTTGTTTACCTTCCATTGACCAGCAAATTCAAGAAGTACAGCTTCAACCTCAAAGTTTTGTCTTGGCATGGGCTTGTCTTGCTGTTTGCTCTTGTCTCTGGTATCTTTGTGCTGGAATACAAAGGAATAAACTTTGTGCATTCCAGGTGTTGCTTGCCTGTGGGCTTGTCTCAAGAACTATCTGATGTGATTGTCACTGGGGTATTTTTGAGTGTTGTTGTTTTATTTATGGTGATCAACACCTTGATATTTGTTCGCAAATGCCGAATATTGAATCAAAAGGAAGAAACACAGAGTCATAGCAACACAAACAGCAAGGCAAAACTGAAAGTTTCAACACTCCTTTTCTTGCAGTGTTTGTTGTTTGGCCTGGTGGAGACTGTCCTGCTTCTGTCCTCTCTGTTCTCTGAGTTAGATGTTTCTCCTTACCTCCTGGCTTGTGTCTCACCCTTCCAAGCTATTATTCATCCTGTGATACTCTGGAACCGAATGCTGAAGAGGACACTTACAAACTTCGGAAACAGAAACAGAAAACAGTAACACCACACTTTCACTTGTTATTTCTTTGTTTTGTGTGTGTGTGTGTGTGTGTGTGTGTGTGTGTATGCGTATGTGTGTGTATGTGTGTGTATGTGTATGTGTATGTGTGTGTGTGTGTGTGTGTGTGTGTGTGTGAGTGTGTGTGTGAGTGTGTGTGTGTGTGTGTGTGTGTGTGTGTGTGAAGAAATGTCCGTCCGTTGCCTGGAGCACCGCACAGGAAGACAACTGTTTCGTGAAAAAATATCCCCACCCGCCCTGTTTGTGACATTATCACACATCGTATTCGCTAAAGGAAGAATGTGGCGTACAAAAGGACGCCCCAATATACACATGTTGTGAGACCAAAGGCAACTCGTGTGTGCTTGCAACTCGTGTCTCAAAACTGAGAAAGATCCTTGTTGAATATTCCAGTACCGTCAACAAACACAGAACTGTCGCGTAGTTTAGTTTCGATGGCCCCTCCAAATGAAATTATGAGTTTGGCTTCACTTTTGTTCTACATCAAAGAAATTTGAATCTCATTTGACTTCATTGGGTGATCTGTTTCTGTCAAACTGAACCAAAAATGCTTGAACGTTGGTTGACCACGCATGATTGCATGACCAGAAACAGTTCCATCAATGCGCGAGACTCGCAGCCGTTTTGTCTTGTGAAGAATTTTTTGTTTGGGAAGTTACCATCTGTAACACCCACGTGTGTCTGCAGGAGTGGACGTGGATTCTGGAGTTGCTGAACTGACGTACGATCCGAATCTGCTCGACGACCCGGAGCTGAGGTCGGGCAAGCACCGCACCCTCATGACATTCCCTTCGTACATGGTGCGTCGGCTCGCTGCAATATTCTTAAAAGTTCTCTTTTGACCTTGCTGTGCGTGCCTTGGTTCTTGAATCGAACAATAATTTGCTGGACTGCTTCTTTGGGACCTGACATGATGTTCAGCTCAAGCTCATGAGACGCTGCGGTGGCGTTGAACACGACTGAAGAAATTGGTGTTGGTGTTGCAGACATCGGTGATCGACTACGTGCGTCCGTCGGAGTTGAAAAAAGAGCTGAACGAACAGTTTCGTGAGAAGTTCCCTCACATCCAGCTCTCGCTGAGCAAATTGCGCAGCCTCAAGCGCGCCATGGGCAAGATCGCGCGCAAGGTAAGGACAACCGACGCACGTGCGAATAGACGCTTGCAAGCCGAGGGAAGCTTGCTTATCAAACGAGCGCACTCTGAGTTGAATCACTGAAGTGTTGGGCTATCTTGTAGTGCAACATCGACACCTGGACCGTGGCGCAGGCGTACGTCTTCTTCGAGAAGATCATCATGAAGGCAAGTTTTGCCTGTGCAGGCGTTTACGCCTTCCACGGCAGGCAATGTGCGAGACAAAGAAATATGTCTCAATGGCTGGGAGAAGCGAAAAAGAAATTGAACAAAATTGCTCAAAACTGCCGTATTCTGAGTGACAAAGAGTTCGTGTGCAACTGCTCAAATTTAGTGTGCAAAAGTTTTAAATAGGACAAGCAGAAATCAAGGTTTCCACACTTTTGTGTTGAGTCGTGGTTTCACTTACTGATTCACAGATCGGAGATAACACCCATTCACGCACAAGAGAACGAGTGCGAAAAGTTTTTCAAACTCTTGTGAACACACAGTTCAATTGCACTGTACAGTGTGTGAGTTCCAGTTCGCATCGCTGTTGTACGCGGGGTGTGGGGGGGGGGGGACGTTTCATCCTTGCATGTGTGGCAGAAACACGCCTGATGAACTGAAGTGGACTTTGCTTCGTTCAGGGGTTGATCAACAAGCCGAACCGGAAGCTGTGCGCCGCCGTCTGCCTGATGCTGTCGTCCAAATTGAACGACGTCAAGGGAAACGATCTCACAGATCTTATACAGGTGCGTGTTTCCTTTTACCCCGATGCTTCCAGTATTTCACACAATAAGCTCTGGCAAAGGTGGACTGTGGAAATCCTGTGCCGCGATTGAAATGCAGATGAGACGGTCGTCTGATGCCCTGGTCCAGAATGAGTGTCTTTGTTGTGGGTTGTTTCCAGGCGCTGGAGGACAACTTCAAGCTGAACAACAAGGACCTACTCGCCTTCGAGTTTGCCATTCTCGTCGCACTCGAGTTTGGGTTGCTTACTCCTGACCTGGAGATCTACGCGCACTACCAGAGACTACTCTACTCCTCCTAGCATCGAATGAGTTCCCACCCGATACTGCTTTACCTCCCCAGGCACAGACAGTGGAAGCAGACCAGTTGCGGACGTCTCCACAGATTGCAAAAGCGGACATTTTCATTCGCCGGAAGTGCAATCCTGTTCCCTGCTGTCGCACAAAGCGAGCAATGAAAACACTGCAACCCCACTTGTCTTGGACCCACAGCTGACTCATGCTACATCGTTGTTGCTTGTGTGGAGCTTTGTTACGAGATGTGATCAACAGTTAGGTTGAACACTTATACGAGTACAGTTGACTGTGTTGCGACTGATCAGCATTGCGGCAGTTCTGTTCGAGTTTTGTGTACGATACGAGTACGGAACGCCTCACCATGGAGTGCCACGTGACTTTCTGCAGAATGGGCAACTGTCTGATCGGTGCGGTGTCGCCTTGTGCAGACGACCTTGCTCGGCATAAGACGTCGAGGTGCTCGTCGTTGCGTTTCTGTCAAAACAATTTGTTCACAAACGTTGTGTCTTCCACCGCCGTTTCAAGTTCGACTGTGTTTTCGGTTGGTGTTCAGACGTTCTGTGACCCGACAAATCGAACTATTCGCCAGTTTTACATGTGAAAACCTTTTGAACAAGAAGGAAATACGCCTGCACGGAAGCTGGACTTTCTGTTGTGAGGACACTTGACGTTTCGTGACGAGCTGGGAAGATGACGGGCGTGCATTACTGCGGTTGTTTGACAGTTGCCCAGAAACCACGGCTTTGAGAAGAAATGTGATAACTGTTCCCTGCTAGATTTTGTGTGTGAATAAAGTGTACGGGTAAGTCATATAAAAATATTTATTGTTCGTCGTTTGTACAGACACGGGAATGGTTTAATTAATGCTCGACTAGAACACGTTCTATCTGCAGATTTAACAGCAGAACTCGAATCAAACAAACGCCTCTCATTTGCTTGGGAGGAAAAAATAATCGTATCTTCCCTGCATCGGTTGCGGAAATACCGTTGATTATCGCCGACCCCCTGGTTCTGACACCCCAAATAAAGAACAAACCTCTCTTCTCATGTGTGAGACACCCCAAAACTTGATGACACATTGTGGGTGAGCTCAAGTGTTTGTTGAAAGAAGACCTCAGATGTGGAATGAAAGATCTTGCAAGAGTTGTTTCTTCTTTTTTTTTCAACGAGAATTTACGGCACGACGCGCTCCGTGTTCTGGACATGCTGAGGCATAAAATTGTCGGTGTCTTGGCATGCGGTACTTCGTGCGCTTGTAGCAGGACGCGGGCAGAAAGAAAGGCGAAGTAACGGAATGCAACAATTTGGAATCCCATTTGAAAACGGTGCTGAATGACTTTGTTCCGCACACCCACAATCTATGTTTTGAGGTCTCCAAGCACGCAGATCTACACGAACAGAACTGGAAGACTGCTACAAGTTTCGGTTGACAATTCACACAAAATAAATGACACAAAAGCGACCACGTTTTAATTCTGGAAACTTGCTTCTCGAGTTAATGCTGAGCTGCGCACATCGTTTCAAACAAAACTGGTCAGTTGACATTTTACGCACAATGTTGAGACACCGAAGGCAGTTTTAGACATTTCCTAAAGTACACAATAACCTACTGGTCGCTATGTCTGCAGGCCTCATTTTGGCTGAAGCCCCAAAGCGTGCGATCCAGCGTTTTCCTGGACTCACAACAAGCGTCAGAATGACAAACGGCCAAACAGGCGCCAAAACTAAGAAGCACTTCAAGATCTGTTCCATCTCACCTTGTGTCACTGATCAGCCGGATGTGGTTGTCAGGATTACAGAACGGAACAGCGCTCGCTGTCGCACGCTTTGAGACCACCGCTCGCTCACGGGGCATTCCACGCCTTGTGACCGTCGCTCGTTTACTGTCCGTCCCATGTTTTGAGAACTCCGTTGGCAAAGATGAGATTGTGAGTGGGGAATGGCACTGTCTGATCCGAGGTGCTGCTCTGGGGCAGCATCCCGCTCTCGTGGCCTGCCTCCTGCAGAACCGGCAAATCCTGGAGTGCAAAGAGACAACGTCGTCATCCATCTTCTTTTGATTGTGAGCTTCGAAAAAAATTGAAACATTTCGTGTTGAGAACCCTGGATTGCCTTGGTCGTTGTGAAGCACAGTTGCAGTTGTTGGTGTGCTGTCACTTCTGAACGTGGACATGAAGTCCTTCTTGCGTGGGAAATTTGAGAACAAGAACAATTGCCGGAGAAGAGATATGCCTACCCCAACAGCCAAAACTCTGGTTTCTTTTCCGTTTTTCCCTTTCTTCGGACAGATTGAATCTTGTGAATCCTAAAGTTTGTCTCGCAGTGCCAGCCTAATGTTTGCAAACAAGTATGTGTGTGTGTGTGTGTGGGGGGGGGGTTGAAGGGGAGGGTTGCACTTTTTGTGTGTGAATCACTTGTGGGAATATCATCCAGTCGCTCGATCGAACGACTTTGGTCAACTTTGAACGTTCAAGACAATTGCTTGTTTTGTGCTTCATAAATTTTTGTTCATTGTGCAGGGTTGTAACGTGCTTGCATGCACACGAAACATCGAGGCCACAGCTGAACACAGGACTTTCTTGAGACCAAAACTCGGACAGTAAAAGGTTTGGACTTTCGTTCGACGGTTGGGTGAAAGAGATGTTTGGATGACCGGTCCATTTCCGTTGTTCGCACGCCTGTGTCCATTTTGATTGAACAAGGCGCGCTCCGCCGCTTGGGCTGCAGGGCGCAATCAATAGACTGAGGACACAAATGTGCATCACAACTGGGGTTGACTGAGCAAATGTGAGTGGAGTTCTGGGTGAATGTTGTCAAACAACAACTGTGTTTGATATTGAAATTCTCAACGCATCTTGAGCTGGAAAATATATTGTTGAGTGAGAGACCCCCGCCCGTACCTGGTGCTCTGCTATGAAGTCCAGAAGTTGTAGAACAAGTCTTCTGCTCGAATGCAGCAATTCTTGCAGACTGAAAGAAACACAATCGTGTTTATCGAAGAAATGAACAAAGAAAACAATGCGGAAAGAAGTCGGGGAATATTTCGTGCAGATTTTCCAAAGTACCTGTCTTTACTGCACAGCAAGTGCGACGCGACCCTCTCACACACTTCCCTGTTGACGTCGGCTTGAAACAAAGGGATTCCATAGCAACAGTCCAACAGAACCCAATCGGACTGCACGTTGGGATCACAGCCGTCCGTGCCTTCAACTGACGCGTTGCGCCCCACAGCCAGAGTCAGTTTGTCCCTCGCGGGACTCCCACTGGGTTTGTGGGAGATCAAGTTTCCGACGTCCAGCGAGTCCAGTTCGGAGGCAAGCACCTCAGCACAGTCCGGGTCCATCCCGTTGTGAGGCCCCGACGAGCTCTGGCTGTCAATACTGTGGGAAGACACGCTGGTCCGGGGGCATGTGGGTTCAGCGCTGGGCGCTGAGTGAGCAGAACTTCCGCCCAGTGACGACGCCGGCGTGTTGAACGATGCCGAGCTGATACTGCCTCCGATCCCCGACGAGCTGGCCACGTCGCCAGGGCTGCACGGCGTCGCGGGCGCAGACATCGGTGTGCACACCTGGCGGTTCTGCGCCGGCTTACCCGTCCGCAACAGCGTGACGAAACCACACGTGTGCTTCAAATCCAGCCTCTCTGACAAGCGCGTGATCGCGCCGTGGCTCTCAAATCCCACCTTTCCGTCTGAAGGCGCAAATCGAACATTCCACAATGACAATATCAGATTCGCTGCAACAGCGCCAAACTGAACAGCAGCAGGAAAGAAACTTCGTGACACAAACCTTTTCTGACAATTGGAAACGGAACGAAGTAGGTTTCACCCTCCGCTTGATGCCACCCGTGACCCTGAAAAGATTACAGTGCAGACCATGTCACCAGGATATGAGGCACCACTCTGACGAGGAGGTGGGGGTCAAGAGAACCTGGAATGTCAAATCGAATATTTGTGACGAGACAATGAAATCTGCGCACCTGGATGAGGATTGCGGAGTGAGAGAGCGCGTCGTTGAGCGTGAGTAAGATGTTGGAGGTCGGGATCACACCCGGGTCGTGTCCCCACGTCGTCACCAACAGCTTGTCGTACTCCTGCAATTTTGTTTTCCATTTTCTTTGCAGTGTCTGTAACTTGACAGCGAAATGAAGCGCTCAACTGAATGTTTGGGGTGTGACAACACACGCAGAACACACCTGGAACACTTTGGGTAGTCTGCGCAGTCTGGTGCCCTTGACGAGCAGCAGCGATGGAGGCCCGCTGCCCGTCAGGTGGTAGATAAACAGCTTGAACCACACGGAATTGACCTGAAAAGATAAACACGACGTTCCAATTTTTCCTCGTTTGAAGGAGTCCTTTGTTCAAAATCAGAAAGCACCTCATCCGGTTCTGAGCGCGACAAAAAGACCAAAACACAGGTACCTCTGGAATAGCAGGTCCGATATGTTGTGGAGTGCAGCTGCTGATTGGTCGAATTTCGTTACTCAGCGGCGCCATTGAAACCAACAGGCTGAAGCAAGAAGCAAACAGCTTCGAACAATCCACAGAATATCCATGTACCGTGTGCACAATCGGTCAAACATTGAGTCCATAAATTGGAAAGCAAGGAACGAACTCTGTAGTCAACAAGAGAAGCGCGCACTTACGAGTAGTTTTTGTTGAGCACGCGGGCGCACGTGGCGGGGTCAAGGCCCAGCAGACTCTCGCAGCGCAGCAGGTCGATGCCCTGCCCGCCGCCACCGTCGCCGCTCGTAGTGTCCACCGCCAGGTGGCGGTTGTGACGCAGAAAGCGAATGGTGTCGCGCAGCGTGATGGCGTGGTCGAAGTAGCGCTGCGCCTCCCCCTCCGCCACACTCTCCACCTGCCAATCAACAGAGGAGAGCCTCAACATGTGGCTGATTGCAACGCGTTAAGAAAACATGCAGGGGCCTTGGGTGTTTGGGCTGCGCACGGAGCGGTTTCGTACCTTCTCGAGCTCGTTGAGGAAACTGTCCAGAGACTCGTCACTCAGTTTACCCACTTCGAACATCGTCACCGCATGACTCTTCAAACCCTGAAAGAAGCGAACAGGTGCAATTGTTCTGTTTTGCAATGAGCCGACAAGGCGCACACACACACACACACACACACACACACACACACACACACACACATGCACACACATTTGTCACAGAGATGCTCGTGTTTTTCAACCGCTCTCGCGTCGCACGTACCGGAGACAGGTTTCCCATCATGAGGAACGCCGTCAGTGTGGAGTCGAAGAGAAACGCGATGCGCTTCGTGTGGCTCGTGTTCAGCATCAAGCTCACGTTGGTAGAGTCTGTGAGGAATACAGAACGGGTACAATCAGGAAAATGCGGATGTCCAAGAACGATTTCTCAAGCACGCAGTTCGGCTGATCAACTCCGAGTAAAGTGATTTATTCGACCACGCGCACAAACAAAGGGACACTCGCCAAGCGGCGTGTTGATGTCGACGCTCGAGTTGTCCGGAGACAATAAGTTGTTCTCGGTGGCGGGAGACGAGCTCGTCGGCTGTTCGTTGATCGCCGTTGTCCAGTCGATCAGCAGCTGGTCCTGCGTTGGTCTGAAGAGAACACCAAAGCTTCACAGCAGTTCTCTGGCAAATCTGCCAAATTGGACGGTATTGTGAACTCATGATTTTGAAGCCGCATTGACCCTGATCAGTACTGAGACGTGCGGATCAATCGGCGTTGCAAGCCAAACAAGAAAACTTTTTCAGTAAAGACACGCGCCACGCGAATGTCACGGTCTGAGAGGCAGATCAACAAGCTCAGAGGGGAGACGGTCCAATGTCCACACTCAAAAGTGGGATCAGACGCGCAGCTTTTTCAGCCGCGTGTCAAAAAGGATCGGCAAAACACAACACACCGTTGATCTTATACAGCAGAGAACACTGGACTTCAGGTCTGACAGGTTACATATGTCCCGCATGAGTTACTTCCCTGAGCAGTTCTCGGGTTTCTTCTTGACCTGTAACGCAATGACTTTGGCATCTCACCCAAAGTCACAGACTTATGCACTCACTTTTTTGAGGGTACGTTCTGCAGAGCCTTGGTCCAAGAAGGGTGAAGGTCATCCACGTTGACCTCCTGACCTTTCCGTTTGGCGAACCCAAGGCGACAGTACATGGAAACTGCATTCTGGAAACAAGAGATCAGAGATCAGCGAATGGTTGGTGCCCGACAATTGTGTTGATGATTTCCAAATTATTTTAACAAAACTGGACCCCATCCTAAATGCAAACCAGGGAAGCGGTTGAATGAGAAAAGTACCTTCACAAGCTGCAGGTCAATCTCTAGGACGTTGGCAAGCTGCGAAAAAGATTAAACAGACGCTTGAGACCTGCGTACCGTGCATGCACATCTCGTTCACGATAAAGAACACATCGATGGCTCCATCAAACGTTTTTGCTGGAGGAGGAACTGTCAAAAAAGACCTCACCGTCTGAAACGTGGTTCACCGCATTGAGACTCCACTCACCTCCGCAACCGACGTGTGCTCGTCTATGGAAACGAAAATCTTGTAGAGAAGCGTCTCGAAGTAATCTCCCAACACTCGGTTCATCACAAATCCTTCCAGAGGAGGCACTGCAAGCAAGTCCTCACTGATAAGCACACTGGACTCTCACGCGTACACGCACACACACACTGATCGGTATATTAAACGGATTCAACTTTTGAACGAATTTCTTCAAGATTGTTCATTACGTCAAGCAGTCAGATGCAGGTTGTGTTGAGGGCATACCTATGATACAGTCGTCATCAGCGATTGGCACATCGAGGTAGATCAGCCCTCTCCTGTACAGGGCTGCAACAACATAAAGAGACCTGTAGTGAAACATCTAGACGCAGAGAAGATGCCTGAGCTGATTCGCGAGTGACAACATTGATCGACGAGCGGGACTTCGTCGTGATGCACGCAAAGTGTGAAATGAAAATATCCGGTAGTTCTGCACAAACCATACATCAATCGGTTCGTGACAGTCTGAGAGGAGGCAGCCACCTAAAAGCCTTCAAACAACCTGCGAGTGCTTCGAATGAGCACTGTAGGAAAGGCACGTCGTCTGGGGCAACCTTTGTTCTCAACAGGAGATTCGGCACAAGTAATCTACAGTTGTGAGTTGAATGGTTTGACACACTTGCACTTTTGGTTGCCCTGACTTGTGCCTTATAACAGGTAACCAACAGAAAACAGGAGATAAATCCAATCCTCGGCTTCACCTCGGAATCAATCATCTCCTGTTATCCGTTGTTTACCTGCAACGTACGAGCCTTCTTTGAAATGGGTTCCTGTTCAATCACACAACCCCTTTCTCGACCAAAGGTCTCAAAAAGTCACGGTGAACCATTTTTGTACAGTGTGAGAATCCTGTCTTCGCTGAAGTAAGGTTCCACGCGTGGACATACGCACACTGCATAATGGAGTAGTCGAATTCGCCCGACTTGGCGGGACCACCGTCGATGAGCGTGTCGATCGTCCGCTTCTCGGGTACCGTACAAACCTGCAAAACACAAAAGAGTCCAGCCGTTCAAAGATTCTGTCGACATTTTGCTTGTGCACTCATTGCTTTGTGCACTTCTTGTATTCTTCGTATCTTCCGCATGGGCAGTGCCAGACAACAACACAATAAACAATTTCACAAGACCGAGCTTGATCAAAGCTTCCTGTCTGGCATCACACTGAGAATCCTCTTCTTTTCTCCATGTCGGTCCTGCTGGCAAATAAATGAGACAACGTCTTACATCTCGAGCTGGACAAATCTGAGACAGATCCCCTTCCTTGACAAATGGGCATCGAAAACACCATCTTTCTTCACCAAACAAGAACTGGTGCACTTGAAGAAAACTGCACGAGAGTTTCTGATCAGACACACGAGTGTTCTCACCACGCTCCCCACGAAGATCGACAACATTGATTTGACTGTTTCCCTTCCCAGAAGCACTGTGGAGAAGAAAAACAACCGCCTGTCTCAAAAAAATGGACAAGACGGCAAGTGTTTTCGGCAGGAATACGTGCCTCCTCCGTCTAAAGGAAATCGGTGGGTGCGAATGATCGAAGAGCAGGCGGGGTCGTCCACACGGGTCACAAAGAACATGCAACCTTCCAGTTGTGAGAACGCACCAGTGAACCTGACGCTGATGGCAGCATATAACCACGTGTCGTGTTCGATGACTGACAGCGTGCAGGCGTTGCACGAAGCCCAGCGGACTCTGGTCAAGGTTCACCTTGACGACACAGAATTTTTCCCTGAGCAGCTCTACAAGAACCATCCCCGCTGCTGTGGGCGGAATTAAGCCTGTTTATGGGCGAGCGGTGCCAAATTGACTTCAATAAAACCTGAGATTATCCAGGCTCCGAGCTGTCAGGTCCACCGCGTGCACTGTTGCGTAATCTGAAACCAATCAGTCGACCAAGCGAACGAGCTGATCCCACCCAGCAACAGTCTGCGGCCACACACTGAGCATTCAAAGTGGACCCGTTTCCAAAGACACAGACAAATACGTTTGTCCAAACGAAAACTGCGCTCTCCAGGAAGAAGCCAACCACCACAACAGGGCCGACCACTTGTAGATCGGGTTTCCTGAGCATACTGAACACAGAGAATTTGCAGGTCAGGACTTGGTTCCACGATCCCTTCTTTGCTTGAGAGGCAGTTTCCATGCCAGAGGACTGTCCTCTTTTTCAGAGTTGGTGTCAAGAGTCCGCATCCTTCTAAAGCAACTAAACCGCGGCAGCCCAGTCACAACAAGTCACCACATCAAATTGACTTGTCTGTTGCTCTCGATACATCAATTTAAAGTCGTTGTTCGTTGAGGATGCCACCGGCTGTGGCGCACTTCACAAGCAGCAAATAATAATCCTGCTCAAAATCTGACGGATCTGATGAACAAGTGTCATGGCAGGCCTTCACGACAAAGTTCAGCTCGTTCAAATATTTCGTTCAAGTTTTCAAAGCTGACCATTTGCCAACACCACGCGCAATTCACTTGTTCACCACACAATCTCATCTGTTCACCCTGACGTCCATGAATTCGGGTTCCGCATTGAGGTCTAGACTCTACATTTTGTACAGAGTGTCCCCATTTTTCTGCAACCACTTCGGCTACGTTGATGGTCTTGCCTAAACGGGCCGCAACAGTTCAGAACGGTCCGGGTGTCCATCCCCAATGCCCAGATCCACGGGGCGACACAAAGCAGCTTTGAGGCTTCGTTGCGTGATGTCGCGGCCCTTTGTAATGGACGCAATGTATCATTTCGGATCAGCATTTGCGACCGCAACTTGATTTACAAAGCAAAAAAGGCAATCTTTTCTGTCGACAATGTTTACTGTGGGCTTCATCAGCAGAAAGCACGAATTCCAAATTCTGTTGGAATTCCAAAGACTTAAGACCAAGTATTGAAGCCTGTGCTTGCTGGTTTTGCCTTTGTTGGTCACTGTCTGTGTTCAAGTGAAAAATCCTTGGAACTGTGTACACACTCGTTTTTGTGTCTTATCCAGCATTTCGCGCGCTCGATTGCTTGCTTTGAACAGCTCAACAGTTCGTCCGCTGTCCAAGGCTTGGACCTTTGCTTGCTTTCCGCGAGTTATGTTGCAGAGCAAGAGCGTGGCGGTTGTAGTTTCTCTGTTGAATCTAATGTACGAGGGCCGTCCACGAATTCTCCACTCCAGGTCTGTACCTCCACTCACAGTCTCTTGTTGTGACGGAGCAGAAAATTTGTGGACAGCGGCCAAGCTCCCCCAATGGCCAAGCAACCCTGCTGGCTGAGCCCCCTCCTCCCCCACCCCCCGCACACGAGAAAATGCACGGAATATTTTTTGGATACCAAGCACAAGGTGACCAGCCACCCTCTGCGAGCGCGTTGTGGCCAGTAACAACTGTGGCCCCTGTCTGGTTCGCTGTGCGGACGGGTTGTACCTGATGAGATACTGTCAGGCCCTAAATAACAAACTGAACCTGGTGAAAAGGTCCGTCGCAGCAACCCTCTGCCCCAGATTCTGGAACGTGTGTGTGTGTGTGTGTGTGTGTGTGTGTGTGTGTGTGTGTGTGTGTGTGTCTGTGTGTCCGGGGTATTCTATCTGTGTTCCAGAATGAATGTTCCTTACGGGATCATGTTTTTTGAATTTCTCAAACACAAATTTTGTGGGTGATTCCAGTTCTTTTCTTGTGTTAAGATTTCAACCTGCACACGCAATACTCGTCGCCCCCTGAACACTTCATTCAGACGTCCCGATCATGTCAAAGGAGCGAGGCTGTCCGCGTACAAAAGGAAATGTCTTCTGCTTGTTAATCTGATTCTCTCGCCATCGGCCTCCCACTTCACAAGTTACCCGCCCCAGGGGAACAGGCAACAATGTGCGCAGCAAATGAAAGCTCTTTAACTGCACCATCCTGTGAAGCTGCATGACACAGCATGTTCCTGAGACCTTCTCCACAGAAGACAATATCTTCTCCAAAAGAAACAGTGATTGAACTGGTGTCTGCCAACAACAAACACGGCTTCTCAGTGGTCTCTGTGTTCCACATTCATGGTTTCTTTTTATGGTCATCAAACACCAACAGACCACGAGGCGAACTTGAGTTTTCTCCACCAGATTTGTACTGAGAGCCCCACAGGGACCAAAAGCGATCATTTGCCAATATTTGCAATTCCCACTCGCTTCACATCGCTCCAACTCACCCACTTCAGCTGATTGACAACCGCAGCACTGAGCTGTTTGCCTTTTCTCCTCTCTCGTGAATATCATCACAAAAGCAGTGTGTGGATTTTTCATACGGAGGCACTTCCACACCACTCCAGGCTCATTGCGACGACAGCCGACAGCGCACGGCTTTCCTTGCAATTGGCTTCCTTGTCATTGCTGTATTTCCACTTCCCGTACTCGCAGTAACGTCAGGAAGAAGCTGGCGTCTGGACCTGAACTTCGTCGTGTTCTCACGTGGGCTCAAATGCGTTTCTCTGACGCTGCTTGAACCGTGGAAATGAAGTTTTCTCGACGCAGAGAAACATCCAGAGCAACGATGACAGATAACAAGCCACAACCGTAAGTTTAATGAACACAACCACTCTGCCACGTTGGGACGGTGACGCGGTCGAAGCCCTGTGAAATCTGTTGAAGCGATGTCATTTTGCACTGTCGTACTGCACTCGCTGGTCCCCTTGAGAAAGCCACTATCTGTAGACAAAATTCGCCTCCGCAGGCAGCTGCTCGACGCAAACCTGACGTCTCGCATTTTTGCTGTTGTGCGACGTACCTTGACATCGTCCTCTGTGATGTATCCGATCTGTACGATCCACCAGGGGTCGACACTGACACCTTCCATCGGCTGCGTCGGCAGTAACTCTCGGATCGGCTTCTTCCGGAAGAACTTCTGCAAAACACCAGTGAAGAACTGATTTGAACCTGTACTCTCCTGAGCAAAGACGAGACCACCCGTTTAGCAACGTCAGGTGGGACCATTGATCATTACCTGATGTGTGTGTGTGTGTGTGGGGGGGGTGTTGCGTGTGTGTGTGTGTGTGTGTGTGTGTGTTTGATCTGCTGATACCATCAATGTCACAACAGTGAATCTGACAACAATGAGAAAACTCTCTAGAAGTCCGTTCAACGAGTTTGACACGTGTCCTTGAAATCTTGAACAAGAAGGCTGTCGCCTAAAAAGCGCGCAGTCTTACACCATTCACGCAAAATATTTTTTGGCCATTTCAGAAAATTTTGAAAATTTCCATGTTGTTACCAGGGAGGGGGTACCCCAACATGGCCAAAAGATTATCCTAGTTGCGGGGGGGGGGGGGGGGGGGGGGGGGGGGGGGGGGGGGGGGGGGGGGGGGGGGGGGGGGGGGGGGGGGGGGGGGGGGGGGG
>JAAUXT010090420.1_pt1 | contig 22047 bp, 32 predicted proteins | sample 7278171 | NCBI WGS metagenome assembly JAAUXT01 (sample SAMN14350112, study PRJNA611818) | marine sediment metagenome | isolation source: surface marine sediment (1.8m) | place: French Polynesia: Moorea | collected 2018-08 | reverse complement strand
CCCTCTGTCCCTACACGCCGCGCGGCCGAGCTCGGAGGGGGCGGCCGCGAGCCCGAGGCACCACGGGCACCGGGTCCCGAGGCACCCGCGGTGGCCGGGGCTCCCGCCTCAGTGGCCCCCGGGGAGCCAGGGGGTGAGTGACACTGTGCGGAGGATGGGGTCGTGTCATGGAGGGGGTGGGGGAGTCAGGGGGATGGGAAGGGGGAGCCAGGGGTGTATGTGTGTGAGAGGGGGTGGGGAGTCAGGGGGTGAGTGATGCTGAGGGAGGGGTGGGGGAATCAGGGGGCCAGTGTCGGAGGGAGAGAGTGGAGGAGCCAGCGGGTGTGTGCTGCTGGGAGCAGGGGGGGGGGCGTCGTGGGAGCTGGTGTCATTGTGGGAGGGGATGAGGGACCCATGGGCCTCGCTGATGGAGGTGTTGAATGACGGAAATGTTCGAGTGTGACTGTTCTGCATTGTAGCTCGTACAGCAGTTCGTACAGCGGTGGTTACGGTGGGGAACGCGGCAGTTACCGAGGCTACGGCGGCGGCGGCGGCCGCGGCCGCGGAGGCTCATTGTAAGCACGTGACGTGTTGTGCAGCCAATTAACACGTGTTATTTGAGTTGCATGCCTTGTGCTTCTGAGAACGACAGGCACGTTTCACACTGCTGCGTCGCGCGTTGCGTCCCCTGTCGCGTTGCGACAAAAATGTCCACGCCGTGACCTTCGTCTCGTTCGTGGACGTGATACGTGACGTATTCGGCGTGAAACGTGGCGTGCGCCATCTTGAAATCCCTCTTTGCTCATTTCAGTAGCTTCTTGCAGCGTCGTTGCGTGTGTTTCACTGCAGATGTTCTGTATATAATTTTACTGCTCTGTGCAGCTGTTGCCTTTCAGTATTCACTTCACCTGCCTTTGGTTTCCGTAGTTTTCCAGGTTTCAAACCAGTTTCTTTTTGAGTGTGCCCCACTGATGTTTTCTGTTTCTGTGACTTTGTACAGAAAAGTCTCGTTTTCAGTTCCTGGCGGATCCAAGATCGGGCTTCAGGTCTGAGGGGCGAACTTTTTGAAACATTCCAGGACAAAGAAAACAAACTTGATTTTTTTGGGTCAGGGGAGGTGACCCTGCTTGGGTCCGCCAGATTTTTCATTGCTTTTCCACCCTTGCAAAATAATAATTTGATTTGGAGGCAGTTATTGTTTCAACCTTCACCCAATGAATCCAGTGAATGCATTGACCAGTGAATGTGGATCAAAATGTTGATCGTGCCAACAGCAATCGTTTGTTCAGCAGAAGAAAACGTGAAGCCAAACAAAATGCAGAATTGTGGACACGCGTGTCGTTGTGGTGTTTCAGCTTCAGCACGCGAGGTGGCGGCACCGGGATGCGCGGGGGGCGCGGCGCGGGGCTGCGCGGCGGGCGGGGCGGCACCGTCCGCGGGGGACGAGGCGCCGCCGTGCGGGGGACCCGAGGCCTGCGCTTCCGAGGACGAGGTGAGCAACCGCTGCGGCGGGAGGATACACACACGCGTCGTCGATGTTTTCCTCACGGTTTACTTGGTTATGGATCACGGGTCGCGTGGGTGTGAAGCGTTGCGACAGACGCAGATGTACTTCACGCGCACACAGGAAATTGTGTCAGAAAGTAATGGGTGCGATGCTGGATCCGCAAAGTCTATGGACGACACTTATGACCTGAACACACACAGATACAATCCCTGCACATCCTCGACGTTGCGCGCTCAGTTTGAGCTGTGTTGACCCGGTTGGTGTTTTCGCGCACGAGCGCAAAAGAAACTCGTTCTGCAGCTTCACCCTGGCTTGTTTTCAGGACGAGGGCGGGGCCGGGGCGGCCGCGGCGCACAGAACGGGAAACCCCCGAGCAGGGAGGACCTCGACAACCAGCTGGACGCCTACATGTCCAAGACCAAGTCGGCGCTGGATGCGGAGCTTGACGCGTACATGCAGACCGTGGAGTAGAGAGCGACACGCGCGCATCTCAGGGCTTCGTCATCCACTCAGTCAGACTTACTCAGTGCGCACGCGCGAAATTTGATGCGTGCGCGCGAAATTGATGCGCAGAAGCAGCGCGACTCGTGTGTCGCAGATCAGTGAGGACCAAGGAACAATCGAGAAATTGATAGGAATATTTTTGTGGCGTCCTGTACTCAACCTTCGTGCTGGGAATTGTCGTAAAATTATCCAAATACAGCTGATTGTGACCAGAAAAACAGAACCCCAAGTCGGAGTGGAGTGTGTGGTGCACAAGTAAAATTCCCAATTGTTCTGGTGGTGCAGTTAGAGTCTGGTGGTTGCTGTGTCACGTGACGCGTTCGTTTTGACCGAGAGGAACAGTTCGTTGTGTCGTGGTCTCCTTCCTGACCACTGTGTTCGTTTTCATGGAATTAGGTGCTGGAAATTTGTTGAAATGTGTGTCGACATCAATGCTTGACTGGCTACGTGCGATAAAGCACACGGTGCCTCACAACCTGCGACCGTGTTGCCTGGTCATTGTACATATTGTGAGAAAGCGTTGGTAAATATTTGTAAATAAACCGTTTTTCTACACAATCATGTTGAGTGTCGTGCGAATTGTCGCAGGAACTTTGCCGGGGTGGTGAGTCACCAGGATAGCAAGACGCCAATCGACGAATTATCAGTGGAACCCCGGTCTTTATTCTGTCAATTTCCAGCAATGAGGCAAAAAGGATTCTTGGAGCACCCCCACCCCCCTGCATGCCCGTCCGTTTCGTTTGCCGAGTTTCACGACCATTTCGCAAGTCCGGCGTGCACGTAAATGTTTATTCGAGACGCAACGAGCAGACGCGCGGTTGAAGGCCTTCAGAGGCGCCCCAAGCACATCCATCCAAACGCTTCACGGACAACACACGCCACACTGAGTTTCAGTCATTTATTGTCCGTCTTGACGGCGACGAGCGCGAGGTTCCTCGGCGATACGGACTCATCGAAGACCGGGAGGACGCCGCAGCGGAGACCGCCGGCGCCCCGCCCCCCGGCCTCCGGGTCCCGGTCCCCGTCGCGCTCGGGCAGGACGCCGCCGCGCTCCCGCTCCCCGCCGCGGAACCCGCCGGCACCCCGCGGCCCATGCCCGCAGCGCTCGGGGACGACGCCGCCGCGCTCCCGCAGGAAGAGAACGCGGTCCGCCTGCAGCAGCGACTCCAGCACCGGCTGCATCACCACCTGCAGCGCCTGTAACGGGAGGGAACCAGTCAACACCTGTTACAGGAGGGAACCAGTCAAAATGTGCAGGACCTGGAGCGGCACAGGAGGGAACCAGTCAAGAGCTGCAATGAGATCGGAGGGAACTGGTCCAACACCAGATAGGGATAGAGATGTTCGTCGCGCGCTGTGCTCGTTCAAGTCCACAAACAATGCATTGCTTTTCCCACTGTCATCGTGAGCACTTCACGATGTCGCGCGCGATGAGTGTCGCCACCTACCGTGACGGGCTCGATGTACCGAAAGTTGACTCTCTGCTCGTCGTGCAGCGCGCGGATCCGCTTCCGGTGACCTTGACCGAGCGACGTCCTGCCCAGCACCGCGTCCAGGTACGTGTCGAGCGTGGCGTAGTCGCGCCGCCGCGCCAGACGCCGCTTCAGCTTCACAAAACTCGAGTCTGGAACACAACAAGAACACTTATCAGTGTTGACCCGAGCCTCGGGATGCTGCGATGGTTGCGCAGAAACTCGTCTGTGAAGCACAACCAACAAGAACACTTCCGTGTTGACACATGCCTGTGTGTCTGCGCACAACCGTCATGAAACTCGGCAAATCAAAAACCAGTTTATAGTGGATGCGTCACGTGCTTCGTCTCTGCAGTTCACCGCACGTTGCACGCATCTTGACTTGACGCGACCCTGACCCTGACCTTGCTGCGCGAACATCTCGAGCACGGCTCGGAACGCGACGTTCTTGACGTGGAAGGCGTGGTCATCCGGCGACTGGCGTCTCCACCGCGCCCTGAAACGGGAACCGACCACAGCTTCAGCTTCAGAAGGAAAGGTGCAGATTTTCTTCAAAACGTCGTTTCAATCCTGCATCGGCATCGAACATTCCAAAGGGTACTCTGAAGCTGGACATACACACACACACACACACACACGCACGCATAGACACGCACTCCACACTATTCCACTTGTGCGCCACACAGTACACGCGCGCGTCAAGAATATGCTTCAGGCAATCTCAAGCGCAGAGCACCATTCGAACTGAAAACAAACACAGTTCAGGGTTCACTTGTGTGAATCCGAGTCGGAGGGGTTCGAATGCGACCCCTGGTTGTGCAGAGTTCGATCTCACCTCGTTTCCTGCGCCGCGAGCCGCAGAGCGAACGTGCCCATCCTCAAGGCGGGGAACTGTGCGCGGGTGCGCGCCGCCGCCTCCCGCCCAGCCGCGCTCAGAGGGAACGCCTCGCAGTCTCCGCGTTCTGAAGACACAGGGAATCACGGGGTCGCACTCTGATGGAAATGCACCCAGTTTCAAACAAGGCTGAATTTTACAAAAGCAGCAAGTGAACCAGGGCATCACAAAATCACGTGACCCATGCAGCCCGACCTTGTGCTAGTTGACCCAAAATGCGCAAGGTGTTCTTTCTGTGTCTGCACGTCTCAACAGGCACACGCCGCTGCAGCGTCCATTGATATGACCAGAGGCACAGCGCATGATACACCCAACCTGGACTTTCAACCAAATCCAGGAGCAGCTTGTGAACAGGCCCCCGACTCCTCCTCAAACAAACGAGTTTGCCCCTTTCGACGTTTGCGTTGCACCGCAGGTGCAAGTTTGACTGTTTTGCAGTCAAATTTCTCGAAGTTGGAATCAGGCTCAACACCGTGGTCTGGGCGCCCTGACCCACAACCTGGCCCCGGTCAGTGCCCAGACACTTGAAGTCAGGAGGCACAGGGTGAGGGTCCAAGGCCCTGCCCAAGGTCAGGCAGGTCTGGAGTCAGGCCCTCTTCCCTAGTGCCTCCTCATTTCAATTCTCACCTGAAATGGCACTCATCAAGGCTCTGAGTGCCCTGTGTCAACTGATATCACATGTGAGTTGAAATGAGGAGACACCGTGTCAAAAATTTGGGGTGTCTCCTCATTTCATTCCACCAGTAGAGGGGGCGGTCTCACCGTTGACGGGCATGGCGTGGTAGCAACAGCTCACGAGAACCAGCGCCGAGAGTCTCGCGCTCTGCGAGAACGCGCGCAGCATTGTGGGCGTCAGCGTCCCGCAGCAGTGCAGTCCAATCATGCAGGTCCCGCCCCCTCCCGGGGACGCCCGAGGTCCGTCAGGCTCAGTCACTGCGCATGCGTCATCTGTAGCGTTTGAAGGCGCTGTCCGCCTTGTTCCTCGGAGCACTAACTTTCCTTCACGTTTTTCCACACAAGAGGAGTCAGGGGCATCCTCCGGGGATGCCGTCACTCCAACAGAATCCTTCACACCGGAAGTGGCCTCGTGTCGCGTCATCGCAGCTCCGCGCACCGACCCAGAGCACGATTCCGTCTCATTTCCGACGCGAACTGCGAACTCGTTGGCGTCGCCCTGAACATCACACGAACATCGCGAACCGTCCACGTGGTTAGAACATGGTTCGCTCCCAGCTGAACAGGTGCAGTTCACGCCGTCTTCCGTTTCTGAGCGATAATGAGGGTTTGTATCACAGACTGAGGCGACGTCACAACACGTATCACAGTGAGCGCAACTGTTTCCTGTGGTTGCCATGGCAACGTCCCTGTTCTCCGGAAACGCCTCGGCGAGGAGCGACTCGAGACGCCGGAAGGAGTCGGGGGAATCCCCCAGGCGGAAGGTGGCGCTGCGAACCCCGGACAGGTCTGAACGTGAGAAAAGCAGTGGTCGCGCCAGGTAAATAAGCAAACGACGTGAAGACGACAGTTGTACTTGAGTTTGACCCTCTGGAAATAAATTAGCGTTGTAGTGCTGGCAACAACCAGTTCCGTGTGTGTGTATTGGCTCTTTCCTACGCGGTGACTACCGTGGCCTGTCTCACTGGACGCGTCATGCGTTGCGTCTCTGCTCAAGTCAACGTGGGTGCAGCACGTCTCGATTTGCTTGCCACGTCAGGGCTCGGAAAAGATCAGTTTTTGATGCCGCGCTGCGAAGTTCAGTGTGCTCGGTTGAAGGTCACAGCGCATGACGCATCCAGTGTGAAACAGGCGAGGACAAACGGTGCGCGTACCCAGTTTGTTTGCTCTGTTGACGGCGCCGTGCGTCCGAGACTCCTGACCTTCCAGCGCCAGCACGCTGTACCTAAACACGTCGTGCAGGGTATGGCTGACGTACCCCTGAATCAGAACCAAATACGCTGCACTCAAACACACGATAGAGGGCACAGCCAAAGTTGCCCTGAAACAATCAAACATCAAGACGTTGTGTGCAGTGTGTGGGCAAAAGCAGTCTTGAAACGACGCAGGCCACATTGACCGCCTCTAGGGGTGACGAGGCCCAGTGACTCAGTGACTTGGATTGAGACTGTGACGCATTCAGGGGTAACCCGACCAGACCCGACTCACCAATCCTGCGCCCACGTCGACGACGCTGCGGCAGCGCGCCTCCCGACAGACAGCGTGCACCGCCCCCGCCAGGTGGCGCACCTCGTGCCGCTTCTTCGGGTTCATCCCGCGCTCGGCGCTGCGCGATAGCGTCACCGCGGCGACGCGCAGGTCGCCCGGGAAACCGGCGTTGCCTGGGAAACTGGACGGGCGCGGTTCCGTGGGGTCCGGCGTGGGAGACGAGGGGGGCGGAACGTTGTTTGGCTGGGAACGTTCTTCCGGCTGCTCCACGGCGCATGCGCGGGGAAGGGACAGACTCTGAGCCTCGTGGATGAATTCGCGCAGTGAGTCGGGCCAGTCATCCTGCAAGTGGATACATTCTTTCTTGAACCAGATTTTCTATTTCAGATGTATAAACTGGTTGTTGCTTTTGACTGTTGTCAGTTGGGGCACCATGTTTTGTTTGCAATATTGATTTGAAGTGTCGAAGGAACACGACACAAAGACTTGGCACCAATGGGTTTGGATTTGCCAGATTCAGAAACTGTTGGCTGAACACAACTTCAGCGTCAAAGGTTTTGGGTCTGGGCTGTGACTGAATTTGACCCGCTTTGAGCAGCAGAACACATCCGAAAACGCACCTTGACGTCACCGTACGGAACGCCGTTCAGTTCTTCTGTTGTCAGGCCGCAGAGGCACGTCAACCACTGAAAAAGAGCGAAGTTCAACTGTGAGAGAAAATCCGTCAATTGCAGCAGGCCAAATTTACAAGCTGAAAGTAGATCTACCCTCTCCTTCTGGTCCAACTCAGTCAGAGCCAGTTTGTTTCCGCACCCTTGATGTTGGTTCCACAGAGTGTGAGGAATCCTTGACTTTCATACTTCTTGATCTCGTCAGAAGCAATGGATGCAGCTGCACGTTCAGCGGATATTGCATGACAGTGTTGTGATTGACGTACAAGTTGTTTTACCTCTGGAGGCACATTCTCCCATACTCTGTCGCAGAGAAACCGCGTCAGCTGGAAGTCGTAGATCCACTGGAAGCGAGCAGCGAAGTGGAGGAGCCTGGAGAGGTGCTCCTGCTCCTCTGATCCAAGGGTGTCCATGAAGCTACCCCGACTGTCAAAAAATCTGACGCTGACTTCAAATTCGACTTCATCCAAATCGTTCACGGTGTTGATTTGTATCAGTGTGTTGTATTTTCAAACAAAGGAAAACACGCTACAGGCCGAAAAACGGCCTAAAATCAAAAGTGAATCGAAACCATGCTCCTCGGGTTGGGTTCACTTGTTTTCTAACGACTCGCGAGCATCTTTCCGTTGAGATCTGCGCTCCGCAATTTCATTGTATTGACGACAAAATCAACGCTAGTGATTAGAAAAGAGTTGACCTAGTGAAACATGTTTTAAAACTTTTGTACAGGTGAAAAGTCACAATTTAATGCTCACTCCGAAATATGAAACAGGTGCGACCACTTGACGGCTTCACATATTATCGCCCACGTGGACAGCACACAGACGTTCAGTAAGTTTTCGACGTTTGGGTCAATCTTTGACTACATTTTGAAATACATTTCATTGGTTTTCACGCAAAAACTGTTGTTGAAACTCAAGAGGTGTGAATCTGGCGAATCCCGTGATCAGGAAATCTCCGAAGATGATTCTTCCTCAATATTTTGGTAGATCTAGATCTACCTGCTGGACTTTGCTCCAGTTTGTTATGGTCGGGAATCTCAGCGTCGATAAATCAGAAGTTTCACAAAGACAAAATGTTGAGCTGCGTGAAACACGTGTTGCAAAGTTGACGAATCGTGTGCGCACACAAGGCAAAACACGTCCAGTATGATCCCATCTACTTCCTTTGAATGTGGTTTCTTGTGGAGTGACTTGAGAACCACTCACCTGTTACTGACCGTGGGCTACCGCCCACACGAGTCGATCAAAATTTTGATGGCTGGTTGGTCCAAGGTTGAAATGTGCGACAGTCGCTTGCACCACCCGGGGGTGGGTTTTGGGTCTACCCTGTTGATGGGCCTCAATGGCCAATTTTCACACGATATTTTGTCTTAAGAAGCTTAGAATATCTACTTCTTCCCTGGTGGTCTGACGCACACCCCTGTTATCCGACGCCATGACAGTCAAAGAGAGAGCCAGAACCACAAGGGGTCATGTGATCACCCCATGGGGGGGGGAGGGATGCTGGGTAAATTCCAGCAAAATAGCAGAATTTTGATATTAGGCATCTATTCCCTGTCTAATATTTATATATATAATTATTGTAAAAATATTAAGAATATTTAAAATTGGTTGCAAAGGCCAATGAGGCCAGCCCCCCTGGTGGGGGAGGAGTGTGGTGTGACACACCAGCTGCGATTTAGAACCACTGCTGGACAGATGGCACCACTGTGTACCTAATAAATAGGGCGGTTCCACCCGCTGGGAGCAGTCTCTCCTGAGATACCAATCAACGTGTTTGTGATATCACTACATCTGACCTCATCTCATGATCCAGAGAGGATAATGGCCTTTGTCAGTGAGAAAATTCTGCGTTCTTATTGCAGACTGGACACGTCGCACGCAGCAGACATGGCCTCGGAGTCGACCACTCCAGACCCGTTTGCAGACATCCAGCAACAGCAGCAGCAGCAACAACAACAGCAGCAGCAGCAGGATATGGACGGGTCTCCGCAGGAACAGCCCCAGGAACAACCCTCGTCGAATCACAGGTTTAATTTTTGCAAAGGACAAACGTGCTTGCTTTTGGCTGCTTGTTTTATATCAGCCTGCAACAGAAGAGAATTTTCGCAGCGCCTAGAAAATTGTCTATGTGTGCCAATGCCTGACACATGCGTCACGCATTGCATCCCTGCAAGGATGAGTGGTCGCAGAGCGAAAGCTTTGCGTGCTGACTTCACCAGGAGCGCAATTTTAACGCGTGCAATGCTTCAGCAGACCTTTGTGTCAGTGTGTGTCTCCAGGCCTGTGAATCAATTTTCTCTCTCACACCACACCACGTGACAACTACATTTCCTATCACGTGGTCAGGTCGTGGCCCGAGCTGCAGCAGGCCGTGCGCAGAACCCGCAAGTTGGCGACGGCCATGATGAGCCGCGTGCCGCACAGCTTCCGGTTCCGCCACGTGACGACGCCACCAGACGGCGCCACGCAGACGCGCTTGTACTTCCTCGGCGTCCCCGAGGGGGCGCGCGAGAACACGCTGCTTTACGTGGACGTACCACAGGTAAAGTCGGAGCACGCTGGTTGCGTCATGCTTTGGTCAGATACTGCATTGCGTTGCTCGAGCGTTACGTCTCTTCGAGTTCTGGGGCTGTATCGTCGTTTGCGAAGCTACCGTTCACTTGCACAGAGACGCAGGAAGGACGGTGAATGAACATTCTGCTTGAGCTCTACCCCAGTCAGGGTTCACACTGCACACCGGATGCGTATCACACCAGCAAAATTTCACGTGCAGGGACACACCAGTTGCGCCATGTGTGCGTTGCGCTCAAAAGCGAAGTCGATGGACGTCGCGTCTCGAGTGGAGTTCGCTGAGTGCAGTCTCGCCTGAACCGTACAAAAACTCTTTGTCCATGTCACACGTTTTGATTTGCTTCTCTGTTCAGCGATGTTGGTGTGCCTAGTTTGTCTCGGTGTTCACGTAACATTTCAGCGTTGGAAATATCTTGACGCTGCGTCCAGCACTTCAAATGCCCAACACTGAGTCTGTTGCTTGACGCGCATGTTTGTTTCTTCCAGGAGCTGGAAGCCGAGTCGAAGCCGTTGTCTTGGCAACCGTTGCTGGACGCGTTCCAGGCGACGCCGTCGCACAGCCAGCTCTCCAAGGAGGAGCAGTTGCTACGGGAACGGAAGCGCGTCGGGTCGCTCGGCATCACGTCGTACGAGTTCGACGAGCAGAGCTGCAAGTTCGTGTTCCCGGCATGCAACAGCATCTTCCATTGCGCGGACAGCCTCATCGACAACCAGCTCTGGGTCAGTACTGTGTGTGTGTGTGTGTGTGTGTGTGTGTGTGTGTGTATGTATGTGTGTATGTGTGTAATGTATGTATGAGTGTGCACATCACATCCATCTGTGTGTGTGTGTGTCTGTGTGTGTGATCTTTGTGTGTGGTGTGGAAAGACGTGGATATGTTGCGTCAAGGCGTGAGGCTGAGTTCACTCGGAAGGCTTCGTGCATCCTTGCATATAGCAATCGACGTATGCTGGCCTAAAAGTCCACAAGGCAAATGTAGGTCAGCACTGTGGGGGGAAATCTGCAGGTGAAGAGAATGTGGACCGTTGCGTCAGCTTCACGCCGGAGGAACAAGTGTGACGGCCTTGTGCACGGCAGTGGATGTGATCTGTGCAAAATAGAGCAGGTGACATGTCTGGAGACACACTCGTATCCCCCTGCTTCATACTGCAGGTTTTGGTAAACCACAAGTGCCTTTTTCAAGGTGGATATTTTGGTCAAACTGGGTTCAGGTCTTTTTTCCAACGTGGTTGGCGAAAAGTTAAGCCTGCTTGGTGGTGGCAGGCCATCACGCTTCTGTTTGATAAAAAGATCTGAATCTGGAGAAACGTGTTGGTGGGATCTTAAGAAAATTTCTCGCATCTCCCTGCCTCTCACAAAATTGGGCTGGGCGTTTGGGCACAGCGGGTGTGTTTACACTGGCTACATTTTTACCTGCAGAAAAGATGTCTGTGTTGTCAGACTCAGGTAAAGTTTTTTTTGGGACCAGGTGGGTGCAGGGAACTTACATCTAACTCCCTCACTTGTTCGTGGGCCTGAGATTCTGTGAGATTAAGGATTCTTCGCACTTGAAAATTTGCTTGCAAACTGAACCCTGCACATTTAAAACCACTGTACATGTGTGTAAATACAGTTGTCGAAGGATTTTTCACGAAACGAGAAAGGATGCTTGTTCAGCACACACACATTGTTTGTTCAGTGTGCGTGAGTGGGTGTGTGCTTGTGTGCGTGCATGTGTGTGTGTGCAAGTTTGTGTGCTTGCGCGTACACTTGCGTGTGTATGTGTGTTTTCTTGTGTGTGTGTGTGTGTGTGTGTGTGTGGGTGCGTGCGCGCATGTGTGTGTGTGCGTGTGCAAGTTTTTGTACATGCGCGTACATGTGTGTGCATATACGTGTGTGCGTGTGTGTATGCGTGCTCATTGGTTTGTGCAAGAAACCACAGACACCACACCACCATCTCTCATGCGTCTCTGCCGTGCGTGTGTGCTGTGTGTGTGTGTGTGTGTGTGTGTGCGCGCGCACTGTTGTGTGTCTTTCTATGCGTGTTTCTTGGCAAGTGCAAGAAGTTACAGACACACCACACCACCATCTCTCATGCGTCTCTACCGTGCGTTTCGCAGCAGATGCCGGCGAGCGCGCTGTGTGTGTGCGCGTTCACGTGTGTGTCTGTGTGTGCGTGCTCATTGACTTGTGCCATAAACCACAGACACACCACAGCACCATCTCGCATGCGTCTTCACCGTGCGTTTCGGTTGTGTGTGTGCACGGTTGTGTGTGTGTGCGCGTACACGTGTGTGTCTGTGTATGCGTGTTTCTTGGCAAGTGCAAGAAGTTACAGACACACCACACCACCATCTCTTACGCGTCTTCACCGTGCGTTTCACAGCAGATGCCGGCGAGCGCGCTGGAGGCCGTGTCGTGCTGCACGGCGGCACGGCTCGATCCGAAGCTCTGCCCCGCCAACTGCGACCTGCTCGCCTACGTGTCCGGCTGCGACCTGTGGGTCACCAACCTCGCGACGGGCCACGAGAAGAGACTCACGTACGCGCACCAAGGTAACGCAGCGTTCCACGTCAAGGGGGTTTCACGTCGCGTCGTAGCATGCCAGTGCACTTGCGTCAGGGTATCATGTCAAGTACTTGACGTCGCGTCGTTGCGTGTCGCTGCACTTACGCCAGGGTGATTGCATCGCCACACGTATCCCGTCAAGGGTATTTGACGTCGCGTTCGTGCGTGTTGGGCAGGCACTGTGGGTCACGAACGTACAAGAGTACGCGCACCAAGGCAACGTGACACGTGAAAGGTGAGGTAGATCTACGTCACGAGCGTCCGTGCGTGTTGTGCGCTGCGCTGTGTGTCACAAACGTGTCAGTGCGCTTTGCACCAAGGCGAATTCAGAGCTTCACGTGTCACGTTGTGCGTTGGGGCAGCGCGCTGTGTGCCACCAACGCACTGAATCCCTCTGACCAGTTATCCTTGTGAAGGTTTGTGAACCACAGGAGCGTTGTCTTTCGTCGAGAAGTGTGTGTGCTTGTGAGGTGGGTGCGGTTGCGTTTGCTGGGTTTGCGTGTGTCTCGTGCGAGTCAAATCCAGAAGAACCAAAGCTGCCATTTGTGATAAAGAGACGTGGACAGGTTGACTGGAAAACCGTTGTGTCTGCGCAGGTTTGTCGAGTCTGGCGGACGACCCCCTCAGCGCCGGCCTCCCGTCCTTCGTCGTGCAGGAGGAGTTCGACCGCTACACCGGCTTCTGGTGGCAGCCGCGGAGCCCCACACACCGGAACAGTCCAGGTCATTGTGCCCCCACACACACGGGTTCAGCGCAGGTCACTCACACACAACTCTTCACCACAGCGGTAAATTTGATGGGTGGAGCCATCCTGTGCGCCGAAAAGTCAAGCAGATTCATTTTTGCGCGCACTTGTCCTGTGTTTTCGTGAAAACCTTTGCAAAGTCCTGTTGATCAGAACACATTGATGCAATGTCCAATTTCACGTTTCATTCGAAGCGGTTTTATCCGAGAAACAGCCTTCGGGGCGACACGTTGACGTCTGTGTGTTATGTCCGCAGGAGAGCCGTTCGTCTACCGGATCCTGTACGAGGAGGTGGACGAGTCGGACGTCGAGATCCTCCACATCGTGTCGCCCAGCAACGACGACCGCGGCTTCGACGAGTACCGCTACCCGCGCGCAGGTCAGTGCCGCGACGCGCAGGTCAGTACGGCGCGCAGGTCAGTGCCGCGACGCGCGCGCAGGTCAGTGCCACTGCGCGCGCGCAGGTCTGTACAACTCTGCGTGTACAGGTCAGTCCCACAACATACGTACAGGTCAGTACCAGTGTGAGTGCGACAGGCGTGTGCCACTGCGCGCGCGCATGTCAATCTCGTACGTCAGGTCAGCATCGCTACCCGCGCCCAGGGCAGTCGTGCGCACAGATCTGCACAGATCAGAGCTCATTGTTTTTCTCTTCACACAGGAACGTGCAACGCGCGGTGCACGCTGAAAATGCTCGAGTTCCAGCTGGACGACTCGGGGAACGTGAGTAGATGTACCAGCACACACGCACACACACACGCACACACACACACACACACACACACACACACACACACACACACACACACACAATGAGTGTCACGCGCAGCAGGCGCAGTGTGACTGACCTGCAGAGCGATGCGTTCACACTGAAGATGAAACCTGAAAGTAAAGATGATGCAGATAGGACGAGTAACTTTGTTCTGCGCGTTTGTGTTGCAGATCGTGAGCATCGTGGACAAGTCGCTGTCGGAGCCGCTCAGTTCGCTCTTCCCCTGGATGGAGTACATCGTGCGCGCCGGCTGGACTCCGGACGGGCGCAGGTCAGGGCTGCCGCGGTGCTACTGGTGAAGGGGGTCCCACCCACGGAGAGGTCCCCCCTGACTATAGCAACGCGTATCAGGGAAATATCTACAGGAGGCCGCGTAGTGTACATGCACCTGCTGTATCGCTTTGAACAGGACAGCACTGCGCGTGTCCACGATTGCAATGCGTATCAGGGGCATATCCAGAGGAGGCCGTGGAATGCACATCGCTTCAGGACCGTACACCACGACGCGTTTCTACACTGACAGATGTTCTTGTTTTCTTTCACAGTGTGTACATGCAGCTGCTGGACCGCAGCCAACGACGCCTCGATCTGGTGCTGGTCGCTGCGCACTGCTTCTCCGCGCAGCACGTGGGCTCCCCCACTTCCGGCGAGAGCGGGGACGCCGAGATGGTGACGTCATCAGAGATGGTGACGTCATCGGACACGTGCGTCACGGACACGTGTTCGACCCAGTTTCCGACCTCGACCCCGGTCTCCATCCTGCACTCGCTGACCTCTCCCGTCTGGATCAATGTGAGTGGAATTGGAGTTCTGAACTGCGTCGGACTTTCTTCAGGGACGAATTACAGGGACTTAGCTGCCGCTTCTGACTTGAAAAAGGGACACTCTGCGAATCTAGGATTTTTTATTGTGTGTGTGTGTGTGTGTGTGTGTGTGTGTGTGTGTGTGTGTGTGCGTGTGTGTGTGTGCTGACAAAAAAGGGCAGTGATTCCAACTTTGAAACTTTTGTCACACACAGCACAAACGGTGTGTTTCTTTGCAATTTGTGGGGGTGTGGAAAGCGGTGGCTCTTGAGCCTGCACCCCTGGATGCACCCCTGGACGCAGCGCACTGCGCTTGCAGCGTTGCTCATCGGTGTCACTTCTTCGCAGGTCTCGGACGTACTTCACTTCTTCCCACAAGAAAACCCGGACGAAATCTCGTTTCTGATCACGAGCGAGAGAACGGGATTCTCGCACCTGTACCACGTGACGTCGAGTGTGGCGTCCAGCCAGCAGCCTGTGATAGCAACCCCTGCCGTAGAGGCCTTCACTCCACCCGGCGCGCAGACAGGTCAAGACTGTGGACCGAGTGCACGAAGCTGAACCCAGTGCAGTGGGATAGGTGTGGGGGGGTGAGGGTTGGGGGTGGGGTCATTTTGCTGGATGAGCAGTTCGTCAATTGCCCAACGTGATCTTAAGTTCACACTGCATGTGTTGCGTTCCTTCACACATCAATGTGAGTTCGTCAATGGGCGTTGGATCAGGCAAAACTGTTCTTCGGGGGAAAGCCAGGGAAGTTTGTTGAGTTGGACCCCTGCACATTGAACGTCTCCCTCTCCACAGATGACCTGCAGGCGCCGAGTCACAGCAACACGATACGAGAGGTGGCCGTGACGTGCGGGGACTGGGAAGTCCACACCAGCAAGGTACGTCTGCCACATCTCACGTCTTTTGTCCTTCAGATCTGTCCGTGTTGTCAAACACTCAGCCCCATTCACACTGGGTGCGACACTGTGTGTAGAGTGTGCTGTGTTTCTAACACGACGCTCCATGGATGCTAGACGCACCCAGTTCGAACTGGTGTCTGAGCTCACCTGTGAATTGGAGCCGTGCTTCTTTCTCACGTCATCTCAACACGGAAACGCATCTGTTTGGGTTATGTTGGTGCGGAATTCCCTCTGTGTGCTGACCATACAGGAGAAAAGTGTCAGTACCTGTGCTTGTTGCCATTTCCCGGGTGGACTGACCAGGTTTGCTCCCTCTTGCCCGCAGATCTGGGTGGACGAGCAGAGGAAACTAGTCTACTTCACCGGCACCAAGGACTCGGTGCTCGAGTCGCACCTGTGAGTACTTACCGTCTGCACTGCACGAAGTTTCCCACTGGATGCGTCACGCGTTGGTTCCACGCGCAACGGGTGCCACGCGTGACGCATCTGGTGCGACGTCGCTTGTATCTTGACTTCGCATCAGTTTCTCCCCAAGAACAAACGGTAGTCAGAACTCAACTTCATTGTTGTGTGGAAGTGCTCTCTATTCAACGCAAGATCTCTTCAATACACAACAGTCCAAGAACAGTTCCCATAGTTGCTGTGAGTGCGTTGAAAGTCATGGTCATCCCATGTGAACCTGGTCTGATCCTCACGTCGCATCGCATTTCGCTCGCCTGTCCAACGAGTACCACGCCAGAGCTCTGGCCCAATTCACGATGCGTCACGCGTTGCATGCCGTTTGGTCAACACGTGTTGTTGACTTGTCACTGCACGCTGCGTCGCACGAAGCTCCAGGGTGAATGAGGCCTAAAAGTTAACGTTGCGTCTCCCACAGATACGTGACGTCATACGCGGATCCGGAGAGTCACGTGACGCGTCTCACGGAGCCGGGATTCTCCCACACCGTCCACCTCGACAAGGTACGATTCACACTGGATGCATCTTTGCATGTGGTGCGTCCCTCCAACACATCAGAGGGCGTTACAGAGCCGCTTGTGACCAGCACCCACACACTTGATACAGACAGCGCCTTTTGTCTCATCTGCTGCATTGGACTGCTTTGCGATAGGACCAGGGATGGATTTAGCACAAGCTCAGGAGGTGACCCCTTAAGGGAGGGGGGCACCAACAGTGAACGGTCAACAGAAGAAACCTTCATTGCACTATTTTTTCGGGGTCCGTGGGTCCACAATCAGACCCACAAGCTGGATCCGCCTCTGGACCCACTCCCTGGACTCACCCCGGACGCACTCCCTGGCTCCGCCCCTGACCTCTGTGTGTTTGCCCCTGCAGGAATGCACCATGTTCGTGAGCGTAGCCAGCAGCATCTGCACAGCACCCTTCACGCGGGTCTACCGCATCGTGCACGAGGGTACGGCCGTCAGCGCGGTCTTCGTCGCCGAGATGCAGCAGTCTTCGGGTACGCTGTGTGAAGTGGGCGTTTTTCAGGGGTCGGGGGCGTGTGGCGAGTGGGGTCTCAACCTGTTCCAATCCGCTGAGTGGGGCGGGGGGCAGCGGGCTGTCATCCTGATTGGGGGGGGGGGATGAGGGTGGATTGGGCTCTCATCCTGCTTTGATTCAACGAGAGAGGGAGGCTGACCAATGCAGCTGTCACACCAGAGGTGCCTTCTGGCGGAAAGTGTGGTGAAGCAAGCAAGCCGTTGGGAGGGGGGGGGGAGGGGGCTCTGACCCAGTTCTGATCGTGGTGTGGGAGGGGTTGACGGGCTCACTGCGCTAACATTTGTACCCAAGCCCTTTGCATTTCTCACACAATATTGTGTTGCCTCCATCTCAAATCACAGCTGGCTCGAGTGTGTGGTGTTCCACGCGTGTTCTCTTTCATGCAGCGAACACAAAGACACACGCTGAAAGTGTCGTGTCGTTTACAAGTCATTTTGAAATGAAAACGAACACACCCACAGAAAGATTTCTCAGCGTGTACGTTGTACATTGTTCTCTGTATGCTTCACAGCTCAGAACGAGGACTACATTCCCCCGGAGCTGTTCACCTACCAGAGCCCTACCTCCGGACTCCAGATGCACGGCATGCTGTACAGACCGCATGCGCAGACGTCCGCCCCGGAGGGAGCCGAGCAGAGCCGGAAACACCCGACCGTGCTCTTCGTGTACGGGGGGCCCAGAGTGCAGCTCGTCACCAACTCCTACAAGGGCATCAGGTGAGACGCAGTGGATGCTGCGTCAACGCTGGATGCGTCACGCGTTTCGTCTCAGACAAGGCAGTGGGCGCTGCGTTGTTGATAGTGACGCTGAGCGGGTCGCATCCGGTGTGAATCTTGTTTGCGTGAAACCCTGGTGATCTGACCCCGTGGGATGTGAATTTCTCAATCGGGCCCATGGCCACCATTCCTTCATTGTTTTCCAATTCCTCCCTCACTTGGTTCGCTGTTCCCACCCTTGCAGATTTCTGCGGCTACACACGCTTGCGTCGCTTGGTTACGCCGTCGTTACCATTGACAACCGCGGCTCCTACCATCGAGGCCTGTCGTTCGAGCGACCCATCAAGAACCAGATGGTGAGTCCGTCTGTTCTGCTCTGCGTTCACGTGCTGGCAACTCTCTGTCCTGTCACCGTGCCGGTTTTCTGTGGAAAGCGAGCACATGCTGCTCGGATGTTGGCACTGGGCGTGAGCAGATCCGGGGTGTCACACACATGATGCGGGAATATGCAGGGCTATTCACACTGAATGCGTGCGTGAGTGTTGGCGTTATCTTCCTGCATAACTCAGTGGACACTGCACTGTGAAGTTTGCGTGATACAAGTTGACGTGGCAAAAAGGACTCGTCGCCTGACGCACCCGTCCTGGCAAAGTCTAGACTGGCATTTCTTGATGTGTGTGCGCACGGAAAAATGCGTGACTGCCACTGGACTGTTTGTACTGTGTGTGCTGTTTGTACGGTGGTCACCCTTGCGTTTGCAACGTGGAGTGAGGAGTGAAGGCCACTGTTGCTCTCGAAACCTGTTTCTCGCAGCGGAACACAAGAAAATGTGTGACTCGCTGTTGAATGTTGTGTTGCTGAACGAGAGAGGGCAACACTGACTCAGAGTCGTCAGAAAGGAAGACCAACTGCTTTTTGTGGCTATGACAATCAGGCATCGTAAGAAAACTGGTGTGCGTGCATCAGTGTGCGTTTGTTCGCGACATGTTTGGAAGGCTTGAAGCCAGGAGATGAAAAGTTCTGGGCAAATGGACAGGATTGAACTGTCTCGTTGAAATTCTTGCGTGGGGTTGATTTTGTTCAGATCCAACGGGAAGAGTGTGGTACAGAAACGCTGCAGAGGAGAAGGCGTTGTCTATTTGAGCGAGCGGCTCGACGATCGCCGCGCGCTTATTGCAGTCATCATGTTGTCTGTGTGGCCAGAACTGATTGTGGGTGCGTGTGTGTGTGTGTGCGGGGAGGGTGGGTGCTGTGCCAAGCGCCGCGCGCTTTCTGATCTCCGATCTCTTGCTTTGTCCACAGCGCACTAAACTCGCAGAAAGGACAGTCAGTTTCAAACTGTTCTGACAAACAAAACCAATTTGTTCTTCGGGCGTTCAATTTCTGAGCTGGCAGTCCGTTTTGTACTGCTTGTTTTGAAGTTGTCAAAGTACAAAACATTGACAATAAGTTCAGCATACTTCAGTGCGCTCACCGTGGCATCTTTTCTTTTCAGTACTTTCCGAGAATTGAGGTTCACGAAAGGGAAACAGCCTGACAGAGAAAAGCAATCAAAAGTGTCCCAGGCCCCCTCCTCGCTCTCCAACATTTGCACAGTTTGCACTGAGAGAAATCTCCACAGGCATCGCGTTTCCGAGAAAGAAAGACACCCGCGAGGAAAGTGGAAATCTTTCGTTTTGTTTTCGTGAAAGGAACGCTGGGCGAACTTTTTTGTTGCACTCGATGGGACACTCGACAGGGTTCGTTTCTGCTTCGCAATACGTAAAACGTTTGACGATATTGACGACACATGTGTGGCAGCAGTGTTTTGTGTGGTGTTGTCACACTGAAAAAGGCGTTCCTATGCGTTTTGTGCAAATCAAGCGAAAGAGGTGTGCTGGGAAAAGACTGTCTGAGATTGGACGCGTCACACAATGAAACGCAGCGTCTGTTTTGTGGACGTGACGCGGATTGCCTTGTACAGGGACGCAACTCGACACATACAGAGTGAACCTCAGCCACGCGCTCCCCAGTGGTTCACTGGTGTCGCTCTATCAAAGTCCCTCCAAATAAGAGCTCTTGTGAGGCCAGTATTCTGCACATGGATTTCACGTCTGGTGTTGAAATTTCTTTGACGGAAGAAAATCACAACAGCACCACTGTCAGCAGGTTGTTGCGTCCACAGGTCACATGGAACGTCACGGCCTGGACGCGCGTTTCACGCTGAATGCGTCACGCGTTGCGTGACTGTGCAGTTCAGTTGGGAGGGGTGTGTTTCCAGGAGACACTCAAGAACTCCTGTGTGAACAACGGAACACACATGTGGTTCCGATGTAAGGTTGATTTGCTCCCAATGGACACTCAGTGAGGCCTCTGTCTGTGCACAGAGTGTCTGGCAAAAAGTAACTCTTGAGCAGGGCGGGGTATCCCGTCACTCATACTCGTGCATACCCTGCATGCACAGCCGTGCCTACCCATTGGGTACAGATCCACACGTCCAGATACGGTCTGGATTCTTGTCAACGCTTTGCTGGGTGGAAGATGCGTTGCACACCTGTTGAAATTGAGTTCCCGCCCGTTCCTCAGGAATACGAGGATCATATCAGAAGTGTCCTCCAGTGTGCGATGGCGTGCACATAAGTGGATGGAAATGAAGAACGAGTACGGGGAAGAGTACCAGGTTGTCCAGGCTTTATTGGCTGTCAAAAATTGTTCCAAAAAAGTTGTGAGTAATCCGAGAACAGGAACAAATGTAATCCGACAGTCAGGCGATGCGGCGAAACAGGGCCAACAGTCAATGTTTCAGAGTCTGCCCAGGGGTCACTCAAAGTAATTTCCGGCACTTGAGATGCATTTCTGGTACCTCCTCCCCATGGTGTTGAAGGCATTCTGGTACTCAGCTGCTGGGGTTCGCCTGAAGAGTGTCCTGACAGTGTCCTGGACTTCCTCAATGTCATTGAAACGGTGTCCTCGGATCTGTTTCTTCAAGACAGGAAAGGCCCAAAAGTCGCACGGCGCGAGGTCAGGTGAGTACGCGGGGTGTGGCCACAGGTGTTTTGCCATCCCAACAGAATGGAAGTAGGCGTACATTTCCAGAGACACATGGCATGGCGCATTGTCTTGATGGAAAAACCACTCATTCCTCCAGAGATCAGGGCGTTTCCTCCTGAAAGCTTCTCTGAATTGGCGCAGGATCTCGATGTACAGCTCAGAATTCATCCTCTCATTCCTCTGGAGAAATTCCATGAAGATTACACCTCTTGCATCAAAAAACAACACCAACATGCACTTTTTCTGGGACCTTGACCGCAGGGCTTTTTTGGGGCGTGGCTCATTCCTTCCCAACCATTGCATGTCCGCTTGTTTGGTGTGCGGATCAAAGCAAAACACCCAACTTTCGTCCATAGTGACGATTCTGTCCAGGATTGTTGCGTCCCGCTGGATGAGGCGCAAGTTGGCAGTGCACAGCCGCACCCTTTCATCCTTTTGCCGCTGGTTCAGGACCTTGGGAATGAACTTGCATGCCACTTTCCGGACATTCATGTCCTCTTTCAGGATCCTGTGCACGGACATGGTTGAGATGCCAGTCTGCTGGGAGATTTCTGCCACAGATGACCGCTTCTCCTGGTCCAGAACTGCTTGAATTGCTGCTTGATTTCGTGCATTTCTCACACTGCGCGGCCGCCCACTCCTTGCTTTGTCAGTGCAGGGTGCATCCTGATCAGCCTGGAATCTTCTGTACCACATCCGGACTTGTGTGCGAGACATTGCTGCATTGCCATAAGCGAGGACCAAGTTTGCCCTGGTTTGCTTTGGGGATAATCCCATTCTGACTCCCAACTTCACATTTGCGCGTTGCTCGCATCGGGCCTGCATGTTGCCACTTCGCCGATCAGGTGAGAAGTCTCCGACTTTGAGCACGCACAGCACTCAAGTGCACAAGTGTCAGGTCGGCACAGGTCGCTCTCGATCTTCCAAAGGCAACCCACTTCTTCATTCCATGCAGTTTGAGTGACCAAAGTCATCGCACACTGAGTAAATGCACGCCGGAGGGAACTTCTGTTAGGATCCTCGTACAACGCACACGGCCCATGCAGTGTGAACCCGACTTGTAAGATGGAGCTCCATTGCGTGCTATCACGCTCGCTAGAGACGATCGCTGTTATTTTGGCACGGGTCCTGGAATTTTAATTCCCCCGATCTTCCCCTCGGGGGGGGGGGGGGGGGGGGGGGTCTGCGTGGGTGGGACGCGGGAAAAGCCCCCCATTTTTATCGAGCACACGATATGGGGTGTGGGGGGGTTACACTGG
>JAAUXT010151466.1_pt1 | contig 22057 bp, 14 predicted proteins | sample 7278171 | NCBI WGS metagenome assembly JAAUXT01 (sample SAMN14350112, study PRJNA611818) | marine sediment metagenome | isolation source: surface marine sediment (1.8m) | place: French Polynesia: Moorea | collected 2018-08 | reverse complement strand
CCCCCCCCCCCCCCCCCCCCCCCCCCCCCCCCCCCCCCCCCCCCCCCCCCCCCCCGGGGGTAGCATTCTTGTTTGTTCTTTAGTGGTGGGAAAGGACTTCTCAAATTGCATTGGGGGTGATTCTGCTGTTTCTACAACACAATGGCAAATTGTCTTGAAGGCATGCATGTTGTTGAACATCCATCCGACCAGTTGAGTGTTAGCAGACAAATTCAGCCAACCTGGTGAACAGTACAGGGAAATCGAACGGGCTTAATGTCAAATGTGTTATGCATGGGTGTTCAGGCCAGCATGATTCCATTAGCCTTCAGCTGGCTGAACTGTTTCCCAGCATTCATCAGGAGAGAGGAGCCGATCCCTCCTGTCTCCATTGACTGGGTTGCGAAAGCTTGTCCACACCAGTGTATTTGCTGAACCAGAAGGAAGCCCCGAGTGAGGGGAAGGTATCAGTTGAGTGGATGCACAGCTTCAGAGGAGAGTGGGAAAGAATCATGGGTGATCGAACCTTCAGTCGATCACACAACAAATGACATTCACTGTGTTCCTTGGCCTGGAGCATGTCAGGCACTGGCAAAAACTCACCTCCCAGAAAGTTTTGATTCTGAGCAGAAAACATAGAAATTTGAGTTCCTTACCTCGAAGGCAACCATATGTGACAAGCAATCAGCTCATCCAAAGAATTCAAAAATACTATTCAGTGCTGTTTTGCAACTGCATTTGTTTCAAGTGCTTTGGTCTCTTGCAGCTCCAAAAACAGAAGAATCAAAATTGTGAGAATGTCACCATCTGCCTCTTGTATGAGTGTCAGACCAAACTCAAACCAAATCAGGAAGTACAATTGTGTGTGTGTGTCTGTGTGTGTGTGTGGGTGGGGTAGGCCAAAAATACACATTTTCTTGCTCCAAGCACCCCCTGCTGCACAATAGGCTGTAAGTTCAAAATCGTCATGCCTGGATATGAGTTTCTGGCCAAATTTTAATGAAACAGCGCAAGCACACCACCCATTCCATTTTCCGACAAGCTGGCCGCAATAATTTCCAGTTGAAGGAACAAAAAAAACAAGTTGTTCAGGGAATTTGTGGCAGATTGTGTCTGCTTGTGCCAAACATTGTTGCTGTATATGTTTTTGGGGCAGAGAAAGGAGTCTAAATTTAACATTGAATTATTTCACGAAAGGGGGTTTAAGGTGATCTTTTCGCACTTGTTTGGAATGTTTTTGGCTGTTGTGCTGACAAAAACTAAGTAGTTGTGGGGACAAATATATTCAAAATCAAATCAAATCAAATGAGGCATTCCAGAGCTTGGCCACTTGTATGAGGATTGATTCCTTGCACACAAAAAGTGTCCAATTTTCCCCATGCCTGACTGATACAATTCAATAAAAATTTATTGTGGTGCACATGTGAGAGGGCTAAAAACGCCAGTGATTGCCCAGCAGAGTATTAATTGGCAGCTGTGGTTTATCTTGGCTGATGTCTGTTGAGCTTTACCACACATTGACAACAGCTAAAGAGATGTGTTGTTTCAGATTTTTTCTGTTTCCTGAAAGTAAGCATAAATTCTTGGTAAATTCCACCATTGACAGCAGAATTGCCACTTTTTGGAGCTCCTGCAACCTACAAACATTGATGCCAGAGTGTCTCAGTGCACAAAATAAGAGTTTTCAGTTTGTTTGTGTTGGTTGGAATCTTGATTCTATTTGAGACAGTGTTTCACTCTGAGCACCTGACATTACAATACTCTACACTCAGGAGCAAGAGCTAAATCTGCTGGGTCTCCACCTCAACTTCAAAAAGTTTGTGTGTGCCAGAAAAAGGAATGTTGGCCTTTGACTTGGAGAAAGAAGTGAACTGACTTTTGAGTGTGTGGTTGCAAAGCAGGTTCTTACCAGATCTGACATGTCAATGAACACACCTGAGACAGATGTTGACTGATATCAACCAGAAAACACTGTGCTAATGAATTGCAAATAAAGTCTCGTGTTTCATATTTTGAGCTGACACACAGAACAAAAAATCTCATCAGCAAAAACTGTGTTCACCTGAAACCACCTGTGACCAAAATAACAACTTCACATTGTGTCTCAAAGAACAAATCACTCTCACAGAGCACACACAGTCTTGTGGTCAGTTAGTGGTCATTTTCTTTGGAAACTGGAATTTCAACAGGTCTCTCAGTCTGAATGATTGGATGAGTATGTGACAGGTCTGGCAAAGACAGCACAATCTCACAATCAATGTTTTCAAATTTATTGCTGGCTATTTTCTTTATAGCAGTTCTAAACATAGCCATTGCAACATTCAAGCCTTTTCAGGAGTTTCAGCACAACACTCAACTCCATCAAAACACTCCAAAAGTGTGGTACACTTATGTGGCAAAATTTATTGAGAAAGTGCTGACAGGGAAAAAGCAATATTTCTCTTGTCAAACATTACAAACTCTCCTTCAAACCAAATCTTTCCAATCAAAACAGTTCAAAGACCTTGTCAGGAAATTTGAGTTGGAGAACTGTGGAAGCTCCTCCTATAATCATCATTATGCTTGGTGCTTCAATATGATGACCCACTGTTTAAACTTGAACAGTTCCCATCCAAAACCATATCAGATTGATGTCAGCAGGTTGAACATTTCAAAACCTTTGACGGCAGTTACTGTGGACAAACATCTTTACACCAGAGATGGTCTTTTATTCCCAGATAATCTGGCAAAGGAAAAGAACCATTCACTCTGCAGCATTTTCCATCATCAAGGGAGGAAAGAGGCAGTGATGAGGGAGTGTTTGAGGTTTATGAGACCTCTACAGAAGCCCACTGGTTGGTTTCTCTGTAACAGGTCTCACTTGACTCTTCTTTATTTTGACCCAATAGATTCAGATAACAAACAACATCACCACTCTTGTGTCAGAAAATCATTTTTCACACATGCCAGGCTGGTCTGGCAGCTCAGAAATCCACATATTGATGCCACATTTATGATTGTGGTTGAATCACTGATTTTTCCATCTGTAGAAACAAACCATTGTTACAATGGCTTCTTCCAAATCATTGACAACAAAAACATGAGAAACTTAAAGTTCTGTGGTGTGCACTCTGCTTTCCACATCTTTACACCATTTTACAACTCAACACTCATTATTGATTCTGAAAGGGTGCTCCTGTTTTCTATTCAAGCATACCTCTCATTGACTGACAGACAAATACTCTCCCAAGTACTCCCTGAACAAAAGTCTCATCTGCACTTGAGGTTGGCATTTTTTCTTCAAGGTCAAATGCAGACTTTGGGTCTTCAAACCTACCACATAGTAGTTGAAAAGATTTACATTGTCAAAATGTGGTTGTCACATTCCAACAAAACTCAGAACAGAATACAAAATGGTCCAACCTATTTCACCTCTCCCATTGTGCCCTGTGGACCATTTGTGAAATGCAGTACTTTTCAGTGTCATATTGCAGTACTCTCAGTTGATCTGAATGTGTATCAAGTTCATGGTTCCAAATATTTGCTGAAATACACTTCTGAAAGATTTCCTCACACAAAGCTTTGCATAGAGAAGTCTGGAAGACAGTTCCATTTTGATGGAGCACCTGATACAGATCAGGCCTTTGGAACTATTTTGCAAGCTGGGCCTGGCTTTCAACTCAAGATCACTATTTTCCAAATGATCTTTCAAGGAGTTGACCACATCAAATGTCTACATGGTGGCATCACATTTTATGACCAATATCACTCCATTCAGGAAGAAGTCCTTGCACTCTGTTCTACTGATAGTGGAGAAAGAAACATTTATTCAAAAGGGTCTGAGATGTTCTTCTTTCTTTATCAGTACAAAGGCCACAACAAAGTGGTAACTCATATCTTAGCTTCTTTGACTCAATGCAAAAGCACAATTGTTTACCCATCCTCTATATCAAACAATTGTTGTCCTTCCTTTTGGTCCAGCAAGAGCAAACACAGAAAATGCAAGTTTTTCCTGAAAAATATCAGTTCTAGTTTCATAACATTTTCCAAGTTACAAGATTTTACTGTTAATTATTTCATCACCAACACAACACAACATGTTTTGTTCTGCAAATCAGGGAGGCTTCACCCAGAGTATTTGATGAGAAAGAAATGCTGATTGCACACAACATGAGGAAATATGACAGAGGTACTACAGTTATTCAAGCTTTTAAGGCACATCTTGAGAATACCAAAGACACATTGATAACAAAGGAGTGCCTGGGAATTATCGCCAAAGTTAATGAAGTTGAAGCTCACCATGACACAGGGAAATTCTTTCACAAATTCAATGGTCACCATACATGTCATAAACCTGTAGATTTTTATGAGAGACATGTGTGTTCCAGACCAGAAAAGAGGAAACGTGTGGTCAGTCTTGTTTTTAAAGTTTACCCAGTTCTCCATACTTTGGGGATTGTTGTCCTGAAATATTCCATGTACTCCCTGTCTCTTTCCTGGATTGAAACCACAATTTCTATATCCAAAGAAGCAACAAATACTTCAAGGTTTGCTTTGCCATCTTCAAGCATTGAAATAATCAACACATGTCTTGATTATCATTTCTTCTGGGATCATACTTTGAACATGACCAACATCTTTGATTCTGTGCTATTTCAAGCACAAAAGAATTTTGAAAGTAGGTCTGTCCAAACTTTAGAAGTTCATGCCACTGCTAAGAGAAACTCTAAATTCCAACTGGTGGTGGAACTGAGGCTGCAACTGTTTACAAGTGGCTATGAGCTTTGTCTTCAATCAAAATACTTTCTTTACATGCTTTCATGTTCATTCTCTGATTTTGGTGACATAACAGATTCAATGGACCAAAATGGCAACAAAACATGCACTCATGTTGATGTTAGTCTTGTCAGGAATGCACATAAGAGATATGCACACTTCCACAAGTGTAAAATCCATCTCTTTTCTGAGGGAGGCACACTTGTGTCTTTTTCTGAGAGTACAACAAGCCAGAACTGTTCTCTGATGTCAAGGTGTGCACATTATTACTTTGTACAAACCTCCAGCTTTGTGTCATGGGAGACAACAAACAAGATCTGTCTGAAGCAAAAGGGACATTTACCCAAATTTTATAGCCAAGAGGAACTGGAAGAACTGATGGCCATGATCAAACTTTCATCCAACTTTCCACAACTGGAGGCTGTCTACATTGGACTGGTCTACAATGCTACAAACAAGGTAATCACACAAACAAGGAACACAACAACAAAGGGAGCAAATGAAAGGAGCTGAAAATACTGTTTCAGCCTCAACAGAAACCTTCCAGTCAGTGGCAAAACAGGGCAACAAATTACCACACTTTGCCAATCTGATGCCTTCAAACAGCTTTTCATCAAATTTTCATGCCCCATTTTGACATCCGTATCACTTGGTTTACCCAACAAAACATGAGTTTGTTTGACCAAAAATGCCAACTCCTGTTCACCCCAAAGTATCCTTTGGTTTGCTCAAACATCTTCAGGGTTTACAACAGTTTGCACAGTTTCTGATACAAAACAAACTTCGCTGCTCAAGTTGATTGTTTGTCATGGTCATTGGCTGGCAATCTGAGGAACAGGCAATGCAGTTTCACCACATCCCAGGTGAAGACAAATCACCAACCTACTCTACCAGTTTTTTGACTGACTAACCCACTGAGTGTGATGCCTGTCCCTCAGTCAAGAGAGCCACAGGCCTCTGAATCTACCAGTACCATCAGTGTTGTGGATATTTCATTGCTCATGCACATGTCACCCTTTTTTCAGAGGCTAACATGGAGTGATGGAGCACCAGTGTCTTTCCAAAAGCTCTTTTCTAATACAATATCTTTTGAAAAACAGATCTGGCCACAAATCTTAAAGGTCACAGATTTGAATGTTAGCAAAAGGGAAATGAACATTTCCAGGTTGATATATTTTCATAAAAAGTATGTTCGTCAGACATCACTTTTAGTTTCATATGAGAAACCTGGAGCCAGTTTTGTTGGATGGAGCAGACAACCACTTTTTGAAGCAATCATTCTGGAGAGACATTTGAACAGAAACAAAATGCCTTTTGATCACACCAGCCACACTCCTTCTGAAGTGAATTTATGTGGCCTTATGATCATGATTAATTTGGCCAGACCACAGTGGCTGACTGTGTCATGTACTGTTCTTCATCTTAGGAAGGTGCTGTGTGCTAGCAGAGACAGAAAGCACTGGCCAAGTTCAACAGAATTAAAATCTTTGTTTTACAGTCCAAATCACCTCCTGAGAGGAAACACCTGTTTCTTTCCAGTTTGGAGTGAACAATCAAATGCAATTTCCTTTTGTGATACAAACAAAATGACAGAAAACAATTTTAGGAACATCACTGAGCTTGATTTTCTGACAGAATCTGTCCAGTTATCCCCTGTGCTCTCCAATACCAGGTCAGGCTTGGTCTTCTATCATTATAATGAAATTCTGAGGTTGTACCAAGCAACATTTGTTGCAGAAAATTCTCAAAAAGGTTACAAGCTTTGTTCTTCTCCAAGCAAAGGACTTTCTGTTGGAGGCAACATTCAAAAGTGTTCCACTGGCTTCTTCTATTCCATTTTGTGGCATTGTACATCACAAAGATATGGTGTGGTGTCTGAGAGCATGGTGAACACCAACCATCTTTCCCAACATGGTCTTCAGACTTTCATTCTTGAGAACATTTTTGGACAAATGTGTCCATTGAAATTTGAATGGAACAGAACTTTTGTATCTCACAATTTCCAAAAACTTGAAATGGTCAGTTGCGATGATGCAATGATTGACCCTTTGCAGATGGATGACTTAGTTGTTGACTGCTACCCTTCAGGTGAAGATGAACCTGTGCTGGATGCTTTGATAACACAAAACATGAAACATCACTGTGCCGATCCCAATCAAATTCCATGTCTCTTTGGACATAGCAAATGCTTCAATGTTTCTCTGATTTGCACATTCAGAACCAACAAAGATGGCCATATCCTCCCATGTAATAATGCTGCCCATTTGAGAAATTGCAGAAACTTCCAATGTAATATGATGTTTAAATGTTATGAAAATTACTGTGTCCCTTGGGAGTATGTGTGTGATGCTAAATGGGACTGCCCTGCAGGTAAAGATGAAGTCAAATCATGTCCAATTGCAGAAGAATGCAGAGGTGGTTTCAAGTGCAGAAACATCCGATCTGTTTGCATTCATCTGGGACAGTTATGTGATGGGACTCAAAACTGCCCACATGGTGATGATAAACATCTGTGTGACCTCCATGATGTCCAATGCCCTGGAGGTTGTCAATGCTGTATTTACAGTTTGGTGGAGACAAGAGGATTCAGTACAAATGTGTTGTGTTCAGTGATCTCCAGTTGCACAAACATGTGTTACAGTTGTTCCAACACCTCTTCTTGTTAAACATCACAAACACCTCTCTGAGTGAAATTTGTCTTCTGAGACTTGGCCACATGAGGTTTTTAACAGCATCGCACAACATTCTTCTGGTAGACAGAAATTGCTTTCAAAACAATTTGAAACTGTACAATATCCAACTTATCAGTGATCAAATTTCAAGCATTATGCCTGAGGCATTTGCTTGCCTACCCTTCCTACAAATTCTTAATCTGTCTCACAACTGCTTTTCATTCTTGCCAAAGACAGCTTTCTACAAATCAAACAACATTGCAGTTCTCTCATTGCTTGGACTCACCTTGTCACACACTGATGCACAAACATTTGACCTTCCCAACCTTGCCATTGTGGAATCTGTCAAAGCTCAAATCTGTTGTATAGTACCCTTGCACACAAAATGCAATTTTGACCAACCACAGGACAGAAAATGTGAAAAGATTTTGAGGCATCCTGGAGAGTCTTTGAGAATTTTCTATTACTTGGTTGCCAGCCTTGTTCTGATATTCAATGTGCTTGCAGCACTTGTTCATGTACAATTTCGCAAAACAAGAGAGTGTTTGAGCATCTTAGTCATTTGTATCACTTGCAGTGAAATGGTTTGGGGATCATACTTGACCTGTTTACTGATAGCAGACCATATCTTTCCAGGACACTGTTTTGCTGATGATACGTGCTGGCAATCAAACTTTCTTTGTTTTATGAGTTCAACATTGGCCTTTAGTTCAACACTTTTATCTCCAGTTTTCACTTTGTTGTTGGCTATTTGTAGAATGTCTGTCACTCTCTATCCTTTTGACTCCAAATTCAAAGATAAACCCTTCGTATCCAGGCTCAGCCAAGGGCTTTGTACAATTTGTGTTCTGTTTGCTATCACCATTGCTGTGATGTTTCTGGTAATATTTGGTTCCCTTCAAAGTAAAACTTGCTTGTTCTTTGTGGACACAAACACATCAGTCCAGTTTGTTAAAATCCTGACTTTCTCTATCTTTGCTCTGCATGTTTCAGCATTCATTTCCATTTTCTATGCAAACTCTAAAACATGGGTGACAGTCAGAGCTTCCAGGAGAAATATGCCAGCCTCTAACAGGTCAAGAAGGTCTGATAGTTTTATGATTACTCAGTGGGTCATTATGAGTGCTGGTAACCTACTCAGCTGGATTGTAACTGATAGTATTTACGTGACATCTTTGTTAACCACTGCAATCTCAACAGAAATGTTGCTGTGGACTTCAGCCATGATTTCTTCTTCAAAATCAATTGTTCATCCAGTGATTCTTTCCATTGCCCTTCTCAGGGCTGTTTACAAAAAATAATCTTTTTTGGTTCTTCCTGAATACAGGAGTACTCTTCAGTACCCTGAGTGACATATTGTGAACAGAAAAGGCTCAAAGGAAGGAAGCAGGCAATAGACTATGGATCAATGGGGCTGATGTCATGGGCCATAATTTAGTTTCAAATGGAGGCAAGCTAAAGGCAAATTTCTGAAGTTTCAGTGTCAGATGATCTTTCAGGCAGCATGGACAAAGACAGTGGTGACATCTGTGTGCAGACCTGACTCCTTTTAACCCATGACCTTGATTTGGAAGAAATAGATGAACAGTGACTCACTTCATAAGTTTTCTGTGTTTTGTGTAAGCATAATGACACTCAACTTTGCAAACTTTCTACATGGACATGTTCATTGTCCTCTGGATTTTGCTTGCACCAGTGGGGAGTGCTTGGTGATGCTCATATTTTAACAACATATTGAATGTTGTGTAGGCTGTTTTAACAATTCTTTTGGGGTGTGCTATCTTTAAATAAAGAAATGGAAGTCTGATATCTCTATCTTAGGAGCTGCCAGTGACAAACAAAGTTTGCTTGGCATCTCAGTTCACATTGTGGGAGCTCAGTGTGCTCCTGATGCAAAATAATCATTCTCTCACAGTGTTGGAGGTAAAGTGTGCAAACAGTCAGTCCAAAAAGAATTTTGCAAAACACTTAATTTGACTGCCATGGTCCACAAAAGTACTTGCATCCAAACATGCCATTTTATGACCAATACGAATCAACAATGATTCGATTGAAAAGGCTATATTGATCAGCTGCACTCAAAACCAATCAAACAAACTGAGCTCAAACACTGTGATTCTTGTTTTGCATCCAAACAGTCACAGAATTCAACATAAAAAGCATGAACTGAACAGCAATAGTTTGAGCACCAGTCCACCACCTCGCCTCAGTCAGCAGAAGAACCTGTTTCAATGACTGGTCAGAGACGGATGCCATGATGATGTTGAGTTGTGGTGCATTTGTGTCATTGATGTCAGCAACTTCACCAGTGTCCTGTCATTGCTCCCCCTGGAGAGGGTGATGTTGGCTGAGAGTTTTTGCCAAAACAAGGGCATTCTTTTTTCAATGTAGTGAAATTAAATGACAAGACACAACAAACAATGAGATGTGGCTTTCTCAACACAACTGCTGCAAAGAACATAATTGAGGATCTCCAGGATGAAATTGGCAAAATGCCAGTCAGTTCCTCAAAACTGACAGACACAGGCTGAAAATGTGCCTGATCAAACCTGAAAAGTCTTCACACTACACATTCGCTCATCAAGGACAAAGGTTCAGTGTCTGACACCAACACCAGGGAGGACTACATGAGCAATGATGTCTGTGCTTTTACTGGCTGTTCAATTGTTCACATGAAAATGTTTCAACCCAAAAGTTTTATTTCTCATCAATGTCCTGCTTGTGTCTGCAAGTCTTGTCAATTGTGCAGGTCAGGTCACTGTGTATGGTATCATTTTTTTCATGTGGACATACAACCACCACACCCAAACACCATTTTGGATGCAAAACTTGGTTTTGGTACAATTTGTTTTTGTGCCAATTTTCAAACACATTTTTCAGGTCTTTTTGCTGTGACTGAGAAGGGAATCGCCAGAAGAACTGAGCCTGGAGGATATGCAACAGAGTCAGCAAAATGAAAGTGTCTGTGTGGTGGAAGTCTACAAATTATCACTGTACGAGGAAATTTTTCTGGGTTCCCTCTGAACACAAATCCACCACATCCAATGGTCTCTCAGTGTTCTGTATTTTCGTGTCACACTAATTTCCAGTCCTTTTTGCTGTGACTGAGAAGAGAATAGGAAGGAGAACTGATCCCAGACAGTTTAATCCTGTGATGTAGTATGGAAGGTGTGATGGTTTTAATAATATGTGCGGCAAAGTCAGGAAAATTATGCTGCAGGGAAGCCAACTGAAGAAGGCAGACAGAGGAGGAAGAAATAGTCTCATGCAGAAAGATATTGTGACTGCAGAGTGACCTAGAGCACTCTTCTGAGATGTAATTTTTGATCTAAGTAGCAGCACAGATGAGATCAGGATGAACAGAAAAGCAGTGATCTGAATTGACAAAGTGCCTGTCACAAGTATATTGGTTTCCACTTTTGTTTGTGTGGGGTCAACAAAAGGTGAGCACAAGTTTGAAGTGTTTCTCTTCAGAAGACCAAATACCAGAGAAGATGAGACAGTAATGATAACCATGGACAAGCAAATGACAAGTGTGGCCTTGGCTGTGAAATTTGAGGTTTTACATTTTGCATCAAAAGGTTTCAGAGTGACCTCCATTCTTGCAAAACAGAGAAAACACAAAAGGGTGGGAAGAAGGAGGCTACACAATAAGAGAAATGAAAATGCTGTTGTACAGGTTGTGCTGAGTCTCCAAATATCTTCCTTCAACAGAAATGTGCTGCCATAGTAAGCATCAGCACTGACAAGAATCAGTAGATGTGTCACACACAAAAAGTTTCCTCCAAAAATGTTTTTCATGATAACCACAGGTGCTTGTCTGTGTTTCTCTCTTTTCAATTGCTTTTCCCCTGTGCCACAATTTTGTGGTGTGCCACACCGTACAAAGGCCAAACCATTTGAGAAGCTAACCAAGGAGAAAATTGCACCAAACAATATTTTCAGTGATACTGAAGCCAACAATTCCTGATCAGTAGAAAGCCAGGGTTTTGCACCAATGCATATTGATTCAACTGGCCTTGTGAGACACAGTTTGTAGTGATCAGTGAAAAGTAATGCAAGATGCAAAACATTTGCTTTCAGGTCCACCTCAACCAACGGATTGTTCAACAAGATCAATATGCCAATGCCAGAAACATTCACAAAAGTATTTCCACTGAAAAAAGTCATATTGTTTTTGCTCAAGTCCAGAAAATGTATAACATTTGTGTTAGCAATGGCAAATAAATGAACATTAGAAACAGAATTGTTTGTGATGTAGACACAAGAAAGCTTTGGCAAATTGGCAAAGGACAGGCTCTGAACAACCAAAATGCTATTGTGAGATACATCAACTGAAACCAGTTGTTTTAAGTCTTGGAAGGTTCCTGAAATATCTGACAGAGAGTTTTGTGAAAAATTTGCAACCAACACATTTTCAAAACTAAAGTCACTCAAACTCACTTCTTTGCAGTGAATTATATGAAAAGTCACATATGGTGTTTTATGAAACTCAAAACTTAGTGTTGGTAAGTGCACACAACTAACACCAAAGTTGATACACAGACACACCTTTGGACAAGCAACATTTTGCAACTCACATAAATATTCATCATCAAACCAAACACAGTCTGGATTGTTGTCACAAATATTTGCAAATGGCAAACAAATGTGAGATTTGTGACATTTAAACTTTTCTGTGCAAAACTTGATGGAGAAATAAACTTTCCTTTCATCATATCCCATGGGACAATCCCATTTACCATCTCCTATGTATTTCCACAAAATGCAGTATTGACTTGGACATTTAAAGTGAGCATGACATTGAAATTCTTTGCAGTTTGTCATGTGGGAACCTGTTCGGCAAGGAGCCAGGAGGTTGTGTTTGCTGAGTTTGTAGATACAAATGTCTGAAATATTGTAGCACCTTTGATGACCAAACAAACATGGAAGTTGGTTTGAGCTGAAACAGTCATGGTGATTTTTGCCAAGAAGAACATGCATCAAAAGAGACTCATCACTTCCATTTTCACAATCTGGTATCAAATCATTCACCAATCCTGATGAAATGGAAGAAATACCAGAACATGCAAAATTATGCCTTGTATCTGAATGTAAATGTTTTTTGTTATTTTGAGGAACAAAACTTCTGCAGTTTCCTTGTTTGTCCTTGTACAACACAGGAGAGCACTGGCTTGCTGTTTCTTGTGTTTTGTTGCAAATTCCTTCCACAGCACCTGAACCATGACTTACACTGCAAATTCTGATGGCAGGATCTTGACAAACAAAGGCAGATGATGCAAAGCTACCATCTGGACAGTTCAGCACCAAACCACTGACAGACTTTGAATTACTTTCTGTTCTTGTTCTGTAACAAGCATAGAATCCCTCTGCTTTTCTGTTGTGTTTTGTTGCTGGTTTCAGCACCTGGTTTACCAGTGTGAAAAAGACTACTTTAGAGTTTTGATTCTCCACTGAAGCAACATCAAGAAATTGAAGACTTGTGCTGGTGATTATCCTGTGAAATATGGTGTTGTCCATACTGGTGAGAACATAATATTTGTCTGTCTTAGTGGGGCAAGCCATGTCCATAGGCTGCACTGAAACCTTCCTGAATGTTATCCAGAATATAATGAAACACTCATTCTGAAAGAGAGCTTCATATTTCAAACATGAGTGTGAATTTGTATGGTTTGTCTGGCTGGTCCTACTTTGATGATTTTGTCTTGAGATGCATGCAACATGACTCAGAACTGGATGGGTGCAATTAACAGACACCCACTCAGGCTGAGCTAAGTTATGCATCAGCATCATGGTGCACCTATGAAAACTTCTGGGCTGAATATTGATGATGGTGGTATCTGTGAGGCTTGTGAATTCAGTGAGATCTTCACTTGAATAACAGGTCTGGTCTGTAGTTGACACACATATCATGTGTCCCAAAGTCAATTCAAAGATAATTTTCTCATTTATGTGTCTGACATGCTTCTTTGAGATTGTAAATGGTTGTTTTTGAATACCAAAGTTGAAATTATTCCAGCCTTGGAAAGACACTGGCACATACTTGGTCCATGAATAAGCATTGAGGTCCTGTCAAAAATACAAAAATACAAACTTCAAGACATCTTTCTTTCCCAGACATTGTGTCTGATTTTAGAACAAATATGCAAGCCACAAACAAGGGCAACATAAAAAGCATCTTCTTCACAATCTTGACTTGTCATTTGTTTTTCTTTGTTTGTGATTGCATTTTGAGAAGGGATTTGCTTGGTCTGGTGGGTCTTACCTTTAACCTTTTGTAAGCACCAATGTAGACAGCTTCCAGAGGAAACATTGATTTTAATGCCAAAACAGCAGAAATAAAGTCTTGTTGTTCAACCACATCTATGAATTCTGGCAGTATGGAATGACCCTGTTTGGTACAGAAACTAAGTGCTTGATTCCATGAGAATAACCTAGGTTTGTGCACTATTTCTGGGCAGTCTGGATATGGATATGAGTCAAACCACTCATATGTCAGTTTGAATGATGAAAGTGAAGCATTGTCAAATTGCATGTACTGCTTATACTCTGAACTTGAAGTGAATGTATTGTCCATATATTTTGCAAAGAAATACTTGACTTCCTGAAATAAAATTATGTGAAAATGCAGGTTATAACCACTGTGAAAAGAAGGCTGATGAAATGAAGAATGTGTCTTTTCAACAAAGCTGTAATTATTTCCTGTTAAAGTTGATTCATCCACTCGCTGGGCTAGCATATCAAGATACGACTTGAAAGCATATTGAAAAGGTAAACCAGAGTATTGACTCATTGCTTCATTGACAGTCAGATCCAATCTGTAAGTTGGAAAGATAAGTTTGTCAGACTTTGCTTCAATTTCTTCTCTTTGGATCCATTTGAACTGCACAGAAACACATTCACTTGAACCATGTGCTTGTTTCAGCTCAACATCCTGAAGGGCTCCTAAGAAGTCCACAATAACCCAGTTTTTGTTGTGACTGAAGGTGAGTGTCTGAGACCAGCTCATCATTTGATTCAATGTGCAATTTTCACAATTTGAAATGCATCCCATGTGAAATTTTACCTCCTGAAAATAAACCAAGATGAACCAACCAGACAAAATACACACACATCCTTTCAGATGCTGTGCACAAACCCCACCCTTTCTGCTGTCTGTCATGCAGCCTCAATCAAGATCAAAGGTAAAGGGGACAGTTTTCAAACAATTTGGTTCCTATTTCCCTGTTTCCCTCAAAATAAAATGAATACTGGAGCTTCAATCAGTGTTTCAATCACATTCTGAATGAGCTTGGAAGGAACTGATCTCAAATGAGGACAGTGAACCCAAACAAACTCTGCTGCTTCTCTGATTTGTTCAGCTCTATTTACCATCAAGGTGACATGGATATTCAGTTGCAAGTCTTCCTTGTCACTGAGAACTTCAGAAACAGTGAGTACAAGAGATGAGTCTTGAATAATAGCTGGAAGAACTTTTGGTGTGTGACAAACACACAGAATATCTTGAGAATGTCCTTTCTTTGGTGTGACCTCCACATGTATCCAACTGTATGCTCCCCACATTGCCAGTTCAAAGAATAGAGACCCTGCATGTGCAAGATTTACTGAGGAGAATGCCAAGTTGTAGTACAACCCATCATTGTATTTTGGCTGTATTCTTATCACATGAGTGACTGAATATTCATCAACCAGCCAGTCAGATAAAGATTGATTTAATACCATTTGTGATTCTGTATTCAGTGCCATGAAGTGAGAGGTTGACTTGTTGTCAAAGTTGAATCTTGTTCCAGCTATTTTGAGGTGAGACTCCTGTTCTGGATTCACCCTGCTGAACCCTAGAAGCCCCATACTGCTGCAGACTCCACTCAACTGGTGGTGCAGAAGAGAATCAGAGAGGGACTTCTCCCCAGATTTCACAACAAGCATTTTCATTGTGTGGTAATATCTATGCAGTGAGTAGGGAACTGAACAGTAATCATTGTGCTTCACAAAGAGTTGTACTATTGTGCAGACATCCACTGTCAATTTCATATCAGCTTCCCCTTTCATTTGTCCTTCATAAAACTCCCCAATAGTAATTTTACCAGACAAAAGCAAATCATTCAAGATCATTTGGTTTCTATTTTTGGCCACAGTTTCACAGACATCAATTTTCAGGACTTTGCAAGATGTGGCAGACATTTTAAAAGAAACATGAAGAAAACTCAAATACTGATAGTACATGTAGGATACAAGAAGAATTGTGCTTCTATTTGAATAGATGATCTTTTGAAAATTGAAATTGTTGTTGTTTTGCCAACAAAAGGTAGCAATTTCCTCAAACTTATATTCATTGCTGTCAACAAGAGCTACACCTCCATACAAACACTCTGGGTGCTCCATTCCTTTGAAATGCTCAGCATTCAACACCACTTTTATATAGGACCCCATGCTTGTGTGAAAAACATCCAGAGAATGTAAAGGTGCTTGTTTCTGTGGACTTGAGTGATATTTCACATCATGCTCAACAACTTCACTTCCAACAGCCACTAATTCCACATTTTGTGCAGAGATGATGGTGTCAATGTATCTGTAATATGCAGTTTGATTGATTTGTTCAGTTTGATTTGTCTCTAGCTTGATCAGAATAATGCATTGGAATGTGCTGCATGTGACAGAGTCACTAGATGGCAGCACCCTTGGTGAGAGAGCTCCTGGACCATCAAACAGTTCCACATGGCTCCTTGTGCTCAGAAGAAACATGGTGACCCTGCAGAACTTTCTGACCACAACATGAATTGAAGTCACATGAACACTTGCCTGAAATACAAAAATAGTACCCCAACTGTTTCTGTTCTCTTCAGGTAAGTAGTTGAGATACAGGTTGTTAAACAGTACCTCAGGGGATATCATATCAAAAAAAGCAAAAACAAAGAAGACATCTGTGGGCTTAGCTCTGACCCCAAATTTCACATATGGATGCAGAGTATAGAGAATGAACCCAGACTGTAACCCACACAGTCTGTGTCCCCTGTCCACAGACAACAGCTGAGAGTGCTCTTCAATGAGCACATCTGAAGAGCACAAGTGGTAATGACCATAGACTCTCAGGCTGATGAACTGGATCAAGAGACGAGATGTATGCATGATTCTGAAGTTCCAAGTTTTGGTGGATTCCTTGACCAAACCAAGTGATAGATCAGAGGGAACTTTTCCAATTTCAACTTTTTTGGTAAAAAGCAATGCTGTAATCAAGTCCTCCCAGCCAATTGACCCATGACTTATTTCAAACTCAAAGTGTTTTGTCACATATGACTTGTGTAAAGTTTCCTTCATTCCTTCCAACATCTGCACAACATTTGCTTTCCTGATTTGTTTCAGTCTTCTAGAAATATATTTTATTGTGTACATAAACCAAGGTTTGGGATAAACTTCTGCAATGTCTTCTTGCCAGTTGTATGTTTGCAGAACATCACTTAGTTTTGCAAGAGTAACAATGCAGCTCAACAGTGCTGCTGAGGCAAATCTCACTGATTTGAAGATCATTTGTTCCTGTCTCAATTTTTGTTCCTACTTTTGTGTTGTGTAATTTCTTGTTCTAATCTGGTCAAAATAAATGATTCTTGCAGCATCAATTCACAAAACTAAATTTTCTCTTTGCTCGTGCTCAACAGTGGAAACTCTTGAGCTGACAAAGCTTTCCTCACATTTTGAGAGACATTGTTTCTGATTTCCTGTGCTGTTGTTCTTCTGCACATCTCTATCAAAATGTTTGAAAGCACAGCAACAAATAGCAGCACAGCAGGTGTCTGGAGAGGTGATTTCTGTGGAGATAAAATTGTTTCAGTGGCTTTCAATACAACTAATTAGTTTTTCAACCTTTGTTGCTTTCCATTACATCCTTAATTGGTCTTCTTTCAAGATTGCGGTTCATTTGCGCTCAACACCAGTGAAGACAACACAAACATTGCTTCAAAAAGGAAGGAGTGACACTTTGCAAATCTTCAGAGAACCTGGTACGCATGATCTTTTGAGTTGTTGTCCCTACCCCTACCAGGACATGTCTTTTGAAAGCAACATATGCACAGTTACCCTTGTGTTCACCTGCTGCAATCCTCTGGACTCTGTTCCTTCCTCAAAACCTTTGTTTGAACCCATTCTTGACTCAAGTGCCATGCTGAACCTCCTGACCCACACACTAACACTTCTGCCCAAGATTAGACCTTGCCTATCCATGGGATGGGGGTGTCCTATGTGGGCACTGCACTTCTAACAGAGCCCCCCCCCCCCCCGCCAATCCTGAAGACCAGGTAGGTTCAAACCCAACGTAACAGGCAGAGGACCTGACCAGGAATTCTGCCCAACGTCGGGTTAAATCCCACCATCTGAGAATTCTTCCCGACCACCGACCAAAATCTGGGAAATCTGCACCAGGTAGAATCCCCAGATGTGAAGGGATTTGACCCAATGTTGGGTGTGTGGTGGTGTTGGGTGTGAAACCTGTGACATTAGGAACTAATATCACTGCCTTGGGTCAGACCCCCATCCACCCCCTGGAGTGCTCAGATATGTTCACACACACACACACACAAACACACACACACACACACACACACACACACAGAGGGTAATTGCACCAAGCAACCGCGCGTTTGAAAACAGAATCAAACTTCGAAAGTTCACGCTACGAGGGCGCAAGTGACTTCACGTGTGACGTCACGACGCAGCGTGCGACGCGTCAGGTGTGAACCGTGACGTAGCGAGGACGGTGGAAGCGAGTTCTCGAGCTCCTACAGCTTTTATTGTATCCCAACAATACAACACATCATCGTCTCCGTGGTAACCCTTGTGTTCATCTCCTATAGCAACAGTAATCTCGTGCAACTACATTCGTCTCCATAGCAACACGCACTATCTCCTTGGCAACGGTTACAATCACTTTTACTCAACTCTAGGCTCTCCAACTATCATCTACATAACAATATTTTCTAGTTTTTTTCCCAGGATCTTTCCTTCATACCCTTCGGGGGTAGATCCAGGGTTGGGTTGGGTTGGCGACCGAGAGGATGGGAAGATCGGGGGGGGGGCGATTTCAGCATCGTCAAGAGGGCGACTCTCAAAATGAGGAAGGGGGCGGTGTGGGGACAAAGCAATTTTTTTGCAGGATCTCCAGGGAGGGGGTTGACACCTGGATCTGCCCCCCCCGCGCGTGCGTGCGTCACAGGCAGTTTGAGCAAACAGCCCGCAACCCTGGAAACGCAAACGCAAACCTAACTTTTGGTACGCTGTGATAGTCAAAAGTTCCGTTTGCGTCTGCGTTTCCAGGTTGCGGGCTGTTTGCTCAAAGTCGCCACTTTTTACATCGGTAGAGCACGCAACAAGTCGACGCACACGTGCAGCGAGGCCAGGGCCCTCTGCTAAACCTCCCTAAAACCCTTGTCCGTCACCTATAGCACAGGAACGCGGACAAGAAGTGTTGTTTGAAGCTTCTACTGACTTCCTGCCCGATTTCTGCACCCCCCCCCCCCTCTTTGCTGAGTGAGTACATGCTACTGACACCCCTGTTGTGCAATATTACCACTCAGCACCTAAACTCACACAACTTATACAGTGTGCGGGCGTTTCTACTTCTAAACGTAACGTTGTGTGGATCTCACGTGACGTCACGTTCGCAACGATGACGTCACGACACGTGGGTCGCCCTGGCAACAAGCAACGTTGCGTCCCCCTCCCGCCTCATGTGACGCAAAATTTCACGCCAAGTTACGTCCGTCAAGTGCACAAGACAGAACCAAGTAAAACTGCTCAAAATTTTTCCGACAAAGAAATTTTGTCACCAAAAAAATTCATTGGAATGCCTGCAGTTTGGGAAATATTTTCAAGATAAAATTCCCGAAAATTCACAAAAATTAACGTGATGAATATACCAAACGTTTCCAAAAAAATAACAAATTTGGAGCAAACTAAAGCAAAACTATCTCAAACATTGACACAACACGAAGATTGTGACGCAAACTCAAGATTTCGTCTTTTTGCGTCTTGCGTCACACGGGGCTGCGTCAAGTTCTGTTGTCACGCAGAGGCTGCGTCAGCGCTGCGTCAAAAACGCGTGACGCATCCAGTGTGACGCAGACATCCTGCAGAAAACACGCCGTTGTGGAAAAGCGACTTCTGTTTGGTAAAAAAAAAAAAGAGAGATAAACTCAAAAAGAACTGACCAACAAATCACACCGGGTCTGTTCGATTTCTGCCCCGGGCCTCACTCAACAAGAACACTCCTCAGTGTTGACAAGTGCCTCAAAAACCCCAGGAGCAAAGATTGGCACACGTGCCGTTCGTTTTTGTGTCTCTATTCCCGCGAAAAGGACCCAACGCAAAAATCGAACACACCCAGAACCTAAAATCTTTTGACAACAAAACGATAACGTGTTCATAGCAACGAGCAGTGTTTCCATAGCAACAGTTCATTGTTAACACCAACCGTTCTGCAGCCGGGTTCACACCGGGTGCGTCACGCGTCCCTCTCCAGTGATGCAGCGCGTGACGCACAACCCATCCCATGTGACCCAGGCTTGATAAGACTAATTAAGTAGTGAATTAGCTGGTCAATTAAGTACACAGGTTTGGTCCTCTATGTTTGTCACGACTGGACACAACCGAGTTCTACAGATTTATCACCGAGTTTTCTAGATCTACTGTGCGCAACTTCTACTGCCTCTCTCGATCATGGATTCACACTGGATGCGTCACGCACTGTGTCCCTGCTCCCACGACGGCGTTACGTCCACTGCAGACGCAGCGCCAACTGAGAGGAGACGTGACGCAACACAACTTCCGGTGTGAACCCAAACCAGAAGCCTACAACTCTCTCACTACGTTGACGTTTTGCACGTCGTTCGTTTTTGTCACGTGGTACCTGCGAATTCGCTGACGCGAGGTCAACCAAAAGTGACGTGCAAAGACACGACCGACGGGCAAAATAGGGACTTTATGAAGGACGTTTTGCTGAAACGTCGTGTTGATGTGAACGTCCAACGGCGTTTTGTCATTGGCCAGTGCCATGGAAACGGCGCTCTTTCTCGACGTTGGCGTTGACGCGACGTGCGTCTCAAACGTCGTGCATAATCTCGCAATCGGCGAATTCGCACGTTACACGTGATAAAACGTGCCGCTAAAAGTCGCTACTGTGATGAAGACGTTAAGGCTGATTCACAGTGATAGTTCGGCTGCGTCAGTTGCGTCAGACGTGCGTCACGCGTGCGCTGACGTCAGCGACCGTTGACGATGTGACACACCGAAAGACGGTTGACGCAACGCGTCACATTTTTGGACGCCGTTTTATCGCAGGAGGTGCGTCACTTGCCTCAGGCCTCCTTCACACTGGATACGTCTTGCGTCAATCGACGCTGCGTCAAAAAACTCACACAGGAACGCAACACGTGACGCGTCCAGTGTGACCCCAGCTTTCACACACTCTGAGTCTGTCCTGCGTCGTACATTGCGCCCCCCCCCTCCCACAGAACTTCACCAGGACACGACGCGTGACGCATACAGCGTGCACCTGACCTTCGCACGACGCACGTTTGACGCAACATGACGCAGCACGTTGAAAACACCTACACCCACCGTTCTGTACAGATAATCAACACAATTATTCACACCAGCAACCAGCCCCTAGCAACCGAAACTAAGCAACCCCCACGTCCACAGAAACCTCCACAGTAACAAGGACATTCGCTGCACGCTTTTACAATTTTACACTATTTTCTTTGAGGCAGGATTCACACTGGATGCGTCATGCGTTGCGTCCCTGTCCAGGTCAATGGGCCGACGCAACACAGGTGGGTGGGTGCGGAGACGCAACGCACGACGCATCCAACGTGAAAAGGCCCTGGAACCTGTATATTTCGAGTTCTGTTTTGAGCGAGCATTCTCGACAACAGCGTTTCCCTTGACAACCATTCCAACCACCCATCACTCTGATGACGTCATTTGTGCGTTCACGTGACGTCACACTTTCTGACGCTGAAACTGACCACATTTTCTGACGCTGAAACTGACCACTCGCTAACAATATCACAAAATATTCCTGTCTCCTTCCCCACCCTCACTACTACACTCACTACCCTCCCACACCCACAGTTCCCTGACAATTTGTCCTCACGCCCCTGTCACAAATTCGTTCACACTCCTGACCTGCTTGCAACCGCAGCGCCCCCCCCCCCCCAACCCCAGCTGCACTCCACCTTCACGCAAGTACAAGCACTCTGGGGCTAAAACACGTTCGAAGCCATTCAGTTCTGTCCGTCCCTTCCCTTCACCCTCACACATAAAGCGTAGATAACAGCCTCCAACCCCCCCCCCCGCCACCTCACACACACAACCACTTTTCTTGAGCTAAACATGAGCTGCCTACTCGACTACGAAGCCTGACTCCCCCCCCGCCCAGGTTCAGGGGTGGGTGGGTGTAGGTCCCCCCCCAGATCCGCCCAAAACACACTTGTTAATTGTACAGGGTGTTGTGTTTGTGACAAAAGAAATGTGCAACACTGTCCAAATGTCACTCAATGCCACTTGTGCGTGTGTGTGTGGTGTGTGTCCCAAGTATGAACATCATCTTCGAGCAGATCTGGTTGGGGGGGGGGGGGGGGGGGGGGGGGGGGGGGGGGGGG
>JAAUXT010097967.1_pt1 | contig 22057 bp, 20 predicted proteins | sample 7278171 | NCBI WGS metagenome assembly JAAUXT01 (sample SAMN14350112, study PRJNA611818) | marine sediment metagenome | isolation source: surface marine sediment (1.8m) | place: French Polynesia: Moorea | collected 2018-08 | reverse complement strand
CGCCTAAAAAGCGCGCGATCTCGTACGAGCTCTGAGCTCGGTTCAGTTAGCTGGTTCAGTTACCCAAACTGAACCACAGGGGTGTGACTGCACTGCGCCAAAAAATGAAAGTTGCTTAAAATGGCCTCAAAATATTATCCTGGTGAATTTTTGTGACAGTTCAGTCCCCCCCCCCCCTGGTAACTGAACCAAAAGTGACCATATACATACACACAGACTGATGGTGACTACAATAAGAGCGCGTCCTATCGGCAGAGCCGGACCGCGCGTTTTCAGAGACCGCATCAGTGTTCTCGCGCGCGTTCAAAGATGAAGGTGCAGGAATTAGGTGGTTTCAGCCAACGTCAACGATCTGAGGCTCAAAATTTGGTTGTGTTCGATTTGCCAAGCCAGTTTGCAGTGACCGATCCCTTGCAACCCAAACAGCAGCCCTTCTCATCAACAGATTGAAGGGGATGGAAACAGATGAGTTTTTTGTGTTTTCTTGTCTTGTGCCAAGCAAAGGTGATGCAGCACGAGAAATCGGACGAATGCAAAAAATTTGTTTGCCAGATTTTGAAAATGTCCACTTGGGGTGGGGTGTCTGGCCTTTTTTGCACCAAGGAGGGGATCTGGCCTCTGACAATCTTGTACCCTGGGATCCCACAGGGCAGGGATCTGGCACACCTCCCGAAAAAGCATGCACCCACTGAGCTTCACAGTGCAGCAAAATATATTGGAGCAGTTAGTGAATCTTGGAGCAAGGTCCGCGGCTCCTCTCCTCCTGGACCCGCTACAACTTCCACCCAAGTTCGAATCTTGTCGGACCCCCCTCACCATGGTGTGGTGTGGTGGTGTGTGTGCGATGGTGTGTGTCAGGGTGTGTGTGTGTGTGTGAAAACGTCCACCAATTTTGAAAGGTCGCAAATGACACCTGCTGAGCACAGAGCGTTTGAAACCCACTGTTACCAGCAATACGAGGGGGATCTCAATGGGGAGTTTCAGCAGCACGCTCCGTAGCCGCAAAACGTACGTACACGTAGCTTGCAGATGGAACTCCCCTATTTTGGAAGGGTCCACAAACAATATAAAATTTATTTCTAAAGTCAGAAATCTGAGGAATCTCACTTGTTATGAGTGACGGTTCTTCACAGCAAATATCAGGACGATTTCCGTGTCGACAACTCAACCCACAATTAGTGTCCTGATTGCATGGTGACACAACATGCTCGCCAGCAATGAGATCCCCCTCGTACTGGACAAAACATTTACACACACGCATACGAACCAAGGAGGGAGGCTGTGCCCAAGCATCCACCATGTGCGACACTGCACGGAACTTCACCGGCGACCAAGTAGTCGAAGCTGCAACACAAGGCATCGTTCAAGCTGAGGAGTTCACCCTGCTGACTGGAAGGGAAGCCAGCTCCTTGAGAGTCCAGATTCCGCAACATGCGTTTTTCTTCATCACTCCCGACAACACTTTTGACGTGTCTCACTTTCTCCGAACTAGCTCTACAAATCTACCTGGTGCCAGAAGGACCTTTGTAAAATTCCCAAAGCATCTTGCTAACGGCATCTTGAAACTTTTCAGCTGTTCCAGATAATCTTCCAAATCTTGTTTGGTTAGTTCATATGAGATGTGTCCAAACCACTAAGGTGCTCGTTTGGTTCATCGAAATGATCATTTGACACGTACATTGGATTGTGAAGTTACATACACACCACTCCAGTGGAACACTCAAAAGGTACGTATGCTACTACAAGCTATTAATAGCTTGTTGTTACAACAGTTTTGTTTGCACCAAAATCTCTTTCTTTAGATCTACATCTCCGCATCTCTGACGGCACTTTGAGACTGACAAGAAGCTTCACATGTGATTCCGCCTGCCGGCCCAAAGTCAACAAGCGGCATTTTTCCAAAACAGTTCCAATAATTTGTTTGTTTGCATCGCTTCCTAGACTCTATACGTACAACAAGCGTAGATTACAACTGGTCATTGCAACACTGTGACATTTCTGAAACTGAGTATTGTGCATAATTTTCAGGCTCTTTACCGTTTCAGAATGTTTCTTTGGCGGTCTGAGCTCCCGCCAACAGATTGGCCTAGTTCAACAAAGTCTAACCGAATCAGAGAAAAACAAGCACTTCAGCTTGTATGGATCATTCAGAATATTTACAGAAAGAAATAACATTAAATCACACATCTGTGGTGTCAAAATTGTTGTAGACAACACTTGATTGCCAACCCTTTTTGCACCTAGAGCATTTGTTTTCTGATGCTAAGAAGTAGCAGACGACAGATGGTTTTTCTTGTTTTCGTTCGATAATTTTGCCGACTAGCTCGTGAAGATTTGCAGGTTGTGGATCTACCTCAGTCAATTTATTCAAATTTTCTTTGCAGATCTTGTGTAGACCTGACTGAAAGTTGATCACCAACACGTGTTGACCAGTCTTGCAAACTCACAGTAGAGTCTAGTCCAGAGTAGATTTAGGTGCCGTTCGTTTTTATGCTCCGTGTGACCCAGATCACTCCAATTTCCATTGAACCCAATGGGAAAGGGAGTCGGGGTCTGACTCCGGATCAAAAAAAACGAACGACACCCTAGATTCTTCTCTCCAGTTGGTTCCCGCGCAGTGCTCAATTCGTCCGTGATGGATCCAGAGAAGAGCGGCCATTGTCACAAACAGCAAATTACCAACATCGAAGAAGTGTGGAAAAACCTGCAGCAGATAGAAGCCTCGATGCAGACCACCAGTGGTGAGCTGGTGATCAACACCCACTGACCCACACACAAACACAACACACATACATACACGCGCGCGCGTTCAATTGCTCAATCACTTGGTGCGCATGCACACGCGCCTGTGTGCATTTTTCTTTTGTTTTGAAGTGGTTAACCGCAGCACACTACATGAGCTGAAAAGTCGTTGATTTCTTTCTTGGGTGTACGTGTGTCCTGTACCAACAACTGCAAAAAGTCCCCCGCAAAATCGGTAATACAGCAGCCTGAGGCGAACCGCGTATCTACGCTCACTAGTGTTCTTGTTTTCAGTCAAGTGCAGCATCCTCGAGACAGACTTAGCCACGCAGTTCAACCCGAAGACGTTGAGAGCCGCCAACAGCGCTCGTGTCGCTCGAGATTCATGCCGGAGCAGCCTTCAACAAGCAGAAGAGGAAACGCCCAAAGCTCCTGATGTCACCAAAAATTGCGAAGGAAACGACGTTTCAATGGCCTGTACTGATACTGACGCTTGACAAATCTCATGCCCTTGAACATTGGATTATTCACTGAATAAAACAGTGACACAATTCTTTAAAAACCTTGTTTCCCTCAAAAATAACTTGAAAACAGACCGGGTGTGCGTGTGTCCTGTACCAACAACTGCAAAAAGTCCCCCGCAAAAACGTACCCATTCGATATCATTTCCACAACAAAAAACCGTCCGCTCCCCCCCCCACACACACACACACACAAAACACAGTGGAATCAGCGGGGCCGCATGTTTGAGTTGTGCCAGTGGAAGACGTGTGGCTGTTTTAAATCTGTGCATCACAAAACAGCTGCATGTGCCCCCTCAATTGCCCTCGCTGTGTCCAAACGAGTCTGAGACGCCGTTCTTGGTTAGTTCTTTTCACATGACACAACAAAACCAACTTTGGAACAGACAGAAAACAGTTCTGACAAAAACAAACAAAATTATGGCACACAGTCTGTGTTGCAATGGACACGCGGCAGTTGAGACCGCGCTCCTGAGTTTGGCCCTTCGATTTGATCAAAGAGCAATCACTGTGATGAACGTTTTTCCTGTGTTCATGGCGACATTCCCTCGCTGTTGGAACTTGACGTGGAGATCGTTCTCGGAACGGAACGTGTTCTCACAACTGCCTGCCTCATCACCTCGAAATCTTTCAGCAGCGGGTCCTTGAAAATGTCCTTGGTGCTGGGACGGTATTCCGCGTTCTGATGTAGCATTCGTTGCGCAAGGCCGAACTGCAGAAAGACAAAGCTTGTATTTTTGTTTACTCGAACAAAGAAGATAAATGTGGTGCCTTTTTTGATGGCAAGGAATGCAACAAAAGTGGAAGTGGGCGCACCTCAGTTGCAAGCTCCCTCTGGAATCTCATGGGGAAAGTTCCGTTTCGGACCTCCACCAGCGTTTTCACTCTCTCCATTTGAGTGTCAAACGGGAAGAACAGCTCAAACAGAATGAGCCCGAGGGAAAAAATATCCACTTTGTTGGAGTACGATTTTCCTTCAACCTGAAACAAAGCACATTCATTCAAACTGTGCGCAAAACGCTGTTGAACTGCTTGTGTTGAATCAAACGAAACAGATTTTACCTGTTCTGGGCTCATGTACATCTTGGTTCCGACCTGGTCGGTGTGTCTGTGGATGCCACATCTCTTGTCATTGATGGCCACGTCATCAAGGCATTGCTCCTCGGAGGCAGTCACAAGACCAAAATCACCCACTTTGACCAAACCGTCCATCGAGAAGAATATGTTGGACGGCTGCAAATGCCCAATGTACGGTATTTGAAAGGCTTCGCCCCGCCAAAAGGAAACCCAAGAAAAGCAAAAGATGAAGTCACGCAAGCCGATGCACCTCCCGAACACGACTGTTTGCGAACTCTACTCACCTTCAGGTCTCTATGCATGAGTCCACACTCGTGTATGTAATCCACAGCACACAATATCTGGTCAAATATGTTCAACAGCTCCTTCTTGTCTCTGTTCAATGTGTTGCCGTTCAACCAGTCTTTCAAACTTTCTCTTTTGCAAAGTTGCATTTGTATGTACAAGTAGAGTTTGGGGACAGGCGGTTGCTGGCCCCGCTGTTTGACGGCTTCGAGATCAAGTGTGCTTGGTCGACTTTTACCAGAAGTTTGTTTTGGGTCAGAATTTGTCAAGTCCTCTGACCCACGAGGGACAACGGCTTTTGTCCGGGGAATATGATTTGCACGAGAGGTGTTTCGTCTGTTTCTGAGTCCTTCCGTCTCTGTCCAAGAAACCTGCTCTGCATTCACATTCTCCCCAGATGCCTCTTCCATATTCTCAAAAAATATGTCATCACTATTTTTCTCGGCACAGCCAGAGTCTTCGAACACAATATCCAAGGAATCATTTGTTCTGTCACCCAGATGAAAGTGTACTGATCGCTCACTGTCGTAATGGTTGAATGGCACTTGAGGTACACTGCTGTCAGAAGCTGTTCGGTCCCATTTGGAATTACTCTCAGAGTCTGAATTCATGAATTTCACGGCACAAGTATCACGGTTGGTATTTTCGTCTCTCTGCGTTGATATTCCGACTGAGAAAGAATCATTGTCGCCTGCTACTCCTTCCCCTGGAACAAATCCACCACTGGATCCTTTCTTTCGGCTCTGTGTATCGAAAGTGCCTCCAGCACTCACACTTTCAAACCACCGACCGATCACTTCGAGTGGATGTCGATCAACAGTAACAGCGCCTCCAGCAGGTGTCGACCTGTCATCAGTCTTCGGTGAGGAGAACGCTTTCGTGGGGGCAAAGGAAGCCGACTGAGGAGCATCAGAGCTGTACACAGGCGTTGGAGTACACGACGGCATCATATCTTCGTTGTGTCGGTCCTTCTCTTCCTGCCATCCTGGCGGTGGATTCTCGAACCAGGCCTGATAATACCTCACGATTCCACTATGGTCCAATTTTGCCAAGGCTCTCACTTCACGCATCACTTTATCTCTCGCTCGTTCACTGTCGTTCAATGTAATCCGTTTGATAGCGTAGCTGCAATCGTCCATTTTGTTGACGCTTTCGAACACAACTCCAAACCCACCACGCCCAAGGCATGCTTTCTGTTCAAACTCTTTGTAAAACCTGAAACGTCACACAAAACGCTCAATTCGAAGCAACACCATGCCTGTGAGACGGCAAGTGTGTCCAGAATATCGTAAATTCTGAAACGCGTTTTTTCACACCTCGAATCAAACTCCGAGTTGCTCTGCAGACTAACGTTGGATTCTGCAGGGGCTAGATCCACAACTGGAGCAGGAAGGGAGTCACTCTTCATACTCTCCGCTGACACCTGATGACAGTTGTTTTCGTTGTTTGAGATACACAAAGAAACCGCGGATCATCCGGAGCTTGTGACTCAAGTAAAGTGCGAACAACCTACCTGCGGTGCAAACGATCGAGATCTCCGGAAATCAAAGCATTTCAATAAATGATATGTTGCCACAGCTACCACAACTGCTGTCGTGGCTGTTATCAGAAAGACTTCTTTCCTGAAAGGTCAAGTGGACCAGAACGAGATGAGATGTTATGAGTCATTTCGAGACTGGTTGAAAAGAAAGAAACTGCATCTGCTGTGACACAGTGGTGGTTCTCTTTGCCAAAGGATTCACTGGGTGTACATCAGGGTCACAAACAATTTTGACTGACGTACCACCAGTTCCACAAGGTGATTGTAATCCCATCCACAAACGAGAAATCTTCCTCAGTGCCGTTGTCACACAGCTGTGAGGTGCCCGGAAACAAAAAATATCCTCCTTCTGAAGATCACAAAACAATGATGTTATGTTCAAGCTGAACACCACGAACTCATTTGTGCGGCCCTTATTTGAGAACTTCGCTCACCAAATGGATATTGATTCATCAGTGGAAACGCGACTTCGCTTGTCCCAGTTTTCTCTTTGTCACCAAACTCGGCTTGCTGTGCATCTTTGCTGTGAGTCAGAAGCTTGTGTGGTGTCCGAGTCGACACTGAAATACAAAGTCAAACAATACGAACGTGTCAATTCAGCCGAAAACCTCATCAAAATGTGCAAACACACGCAACAGGTGATCGCTCCCGATGACCACTGAAAGTCTCACCAGCCATCATTCATCCCTGAGGACCACAGAGTACCCTGGAGTTGATGGCTTCCAAGAATTGTCAGCAACTGCTGTCCGCTTGTAATCAATGAGTAACTGATGCTGGCGGGAGGTGGGGGACGCTAAGGGCTGCCACGAATTCTGAGTAATCACGAGGAGTGATGGCTTCCGCTTCACTCTTGCTCGTGTATGACACAGGCTCGCTCCGAAGGACGCAATTACACAATAACTAACGAGTGAGTGAAACACAAGACGTACCCGTAGCCAAGTAGGGTTCCCAGCGCACCCTCGGCATGTCAATTGCGTTGTAGGCGGTGTTTCCTGGCGAAGTCATGTCCTGAACTTTGCTCGCGACTTCCTCGGAGAAACGTTGTGACGGTTGTACGTACATCTGCCCGTGATAAGCACCTGAACGAAGAGCCATCATGTGGTCAAAAGAAATCAGAAAAAGACAACGCGTGAACTGATTGACCCAGACTTGACAAAACATCGCTCGCGCACCAAAGTAAAGAGCCGGTCGTTGCGGAATTTGTTCTTCATTTGCGTCCTCCAAAGATTCCTGAGTCAAGGCCGGAACAACTTCATCGTCAAATATGGAAAGAACTTTCAATTCATTGCTGCGCAGGCGCCACACGTTCGCAATCGGCGAGGAGAACTAGTGTGGAGGAGAAGAGCAATCAATAGAATGCAGACCATCACACAATGAATGGCAGCAAAGCAAAACTGGAATGACATCTGCCTGAAACATCAAAAAAACGAAACTGTCTAGCTGGCAGCACCTTGTACTTCCAGAGAACATCCTGCGGGTCATTTCTGTTGACGCCCAGCACCATTCCGTCCGGTACCATAACTTTCACTTCAACCTCTTCTTGGGTGTTGCCAAACCAATTGTCAAAATTAAACGAATAACCTGCAATACACGTTTTAGTCTGTGAGATCCTGGTGCAGGAAAACCAACAAAGAAAACCAGCACAATCGGAAATCATTGCAAAGCGCCATACCCGTTTCATCTGAGCACGTCGAAACATCGTCATCACTGTCTTCAATAATCCCCTCAGCACTGGGCGTTTCTGCTGTCAACATTCTTTGTGAGAAATCGACCGGTCGTTCCGATTTCACCAATGAGATCTCATGTTCACCAACGGAAAAATTCCACCTGTTTGTGGATGCAAAATCATGTAGAATTTGACGGACATATCCAGAGGAGGGGAAGGTGAGAGAGATTTCAAGTTGTCTGTCCACAGATTTTTCTCTTTTTGTGCATTGCCTTGGTGTCAAACGAAAGTTGAGACTGAAATTTTCTGTGTGCCAAATTTGAGCAGCAAAAGACCGGACGTCTGTGGCCGCGAGGAGTGAATTTTTCTGCCTCAGTCTGCCTCTTACACCGGTGCGCGTGCGAGTCGTTCGGTGAATCGGAACAAAGACATCAGCGTCATGAGGATTGAATTGAATTCGAACGCTTACTTTTCGCTTCCTGTCCTGCTGTCGACAGCCCTGACAGTTTTTGTGTTTTTCGACACAACAAGGACGATGTCTTCCGGCGTCGTCTGGGTTTCTCCTTGATCGAATCGGTTGCATCCTTCCACACCACAAGAATAGATGACCTGCAACAATGTACAGGGTTTTACTCTGGTCACCATCAAAGCACAATGCAAACAAATTACGTCAAATTTCACAAAAGCTGCATGCCAACACCGAATAAAACATGCTCAAACTCACCCGCCCATTTTTGCTGCTGACACCATAACGTGTGGTTTCCTTCCCTCCGACAATGACCAAATCTTCACTGAATTTGAATGAAGAGCTCAGCAGACTGTCTGCTGTGAACGGAAGAGGCCGAACTTGATCGCCATTATATTCGTACAGCGTCCCATCGAGTGCTGGCACAAGACGAACGAGCCTGCCTTGTTTCCAGTACTGAAAAGTGCATTGGTTTCCACTTGAGACATGCATTCGAAGACAACCCACGTTGACTGCTCCAGAGGCGGAACAAGCACGATCTGGTCAGGGGGCCCCTTGAGAGCTAACGTTGAACATTTTGACACCGAAATGGAGAGAGGGAGAAACAATCAGGAAGTATACGTATTCTGTGTGTTCCTGCAAGGGAACTGGCGTCTAAATCTCAAACTGTTGTGCAATTTGGGTGAGTATTGTGTAAATCTGAACCTCTAATCTGGTGATACTTGAAGACAGCAAAGGCGTCGACCCAATGTCAATGCTCCACTCAAGTTTGCCATTCTCGTGCAGGGCGGACAACTTTCCATCCATGGTACTGACAATGGTGAGGGATCTGAAAGAGGTTGCATGAAGAATACACGTACATGTATGTAAATTTCTATTCTGAAACAACGAATGTCAGTCGAAAAATGTACGGCCCCACAAATGTCTGTTGCCTCGGTTGCTGAGACTCACCCTTCATTGTTCGGCTTGCAGCCTTGGTGGACTTTGGGGTCTGCACTTTCAGGGATCCTTGGCACTTGTTGGACGCCCGCAATTGCGAGAACAGCAGAGACCACAAATATACCCACCAACTGAAAGTGCAGCCAGTGTCCTGACATTTCTGAGAGTTAAGTCAAGTCCACAGCTGCATGATGTAATGCCACTTGTTTCATTCCTACTTTGCCAATTGTTTACTTCCCCTCAAACTTCCACATGTCACATCACATGACCTGGCCTGAGAACACGCTGATTGGTCCTGGTTGGGTAGGAAGACGTGTCTCTACAGTGTACACATGGTACAGTCGAACTTGTGCATTGACGAGTCAAGGGTTCAATTTTCTGTTCTGAAAATGTATATTATTCATAGGTGCAATTCTTCACAATGTACCTGGGAAATTACAAATTCCAATATTTTAATATCGAATCATGTGCACCAAACCTCATGATTTTTCCGTACCTTTCTGTTCATGGTCAGCCTCCACCCGTTCCACTTTCCACTTTACGAATTAGATCTACTGGCCACTGTTCACCACAGGAACTCTTTGGTCCAAAAGTTCTTACAGCAAAAATATGCTTGATTGAGTTTCAAAGTGTTGTAAAGGAATGAAGTAAATGCAGAGTGTTTCCTCAAATGATCCTGACAAAATTCTCGATGCAATAAAGAGTGTGCTGATTCTGGTGATATCCCGCCATTTTGGAAACGGATATTTTTGTTCGGATTATTTGGCCGCAACTTCAGCCAATTATTTCACGATGCGCAAAAGAAAGGTGAATCTGTCTCCACTAATGGGATTTCAGCCATAGTTCTGTGTTGTATGAGAGGCACCTCTTATTACATCAAATACCCAATTATCGCTCAGCTGTGTGCGAATGAATGAAAATACCCGAAGGATTTGTCAGATCACAGTGAGATATTGCATGCTCTGCACTTGGTGTGGTGGACCGATCGAGCAGATTAGATTACGTAACACGGTGTTGGAGACCTGTCCAAGACTACAAGCGACTTTCACTCTCTGTGTACGAGGGTGAATCGTCTACAATGCTGGCGAGAAAAGTAGATCTACGACAATTCATGTGCACCATCGACGTGGAATGGCACAAGTGATGGTTTATTCGAGACAATGATGCTGTTCGATTTACACCCGAGAATCCGAGAATTTGACAATTCTCGATATCCGAGAGTGTAAATCGAACAGCATTTTCATCCGAGAGAACATCCGAGAAAGCTTGGGGCTCTCGGATTCTCGGGTCGAGAAAATGTAAATCGAATAGCATCAATACCAGATAAACTGATTCCACTGTCCTCGTAAAGTCTGGAAACTTCCCGGTCAAATCGCCTTGTCTCCAGATGAGTCCAAAGTGGTCAAGCAGACGCACACATTTCTTGCCAGCTTCGGTTACAATGCCCTACTACTCATATTCTAACCATGTTTGCTTCAGCACACTCGCATGGAACAATGGAGGACTGCACGGAAGCAACCATAATGCACGTCTCCACACTGCAATGTTGACTCTCAACATAATCCTTCTGACTTGATGTACTCGTAAGAGGACGTACGAGGGAAAATTCCGTTCTGTCTTTCCTGACACGAATACTCGTGTGTTGAACAATACCCCCTGGGATGGTGCAAACGTTGCTCCAAAAGTGGCAATTGTTTTTGTTGATCCAGGAGGAGTGCAGGAGCACACTTCGCACACTTTTTCACTGGTTGCAAGTCCTTGTGGAGGATCCTGTGAATTGTCACGCTGGGAAGGCCGCTCTGTACGAGCGTAAGAGCTTGCGCCTTTGGCCTTTGGAGATCTCTTGTGTTACGAGTGCTCTAAAGTTCTGTTTCCATAGCAGCATTCCAAAGCAGTTCTTATCCACACAAAGTTCAGACCAAGCTTCCAACAGAACCAAATGTTCACTCTTTATCAGAGTTGGACACTTTAATGCGAGCTTGCAGCATGTTGTGTTGAATTTGGCACACTGAATTGTTCACAAGATTTCCAGAGTTCGGCTGCACTTTGTGGCTGAAGTTACGCAGATGACACGCGCTCGTATGCATGTGTACGAGTGTTCTTCGGGAAATTTTCCGAACGACACAGACTGAAGAGGAAGGCAGACGACTCTGAAAAGACCCAAAATCCCCTCAAAATGTCTCCCTGTTTTCCATCACAACTCTTCTTTGGTTGGCACACAAGGGAGGAGCTGCAGGTTGGGGGGGGGGGGCAGGTCACGCGATAAAATAATGGAACAATTGGTTTGAGTTTGCTGCCAAAAGCCACTTTGGGAACGCACGTCGGCGTGCATCGATTTCCCCTGACATCTTTTGTTGTTTTTTTCTTCGTATCAGTATGTGGGAAATGTGGAAGATAGTCACACCAGTGACACGTCGTCGGGCGAAAGCAGTGACGAAGGTGACTTCCGGCGTGTGACTCGACGTTCTTCTGGCGTTGCAGCTGCGACCACGACAAACAAGGCAACCACCCGACGCAGTTCTGGTAAGGGACACCAGCAGTCGTGTGGAACAGATCGCGAGGTCTCGTGGGTCAGTGGTGATTGACCCCCAACACGGCACAACTACGTACACATTCGAAATTTTCACGCGCAAGAACTTCTTGTTTGTGCGTTCAGATGCGCAAAAATATTTATGGGGGTCGTGGGCCTTCCTTGGAACTGGCGCGTGCGAAATCTCGCAGTTTCATGATTTTGGCTTTGTTGCCAAACAATTGCAATTTCAAATTCAGCAGTGGAAAAATCACCACCAGCGAAACAGGCAAGGCTCGACAAGGGGTGTGCATCACCGTCTTCAAACAAGGACTCGTCTCCGAAAACTGACAAAGGCAAAGCTCAGAAAGGAAAACCCCCTGAGAAAGGAAAGCACAGCAGAGCGCATGACAAGCTTGATCCGACACTTTACCCGTACGAACGAAGGGCTGCCAGGGTGGTTGCTGAGGAGGGCATCAAATACACCAGTGATGGGATCGGCTGCCCATTCCCGGGCTGTGACTCAAAAGGCAAGGATTCAGAACATTCTTCTTTGCAAGGATGGTTTCCACATTTCATCGCGCGCTTTGTGTTGTCACTGTTGTGTCACTTTATCCTGTACGAGTGCAGACATTTTACTAGTTCAAGGGGTTCACCAGAAATACTCGCACTTACGGGTGAATCTTGATTCTTGATCACTTTCTGGCCGTCTTTGATATTTGCTGCTTTGCCCCCAGACACGGCAAAACAGATTTCATTCACACTCAGAGAAAACGAGTATTTTGTGGAGGAGGAATCGCGCGCTTTCTTTTGTTGTCAGCCGCAAGCGATGATAGTGTTGTTCACGTATCCGACTTTGTCCCCAACGTATGTACGCGTATCCGACCGACGGTGGGGGGGGGGAAGGGATTTTTGGCATGCGGCTGATTTTCTACTTGTAAGCCCAGTTTGAGATATGCTTGCTTCGTTCACTCGTTGAAACAGCAGCATTTGCTCTGCTGCTCATGTTCTGTCAGGAGTAACCGGTATTCTTGGTGCGTTTTTTTGCAGGGCATCGCACTGGTCGGCACGACTCGCACAGAACATTGGCCGCTTGCCCTCTCTTTTACAACATGACTGCAGATGAATGCAAGGTCAGACTTGACAAACTGGTGATTCCATCAAGAAACAAAGTCTGGTGAAAGTCACAAAGTCACAACAGAGGCACCTGTGATCTTCGAACTGTCTCATTTTAATACATTTTGTGAGAAACAGCATTGCTCAGAAGACAGAACTGTTTGATTGCAGGTGGACTGCAAAGTCAGGGACGCCGTACACGAAGACAGACGACATAGGCTCAAAAAGAATGCCGAAAGAACCAACTTGAGAAAGCATGTGAGTGAAAGCGAAAACTGGTGGTCAATGAATTGACGTCGTTGTACTCATGGAAGGTTCTGCACCCAGCATGAAACATTTTCTGTCCATTCAGGCCGTCACCGAAGAACAGAAACACTACAAGCAGAGCATTATCACCCGCAGAAAGTACAACGGGATGACTGAAAGTATGAAAGAGAATTACATGACGCACAGAAAAGATCACGGCAACACCCGTGAACCTTTGCTCGTGGGACTGACTTCACAGTTTGACCTGCAGCTGTTCAGACAAGCACAGGCCAGAGCTATTGAAGACCTGGTGAGTTTGGTGATACTTGCGGTGAAAACGGACACCGGCAGCGTTCCTGATGCGCGTGCAAAGCAACTCTCACAAGTGTTCTTGCTTTCAGAACAACGAGATGACAAAGCACTACGCGCTGAGTGACAAGCAAGAGTACAGGATCAAGCAGCTCGAGATGGGCAAATACGAGATGGATACTTGGTACTCGTCACCGTACCCCGAAGAGTACGCGCGTCTGCCGAAACTGTACATTTGCGAATACTGTCTGAAGTACATGAAGACTCCTACCATACTCAGAAGACATGCGGTGAGAGGTTCTGCCTGCGAACAATACCTGATGAGTGTTTGTGTGCGGAAAGACAGCGGATAATTTGGTGTGATTCAATTACAGGCCAAGTGTGTCTGGAGACATCCTCCTGGTGATGAGATTTACAGGAAGAACAATATATCCGTCTTTGAAGTTGATGGGAAGAAGAACAAGGTAATTGATGCTCGTTAACAGCGCGCGGCGAAACGAGTGTCGGCGCACTTGTGTTGAGTCGCTTGTGAATCCTCATCACTTTACAACAATTTTTTTTTTTTGAATCCGCATCACTTTGTATGTACCGTACGTTTTGTGCAGCTGTGAGTACGATAGGTCTCACGATGTGAAAGTTTCTGATGTGTGGATACGATCGTTGTCTTTCCAGATTTACTGCCAAAATCTTTGTCTTCTGGCCAAGTTATTCTTGGACCACAAAACGCTGTACTACGACGTGGAGCCATTTCTTTTCTACGTCATGACTGAAGCGGATTCACAGGGTTGCCACATGGTCGGATATTTCTCCAAGGTTTGTGCCTTGCCGAACCATCAGTACGTGCGTTTCTTCGACCGTACAAAGTGCTTGTTGCGACTTGTGATGGTTGAGGTTTTGTTTCTTTTTTGCAGGAGAAGCAATCATTCCTGAACTACAATGTGTCTTGCATCTTGACTTTGCCGCAGTACATGAGGAAGGGATACGGAAAGATGTTGATCGACTTCAGTATGTATGACATCTGTCCTTTTCCTTTGTGCTGTTTCAGGTGTTGACATTTGTTGGCGATGACAATGAAATTCTCGGAAATAAGGATGAACCTTGCCCAGAAAAAAAGGGGGCAAACCGGAGTTTTACTTCCAAACATGGAAACTAATTCTGAATCGAAGACACTCTTGTTTATCAGTGCAAGTGCTGACGAAGAAGAGTTTCAAGGAAATTTGCAACTTACAGAAAAAAAAAGGATCTCAGATTTAAGTTTGTTCAGAATAAGCACAAGATTGTGTGTGTGTGCGGGTGTGAGGAATTTTGCTTCTTGACAACCTTTGTTTCCAGTCACGTACACCCTCGTTCTCCAACATGTCACTTTTGGTTTGAAAACTAAATACACAAAACCTGAAAACTGAATCCACAATCTTCCTGGACAAACATTCAAAAAACTGATGAAATGCTGAAGATTTTGCTGAATTTTGTCAACGGGAGGACTTCATTTGGGGTTCATCGGGAAAACCTTGTACGGCCCACCTCGTTCTTTTTGCGTTGTGTAAATGTTTCTGTGGTTATCTGATTCACTGTGGTAAATCTGTTGCAGGTTACTTGTTAAGCAAAGAAGAGGACAAGATCGGGTCGCCAGAGAGACCCCTGTCCGATTTGGGATTGTTGTCGTACAGAAGTTACTGGAAGGATGTGCTGCTCGGTCATCTGAGCTCCTACAAAGCCAGAGAAATTTCCATCAAAGGCAAGTTTTTTTTTGCTGTGCACTGAAATTCCGTTCATATGTTCGACGTCGATCTGTTGTCCATCCAGAATCTGTGAATAGATACCCGAGGACCCTGAGGTGGCAAAACTTGAACTGGATAATTCCCCCAACCACCACACACTTCTCACAAAATTTTACTGGCCACAACAAATATTTCATATGGGGACGTGGAGCACGACGGATTTTGTTTGAGCTGGCCTTAACATTGGCCTCTTTCTGCCACAGATCTAAGTCAACAGACTGCCATCAATGCCAACGACATTGTGAGCACGCTGCAGTTTCTTGGAATGTTGAAGTATTGGAAGGGCAAACATCTGGTGCTGAAGCGACAGGTGCGGTGTTCTATGACTGTTGCCGGAATTTTTGAACTCCAGGTGGTATAGAGAGAGGAGAGAGAGAGAGAGTGATTGATTGATTGATTCTGGTTCTTCTTGTTGCAGGACCTGATCGACGAATTTGTGAAGAAGAAAAGTCAACGCAAACCAGACCAGAAGCTGATAGACCCGGCTTCTTTGAAATGGACGCCTCACGTGAACAGATAGAATTCGACCTTGTCTGAACAAGTCCCACTTCAAGTTGAGGACTGACAAGAAATCGATGCGTTCCAGTTGCATTTGTTGACTGTCAAGTTGCAGTTTGAAGAAATTGGTGGTCAGCAGTCCTTCGATTTCAGGTGTCGAAAGTACGTGTTTTTGTCTGAATGTGACCCGTGATACTTATGGTCGTTTTGTGAAACTTGCGAAACCAATTTGTGTTTGTGCACTATTCAGGTTTGTTCGACGGCAACTACGAGGTCCGTCTTATTCTTGTGGTGATATTTAGCAACCAGTAAGTGTTTTGCTGTATGCAAAAGCTTCAGCGCTGAGAAAGTGCAAGTGATGGTCCAAACTAGTGAGGGTCCACTTTTGTATTTTTGTGTGTGAATGTGTTTCTTCGTGGAGGTAGGGAAGGCCAATGCACAGACTCCTTGAAACGTACCGTAAATTATTTCATTGGGTCTTGATTTCATTCGTCAATGTCCCAAGTGAAGGTGTAAATGTGCATGCTTCCTGTGAGTGAGGCAGATCTGAGAAAATGTTTCGAGGCAATGCAAGCAAAATCAGTCTGCAAGCTGCCAGAAGAACGTTGTTCAAATGCAACTCTCAAAGCGTGTTGCGCGGCAAATCAGAAAACTGAAGTGGGCTGACGGTCAAAACCCAGCACCAGGCGAGTACGTCTCGCGACGCAGTATCTCAATTGGACTCGTGATACAGCTGTAAAAGCTTCGAACTGTTCTGTTTGGGAACTATTTGGGAAGGATGTTGCGAGAATCGTGCGAAAGATTCGGGAAAAATTCTCGAGTAGATTGTTGAATTGTTCCAGTTCGTCTCGTATTTATTTTGTGGCTTGTTCACAATAAACTAAAGTACTGGTACCAAAGGTTAATTTTCTTTGCACCATCGCCGTCGTTCACAAATGAGGCTGCGAAAGGTCATCAGACACTCGATATCCTGAGAATTCACAAAAAGTCTGAAACGTAGCGCAACTGATGTTTGAATGCAGCTCGACAACAGGTGTGTAAGTTCCTGAAAAGAAAACCCTCCCAACGAGAACAAGTGTGGCGCGCGAAGTTTAAAAATTCCTTCCCACACACGCACGCCAAAAGAACCGGAATTCTCCCCCGTGCTAGTTTGGTGAAGCGTGTGTGTTTGCTTGAGGTGTGTACGCCTGCCACGGACGCGTCGTTTGTCCCCGCGTATGATCAGCACAAGTATGCCAATGGTACAGACTGGCAGACCCATGCAAGAATAACCTGTCAAGGACCGTGTGCAATTCATAGGCCCCACGTTTTGAGAGGGAAGGGAAGCTGCATCTCCTTTGGTAGCCCCCCAAGGGTTCACCCAAGCTTGGACACACACGCATGACAAGCTAATCTCTGTTGATACTTTTCAACACAAAGTGTACTGATAGGACAAAAGGTGGCGGAACATTCCTGCAAGAAGCATCCAAATTCATGGTTGTCAAGCAATCTATCTGTAGAATTTATGATGAGAAGTGCTTTGAGATCATTGTGAACCTGTGAAAACAGAAAAGAGTTACTTTGCACAGAATAACCTCACATGTACTCCAAACGATCTTCTCACAATTTATTCAAATGATATTCCTTTATGGGTTTTTTTTCAAAGATTTTCCTTTTGGAAAGAAGGATAAAGTCACAAGGTTCATTGTCACTGCCGTCAAAGCAAACCTTCCAGGAGAGGGGACCAGAAATAGTTGGAAAGAAGTCACAATCAAGCCTGCAACTAAACCTGCAAGTGTAAAATTTGAGGAAAGAGTGAGGATTGTGGAACTTGATCAAGCAAACCGTCATGAACAGAATATTCGCAAAAGTGCAGCTCAATTTGAACTATTTCCGTTTGTCTAGCAAATTGAGGACATTTCTACAACATGGAAAATATTTTTGAGCTGAAAACACTTGGAAGCCCACGCAAACCTGACAACTAAATTGACCATCACTTCTGATGACCCAAATAGATTTCTTTCTTTCTTCTATCTGATAAATATCAACAGGCATGCATTCTTCAAAAAAAAATTCACAAGGTTTCTCAGGTCTCAGACCTGGAGGCTTGTGCAAATTGTTTTTGAACCCAAAGCTTTGGACAATTTGAGCACAAAGTATTTCCACTTCAGAAGCAAGAATTGAATTTTGTCATCATTTTGTGGCCAAACCTTCAAATACTCTCTCACCTGAAGATACACTGAGAGGGTCTCCAATGTTTCATGCAAACAAGAGGAAAGGTATGACATCATGCAACAAAGGAATCATGGCTTTTACTGATTCATTCAAAAACACACGTGTCTCCGCTGAAAATCATTTGTATGTTGACAAAAATATACCTTGTAAGTATGCCACGTTTTTCTTCGAGTCTTTCTCTTTTTGGGCAGTGGGAAATGAAAAATCAGTCGTCAAGAAAAATATGCTGGCATCTTGTGGTCAAATGCAGAGCTGCAAGCCTTTGATAGGAGGGTCTGTTGAGGAGCAGAAGAGGAAAGGATGAAGGAGGTGATGCACATCTCAGCACCTTGCCTCTCACATCGTGGGCCTGTCAATTGGACACAGCTCTTCCACCTGTGAGTGATTGGATGCACGTTAGCCATGCACGCAACCAAGATGTTGCGTGTCACAACTGTGTGAATTTGCTTGTTAAAAATCACCACATGACCCTGTTTCTCAAAACGTCCTGTTTGGGAGAAGATATCCTGTCACAAGATCTCCTGATGAGGACAAATCCTCCAGTTGGGAGAAGAAATTGGAGCATTTTGTCCATTTTTTTCTCCAATCACCAATTTTTTCTTCCGTCAGGAGCACTTCAATAGCACTCCAATCTTTTCTCCTGACCAAAATGAAAGAAAAGCGCTTTTCAACCTGAGAGATAAATGTGTGTGAGGAAAGAGCTCAATTCTGAGGAAAGAGCTCAAGACTTTTTTACACTTCGTGTCATCGTGTTCCTTCTGCAATTCCCTGGGTGAATATTTCTGGGAAACAAATGTCGAGCAGGAAATTTCCACTGGGTGGATTAAAATTGGCGTAACAAACCAAAGGGGCAATGATCGTGCGTCCTGCATGATTTTGGTGCCAAAATCACTTGGAGAGCATGCAAAGAGCAAGCACTGGGCACGTTTTCCCACAGAGAAGTTTCTGGCATCAGAAAGTTTGTGGTGAAAAATCCGAGGTGTTGATCAGAGTCAAAGCTTGTTTTACAACATTTGCAACAGGAACAATTTAAGTGTTGTGGTGTCTTTGGCTGAAGGATGGACCCTGACCCGAGGAGAGGCATCTGCATGCTGCATGTGTGGACCCATCCTGACCTCAGAGTCTGTGTCCACCCAGGTCTCGACGCCGTTCTTTGTTTCTGCATCAAATTTGTTTGTTTCGCTCGTATTTTGGAAAAAAAATCGAGAATCTTGTTGTTTGTGCCAAAACGATCAGTATTGTGACACAAATTATTATAACCTGGCACATTACAAGAGAGCTCCTACGGTCTTGTCTGGTGCATGGGGAGAGAGCCTGTCAGTGTCGAGCAAGCATTGCCGCACTGCCACAAAAGCGTCAATGGCTTTCAACAGCTTTATGATAACATGTTTCTTGTCAACAAAAAGCCAATTCCTTGGTATTCGATGCACTCAGAAACCCAAGTGTCCGTCAGCAGTATCACAAGTCTGGGAATTGATCAGGTCCGAAGAGGCGGGCGCACTTTGGCAGACTGTAGGAAACACAAAAAAAGGCCAATTCTTGTCTTTCCAAGAGAGGTTGGCGTTGAGCCAGCCATGCAAGCAGGCCAGATTGGAGTCTCAGACTGGCAGAGTGAGTAACCAAAGTTCAATATCAGCGCGGTGTGATGCAGGCAAAGAAGGTTGCAGTGGAATGAAAAATGTCTTTGAGCGAAAAGAAACTGACGTACATGTGCTGTCAGTCTTGTTCGCACTTGCCTGCACATTTCGATGAGAAGTCAAATTCAATAATGTGGTGATGAACTTGTTCATTATGTTCGTCATCAACAATCAGAATCCAGAACAAGGGATTGCCTTATGGACCAACACTGCACGTATTCGTATGTGTGCACATTAGGAGGTAGCCCTGCACGGAGCTCATGGCTTTTGCCATGGAGCCCAGAATATGGACAAGTCTGCTTTCCGAAAAGTCTTGAGAACACGGGACTTCCTTTCGTTCCACCACATCTCCGGCGAACCGAATCGGCCCCTGGGGCCTGCACACCTGAAAAGGTTCAAGGGCACACGTGTGTTCTCATGACAGGTTGCTCTCTTGGGAGGAGTTACCAAGTTAGTATCTGGTACCTGTGCCGGACGATGGAAAGGACGTTTTCTGACCGCACGGCTTATCAGTTCAGGGACGTCAAATTGTGTGTTTATCGCTTCTCAGTTTCCACACCGGATACTGCCGAGACCCCATTGGTATCCTTGGTGAGGAGAATTTGCTGCAGCCTGCCATTGTGTGAACACTCGGTGACTGCTCGCAGGGGCTTAATTTGCATGCTCCACAGAATCAAGCCAGATGATGATGTTTCATGACGTCTGATCCTGTCCTCAACTGATTTGTATTTGAAAATTGAGAGTGACGTTTGTCCATTTGGTCTGGTCCTCGGATGGATCTATGTGGCACAAGCAAGCAATCTTCTTCACAAAGTGTGCGCAATAAGATCAGTCCGAAGGGGAAGTCCGCATCAGACAAGTTCAAGACGCAGAAGAAGCAGCAATAATTTTCCCCGGGGCTAAAGGCCTTCCACATCGTAATCAATGTTATTTCGTCCTAAACTGTTATGTATCTGGATGATTTGGGTCATGATTACCAAGTGTATGACAATCGTCTGGGCATAACAGTAATGTCTGCTGCACAACTAAGCACGAGAGCAATGTTTCGTGCGTGCGTCAATCCACTGTTTCATGCATGCTGCAGTTGAATGGTGCACAAGGTGTCCAGCTTTGCTTCCCTTTGTTGCAGGGCTTTTGTTCGAGAATGCGCGGAGTTTGTTCATTTACAAAGCTTCACCTATATATATATATATATATATATATATATATTGTGTTGGGTCTGCCATCCCTGGTCCCCGCACTAGTTCATTCTTGCTTGAGGCGAAGTTTGAGTTTCCACAAAAGGAAATGACAAGTGAAAAGCACACAAGGTTTCCTGTTGTATTTTTCAGTCTGAGAGTATTTTCTGTTGTACAAACAAAAGAAACTCGAACGTTCTCAAAATTGTTCACGCCAAAATCTGAACCGCTCAACTGTTTCTTCGCCTCTGGAATGTTTCTCAGCTTATCGCACTTGTATCGTGAGGAACTCTTCCAAACAATTGACACAGTTTTCAGCTTTGTGTCTTTGGAAATATCAGCTCAGCAACAAACGTTATTTCCGTTTGCGAAGTTAATTTGCCTTCGGCTAATGCGAAATGGGGTTCTCTGAGTTACCGTGTTCAATTGAGCTGATTGAAGCTGTCTACGCCCGAAGCTGCTTGTTTATGTGTCCCCCTAACAACTTGACGCAGGTCCTGAAAACTGACCGCCAATCTTTAGGGACACAGGACACAATGAGTGGATAAGGTCCAGCTTGTTTTTCTGTGAAAATGGCATCGCTTTCGTTTTGCTTTAGCTTTTCTTTTCATCAGTGAAAAACGAAACATTGATCTGGCTGAAGGTAAGATTTATTCTTTCATAAAGCACTGGTGTGCATCAAGTCTGCATGTGAGTCACAAATAACTCTACACCTTCTTTATTCAGATGTACCCAAGTCAAAATGCACTTGCGTACGGTAAGGGGCAGTTACATTTGATGCATGCTGAACGAGAAAACCAGGATGACTTCATTGTTTTGATGCCAGTTGCCAAGAGCAAACCAGAACGTCTTTCGTGGGCAAAAAAGCCAAATTATGGTGTTTATTTTGTTTATAACTGTCCTGTCCATTCTCCATGGCCTGCAGCTTTTGAGCTGAATCTTGCCACCTGTGTCACTTGTGTGCCAAGCCAAACTTCAGCTCTTTGGGTGATTTGAGGAGGTTGCGCTGTTTAAGGGAGCTAAATTTTTGAGCGACCTGCACAGAGTGCCCTAACCAAATCACCTACAGGCAGCATCCACCAAAAGTATGTGTACACCTGTTTCATGGTCAATACGAGAATCAACTTAGGCTCTTTTGGGCTTTTTTGGTGCAATTTTGGGTTGAGGATCATGCGCGAGGAAGAAAAATGTGTGAAAATGGGGTAATGCGTGTCACCAAGCGCTGCATTTTCATTCTCTGATTTTTGATGGTCGCGTAGCCGGGCATCTAGGTGCCGCTGATGGCTTAAAAACCCTTAGCATTCATGTGTGCATCTGTCCACACTTTGGAATATAT
>JAAUXT010121205.1_pt1 | contig 22058 bp, 11 predicted proteins | sample 7278171 | NCBI WGS metagenome assembly JAAUXT01 (sample SAMN14350112, study PRJNA611818) | marine sediment metagenome | isolation source: surface marine sediment (1.8m) | place: French Polynesia: Moorea | collected 2018-08 | reverse complement strand
GCTTTGTATAAATGGAGTTCCTCCAGTGTCAGTTTCAGTCAGAATAAATGTATCAAACATGCTGGAAATACGTGTTCTTTCTGCATCAGCCCGGCAACGTGGTTTGTGACTGAGGATACAGCAAAACAATTATCACATACACATCACAGCCCAGAGACAATGCGATTTACGCCGACGTGCACATCGCGCAGCACGCATTCTCAGGGGACTCAAATTCGAAACTTTAGAGGACTTTGCAATTCTGTGGCATTTGAGGCACGTGTTGGAGGACATGACACCGATGGAAGTGCTGTTCATGCACTGAAGTGGTAAGGTTTCACATCTTTGGCGCAAAAAGCACGCAATGTGAATTCAAGACACACCGACTGCTGCGATGAGCATGAAGATCTGGTCAAGTGCACTGTCAATCAAAGTGAGCGCGCGAAAGCATCATCTGGCAGAGTGGAGTAGCATCTCTGATGCATGTGCCGCGCCCCGGGGCCCAATTAATTAGTGAGCGATGCTACTGTAATTACCACACGCTGAAAGCTACTGTAGTAGCTCGTAGCACTTTTAGTGTTAATCGTTCGCTCGATTGGCCGGAAACTACGCAACTCTCACATCAGTCATAATCTATCAACCTGCTTCGCACGCCATGTGTGCACTTTTCCTGCCCAATGTGGTCGATGCCGGCAAGGTGCATTTTCGCTGTCAACAGGAACGCATCAAGTCGGTGATAAAATTACTTCCGACAGCAAAAGGTGAACAAATCACGCATCATTGTTTTGAAGGCCAAGCATTATTTACGGGAAGATTTCTGTGTTTTTCGCAAAACAGTGTCATCCCAGCAAAGGATGGTCTGGACCTCCAGATTCTCGTATGCGTACAACTTGCCTTATGTTTGACAGTCAAGTCTTCAGCGGACGTCGTTCGTCTCTCGTTCGGAACGTCTGCTGTGTTCTGGGTTTTTTTCACAACCAGACCACCACATCCTTCTCAAACACAAAAGCGCCCAACCAACTGCGAGTATAAAATGAAAGAAACAGCCATGTGCTTACCCACCCGCAGATCAGCACAAAGTTTCGTCTGCTTGGAATCTGTCACAGCGCAGACTGTGTCCGGAGTACATGAGCCTGAGACCGTCCAGAAATGGCTTGGTTGTGTGGACGAGTTGCACTGAAGGCCAAGGCGCGTGTGAGGTGCAAATTCTTGACGCACGCACTTCTTGAACCAAGCACGCAACTCGCTGAACCACGACCCACAAACGCAAACAGAAAAGCCACTCACAAGAGGCGTTGATCACCAGAAAGGAAACTTCACTCGATCCTCGACTCGAGTCCGAATCACCAGTGCAGTGCATAACAGACAGGTTCCTTGTCGCTCACACCTCCTCATCGTGTGTCTCCTCTTCTTTGTGGTGGGTCTGTCCACAGCCAGAATCAGGTTGGTCAGAACAAAACCTGTGGGACCTGGATTTTCAGTCAGAATCGAATGACAACAATACAGCCAGAACTCGAACGGCACGTGGTTTGGGCGAGTTCTGGCTGTTTTTTTTCTGTTTTGTAACCGATTACGTAGTCTTGCTAGCCTTCCTCTGAAACTGCTATCCCAGACGCTCCATAAACGAGATCAAATGTATGTGGATGCATGAAATCCACGGGATTTACCCCCTGGAATGCTGAGCCTGTGTAACCAACAGAGGGTAGCCAAAATGCCAACAGCTGGGGAAAGGAGGCGACTTTTCTCTCTCCTGACGAAAGCACGACTGTGGCAGTTCCAGCTGACCGACTCTGAGTACGATGCTGGAAATGTGGAGCTGGCAACATTTTCCTATAGAATCCCTGATGATCGACAACTGGCACCAGGATGCTGGGCACAAGATGTTTCTCGCACCTTCTTGGTAACAAGTACATATCAGGCATACATCAGCACAAGCCAAGGAAAATCTGTGGTCACAGGCACCTGGTGCCGCCAACAGCAGAAATCTCAGGACGAGCGCATCTCGTTGCGAAATGTGGTCATGCACCCAACACTCCCGTGATGTGCCATTTTCCTGTTTCCTTGTTGCATGCTCCAGCATATTACACACAATTTCCTCCCATAAAGATATCGATCTGTAAATTATCACGTGGAGAGAGTATTCAATACTCACTGAGATGCAGCCAGGTCTCGTTTACAGTCGATCTGGATTACATGATCGATCTCGGAGAGAAAATGACATCTTGTCTGATTCACTTCAAAGCCGGGTACGCGCGTGCCAACAGCCAGAGGTCTCCTCCTGGTGGTGAAGGTGGCTGCACGAACTACCACGCCACCAGCTCCCACCACTGGTTTTGGATCCGACTGTAATTTCAGAATGGCACCCCAGTTTGGGGAAACATCCGCTCTCACAAGGTCACAAAGAAACGGCTCACCTCCGCAAACGTTGGAGGAGGAATCACAAGTTGTCTTTCCTGTCTGTTTGGTTGTCCTTTAATCTTTCAAGGATCGTAAAGGCTTTTTTGTGCATTTCAAAATCTTCCATTCTTTCAAGCCTTGGAAACAAAAGGCAGGTTTCCACTCTGTACGAGGTTTGTCCTCTAATTTTCCTTCTTTTTGCAATGGGGACGGACATTTCGGGTACAGTGAGGATGCAACCATGTGATTCTCTGCAGAATGAACTTTATTAAGAAATGCATGCCTAAGAAACATTCAAAAATGAACATTTCATGCGGAACAAAGCTGTTTAACATGGGTGTGCGTTGCACCAACGGCGATGCGATCAACACATGCAGTCAAAAGTCAAACTTTTATCAAAAAAGAACAAATTTGGTAATGCTCTCTGGGCTGCCTTCTGAGTTCCTCACTGCACTGGTCCAAGGCCATGCCTGCCCTGACCTTCAAGGTACTCACCTCCAGCTTGGACACACCTTTTGTATCGCAAGAGGAGGTTGTCAAAACAGTTCTGATACTCAGCAAGGGGGATCTCCCGCAACATCCTTTTCACTGTGGTTTTCACATATTCCAGATTTTCAAATCTATTACCCCGGATTTTGGACTTGAGTACTGGGAACACCCAGTAATCACATGGCGAGAGGTCAGGCGAGTATTGGGGGTGAGGCCAGAGCTTGTCAGCCATGTCCACAGTGTGCAGAAAGTCCAAAGTTGGAATGCTTGTGTGCGGGCTAGCGTTATCCTGGAGCAGAATGAAGCTGCGCTCCGACCACAGCTTGGGCCTCTTTCTCCTTAGTGCCTCCCGGAAAACCTTCAAGGAAGCAATGTAAACATCAGAATCAACTGTTCCTTCATCATTAAAAAATGTGCAGATGGTTCCATGTGAGTCAAAAAATAAGATCAACATTGTTTTTTTCTGGGAATGCCCACGAATGGCTTTGCAGGGCAGGGCTCCTCCTGGTGCAGTCCACTCCATGTCCACAGATTTCGTGCGTGGGTCAAAGGTGAAGATCCATGACTCGTCAGTTGCAATGATTTGCGCTAAAAGTCCGGGTTCAGCTTCAAGTCTGGTGATGTTGGAGGTGGCCAGCTTCACTCTGAATGCCTTTTGGGCGTCGGTCAGCACTTTTGGGACAAACTTTGGGGCTAATTTGCGGAGATTTAAGTCCTTCTTCATGATGCGATGCACAGTTGTTTTGCCCATTCCACAAGCAGCTGCTACTTGCCGCACAGTTGCCCTTCTGTCCTCTTGAAGCTGGTCTTGCACCTTATCCTTGTTGGCCTGTGTCCGGACAGAAACCTTCCTCCCAGTGTGGACCCCATCTTTGGTGTGCCTGTCTGGTTCTGAAGAGAAGCAGCGGAACTAGAACCGGATTTGGGTGATGCTCAGGGCGTGGTCCTGCCAGGCCGCCTGCAGTCTGGAGATGGTTTCACGGATGTTGTCACCTGCTCTCACACATGTCTTGATCACGGCACGCTGTTCCAGTCGGCATTCCATGGATATCCCCAAGAGGAGGAGCCAAAACTTGAGTCCAGCCATTCTCATCGCCGATCAGTGCACACTCAGTGACCTTGCTGACCTCATTCCGGCTGCCACAGAAAGCGCAACATGAGCAGGTCGATCTCCAAATAAGGAAGGAGGCACCGCAGACAGATTCCCGGCGAATGCGACCATTCATCCTCACCTGTGCTTCGCCATCACCAAAAAGAAGGAATATTAGAGGACAAACCTCGTATTGGGTCTCCACTCTCAGTATCTGTTGTGACAGAACATTGACAGAAAGGAGGTAACCTTTGAATATTCCCACCTGCACAAATTATTGTTTGATTCCCTTTTTCTCAGTGGTGCTCAGCGCTTCCTACACCTCAACCACAGGCCACTCAACGAGCGCGCGGTGTAGCACATTTCTCCCCGAATTCCTCCTCGCACGAAAGATAAAAGAGCTCCGACACCGATGTAGGACCATTTGCCCAAAAGCATTGCCCGTTGGACTTGCATGTGCAACCGTACATGCAATGCAATGGAACGTTCACAAATTCTGACACGTTTTCCGCGGAAAAGAGAAGCAGCCATGAGAATCGTCGGTGAGCAATCGACTCCTCCAGGATAAGCCATCCGCAGTAATCACATTAACGACCGATTGGTCTTTTATTAACATCTTTGATTCTCCCCAATTTACCTGTTCACTTCCTCAAAGTAGATTATCAAGCCTGATTAATTCAATTACGGTGGCAAAAATAGCAGCGCGTTTCCTTGGTGGGGAAAGGTAACATTTAGTGACATGCCCTGTGGAAGAACTGGAAGAGAACGTTCGGCAGTGTCTGCTCGTGGCCAGCGCGGAAAGGCGCATTTCAACCAGAGGTTATACGAGTTGTACACCATTCTGCAACAGCAAACAGAACCAAACAAGGACTACGAATGACAAACTGCAGAAGCCACAAACTAAATGGTCTGGTCAATTTCGGGGGAACTGAGGCCATGTCAATGCACACAATGGGAACATTCCCACACAGTTACATCAGAGATTTATGCAATGACACGCATATGGAAATCCAGCTGAGGCTCCCAGGAGTTCGGCAAGTCATCCGGTGCACCAACGACTAGGAAATTCCGCTCCAGCGCCGGGCGTTTGCGAGTCATCATCATGAGTGCATGTAACTGCTGTGTCTCGCAATTTTCCAGCGGATTTCATCCGCAATTTTCATTCTTGTGTCTGCAAAGTGAAGACGATCTGTTCTGGCGAGAGAAAAATGCACGGGGTGTTCTTGTCAAACGTCAGCTGTGAACAGGAAACTTGAACTTTATTCTCAAAACACAACAAGTTCAGGCGTGCGTTCCTGTGTTCAACCAAAAGACCTTCCAGAGGACGAGGCGTGTGACAAGAAGGCCGTTCGCTTCTCAAGCTTTAGCAAAGCCAGCTGACAAGACCTGGCTGAATATTACCCTCAGCCAACCAAAGTTTCCAGGCGAAAAGCCACCTGGCTTGGTTTCTGAAGTAGCTGGGCAACAAGGTTTGTGAAAACAGGCTGGTGACGCAGAAACCAGGTTCTAAGAAAGACAACCGGCTGAAACAAACTCCTTTGGATTTGTTCTGACTCAACCAGAACCCGTTTGCATCAAAACCCACTTCAATTGACAAAGTTTCTTTTTTTTTGGATCACAGCTCAAGGAACCACCCTGCAGAAACACATAATTTTTTGCAGTGGTGTTACAGAAAAGTTTGGCGTTGTAGAGATCAACTCTTGTTCGAACTACGGTGAAAGAACCCTGATTTTTGGGATCTGTCTCTTCAGTTTGTTGCAAATCCCCCAGACCCTAGAAAGTGGCACTATCGTGGCAAAGAGATGGTCAGTCGTTCCAACTCAGCCTTGAACCACAAGAAAGGCCAAATGAAATTTTCGGCTTGCAAGGCCTGGTCTGTTCTTCACCAATGCACGTTGTCGTGTTGCGGACAAGCTACCGAAAACGTGCGTCGTCACTTGGACAAACGTTTCCTTCAACAAAGGGAAATCTCTGACGGCCATTCTGGAATCTTGAAAAGCTTGGCATTTCCCAGAGTGCTTTGAATGATGTGCTGCTCCGACAGATAAATAGAGGGCGACTTTCATCTGGCTACAGTGAGAACAGAAGCTTAAATCAACGAGACAGTGAATCAACGCCTTGAGTACTTCAGTCTGTTTGTTGAGCATCACTTACATGAGGATGAGAACAATTAACATTCCCCGAGTCGACACCCCGGCTACTTCCTCGAGTTCGATCTCGAGCTTCACCCAGCTGTGCGAGCAAGAACGCCAAAGAGCATCGGGACAGCTCAGAGATATTTGCTGGGCGCTCATGTTCGACAGCTCGTCTGAGGTCCTTCCGCAGAGAAGCTTCCATGTCAAAGGTGTGCGGTATTGTGGATCAATTCATCATATTTTCTTCAGAGTCTGTCTCCTGAAGGTTAAATGTCTGAGAAGGTAATTTTTGGACTCCTTTGACGAAGGCACAGAACTGTCTTCAGGCATTGGCTTCTTTTGACTTGGAGAGGGATTTACAAGGTACAGCCTCGCGCTGAAGGACACGCCAAGCCGTTCCGAGCCTTGGCGCAGTGTCAGCTCTTCTTGTCTCAACTCCTCAAATGGCCCACGACGAGCATCGCGAGTTCAAGACCAGGCTGCTGTGTTCTGGGTCACAAACTCCTCAATTTCATCGAGTCCTCGAATGGCTCACTGTTCAGGGAGGGGAGAAATGCCACGTGTGTCAGGAGTTCAAACAAGAAACAGAAAAGTCAACCTGTTTCGGAACACCAAATAGCACTGGATGTGATCATGAATCAGTATTAAAATTTAATGCTAAATTCAAGTTCATTCGTCCCTTGAGTAGTTTCCAGAACATCAATTATGCTGTGTCGTGCTGCGCATTTCCCAAACACAACACAAGCTACAACACTGCACCCACAGGACTCCAACAGGGTGAAGCCACAATTTGTGAAGCTGGCAATTGTGTTTCAACCGGAATGTTTGGGTGTAAACTTGGGATTCACAACACTTTGAACTTTTTCGGAGATCACTGACAGAGTCGATAAAATTTTCAGTCCAGAGGATAGTTTCAGATGAAACTAGACTTTCAAGTAGAGAATCAGCCGCGCGCAGCGTACATCGGCAGGACAGCACTTCATCTCACAGGTGAGCTCAGGAGCTGCCATAGTATACAGCCTTCAACTTCCAACTTTATAGGGGGAGGGGGCTGATCTACAAATGGACATTTCCAGATCTAAAATTTGCTGTAGGTGGGGGGTAACTCGGATAATATCTGAGTTGGACAATGTCTGAGTTGGACAATGTCTGAGTTGGACAATGTCCAAGTTGGTTTTTGCTGTGCACCATGGGTGGGAGGGTAACTCAGACAAAGTCCAAGGCAGACAATGTCTGAGTCAGACAATGTCCAAGTTGAAATTGCTGTGGCTGGGAGAGGGTTTCAAAGCTAATGTCTGAGTCAGACAATGTCGGAGTCAGAAAATGTTTGAGTCGGACAATATCTGAGTTGAAATTTCTGTGTGTGTGTGTGTGTGTGTGGGGTAACTCAGACAATGTCTGAGTCGGACAATGTCTGAGTCAGACAATGTCTGAGTTGAAATTTGCTGTGGTGGGGGCATCTCGGACAACTGGACAATGTAATACCAGGACGGATGCACGGAACCAGATGAAGGGGCAAACCAATATCAGTGCGGCTGATAACAAAGATGCGCAGTCCTTGTTCTGAATATGAGGTCTGAAATTTTGCACCTTGGGCTGCATAGACCAGAATTCTGTCCCAGACGCTGTCAAAAAGTGCCTGAAGACACACATCGATGTTTGGAAACTAAGCACAAGTAACAAGCACAATGTTTTCTTTCGGAGATCGTGTTTCTCAGACAATCAGATGCAGGTTGACTGCAAACCTCCCAATCCAGAGGAAAGCTCTCCTGCAGTGGCTTCAGCTTGTGTTCCTTGAAACTTTTGGCTTCGCGCTAAAAAAGAATAGCACAGAGTTTTTTACTTCTTCCAACAAGATCTGCAGATACCACTCAAAGTCAAAACGCAGCTCCACCTCTCAGAATGAGGTTTGTGTGCCCTGAACACCACACAGACGTACGAACCGCCCTCGAGATCGACGGACATCACATTGTACAGGAAAAAAGTCGGCAGTATGACTGCCAAATCGCAAATTGATCAAAGCTAAATTTTCCTGTCGCCGCTTTTGTCTGACACAAAGCGCCTCATTCTGGGTCCGTGTATGTACGATGGGGTCCTCCACGGTTCACTTGGACGGTGAGTGCTTCACAACGATAAGCTGCCCGTGTGATTTACACAACGCAGAAAACGCCCAAACTGGAGACAATGTCCACAGCTTTGGCTGATTCACTGTGAAACAGAAGTGGCGCGGAAAGTGCTGGTGCTTTGGTTTGATTCCCACTTAGTGAACACATGCACATTGAGTACCTGAAATTGTATCAGTGGATCACTTGTGATGTGTGCGTGTCCTCTGGTGCATCAGTGCAGAAACCAAACTGATCGTGATCGGTGAAATCGTTGCGTTGGCTTGCACCTCGGTCCACACAGGCAATTTTACAGCTGATTCAACAAATCTGACAGCGTCCCTCGAAACCACTGTTTCAGTTCAATATCCTGTGTGCATGCGCTTGCATTGTCTCCTTCACTCTACCAGCAGGCCGATTCGATACTCACGAGCAGAAATTCTCTGCTGTGGGCAATCACGCAAAATCCGAGTTGAGCCGCACCAGGTGAAGGACGTGGTCGTCGCACAACTGCAGCCCCGGCTGCGTGGCTGGCCAGAAATCTGGCAATTGGGAAGCATGCAATCTGAAAACTTTCTGATCAACTTGCACAAAGATCTGAATGCTTCCAAGAGGACTTCAAGCAAACAAACTTTGGAGTAAGAGAAGCCTGTGAGGAGACCTTTGTAAACATCTACTGACCCAATAGCCTCGAGAACATTTTTTGACATTATCTAAAAAAATAGCTCCATGGAGTTCGCGGTGATTTGACGAAATTTCAGTTGCTCTGATTTGGCTTGCTCTAATTTGGCTTGCTCTAATTTGGCTTGCTCTGATTTGGCTGACTCTGATTTGGCTTGCTCTGATTTGGGTCACTTTTTTTGTCAAAATTCTTACTTTTTTCACTCAATATTCACAACTTGGGAACTCATTTAGCACATACCCAAATAGAACAAATTTGACCAAATGGAACTTTACATATTATTTCACAACAATATCCACATATCAACCAAAAGAACTGCCCAGTATCCATTTTTAAATCTTCTATTAAAAATGACTTTTTAACCTAAACTTTAGGCCCACTTAAAAACTAAATAAAAATTTTCAAAAATAAAAAATTGAATACTACCTCTCAAACCCCCATACAATATACTACATTTCATTAATATACTTCTTTCACTAAATATTTGTACCTTCTGAGATATGGAGACATTTCTACATCCACACCCCATTTTTCCTACACTTTTAAACTTGAACTTTTTGATCTCAGAAACCTATAAATTCAAATTTGACAAATCCCTTCCTCTCACATTATCCCCAATTTAAAATGAACCAAAAGAGCCCAAAAGATCCTGAATCAATCCTCATCTTGACTATGAAACTGCTGTACATACACTTTTGGAAGACACTGCCAACAGGTGCTTTGATTTGGCTCGCACTGATTTGGCTCATTTGAGCCCAAATCGCGCAACCCACCTCAAATCACCTAAAAAGAACAGCTTTGACTTCGATGTCTCAGCATTTTTCCACGGCAGATTGAGCATCTCAAATGCTCCGGCAAAACTTTATGCGAAAGAATTCAATTTCTGAAAGCATGAAGAACTGAGGACAATTTTGAGATTGGGGCTTCAGCCAAAAGGACAATGCTGCACATGTCTGAGTCCAAATCTGGAGTAGATGTTGTATGACCAGGGTGGTGGGGGGTGTCTGCAACATCTACACTCAAAAAAAAAATTCAAAGTCCAACTCTGGAGAAGATGTGTGATGAAGGGAGGGGGGATCACGCAGCATCTTCTATGGCGTGGGGTCGTGGTGGGAACAACAACAACAGATCAACCGTCATTGCCACAGTCGCGCCAAGCACGACGAAAAAACACAATCCGAAATTGGCCAAATCTGCAATGTCAAAGGAAATGCAATCATACAAGCAGCGTGCACTCGGTGCAGTCTGTAACTCCACGGCGCCTGATGATCATTGAGTGAGGCTCTTCTGCTGCAGTCACTTGACCAGCGCTACCACAACTTCTTCGGGGAAATCAAATCAGGGATTCCATGTCCTGAGGAAGATTGGCAGCTTATGGAAAAACATGGGTCTAACAGCTGATCCAGACGCAGTCATCACGCATCATTATGGGCACTGCGCCCATTCAGTGTCAGTGCAATCCAGAACCGAGCCAGTCTTTTGATGGGCACCAGATTCTGGCGGATGCAAAGGGAGGAGAGCTCACCGGCTGATGCAGTCATGATTTCATTACTCGAGCTGGCTGCTTGAAGTCCTGTTCAGGTTGTGGGTTGTGACGTGTGGTCAGGCACAGGCTACACAGCAGAATCAGGCCATTTTGCTGTAGTTTTCTTGTCCAAACGAGGTGTGGAAACCCTGAAGTTCCGTGGTTTCTGAGAGTATCATCGCGTTGTGTGGTGTGTATGTGTATGTGTGTGTGTGCGTGCGTGGGGAAACGACTGGTTTTCGTTCAAATCTGAGCAGGACAACGACGAAAGAACTTGTTTTGGCCCGGATTCACCCTTGATCCGCCGCGACAGAACAGGCGGCGCATGGCCGCTCCAGGAGAATTCCACCATCAAATTGCGGAGAAAATCTGTCAATAATTTCCATCACATTTCTTTCATTTGATTAACCTCCATAGATTTGCTTCCTGCTATATGACTCTCTGAAAGGCCGAAATGGCTGTAATCTGCTTTCATTCTTTTGCTGCAGTGCAAAACCAACTGTGGTTTCCACCGCCATGCGGAGGTGCACAAAAACCAACGAAGGTCATCAATGACCAAACAAAGCTGAGATGTGAGGGGTGTGCAAGCCAAACGATGCCCAAACAAAGTGAAGAATGATGCGCTGCTTTTTCATTGTTTGCGACAGGATCTTTTCGTTGAAGCCCCTCCTTCGGAGAAGGTGTTGTCAACCGTGCCACAACGGGCACCATTGTTTTGAATGGGTTGGAGAAAGAGGACGGTACGAAAAAAAATCCTCAAAAAGATGAATCAAGCAAAATGGTATCTCTGGACGGGACAAACATTTCTCGCTCAAGAAAACACGGCTCCTTTCAGTTGCGCCGACAAAGAGGAAATCTTCCGCAACGTCATCTCCGATTTGTGCCACAACTCACAGGACCTCAAACTTCGAAACAGCCTTGGTGTTGCATGATTTCCTGACATAAATTGTATGTGACACCCTCAAGTGCGTCTTCAATGTTATTTTCCTTTCACAACGTTTGAGAAGCAATTTTGGCACGATATTTCACAGCGCGGACGTATGAAATTGTCGCAGGGTCTCCGCAGGTCACCCCAGCAGGCATGAATGGTCACAAGAAATTCCAATAATCTTGAAAGCTCAGCCAAATAGCAATGTCAAATTGGACACTGGCGGTGTCGCGATATTCCAAACCTGAAATGAAAATAGCGCAGAAGGCCTTGTGCTTTGTCAGAATGTGGTGAGATAAGTTTCCTTTCTGTTTCACAACCACTTAAATCATATTTTTGCAATCCTTTGTGTGAGTGAGTACACAATCCCATCACCCGTGGATTTACGTGCAGTGGGCAGATGTTTTTCAAAAAAGGATCCACATGTACCAAAGCCTGGCAAACGGTACACAAGAGCTCGCTAAACAGATTGATTGTTTGACGTCCTCACGAAGAGGAAGCGGGGAGCAAATTTACGACGCTCCACTGAATCATACGGGCTTATTTTCTTCAAACCTCCTTTTGGTCAGTGCAGATCGAAGAAGCCGATCCAGTTGGTCGTATAAAATCACTCCGAAAAACCATAAAGCAGATTTTATGCCATTCGGAAGTGTCACAGTCCCCGCAACTGATTCGGATTCTGGAAAGCTTCCAGTAATCGTAAAAATCAAATTCCATTTCTCTTCGGCAATAAATGGACTGACGTGAGAAATCCAAGATGCCAGAAAAACTGTTGCAGACTCAGTCGTTCTGATTAGAGCTCGAAACAGACTTGAAGGGAAAACAACGACTCCTAGAATTTGAACTCAAGTGTACTGGCACATAGCTACGTACAACATCACTTCCAATTTAATCTGTTCAATTGGCAAATATGGTAAAGAGAGGAAACCACAGCAGAGTTATCTCACGCAACGAGCAACAGTACGAAACTTAACGCGTCCACTGTGGTTCCCAACTCACAATTGTCTTGGGTCTGGTGTGACTTGAGAGGCAAGATTTATTCCTCAGACCCCTGGCAAGGCCTTCAGGCCGAACCTCTGGGAAAGCAACTCAAACCAAGGATATCACTCAGTTTTGATGTCGACTCAGCTTTGGGGACAATGAAGGTTCAGCTCCCTGACACTGGCAGCTTCACATCATCCGTCTCCTCTGGTCACTTCCTCGGAACGCAGTTTCCGATTCCAACAGCGAGACGACGAGTCCAAGAGCACGTTATCTGCTTGGTACACTTACAACCGTACAAACATGTCACCTGAAGAAAAGTAACTTGATTCCATTGAATAGGCTCACTCATTCAACTTGATATTCCAATGTGATACGATCTTGTGTATCACGTTTCAGAACTGTGCATCAAATGCCTGTGCTCCAAAACAAAAAAAAAGTTGAACACCCCCCAAAGAAAACCGAGGCTCCAATGATCTCCACTGGGCTCTCGTTGCAGCTGTCAACGCTTCAAAAAACAACGCAACCGAGAAACAAACAAATCTTCTCAAAACTTTGCCTGGGCACTGGCAAAATCTATCACGAGAACAACCAACTCCGAACACAAAACAGATCGAATAATCAAGTGGTGTTCTCAAACATTGACACTGGGGATGCAGATCCTTTTCGTAACCACGGGCGGGACGAGCAGTTGACGTGCCTGCACAGAGAGAGATGAGCGATCTGACCAGTCCAATGACACCAGAATCAACCTCTTGAGGCATTGTTGTGAAGCAACAGGAACTTGTCGACTTTCTCAACGCCGGTGTCAGTTGTCTGACGTAGCTTATTCCGTCACTTCCAAAGGGATTCAGGGCACGACGAGCACGAACCAATAAGGGTCCCTCCTGACTCAAAAATAACAACATTCGTGAACAATTAGTTTAATACGTCCATCAAACAAGTAACTGATTTATCTTTCCACTTGGACTGTTTTTTCTCCAACCTTGCCTGTAATTATGTGGCTTCCTAAGTTCTCCTGCTGAGCTCTTCTGCCCAAAATAGAAACGTCTTGACAACACGTCGATGAAAAATGTGGCTCGTCGACCACCAAAGCATCAAAAATTTCGAACACACTCTGCCAGGTTGGTGGGTTGCTGGCGACAGAGATAATTACGACAGCCTTGGGCCCACCTCTACCAAATTTGGTCTTCTCTGAGCGTCTGTTTGTTTTGCTCCACGCGCAACAAAACAACCAAGAGGAAACCAAGTTGGAATTTCTCAGTGTTCATTGGCCGATTGGGCTTCGCTGGTGTTGGCTGACCAGCTGCGTCACTGTGGCCCGAGGCCCGGAGCTCCGCTTCCTGCGTGACACTCCAACCCACCCCGCACCCTGCACAGAACTTGATGACGGCGACAATTACCGAGTTGCGTTCACGGAGCCGCTGTTTCTTCATATCAATCACCGCAAGTTTATCTGACTATACTCAGGAAATCACTTAGAGATACGATGTACACTTAGTTCGGGAATAACTCAACCAAGTAGCAGCGCCGGTTTTCCTCCGAAGCTGTTGGCGGGAACCCGCTGGGTTGTTGAAAACACTCCTCTAGTCTGTTGCTTTGTTCTGCAACTTGGGTCTTGCGTAAGAAATGGGCAATTGGAGATTCCTGAACGTTTACCGAGCACGGGCGACGGCAAAAGCAATTATCGCCTGGAAGCGAAGGAAGCGAAGACAACGGCAACTTGGTACGAGTACATGTAGCGTTCTTTTTTGTGCACATGAACTTGTGGTACTCGCCTTGTGCGAATGCGCGGAACGGAAGGCGGTTTCTCTCCAGCCAAGTACATATATTGGGCAAATGACTCTCCGTTTGCCAGCGTACTCGGCTTTCTGACTGCAGAGGAAGAGATTCTCACAGAATGCGTGGATCTTTGGACTGGGGAATGACGTACCGTAAGACAAGCCTGAAAAATTCAATGTCGCAACGGCAGAACACGACCCCCGCCGGCCGCAAGGAGATTTTTTGCTGTCCATGTTGCAAAGAGAGTTGGGAAAATGTTGGCCTCAGTTGCAGCTTCTTCTTTTTGACAAAAATGATGGCACGGCACCCAAAAACAAAAACTGGAAAAGATCAACGGGCATGGAAAACTGCTGCCTTGGTTCAGTTGCTCCTGATTGGGAACAAACATGAGATCTGTACGAGTGCAAGACAAAATCTTCGAACTTTAACAAAGATTGCTTTCACCGCGTTTCAAGATAATTTTAAGTAGTTATGTGTGATCCCAAGGTCTTGGCAAAAATTACAGGTTGTGACACGAGGCTCCCAGAAAGTCGTTCCCTTTCATCTCAAAGTAACACTCGCTTGAGCAAAAATGGTTTTCATCGAGTTTGCCAACAAGGTTGGACCACCTTTTGAGCCTGGTCCCGGCTATGACGTACACGACAGTCCCACACCGTCATTTTCTTGGCGTGATAGAATCTAATGGCAGAGTCTGGGTCTAATTTATTCCATGCTTCGTTTGTACATTCAACGAACGAAACTCGAGAAGTTATAAATCGCTCAAACCTGCGCAAGAGGTGGGAGCTACAAAGAGTTCTTGAAAATGTAGTATTTAAAATGCAGTGTTTGTTTTTGTGTGTGTTACGCCAGCCTAGAAAACTGCAAGCCTGACACATTGAAACAGTATACCTGGAATAACTGTACATGGAAGTCATGAAACCGTGAAGAGCTTCAAGCCTCTGACAACCGAAACACTGCATACTGATTGGGACGAAGAATTCAGAGTTCAGAGTGCCGACAATCACCGTTCGATGCTGAGAACTGCGAAGTTGTCACTGTCTTCGGGGACACCGGCTCACGCACCGGACGCCTGCAGATACTATCTTCTGTGCGCATTGGCACAGTGACGGTGCAAGTTGGATTTCACTGAGAAAGATCGTTGTTGCAAGATGATGCGGAGTGATCGGCGGTGCGCTGGTGTCTCCCCTGCAGCTGGGACATTTACAACGTCGTGAGACAAGCTGAGCTTCGACTGATCTCTCATTGTTGTCCAGCAGATCGGACGTGGAGCTCGAGCACAGTGGCAAGTCAGCAAGACTTGGACTGTTCCTTGGTGACCGACCGGCACAGGAGACAACCTGAAGGGCGTCACATTTCTTGTGTCGCACACACGGCATGCCTAAGAAGTACACATTGACTTTCAAGCCTTTGGGCAGAGATCCACAAATCCACGGAGAGCGTGTTGCTTTGCTGTGTTGCACTTGTGTTGTGACAACCTGAACAACACCATAACAACAGCTGCTTTGTTAACAGCTGAACAAAAAGGTAATTCCGCATGGTCTGTGACTCCACAGACGTGTTGCAAGCTGGGAACACCTGATCAGTCATGTGCAATACAAACTAAAGGAAATGTGCAGTGGGTGCTTTGAAGAATTCTGTGTCAACTGATTCTCCCAAATTCCACCTTCACGTTCGCACTTCTGGACACAGGCGCAGTCAAACCTCTTGATCTGAAATGCAGACAAACCTGAACCAACTCTCGTGGACAATAAAAACTTCATAATTTCAGAAACGTGCAACTACTAACTACTATCTGATAAATATTTCAAGGTGTATCAATCGTTCGCAGGCAGTTACGATCAGCGTTTAGCTGCTGGTGACAAACGCTCTGTGAAGAACTTGCCGCGTTGCACGCCAATCGAACGGTGCTTTGAGGCAACGGTTCCAAACAGAATGTTGAAGTGGATTTTTCAAGACTGTGCAAATTTCTAACAGATCACAAAGAACTAGAAGTGTGTCAATGTTGGGATGAATACACCAGCGGTGCGGGACATCAATATCCACTGCACAGACAACGCAAAACATCGGCAACATGACATGTTTTTGTCTGCGACATGGCCAGGTGAAACAAGGTAAGGCGCAGCCAGAAACAGCACGATGACAAAACTCCAACAAATTGAGCTTCTGTGAACACGGACACGGGTCCTGTCTTGCTCTCTGTTGTGCTTCCCTCAGTCTGATTCATTGTTGTCGAGTTGTTTTTTGGCGAGCAACGAAACTCAAGCCTGCGCGTCAATGGATAGCGCAACACACCAGCCAGCTCAACAACCAAACAGTCAAAAGACAAAGTGAATCTTCTGTTGACATTGTCTGTGGGTGGGGAAAAGCAGCAACGTGCAAAATTACCCAAAATTTCGTTTGTGCCGAATGAAGCATGCCAAACACTTGACCAATCGGGTCTCAACTCGTTCAGATTTGGTTTGCAAGGAATTACCAGAAACGTTTGTTTCAGAGGTGATTCTGTGTTTCTGGAATTGTTCTTGGCTTCTTTTGTCACGAGAAAATGGAAAGGATTTGCAAGTCATGACACTGCTCCTTGCATGATGGATCGTTCAACGCTTTGAGAAAGCGGAAATCAGAAGATGCACTAAAATACTGACAAGTGCTGCCTCGCACAACCAACGCAAACCAAGTACGAGATAGGGACGTTCGAGTCCCAATTCGCGTTCGGGGTGTCCATATTCCCCCCGAATTACGTGCACTTTCTCGATGAACATCTGATCCAAAGACTCGACCTTCCGGAATTGGTCTTTGCAGACATGGGCGTCGCACTTCAACTTAGTTTTGCTGTATATTCTCAGGAAAAGTCCCAACGGCGTTGTCTCAATGTCTGCAAAGACACGGATCTTCACTCGGCCAGATGGGCCTTCATGTGAAAATGTCGCTCGGCATAATTCAGTCTCATCTCAGCTCTCCAACTGTGCTGAACGATTCAAAGAGGATTTGACACCCGAGGGAACTCATTTCACGAAACATTTGAACGTACCAAATGTCCTTGGCTTCGTGTGCCTGGGTGCATGTGATGTTTTCTGCGTTCAATCTTTTGCGCGCACTTCTTCCTTCAAACTCCAACTAGATCTAAAGAAACGCATAGGTAATCATTGCTTCTCTTTGCCTTCAAATCATACGAACGAGCACTTGAGCGACACAGGTGGGGCAGCGAAAGTGGGGCTGGTCCTCAATGACGCGAAAACCCGCATCGGAATCATCAGCTTGATACCGTGGAAATACGAGCATTGCTTCATGTGCACCAGGTTGTGCCAAAGTTCCCAGAACCGAGGAAGGCCGATGGTGTGGAGTATCTCCATAGACTGGCTAAAATATCACGTGCGCGTTCTGATGTGAATTCCTGTATTTGCAGATTGAACATCGTTGAAGGGAGAATAAATGCCATGTCAAAGGACGGCGAAGAGGCTGAGGCTGCACGGAGCAGAACTACCAGCAGCAACGGCAACAACATCGGCATACCGGGCAACAGCTCGTCTGGCGATGCAGTGTCCCAAGCAGTTGGAGGGGCACACAACCTCCACTCACCGCCCCACAACCTCACCACCGACCTGCTACACCACAACCTCAGCACACACGTGCAGTACATCGGCGCGGCCCCAGATGTGCTCAACAACACCGTCAAACCGAGTCCTGCCGTCATGCAGCCGCGCGCTGGCTACAAAAGCGACGGCGGTGGACCCAAGTACTTCGACCCGTATGATCCTTGGATCGGGATCCGAACCGCTTTTATTTTGGGTGGTTTCCTCATGCTGATAGTGGTGTATATCCTGTACAAAGCCAGGTGCAGGTTGGGGGGCTCTGTGGAGGTGAACAAGGTGAGTTATTATCAGGAATACAAGGAGCGGTGCAGAGAACGGATTCTGGCCAACATCCGCGCGCGACACAACCTCGTCGCCGCCGGAGCGTACGACAGGGTGTCTCCTGGCGGCGGCGGCGGCGAGAACGGAGGCACGGCCGGAGCGATGGACCTCACCGCCGAGTGGATACAATCTCAGCCCCTGTGTTCCGCTATTCCCGACGAATACGGAGAAGTAAAAACTCCCAACATGAACAGGACACGAGAGGAAGATAGGAGAATAAAATTCAGTGATATCCAGATCCAAGACCTGGATTCGCCTGACCTGCGAGGTCCAGGTGGCAAGGAACGCAACAAAGCTTTGATGCAACTGCTGAGGGAATCAAACCACGATCGCTTCCCGGTGGACCGTAGGAATCTCACTGCCATGGAGGAAGGCAGCATTGACCCTGCACTGGATCAGTTTTCTGTCTGTGGTGATGACGAGTACGGCGACTACAAAACGGTGCCAAACCCCAATTTCCTCTACGAACCGGCTGTTGCAAACTCGTCTGATCTCAGTACATATCTCAATTCCGCGGATTCTCCTCCGCTGCAGCGCAATACTCACTTTCACAAACCCTTGATACATTACAGGGACAGTGATCAATCGATTGATGAAAACTCCAACGTGCCCGCCGCCAAGCTGGGCACTACCCCGCACAGGGCAGCAGCAGGAAACGCGGTTCACATAGAAATGGTGCCATTGACTTCTTCCCCAAACAGGAAGAAATCCAACTCTGGTGACGACAGCGCCGGGTGCGGCCTCCTGCAAACCGGGAGCACAGACAGCACGAACAGTGGCGACTCAGCCCGGAGTACAAAAAGTGCGCACAGCAACCCGAGTCCCGAGGAAACCAAGAGGACGTCGTCACGTGACACGCCGCTGAGCAGGCAGCGCAGCCAATCGCACAGCTCGCTAATCCCGAGCGCGTCGTCCGTGTCCTCGGGGCTCGAGGTGGCCGACCCGCTCCGTGTGCTCAACGGAGGCCCCGCCGCAACACTGCTGCACAAAAAGTCGCTGTCCAACGGCAACCTGGTCCAGCACAAACTCGATGTGCACCTGACGCTGTGGAAACCCGGCAAACTCGCCGTCACAAAATTGTAGCGTTGAATTCCAACAGTACCGCGTTCTCGCTCTTGCAGTGTGATGAAACAAACTCGTGTCAGCGCCACAGGAAGTGGACTCGATACACAAAGGTTGTCAATCCCCATAACCGGATGAAATGACCACGATTATGCACAACAGAGGCCGGGGGCACACAGCGCGTGTCGTGTCAAACTGTACTGGTCGATGCGACAAACAATTCCTTTTGGAACACAATGACGTGGCACCAAAACTGGATGGAGACACAGATGTGGGTGTATAACACGCAGTTTTCTCAACTGTTTATCAATAAATGCACATCTTTTACCAAATGGAAGGTTTGCAGCTGGGAGGTTCTGTGCCATTGTTGCAGAACGACTGTGTCTTTCTTGCAACACGCCACGAGTAAATTGCACTGAAAGAGAGGGATATCCCCTCGAAGGGAGCCAAGAACAAAATTCAGTCTGACCCAAAAACAAAGTTTTTCTTTTGCTGAACTTGTTAACTCCTGGAGCGATCAGCTCGTCAGTGTGTCGCTCTGCAACTTTTGCCACGCTGTGTGTGCGTGTGTGTGTGTGTGTGTGTGTGTGTGTGTGTGTGAAGCTCTCCTAATTGTCAATACGAGTGAGCCACGACCTGCTGAAAACACGTCTTGCCACGCGCTGTGTGTCAACACCCAGAGACCAGTGGAATTAACAGACATCTCTATGCATCGCATGCAAAAACTGTGAACAACCGAGTGCACAGCAACTTTGGTTGCTGTCTTCTGGTTTCGTTGCCTTGCGATTCCACCTGGAAGTGCGACATTCGGGTGCCGAGAGACACTGCAAACAACGTTTCATCAAATTGAGAGAGTTCCTGTCTTGTGGCACAAAGGAATCGGGCACTGGTTTGGCTGTAGCTGTTGTGCTGAAATTTTACTCGTCTGGTGATCCTGCGAATCTTCTCAGACAAACGTAGAAAAGGAGGCAAAATTCACTCAACACCCATTTCTCCGACACACGTAAATCCATTTCTGCCCACATCACACACACATACACACATAGACACACATAGACACACACACACACACACACACACACACACACACACACACACACACACACACACACGAGGTACTGTCTTAATTGCTCTTTTCCCGCGGCTGAGTAGGCCGCGGTTTCAAGAAATTGCAGAGTCGACTGACATCCTCAATCAAAAAAAGACAGGGCAGGAACTTCGCTTCGAGCATAAACCAAGTAAATTGAAGGAAGTAACAAAAGGGAGTGAAAAGAAAAAAATTTCCCTGTTTTGTTTGTTTGCCAAACAAAAAGAAGTCCGAAATTGCTGACCTGACTCCAACATGCCAGTTTGCAAAAATGCACTTTCAAAGGCAAGAGAATTGGCAAAAGTGCCTCTGCCTGTTAAATGAATTCCACAAAATTGTGTGAACAAACGATTCAGACGGCCTTGAAACAGAACGGACATTATAATTCATCAGTCATTCTGAAGTCTTTCTGCTTCTTTCTCATTGTTTCAAATCTTCCAGCACAAAAAGTTTATGGTTTTCTCAACAACATGGCAGGGCCAACAGGAGAGTGGTTGAATGTCATGTGAGAGGGAACCCATTCAGGAGAGAAAAAACTTGTTTGTGAAGTTGGGGCTGCCTCCCTTGACTCAGAGCTTGGTTTGACCACTGTCTTCACCCTCAGCCCGGCTTCCCTCGTCCCTCGAAAAAAATAAAGAGGTTTTCAGAGCCCAAGTCCGGAAAAGGCCATGATTATCACAGTGAGCCGAAGCTTTCCACAAACAGCGGGAGTTCAACCAAACCCCATTGGATCTTCTTTGCCCACGACAAAGCGGGTCCTGAACAGTGCGGTCTGATTCTTGTCCTCGCGGAACAGAGAGTGTCCGGCGGTCCTCTCAAGTGCTTTGACACACAAAGAATGGGAACAAAATCGTTTGGATCCGTAACTTTTCTTGACGGCCACCAGATCCACACACGTGTGTCCTGTTCTTTTTGATCGAAGCTGGACATTGTGAATTCTCACGCAGGATTCTGCTCTTTGCGCAGGCGTGTTTACGAACGTAGGCGATGCACACCGAGCACACTGCCACAAATGTTTCGGACGTCACTGTTTTCGCGCAGTGCTTTCTATCAAGGAGATCTGGTAAATAATCAATGTCTCATCTGTAGAACCTAGCGTCTTTGACTCTCAACATGCACGCACTTGCTTAACTTACGCACATTCTGGTCTGGTACAACGTTCCAAACATTCCCAGCAATAGTTGTTTGTTCATTGTGAATATTCACTCTTGAAAATTCTTCTTTGAAATTCTTTAGCATTGTTATGTGACGTTTTCTAAAAAAAAGTGTCAAGTGGAATCGACAAATGAGATTAAACCAAATCTTATTGAAGAATGAAGAATTTATACAATTCACAATGTGTTTGTATTGTTGGACGAAAGCATCGGTTTCTCTCTCGTTGGAGAACAAAAGATACCGTGTTCCGTAAAAGGGTGCACTTGGCAATCACAACCAAGACAACCACCCGAGACAGTCAGGGAAAGTCAGAAGATTCTGCTGCGTTATGACCAAAAGAATTGAGTTCTAGGGAACTAGGGTCAGGAGGACAGCATGGACAAAATTTGGTATTTTGCTCGAACCACTTCGTTCTGTTCAGTTGCTGACACGGGAGGGCAACTTGAGGAAAACTGCAAACTCTGTGGCACAAGAAACAGCATGGATTTATTGAACCATTCAATATTTACGCAGCCCAAATGCATAATAAGAGAAGGAAAACTAGACTTTCAAGTGGAGAATCAGCCGTGCGCAGCGTACATCGGCAGGACAGCACTTGTGTGTGTCGAAGAATGTGTGCATAGTGTTATGTTTCTTAAAAAACCAATGGCAAGCATGAAAATGTAAACTTTAATTTTGCTGGGGGGGTGGGGGTATCCCGGACAATATCTGAGTAACCCGTAACCCAGACAAAGTCCAAGTTGGAAAAATTTTATT
>JAAUXT010083782.1_pt1 | contig 22060 bp, 23 predicted proteins | sample 7278171 | NCBI WGS metagenome assembly JAAUXT01 (sample SAMN14350112, study PRJNA611818) | marine sediment metagenome | isolation source: surface marine sediment (1.8m) | place: French Polynesia: Moorea | collected 2018-08 | reverse complement strand
TGAAAATTCCCCACTAGTTTATCAAAACAAGTGACAAAATATCCCCCCCCCCCCCCCAATGCACTGAGGTAGTGGTGACTGTCGGGTTTCCACGATTCAAATATATTTAAGTTGAATGTGGAGATCAACCAATTGAAACGTAGGCCCTCTGCTGTCTGTCCGTCCGCATTCGCTACTCACTCGTGTGGCAGATAAAATGGGCTCCTTGCACGGCCTATCTTCGTCGAGACGCTCCTAAGTGTGCAAACAAACCTTTTCCTGTCACATGTGGCACTGAAGCTGTTTTTTTTCTGCAGCAAATAAATCTCGCCGGAACACTCTCTTGAAGTATCGTAAAGTTGAAACAGCTTGGTGTTCAGGTGTATTTATAGTGCACCTGCTCTCTGGCCGCAGCATCAATATGGTTTTGAGACCAGAAACAGAGCTCCAAACAATCTGTGTAATTTCATGTCTCTGGATCCAGGATTCAGCGATTGAGTGGTACGTTCAGAAATTCATGTTTGTGAAATTCGAGCTCACTAACTGATGGAATTTGTTTGTTTGGTTTGCCTTGATTTGTGAACAGGTGAGAAATGCGTAGTAGTGGTCAATTGTGTGATCGAGACGCCGCAATTGTTTTCCAGCGGATCCCACTCAAAAACCCCAAGCTTCATGTGGCATCTATGTCCTGTTTTTTGAAACATCCGGAGTGGCGCTATTCAAAAGAATTTTGGGGACAAAGGACGTTTTGAGAAAATGAGTGAACACAACATAATTTCCCCCTTCCCAGTTTCAGCACACCCTGACGCGTTTTTGGAATGCCCCGTTTTTGTTGTTTCAGATTTGAAAGCGGCTGTGGAGTTCTGTTTGTGCAACAGCTATGCGTGTAGACTAAACCGAGAGACTAACGTTGAAAAACATCAAGGTCATTTTATTTTGCGTTTAGGGTTTCCCTGCAACGAAAACAAACTTGTCTTGCCATTTCACCAGCATGGCCCATCCGCCATACTTGCATGCAGAATAAAGGAGTATGCAGGAACCTCACACATGTTCGAGCTGTGAGGAATCCTCACTGGTCAGTTCCCTTCATGAAGCACGACTGAAAGCTTGGAGTACGCTGTCTGCGATTGAGTGCACGTGTTCTCGTGGCTGGTGGGTTGGAATATTCCTTCACAGGTGTGCAGAACGTTTCAGCAGCTCAGGTGCTGTGAACACAACACTGTGTGTGTTGCAACTCAGACGGTCGGAATGGTATTCAAAAACATTGGGTCGAAAATCCCACTTGCGTGTTTGTTTTCCCGAACGAGATTGGTATCTTTCTCGGAAGTAAATGCTCGTGTTTGTTAGGTTCGCGTGCAACCTGCAATGTGACGATGTAGCTTTCTGAGTGGGGAGGCATGATTGCAATAAGAGAAAATGCACATCTTTTCCAAGCGCTTCTTCACGAAGCAAAGGAATAAGAATTGTTCTGTGAAGTCATAGCTCAATCATGTTACATTTTCGCCCCTCTCAGTGAGAGGAAGACGGATCTGTGTTTAGAGGAGCTCTGCTGAACACATTTCCGTTTCCCCGTCAGGTTTGGCGTCGTTCACCCCGGTGATCTACCCGAACCCTGCCGACAGCAGCAGCGAGGAGGAGGACGACGCTCCGCCGCCGCCGCCGCCGCCCAACGCCGGCCACGCCCCTTCGAGGTGACGCCCACAACTCAACCGCCTGGCAGCCAGGATTAGCAGAAAGAAGTTCCCTCAGATCTTCAGTGTGTGTCACAGACACGAATGAAAACGCAGAGTCTGTTGCTGTTTGCAGTTCTCCATACCGGACTGGGCAGGTGGTTTCCTCAGTTGCCGTGGGAAGCTACCCGCATCGAGAGGGACAGCAAGGCTTTGCGTCTTCAGTTCCGTACTACACAGGGCCTCTGACCCGCCAACAAGTACCAGGTGAAAATACATACCAAAAACATTTGACGTTCAGTTGACCTGTGAGCCACATCAAAACTCAACTGACCGACAAGTCTTTTGTCTGCAGGAAGCCACAACTACGCAAATGTTGGAAGAATCGACCAAGACTCTCCGTACGATGAGGACGGATTCCTCCCACCTCCCGTACCTTCACAGGTTGGTTGTTGTCGTCCAAATGCTGTTCGTTCCTGAATTGGATTTTTTCGTTCAGAATTGTGTTGACTGGGAGCTGCTGGTCTTGCCCAGGTAACCTACGGAGCTGTGTCGGGATCGCAAACGGTGAGGAGTGTCGACAGCAACTACCGACAACCAACCTATCAGGTCACGGTCCTTCTGCGCAAACGGCCTTCAACGTCAGTTTGTTTTGAAATTCGTCTCAGTTGGTCTGAGCGTAGTCACAAGTTCCCTCTTCCTTTTCAGGTCCCAGCCCACAGGTCTGGAACTGTAGCGCACAGTTCGCCAATGACCAGCAGATCAACGTACGTTCCACAGAGTGCTTCCAGTCGACTGGTGTACACCACCAGCAGCCCAGTACAGGTAGAGTTTTGGTCATTGAACGTCTGATCTGTGTCAATCGTACTTGACGCGGTTGTGACGTGTGTTGCACTTCGCTCTCAGGGAGGCTATGCTCAGTCGAGGCCAGCTCATGGAGACACGTCGCCAGGCAAAGGCTTCCCCTCCCGAACCCAGGATTCCTTCGTGGCTTCTGGCAAGTGCATTGTGTGTGGTGTGTGTGTGCGTGTGTGTGTGTGCGTGTGTGTGGTATGCGTGTCATCTGTTGAGTTGGGAAAATCGCACGTTTTTCTTCCTGTTGGGCACCACAACAGACTGAGGCAATGTTGCGTTGTGCGGTGTTCGCAGGTTACGAGAGTGGCGGTGGCGGGTCGACGCCGCAGAGCCCGAGCAAAGAGCCGAAGGAGGCGGAGGTGGACGCGCTCACCAGCCTCCTGGTGCAGAACATGGAGGCGGCCGCGGACCCGGACTTCTTCGGTCAGTGCCTCACCTCACGTCACGCGTTTTGGCGGCACGTTTGACGTTGCACCCAGAAACATCACTCCGTAGCACGCGATGTTTGACGCGAGCGGTGCGAAATAATGTTTTGACACGCACCTGGTGTGCAGCCAAATAGTTTGATGGCGATTCGTAAAAGTGCTGCCCATGGCGAGAGCTGAATAAGTGTTGAGCGAAAGCGATTCCGACATCAAGAGTCAAGTTCTTCCCTCAACACGGAAGCTTCAGCACATTGTGCACACACCGTTTTCTGAGTTCTGTTTCCGAATGTGACACATCAGCAGTTGCATGAACAGTTGCAGCTCAGCACCGTCCCTGACGTCAGAAATAATCGAACGCGTCTGAACGTTTTCATTTTCGTGTTTTCGCTTTTCTGCTCGTGTCATGTGCTGCTCGTGACATTGCGTTGTCGACTTTTGAACAAGCTGATACTTGCGCAGAAGTTGTGAATTTCCTGCTACATTTGCCTCAGTTTTGTTTCGCAGTTGGTGACATACGCTTTAACTCTTTGTGACACTTGCAACAGGAATGTGTGCTCGCTGCAGCAAGCCGGTTCGAGGCCAGTTCAATGGTTTGGCTGCCATGGACAAAGTCTACCATTTAACGTGTTTCTCATGTTGTCGTTGTGGTGAGTAGGCCGGGCGGAATTTGTTTCTACGGAAGCTTTGGTTTGCTGTTGTTTTATTTTCCCCCACGCTCGCTTTTCCTTTTGCTGCCACTTCACCTCCTCCCTCTCTTCCAGATAAGTTCGCACGGACCTCACCTTGCATGCTGCTGCTGCTGCTGCTTTTGTTCGCGCAGCAAACCAGGGTGGGAACTTGTATTCTCTCTGACAGGGGGCGGCACAAAACAGTGTGCATCACGTTTGTGGTCTTTTGGCCTGTTTCGAGATGAAACAAGCACGAGCTCTGGTTTGCTGGACCACGCAAGAGAGTTTGGCCTTCAGGTGATTGCATGCTGCGTGCTCCGGACTGCTTGCTTCCTTGCATCATTCCCTTTCCACAACCCTTGACCAGCAGACTGCTGAGTAACTCGTGTACCGTTGCCGTGTGGGGTTCTGCAGGGATGTGCGGTGGGTGTGAAGCGGCCATTTACGGAGAGAAGACAGGCTGCTCAGCACTGGGAAAGGCTTATCACATGGAGTGTTTTAAATGCAGCGCGTGTGGTAAGTTTGCTGGGCCCCAAGATCGTGGGATCGCGTGATTGACTTTGTCCAACATTCCCTTATTCGTGGCATGATCTGGAATTTGGTGAAACAACTTCCACAGGAGAACAGCATGATTTGGACAAAGTAAATCCCGAAGTAGTTTCAGTCAGAATTGCTTCGTAGATCTACACTTTGCTTTTGGAATCTGCATCAATACTGGGACTCTGCAGGGAACGGTGCTTTTTCTTCTCCGCTTTCCGCTGAACAACGGAAAAGGCGACTGTCGCATTGCAAACGCTAAACGCTCAAAGTGACGACCAGAGAAAGATCGTCGCAGAATTCGGCGCAAAACAACAGTAACAATCAAGCACAAGATGACATTTCGATAAAGACTCACTTTCAAGGGAACAGTCACGTGCTCCACAGAGGCGCCCCCCCCCCCGGAGAATTGTTTCGTGTGCCGTCTCGCGAAATATAAGTTATGTCCAATTTTTTGTGTAGGGATCGTCCTTCCCCTCCTCCCCTCCACCCGGCGGGAGCTTCTCCCTTGACTTGGTGCGCCTCTTGTTTCAGCGATGCGGCTGGACGGGCACCCGTTCTTCGCGGTGGACGCGAAGCCTTTCTGCGAGGCGTGCTACATGAGCACGCTCGAGAAGTGCTCCGTCTGCGCCAAGGCCATCACCGATCGGGTGCGCCTTGTCTTGTGATCGATTTCTACACTCATCCAACTTTTCAATCCAATGAGATCATCTTTTTTGCCCCCTTTTTTTCGAAAACTACAAAGAAGCAGACAGAGCTCTTGATCCGAAGTGTGTGCATTGTTGGACCTTTATACTGTGTCCATTCCAATTTGCGAATCTTGAGCCACTCGAAACGCACGGTTTGTGAACCCTGCAGGTGCTGAGAGCGACTGGAAAACCGTACCATCCCGGCTGCTTCATCTGCGTGGTGTGCGGCAAATCGCTGGACGGCGTTCCCTTCACCGTGGACGCCACGAACCAAATCCACTGCATAGAAGACTTCCACAGGTGAGTGCTGCAGCTTTGCAAACGTGCCTTGTTCTCTTGAGCACAAGACAGGAAAGAACCCCACTGTCAATGGCCGTATTCGATTTATGAACCAGAAGGAACCGTAACCAGAAAATCCGTCTCTTGATTGGTTCTGCCATGTTGCCAACCAATAGGTGACGAGAATTTTATGATTACGGTTCCTGCTGGTTCGTAAATCGAACATTGCCAATGTTATGATGAAGCCGCCCCCTTGAGATGTGCGCGCTTGTCTCGTGCAGTAAGTTCGCGCCGCGGTGCTGCGTGTGCAGCGACCCGATCATGCCGAGCCGCGGGCAGGAGGAGACGGTGCGCATCGTGGCGCTCGACCGCAGCTTCCACGTCCGCTGCTACAAGTGCGAGGTGAGGAGCGACCACAGTGCACCAAGTGCGCACTGTATGTTTACCCTGAATCTTTTGTGTTACTATCCCATTGAAACTGTGGTAAACTCTTGCTGTGCACCCCACTTTTGACATCAAGTCTGGGCACACAAAGTGCGCCTTTGGCATGGGTCAACGCGGTACGTTTCTCCGGGGGCAGCTCTGTTGCGCAGCTGTCATGGTACCGCTGCTGTTTGTGGCTCAACTGAGCATCTGTGAACGCTGTGTCCGTGTGTCTTCCTGCAGGACTGCGGTGTGATCCTGTCTTCCGAGTCTGAAGGCCGAGGTTGCTATCCGCTCGACGATCACATTCTGTGCAAGAATTGCAACGCACGGAGAATTCAAGCGATGACCACCAAAATGACAACCGAACTCTGAAACTACACGAAGTATGTCTTCCTTTGTTGACCCCACTGCTGATCTGTTGTGCGACATTTGGAATTCTTCCATGGTCGGCTTGTGTTGTGCTGGACAGTATTCTGCGGTGTTATGCCTCGTAAAGGCAAAATGATCATCAGCAGAACGTTATATGGTGGTGAAATGTGTTGTAAACGAGGGCTCAATGCTCCTCGGACAGTTTCAGCGACACGCATCCGAAACATCCGTTGTGCGCCGCTTTGCATGAAATCAGCTAAAAAAAAGTCATCCCTTTTGTTGGCGCACTGAACCAGCGCCACCTTTTTCTTGTGTGTATGATGTCTTCCTTGGAGTCACAGGTTGTAATTTGCAGCCGAGTTTGCCAAGAGACTTTTCAAAGGAGGTGTGGACTGAGGAAAGTTGTTCAGAAACTTGAAAGCCACCAAGGGAGTCCACGGGCGGTGAAACTGAGCAGCGAAGCGCCCCTCCATGTTTCGGAAACTTGTTGGCTGCAGTCTGTGAAAAGGTTGTTCGGTTGGGTTGTTGCTCAAACAAGATTGCGCCGGCGGCCTTGTTGCACTTGGCGGAGCCGCAGTGTGTTGTTCTGGCGCTTTTGCATCAGAATATAATGCCAACTGCCCCCCCCCCCCTTAATTTGTCTGCATGAGGGGGGGGGGAGGTCACCTGACGTTGAATATTACTGGCCTCAAATTTTCAAACATAGATGAGTCCGCTCCCCCCCCCCATCCCCAGTGCAAGAAATTTCACAGGCTCACCTGACATTGAAAGACCCTGTGAAATTTTATCCGGAGGGTGTGTGTGGGGGGGGGGGGGTCACCTGACATTTGAAATTTTGGACCTCAAATTTTCAAATATCAGGTGAGACCCGTCCCACCCTCGCATGTGCAGTTTCCAGGGTCACCTGACATTAAATTTTGTTGGTTTCAAGTGTTCAAAGTGTCTTGGCCAACATAAAGTTTCATTGGCAGGCCTGTTCAAACACTCCGCCGAGTGTTCCCTACAGTCGGCAAGCTCGTTTGATCACCATCGGCTTTTGTCATGCGAAACGGGAGAACTATAGCTTCGAGAAATTTTCACACGTCATTGAGGCAATTCGATTTGCGTCGGAGAATTCTGGTTGTCAAACTTCCGAAAACCGCAAGGTCAACCGAGGAATCCGAGAGAAGGTTTGAGAACCCAAGAAAGTTTGAGGCTCTCGGATCCTCGGGTACAAATGGACAGTGTCATCATCACCAGATTGTTGGTTCTGACAGGAAGTACTTCTCCCCACCATTTTGAAGAACACGGGAACTGTAGATCAACAGGCTGGGATTTGACAAACTTTGAGGATCTTGTTCAGCCAGTCGCCTTTTCAATGGTTGCTTGCTGTTTGTTACCAAAAGAGGTGCTTCACCCGATATGAAAGTCTTGTCGTGGCAACATTGAAAATCGTCGGTATTCTTTCAAAGTCCTGGAAGCGCACGAACAGGAAACGAATCATGGTTGCTGTTGTTGAGACATGTTTTTCTCTGGTTCATCTTGTTCATTTATACAAAGCTATTTTTGAAATCATGAGAAATGTGTTGTGTTTGTGAAAATGAGACAAAACATTCAAAAAAGAGAACATGCAGGTCTATCATTTCACACGACGCGCTTTGTTTTCTCTTCAACCTGTTCGGTCATCATGAGTACACCTCTCAGAGCGAATACAGAACGGAGAAAATGACAATAAAGAGGAGGAAGCAGGCGGGGAAGAGGATGCGTGCGAGGCAGTTGTGGGTCAGAAGGGGGCGACACCTGCCGCCGGAGCCGCGACGCTTGCGCGGCTCGTCCGACGCACCGGCCTCGCGGCAGTGAACGATGAGGCTGTGCAGCAGCGCGAGCACGATGAAGGCGTAGCAGGCGCCGAACCAGACGTCGACGCACTTGACGTAGCTGACGAGCGGCAACACCTCCACCACGAGCATATCCAGAGCCTTGATGCCGGTGAGCAGGAGCAACGTCACCACAACCTGGGCATAGAAACTGGGATGAAAATTTGCAGACATGTTGCTGGTGTGCATCTGATGCAGTCAATGTTTCCACGAGAAAGCACGGCGCCTCTCACTTCCTGTGTTCAATAAATTGACAGTCAAAGTGGCATGCAGAGACTGTGGTTCGTACCTGGAAGCCCCACTCCATGTCCACCCAGAAGAGCGACCACGAGAGAACAACATCGAACGCGCTCGGCACTATCACCTGGTTGCGAGAGAAAACTTCACAAAATGTGCCAGATTTCTTGCCTATTTTTCACTTGTTAAGAAACAAACGAGCAACAAAGGTGTGTTTGGTGTGAAGGCTGTAGAATTTTGGAACCTTTTTGACAAACACGCTTGCGTCCCTCCTGAGAGCGAAGCTGGTCTGGAGGCAAGGAAAGCTCCCTGCAGTGTAGTTCGCTGAACAGTCATACAGAATGATGTCCGTCAAAGTCATCTCTAGAAGTCTGCAACAGATCCGCTTGGGCGTTCATTTGGGTGTGACGAAATTCATTGTTAGAAATCTACGGTTGCTGTTAACACAGTGATTTCAGCTTGTCTGGCAGCCAGTTCAGTTTGTCTCAGATTTTCTTGCTCGGGCTTGTTTGTGAACAGTGCGGAGGCATTTGTCAGGGTTCCCTGGAAAACCTGGAAAAAACAGGGCCAGACCTGGAAAACCTGGAAAAAAAGGGGGGGTGGCAAAAACCTGGAAAAATATTGCAAAACCTGGAAAAAATTTGACCTCATCTGAGAAAAGCCAAAGAGCCTTTACAGAAAAGGCATTTGAAAAAAAGAAAATCCAGCTCAAGCAAGAGGTCCCAGATTTGGGAATTACAGGTTTTTGTTGGAACTTCATAAATATAGTTCTGATATGAAGAACTCATTTCAAGCCTGAGTATTGAGGATAAAAAAATCTTTTTTGTTTTGATCAAAACTGGTCAACTGGTTATTTTCTAATTCATAATGAATAAAAGTGGGAGAGATCTGTATAATTTTGAAACAAAGACTTCCCAAAACAAGTGACAATTTAAAAATACATTGTCTATTTTCAAATTTTATGCCATAAGTAAAAACATCAATTTGTAGATTCCTTTGAAAACATTTTAATTTTTGCTGAAAGTTTTTTTTTGGTGGGGGCAAATATTCATTTTACTTTATTTGTTTTTGAAAAAGGGTACACAAAGCCTACAAAAAAGACAAAAAAAAACCCTGGAAAAATCATGGAATTTTGTTGGTCAGCTGCAGTGGGAACCCTGATTTGTGTTGGAAGTCGAGAGAACGCAACCCCTGAAGCACTGACGAACCCAGACATAAGACTTGATCTGGTTTTGTTGATAAATGTGCAAAATCGAGGAACGAAAATGGAAAACGACTCACGAAACAGTAGGATCAACCTCAACAGGACTGTCCAGCCAACTCAGAACTAAGTTGTCTGTTTTGGCGTGGAAACTCTCAAAGTACACAGGACACAACTGGGTGTCGAATGGAAACTTCTGCAGTTTCATGGGACAATCGAAAGTTGCAGCCAGGTTTCTGTCAAAAAGCACAAAACAGAAACGTGCAACCATCTATGTTTCAACTTCACTTGTTGAGATTGAACAAATCGAAATGCATCTGTTGCGAGTTTGCTCTGACCTGACGAACCACGCGTGACCAGTCTGGTTGATGCGCAGCATCGTGTTGGCCTGAGACATGGCTCCGAAGTCCGCCGGTACTGCGAGGCTGTTTCTGTGCGAAGGACGGCAACTTTCGTTGATCATTCCGACGCCGTCAGTCTAGTCTGACGTTTTCACCCCTTCCCCAAACGCACAGTTTTCACAGTTCATGTTGACCAAGTTGGCGTGGTGGAACCGCCTTCTCGTGCTGCTCGTGACAAGCTTGACTTGACTCACCTGAAAAATATATCGGGGATGAAGATCTGTTTCATCTGTTCGACCTGAAGGTAGATGTTTTCGGGGATGTCGTCGGGGTCGAGGTCGGAGAGCGCCGGGTCGCTCCAGCCGCGGATGACGGACGAGTTGAAGGCGAGCCGCTCGTCCCTCCACGCCTGTCGCACGAAGACAGACAACGCCATCTGCAGGTCGCGCTCGCATAGCTCCAGCCTCTTCACGTACAGTCCGAGCTTCACGTCAGTCGGCCCGGGTCCCGGGGGATACTGAGTCTTAGAGTAAGACTTGAGGAGTAGGTTCTTGAGAATGACATCAGAAACGCCGGCATTTTTGCGAGCTGTCGCACTTGGAAGCGAAACGCTCACTGCCAAGGACAAGACGACGAAAAATCCGCGAGGCGACATGTTTTCGCTTGTGTGTCCGTTGATTGAATGCGGAGAGAATTTTTTTTTGTAGGGAGAAAGATGGATGATGTCAATTTGTTCAGATGCAACTGACCTGACCTGGAAATTCCAACAACGAATGCGACAATGGGCACACCAATTGGTTGAGGAAATTGCTCAATTTACTGCGTGTAAAAATGTTTCAAATGCCAAACAGATCTCGAAAGCATCAGAAAATCCATTTTGATTTTCGAGGACCGAAGTTTGCAAACGGACGTGCGAGAAACTGGTGTCAGACTCACTCTGTGCAACGATTTTCTGCTTGGTTCTTTTGATGCGGTGGGGAAAGCTCTGCTCTGCTCGGCAAACGCGTTACAGTGCAGAAGTAATATCAGCAGATTTAATTTCTGGCGCAGACAGACAGACAGACGCAACTCGCGCACGCCACTCTATCTGCTGTGTTGTTGTTGAAAGAAAGCCGAAGGCCGAACTATGTATAATTTACTCGGGGGGAATTTTTAGCTCATCTGAACGCGGAAATTACCAACAATGGGAAATGCGAATTGCATTAACACGTCCATATAAAGACGTCTCTTGAGTGCTGTAACTTCTGCTGCTTTTGTGAATTTTCCTCGCAGATCTGACCTTTTGGCGCACACTTCTGTGGGCTCATCATGTCAGCCTTCTGCATTGAAAGCCTGTCAGCAACTTGAATTTTTCGGGTCAGTCAAACAATCGAACAAGGGATGCCAGCAAAGTTTTGACCGCGCAGACAAAAGGAGGTGAACTGCGAGCAAGGTGTCCGGAACACAGTGAAAACTGCCCTTCCATCCCCCCCAAGCACATTTTCTTGCAAGCTGTGCGACTTTCACGGCTTCTTCACAAGGAGAGTGATAACACTCACCCACAGCCATGGCAACGCGTATGGTTCCGAGAAAACACGGTTTTCAAGTGAGGTGAAATGAGATTTTGTTGCGTCTTTATGCGAGGTACAGGACCCAGAAGATGAGATTAAATATGACATATACCAGAGGGAAAAGAACCCGAGAGAACATGTCTATCTTGTCAGCTGTTTGCTTCCATTTACGTTTGGAATAGAAACTCGTGTGCACTTTCGCCGAGCTGTCTGTGCGTATCGTCTGACATGTCCTCGCTTGACACAGACGATCAGTCTCAGGACTGCGATCCAGTTGGCCAACACCTGAACGACCTTGATCCTCCTGGCTTTCCTTGGCCAGAAAGCTGACGAGGATGCACTGAAGCAGGGCGCCGCACACCATGAAGAGGCAGAAGAAGCACCAGACGTCGAGCGCCTTCACGTAGGAGACGGGCGGCAGCGTCTGGTTCACTCCGATGTTGAGCGCCGTGATGGTCAGGATGAAGACGACTTGCTGCGCCACCTGTGGGCAGGAGGAGGATTCTCCCATTTTGCCAACCGGAGGGATACCCCCACTCCCCCCCCCACCTCGGAGAAGCCAGCATGGCGACCATGGCGCTTTCAGGGGGCGGGACAAAATCCCTTCAAAACCTAAAACGTGTAAAGCTCTGCACAGGCGGTGGAAAATTTGGGCAAAACCGTCTGGATACGCAAGAGGAGCAATTACCTTCGACCCGCAGTCCATGTCTGCCCAGAACACCGACCACGACAACATGACGACGATCATTGTGGGCAGGAACACCTGTATCAATGTGCGCAAACACAGCAAACACAAAATGTTGAATCGGATTCTACTCGTCCGAAAGAACTCAAGTGATTTTCAGAACGTGCTTCTAGAAAGAAATGTCAGCATCAAAACCGGAAGACCAAACAACGAAGGACCGAGACGGTCGAGAGCTTGAAAATCAGTTCTGCATAACTTTGGTTGGTTGATATTCAAACAGGACTGTATGTTGAAAGAAAACCTGCAGAAAGATGAATCCGAGTGCCCTGTGCAAAATCATGCTGATTTCAAGGCACGGATACGCTCCTGATGTGTAGTTTTGTGAGCAGTCGTGCAGAACCACGTCCGTCAGTGTAAATTTGGTCGACCTGCAAAAATGAAACAGGTCTTCGTTTCTGATGCGGAAATCTGAGGAGTTTGTGCTCGTCAACTCCTTGTTTGGGATTGTTGGGGTCTCGGGTAGACCCTGCCTCACACTCGCTGCTACTTGCGGCACCGTGGTCAGTAGCAGTCACAGGTTGGCCAGACTGCCTCGGAGAAGTAAGACTCAAGCACAAACTAGGCTAAGTTTATTCTCACTCCAAGGCAAGACTGCTCAAGCTGGGGTCATCGTGTGCTCGTAGCTTTTATCTGGCAGCACAAGGTGCTAACGTGGTGTGCAGCTTCAGCCTCATACAGCTCTACTGAAGCTGCTTCACCAGTACTCAGTGCCTTGCCGTGAAGCTGGAAAGCACGCGTGGGAAGAGCCAACTCTTCCACACGACAGGATCATCGCTGACTCGCCTGACAGTTGGGTCGACATCGACGGGAGAGTCGAGCCACGTCAAGTACAGCTGATCTGTGGTTTGGGCGAAGCTCTCGATAAGAATGGGGCACGCCTGCGAGTCCATCGGGTACTTGTGCAGCTCCATCGGGCAGTTGAAAGTTGCTACCAGATGTCTGTCGCGAAAGAAAGAAACAGCTCGAAACAGCTTGACTCGTTTGCATGCACTGTCCAGCGCAGCCAGGATCGGGACAGAGATCTATACAAGCTTGAAGGTCAGGGACCTCAAATTTTGACTTCAAAAGCGAATATGGACAAAGTAAAACTGCCTGCTGCACGAAAGAGCGAGGTGTGTGTATTGAGTTGGAAGGGTCAAATGGGCCCTTTGTGAGCGGACCCTTTGGAGCTGAGCGGAGCTGTCAAACAAATCTCACAAGAAAAGATAACAGTCAAACATGACCAGACAAACCTGACAAACCAAACGGATCCGTCGCGCTTCAGTCTGAAGAGAGAGTTCTGATGTTCGATGTTTTCCTGATAGAACGACGCCATGTCACCGGAGTTTCTGAAGCCAGCGCAACGTGCGTGTGCACGTAAATGATTCCTGTGAGCACTCGCATGTCATTGATCTTGACCAAAGATTTTTTTGTTGGAACTGGACACATTTTTTTGCAGAGTTGTCCGATGTTTTCTGCATACTGACCTGAAGAATACATCTGGGACAAAGACGCTGCCTTTGACATGTTCTGTGGTCAGAAGAATAGATTCTGGCACATCATCCAGCGCAATGGCGGAATCGTTCCAGCTCAAAACCGTCTCGTTGTCGAATTGAAGTCTGTCGTCATTCCATGACTGACGGAAGTAGAAGTTCAACTCAAACTTCATATCGACGTCACTGATGTAGGAAATACCATTGATGTAGATTCCAACTTTCACTTCCAAGGGTCCTTTGTAGTTTGGAACAGTGGCTTTGGAGTAAGACTGGAACAGATGCCCCATGATCCTCTCCGGGATGCCGTAGTAGACCGACGCATTGGGCGCGGATCGCACCACAGTCAGGCACAAGGAAATCCAAATACGAAAGGTATTCATTGCTTTGGCCGTTGATCATTTCAACCTGCAAAAGAAAAAGTGCGTTGGCATGCAACAAGCAACGTGTTCTTGTGAAGCATGAATGATACATCCTGACTGGTTGTGAAGAAGCTGCTGCCGAGTGAACAAAGTCCCCACCGACAAAAGAAAACAAAGATATAGTTTTCTGTCTGTGGCGCATGAAGCTGAGCTGTTGTGCGTGGTCCGAATATTTTATTCCCAGGTTTACAAGACAACTTTGCTGCAGAAGAACTATCTGTTGAACTGGGAAGACGTAATCACCCCGTCCCAGCCCAACCTCAATATGTGGTGTGGTCAGGCTGGACTCAGAAAACGGGACTGGCAGTCAAGATAGATCTCACCTCGGGCGGTCTTTGTTGGGCACAACGTTGTTCTTGTACACGTGTGTGTGTGTGTGTGTGTGTGTGTGTGTGTGTGTGTGTGTGTGTCTGTCTGTCTGTCTGTCTGTCTGTCTGTATCTGTGTCTGCATCTGTATCTGTGTCTGTGTGTGCCTGAGTGTGTCTGTGTGTTGTGGCTGGGTACTGGTGGGCAGCCTTTGAAATATGTGCTCTGATATGCAGAAAATTGAGGGACTTGATGCGTCATCCAACCCTCTCCTGCCAAATATAATCGGTGTCAAACGTACCTTCAGACAAGTGTACAGGTCTGTGCACCAAAGAGGTTGCCTCGCCTCAGGCCCAACAATGTGACAAGAACAGGCTTGACCGGAAATCTATTTTTTGTTCTGTACCTAAATTTGGAAAAAAAAGCCTGCGGTGCATCTCCAGCGAAGCCAACGCAGTTTTGGTCATTTTGGGGGCGGATGCATGATGCACAGTGATGGCTCGCCTCTTGACCCCCGAGCAAGTCGATAAACACACACCCTCCCGATACTGCAAACGATTTGACCATCTGCACGAAAAATGTGTGAAAAATGCAGTTGCCACCATGCACCCTAAAGTGTCTGGACCCTGGATCCACCCGTGTAATTTGCCGGATTGCGGCGAGACCTATTTTCATACGTGCAGCGTTGCCAGAACCACAGGGGTCCTGTTTTGCGTGTCCATAGATCCAAATTACATCATTGCGTCCGGCGAAATTTAATCCCTCGCAAGTGCAAGAAGAATTGAGAAAATTTCGAATGAGCAACAATACAAATGTGGTTCATCCCAGCATGTGCGTGCGTGTGCAAAGTGTTCGTGTATGTGCAGACGTGTTTGCTGATGTCAGAGTGTGGATGTTTGTGTGTGGTGAACATTATGTCTGCTTTCAACTGAGAGTGATGTTAATTGACGAGCAGTTTGCTGAGCAAACCCTGAAAAGGGATCCCTGTTGAAAAGGATTCTGCTGATGCTTTTAGTCATGTCGATACATTCTGCATGGTCTGCCTGGTTTTGTGATGTGTTCCGCTGGGGTGTGTTCTGGTGATGCGTTCCGCAGTAATAGTTGTTTTCTAGATAGTGCGAGCGCAACTTTTCCAACGCTTGCACCCGTGTTTGTTCGATCGGAATTTGTACGGTGTGTACACTACATTGAACCCATTTCAGTCTTTTGTGTGTTCACTTCTGGAGGTCTCGCAACACAGCTGTTCGAACGCAAAACTTGTTGTGCACGACATTGGTTGGACCAAGAGAATGAAAAAGGGTCCGTTGGAACGACCCTTTTGTTGTGAGAGGAGGCGTCTGGAACGAATTCCAAATGTGACAGCTGGAATCCAAGCTGGAAACAACCATTCAGGCAGTTTGAACCACCAGCTGCGCACAGAATCCCGCGGCTGACCGCAATGTTTGTATATACGACCACTTTGCCAACTTGGCACGTTTAGATTCTTGACATGAGTTGCATATTGAAAAAATGTGAGGTTAATGACGGTTTGTTGAAGATTCGAACACGTAAACACGTTGAATAATGCGTAGTTCTATTTTGGCGTGCCGCAGTTTTCATCGTGAACCATTTCTATCCTGGTTGTTACTAAAATAATGCAGACGAAACAGAGGAGTGCGAACTGAAAATATTTGTTGGACTTTTGCTGTGTTATTCCAACAAGTGCATGAAGACTCACACCTTCAGCTGAATGCATACAGGTTATTCTACTTATATGTAATGATACATTGTTGTGTTTTCTGCTATATCTTGTGATACAAGGGAAGAAATCGCTCGCGACTCCAGATGTGGATCCAATTGCTGACAAAACCCTGTCAGTGACGTTTTGTGCACAGGAAAGTGTAGAGTGTCCAGTCCATTGTTTTGATCCACATCTCATCATTTTGCAGAAGAAACGCAAAACAACAGACATGGCAACTTCAGCTCAAATGGACGCTGCTGCCCTTGTGGAGCTGCTGGAGTCTGCCGATCTGAAGACCGTTTCGGACACGCAGTGCCTCATAACGGAGAACCTGCAGAAAGGCAAGAGTGACAGTTCGAGGTTGTGATCTTTGCTTGGAAAAATCCCTCTATTTGGTACACACCTCATCATGAAATCTCAACTAATTTGGGCTGCGCGTCCCTGACATCAACATTTGCTCCACACCCAGCGGTGGGAGAATTAGCAGACCATGACGGCAAGGCAACACGGGTGGTTGTTTTGAGACAATAAATGACCAGATGAGTCGCTTGTTCTTCTCGAGCGGTCTACAACGTCGTACGAGAAACGTACCATGCCGAAAAGACAAAAAGTACAAAAATTGCGCAGTCGGCAGGATTCGAACCTACGCGGGGAGACCCCATCGCATTTCGAGTGCGACGCCTTAACCTCTCGGCCACGACTGCGGTGACGAGGCGGGGTGGTTCCGCTTTGGGTCGGGAAAAATGACGAGGTTGAGCTGGGTTGTCAGTTGTGTTTGCAGCACCTTGAGTGAACGAGTTTAGCTGGTGGTTGGGAGGAAGTTTTGAGTGTGACGCCGAAACCTTTCCACAAAAAATTGCTGTCCCAGAACAAGACGACAAATCCAACACGGCTGCCTCTCGTTTGTGCCTGTCACTGAGTCGCAAAATTCGCTTGAGGAATTTTCAATCACTTGTGGGGTGACATGAAACACAGAACCATGAACTTAAAATCTGGCGATGTGGATACTGAGATTCAATCTAACCACCAGGGTCTGAAAATTGTGATTCCACAGCTGGGCCCCCTGGCGGTAGTGTTGGCACATGTACAGCATCAATGACAGCCTGACTAAGTGGTTGTTGACCCAAATGGTGACTCTCCCAATAGATTCTACAAACTATTTGTTGCCTGAGAAAAGCATAAGCCTCCTGATCAATGGCATCTATTTTGTGCAAAAGAGTGCCCAAACCCTGATCATGTGATCACATGATACCCCCATGGGGGGAGGGATGCAGGCCAAAGCCAGCAAAATAGTGATATTGTGCTATTTTCTATCTATTTTCTATCTAATTATTGTAAAAATATTCAGAATATTAAAAATTATCAGGCACTGCCAACACCCCCTACTGGGGGAGGAGTGTGGTATGACACACCAGCTGTGAATTTGTAGTTAGAACCACCACTCACCAGAGGGCATGATTGGATGAAGGTAAATAAATATGGAGGTTCCCACCCTCGGGGACAGTCTCTCCTGAGATACCAACCTGTGTGTTTGTGATATCACTACAACTTTTGATTTGTAAACTGTATAAATTTTGCTTTTGTGTTGTCGCACTGTCAATACAACCTCATGTGAGTTGTTTTTGTTGTCACAGGTCGCGAGGCTTGGCTGGTGAATGCACTGGTCGATTCATACATGGCCTCGAAATCCAGCAAAGTCGCCGAGATTTTGTCCAACATGCAAGAGCCAAATGAAAAGGTGGGGTCCTTTTGCTTCTCGATAAAGTCAACGTGTCTTGTCTGCAGCTTCAGAACCACACTGGACGTTTCGTTTTCTTTGTCCCTGCAAATTTGAGGTGACGACCATTTTCATTCACTTCCAATGCTGTCAGGTCAAGTGTGTGTGCGTGTGTGTGTGTGTTCCTGTTTAGAGAGGTTGGCGTGTTTCACATTCATCAGCATTGTTTATCATTTCTTCAGTACCTGTTGGATCGGCTGTGTGATCACATGAAGGGCAATTCCAAGCTGAACAGTCTCGACCTCCTGGCGCAGATAGTTCGAAGGCATCCGCCCTGGCTGCACAAAACTGCGAAGCATCCGCTTTTCTTTCCCATATTGATCAAAATCATGAAGGTACGTTTGCTAACTTTTGTCAGTCTCCATTCCTCACACGCACACGTGTACGCACACAAACACACACAAACACACACACACACACACACACACACACACACACACACACACGGACATCTCTCCTGGCATGAGATAAGGGGAGCAGGCGCGTTGGTCCTGTATATGCGCCCAAACCATCCAGAATTGTTTTGCCAGTGACGCGGTTGTGCCGTGTGTTGTTGAGCAGATGGAGACGGACGTTCCGATCCTGATGATGGGGATGCTGGCGATCGCGATGCTGCTGCCCGCCATTCCCGTGCTCATCAAACCCTATCTTGAGGACGTGTTTGACATCTACTGCAGAATTGCATCGCTTTGCTACAGCAAACCAGGTTTGTGTTCTGAGGATAAAGCCATTCAAGTGAATGGAGTCCGTTGTTGAATCACACTGCGCTCTCTTGCTTGCAGCTGGGATACCTGATTTGCACATCAGACACCTGCACGCCGGGCTCTACTGCTTCTTCCACAGAATCTACGGAATGTATCCCTGCAACTTTCTTCACTGCATGAGGGTGATTTATCACAGGCCAGAGGAGTGGAAGGTCTTCCAAGAAATAGTCAAGGTACAAAGTAGAATCGAGGAATTGCCACTTTATTCTTCCCTTGCTCCACGTGCAGTCCAGCCGCAGTGAGGATTCCTTTGTGCGCAAATGCAATACACGTCTTTGGTTCCGCAGCCGATGCTGGAGAAGGTTCGAATGCATCCGCTGCTCATCCAAACCTCCAAAGACAAGGAAGTGAAACCAGAAAGGTCTGTGTGTGATTCGCAACTTTAGGGGCTTCATCTGGTTGTGTGAGGTGTGGAATCACAAGGGTTTGTGGAACATGTGAATGTTTCAGATGGAGAGCGAAGGAGATTCACGACATCGTGGTGGAGTGCTCCGCGGTGTCTCTGGATTTGAACGAAGGATGCAGCGAAGAACGAAGTGAGATGCCTCTCAGTCTGAAATCTGGACAGATCCAGGCTGCGTTGGGGGATCTGGACGTCATGTCTCCAAAGCAGTTCACTGCAGGTTTGTCGAGGTTGGGTTGGGGTCGATGAATAACGGAAATCATTCCTTTCTGGTCAATTTGTCCCCGCCCTCCTTCCTTCACATTCTGTTTTGGTTTGTTTCGCAGCTGCCAGTCAACGCTCAGTGAAGGTGCAGCCTCTGAAAATTCTTGGCGGAAAACCGCTGGTTGTGACTGAGAAGACAGATGCGCACTGGAGCCCTTCGGTCGTGTGCGGTTTGTCGTCGGTGCCGTCGGGTGGCGCCTCTGCAGAGGCGCCGTCAGACCCGGCCGCAGGACACCTGCCTGTGTCGGGTACGCATCTCGACTTTTTGCTGTCAAGGAAAAGTTGTGGGCGACCGGACTGTATTTGGTAGTGTCGTATATTTTGCTAATTTTTGATATCCTGTGTATTGGTGGCTTTATTTTGACCAGAAAACACGCCATTATCCAGCATTACGCCAAACATGTCGAGCGTTACGCCAAACATTATGACGGATTCGCCGTACCCGCCTTCCTCAACCGAGAAGATTCCCACTCCTTATGACGACAAGGTGCGGTTGCTTCGAACTCGCAATTTCGATTCGCGCTGTTGGCAAGCTGTCATTCAATTGGAACCCTGGCATTTCCGTGTGTATTTGCGCAGTTCAACAATAGCAGTCTGCCCCAAAACAAGAAAAATGATTCTTTTTCAGTTCATGGAGACACCTGACCAAAGACCCAGACCAGTGCTGCAGACCCAGTTGTCGCAGATCAGCGAGACGTCGGACGGACTCACGTCGCGCGTGGCGGCGGACAGCGCGACGGAACAGGCCGTGACGCGCTCCCAGGCCGTGCGCAAAATCTCATTCGAGGAGACGGAAGGGTGCGACGAGGACGAGTCAGTGAAGGTAAGGTGTTGCTTCGTGTTTCTGTCCATCCAGGAAAATGGCGAAAATTAGGTTATGTTCCCCTTGACTTTGTGAATCAGTTCGGAGTCTTGGTTGCAGGAGGCTGATTTGCAGCGATCAGGAGAGTCTGGCACTTTGCCCAGTGTTCCTTCTGTCAAAGAATTGTCTCGCATTCTTGACCGCTTGGACGTCAGTGACGGAGCACCCGAAGGTAAACTCGTTGTGAACTTTCTTCCACAATCCGTCGTGCTACTCCTGCTGTGTTCGAAGCGGACGAATGCAGCGAGCAGGTTGCGATTTCAGTGGATGAGGAGGTGTCCGAGTTGACCGGGGATGGCGGCGCGTCGACGGACTCGGAGGGCGAGGCGCACCCGTCCCACCTCCCCGCGTCGCTGGAGATGACGGCCGCCTCCGTCAAGGAGTTCATGCAAAAGGTTCGGTTGTTGTCCGAGATGGATGAGGAGCAATTGAGTTTTTGGTTTGAAAGTCCTCCGCGCTCACGTTTCAAAGTTCCTTCTGGACAGGTGAATCGGATCAAGTTCAACAGCATGACGGCGCAGCGCGTGTCCAAAACGACGAAGACGTCGGAGCGGTCCGAGTCGTGTCCCGATCTGGTGGAGACCGAGGCTCAGGCGGACGAGGGAAGAGACGCCGACCAAATGTCAGTCGCAACCAAAATGCGGTCAGAATCGAGAACCTGTGTTGTCTCGTTTTCGTATCCTCCGATCAGATAAGCATTTTCTTTGTGCACTTCTGGCTTTCATTGACGTCAAGGGAGACCTGCGGTGGTACACAATCTTGGACGAACTTTCCCTTACAACGGGCTTGAAAATCTTTAGATCAATTGAAATGTTTTTATTTCTCAGAAGAAAACTAGTCCCACCTCCTATCAACAACAGGTTTTCCCCACCTTTCAGGACCCACCGCTCAGACCACACGCGTGTCTGCACAGAAAAGAGCTCTTGTTTTGGTTCTCCGGTTTGCACGAAACGTGACTGTCAGTCGCGCGTTCATTTTGAAACTCGAGTGATAACCTTGCGCTGCATTTGTTTGACAGTCCGTCGACAAATGCACCAGGTTCCCAGACGCTGCGCGTGACGACAACGACGACGACTGAGATGTGCGCCTCTTCTGGAAACAGCCCAGACACCATCAGCCGTCGATCCTTCAACCTACTCATCGGTATGTAAACTGCTTCTTATCGACTGAAAGTTCAGAAATTGCCAACAGTTTCTGTGTTGTTTGAACCGTGTTTTGTTTTGATTTCTTCTCATGGCAGACGAACTGAAGAGAGACACGCTGACTGTTTATCCATACATGGAATTTATCCCAGAAGTGGTTCCGTTTTTTTCTGGGAAGCGATCACAGACTGACGACGAGAAATCTGGTGAGTCTCCCACGACTGACAATGCACGTTTCTTTGACAACAGTGTAATCACTTCAGCTGAGTTCTTTTTTCTATTTTTCAGATGACGTGAAATCGGTGAAGCCCTTGTTCACACAATACACACCGACCGATTTGCTAGACAAATACATCCAACAGGGAATCGGTCTTCACGAAAGTGAACTTACTCAGACACCTTTGCCAAACACTGGTACCATCAACTGGACTCATTTCGGGGGTACTTCTTCAAAATTGGTTTGCAGTGCCAACTAAATGCACAAGCACACCTTGCTGTTCTAATCCCGTTTGAAAACCTCCCACTGCTTCTAATCATGTTCAAACAAATCGACTAAAAACAGAACCAACCTCCCGCTGCACAGCTTTGCAAGCTTCGTGGCACCTCGTGAATTTGATGAAATCTCTTCGTGGCTGGTTCAAAGTGAACAGGTGCTCTCAATTCAGGAACGGTCCCAGCAGACGAAATCACGATTTTGAAGGGACAGATCAGTCTGCTGCACAGCCAGCTCCTGTACGAAAGAAGCAGACGACAGGTGTACGCGCAGAGAAATAGAAGACTGCTCAAACACATCGCCAAAAGCAAGGCTTTAGAGGAACAAGCCTTGGCTCAGGTGACCAGCTTCGCTCTTCTCTTTTATTGCTGCATGGTACTGTCCTTTTGACCACGTGGTTGGTTATGACCACGTGGTCACAAGTTGCTCCCTTCGATCGGTGAGATGCGCTTTGACGCATGTAGTGATATCACAAACACGTTGGTTGGTATCTCAAGTGAGACTGAGCTCGACGGCGGGAACCACCCTATTTATTTTGTATACAGTGGTGCCATCTGTCCAGTGGTGGTTCTAATTCGCAGCTGGTGTGTCACACCACACTCCTCCC
>JAAUXT010062640.1_pt1 | contig 22062 bp, 26 predicted proteins | sample 7278171 | NCBI WGS metagenome assembly JAAUXT01 (sample SAMN14350112, study PRJNA611818) | marine sediment metagenome | isolation source: surface marine sediment (1.8m) | place: French Polynesia: Moorea | collected 2018-08 | reverse complement strand
TGTACGGTTGGGTGTGTTTTTATGTTTCATGACCTTTTTGCACTCATCAAAGTCACCCAGAACCACAACGAGGTATGTATGGATACATCATACTGTTGTCACCTCACAACAACATGTACATTTTCTACCCACCTACACCAGCTCTGTCATGTACAATGAGGCTTCAACAACGACACAACCGAAGGCAAGTTTGCATTTTTCGTGAGACAGCCCCATATATGTAAACTTGGTGTGGAACATTCATCATGAACAGGACTCACACAATACAAGTGATGATGTCGTGGGTTTGTAGATCTACTCTTGACACACCTCTCACACCCATTCACTCTTACACATGAGAACAGGCTGTGTGCGTATATACAGGTGACCAAGACACACACCAGCGTGTGAAACCACGACTCACTTGTGAATGGGTGTGCAAAGCTTGACTCACACACCATACAACACGAGACTCACGTGTAAATGGGTGTGTCAGTCAGGCTTTCACAGACCCATTCACAAAGGCGTGCATGGGCGCGTTCCGTTTACGTGTGCGGCTGGCCAGCGGCGCAGTGGCGCCACTTCGCCTCTGGGTTGGAGATCAGTCATTTGGGCTCCCTCAGCTGGCCCCAACGCGTAAACGGAACACACGGATTGTGATTGTAGATGTGTGTGTGTGTGTGTGTGTGTGTGTGTGTGTGTGTGTGTGTGTGTGTGTGTGGTGTATGTGTGCCCCCATCACTGGAGCTCTGGCAGTGTGTGTGTGTGTGTGTGTGTGCCCCCATCACTATAGCTCTGGCAGTGTGTGCGTGTGTGTGTCTGCTGTATGTGTGCCCCTATCACTAGAGCTCTGGCAGTGTGTGTGTGTGTGCGTGTGTGTTGTGTATGTGTGCTCCTATCACTGGAGCTCTGGCAGTGTGTGTGTGTGTGTGTGCGTGTGTGTGTACGTGTACCCAATCCTCACACACCCTATCCTCACCCCAGGCGCGTGTACTCAGCCGGTGGTCTCCGGGCCGTGCTACGCCTCCATGCGTCAGTACGCCTTCAACCCGCGCACCCGCACCTGCGAGCCCTTCCAGTACGGCGGCTGCGGCGGCAACAGCAACAACTTCGGGACGATGCAGGAGTGCGTCCAAACCTGCCTCTAGGCTCGAGTTTTATCGCAATTGGAAAATAAAGAAAGATCCCTGAAAGCAATGAGTTGGCTTCGAGGGGAATTGTACCGTGCACGTGTGCTTTGCTTCTGTCGGACTCAGTAATTTAGAAATTGCTCACCTCAAGGTCATTTTGCGTGAGAATTCAAGACAAAACACCAAAACCCAGTTGTCGTCTGTTTTGCATGTGTGATCTGATCCTCTCTTTTCTTCGGAATGTTGTGGCCCGTGGGGTTTGGGGGGTTTCACTTTGGCATTTTTGGCGTCAAAAATGTTGATGTCAAAATTTCAGTCACCCGATTGAGGGCATTACAAAACGTTTGCCGTCCATTCCTGACTTCAGCCCTCAAGATGCGTGTGAAGACCGCTGTTGGTTCGGAGTCGTGCACGATCGCCAATCTTTGGTCGTCCTTACGCCAAGTTGGGATGTTCGTTGCGTCGAACCACCTTCCAATCCACCTTCGCATAGTCGACATGTCGAACAGATTCTTGTCAACTTGACAAGTGACGCGTTCAGTGTGATCACAACGTTGGTCCTTCCACAACGCAAAATGTCCTTCGCACCAACAAAGGGTTCCTTGTTTTCTACGGGTTCTTTGGGACACAACAAAAATTCTTTGATTCTTTGTGCAGAACTCTTGTCCAAAGGAAGTTCCGCAAATTTGTCTTTATGCACACACTGCAAGTTTTGAGTGGCGCACAATGGCACAAAACAACCACCCGGAACAACCCATCATTCCCAAATTCTTTTCACATACTTTTCAAAATTGCTTTCGTGCATGTGTGTGACATATTTGGGAGTTTATGTGCGATCGTTGTGGTCAGCTCTCACCCAACCGCGACACGGTCACAAAGGCAACGTCGTGGGTTTCGATTCCAAATAAAGAACGCGGCCATGCACCTCGGGGGTCTGTAAATCGAACACGTCTGTTTACCGTTATGTCGCGTCGCGGTGCTTCAGGGCCACGTGTTGACGAGGAGCGAGCGGCGGCGGTGAGCGTCCCGCGGCGGGGCAGCGGAGGGAGACGGCGAGAGGCGCGGGGGGCTGCAACGGGGAGAGAGGGGCCCGGGGGGGGAGGTGTGTGTGTGTGTGTGTGTGTGTGTGTTGGAGTGCAGCAACGAAACATGTACCCTGAAATTCCCTTGATTCTACTATTTGATTCTACCTGAAGCATTCTGCACCGAAGGCAAAATTTTGCATTTGCTCCAAGAACCAAGACCCAAGAAACATTGTTCGCATGGTCGCTGCAAAAACGCAGAACAGTCAAGAATTCGTGACCAGACACTCCACTCATGGGTGTGAGCACTTTGCTAATTTTCCTCATTTGAACGTGCAAAAAATAGGTTGGGTGTGTGTCTGTATGCAGGTCTGACTCAAGTTTGTGCACCATTAGCCCACGCACACACAGGGTCAGAGGACTTTTCACTTGCATTGCTGTTCCATTTGACTGAAGTGACATAACACACACGCGCACACGCGCACACACACACACACATCACACACACACACACACACACACACACACACACACACACACACACACAGAGCGCCTTCTTCAAGGACTTCGGCACGTGATGTCCCGGCACCAGCGGCAAATAAAGTCGGGGACAGCACACGCACACACGCACGCACACACACGCACACGTATGCCTCTGGCAGCAACTCCTCCCTATCTGGGCTGCAAACCGCCCAAGCATTGGGAGCATACATGACTCTGACCACACCAACCTAACTGAGCACGATGCAAATTGTCACCTGTAATGAGGACAATTGGGCCGAATCCAACATTCTCTTTTTGTATCTACTCTCTTGTGTGCATTCGCCACACACGTCTCGCCTTTTCTCAAACAGACCAAAAAAAAACACGCTGGGCCCGGCCCGTGCAGTCCACCACCACCGCCACCGCCACCCGATGTCTCATGCTGCTGGGAATGCTGTCGGGATCCGACTGTTGTTTTCTTCGACTGTCACAACATGTCAACTGCGGCACGGTGGCCGCGGTTGGTTTCGGTGCGTCACTACCCACACAATTCAAGGTACGAGACCAAGCCTCAGTGAACACCAATTGCCATTAGGTTCCGTTTGCCCCGACTGTGACCACATCGGTTCCATATAAGGAGGATTGTGATTTTGCGTCGCACGCATCTTTCGTTTCCTGGATGTATAAATACGACTGAAGTGAAGCGAATTCAACAGTTTTTTTTCCTGAAGCGAAAAACACAATGAGAAGAACAGGCTTGATTCTTCTGCTGGCTTGTATGCAAGGTACGTAGGGCTCTCAGATCTCTTGAGTATGTGACTGAGGTCCGTCCAAAATCAACAGTCCACTCCCTCAGTATGGATGGACTTCATACAGTTCCACGTTGACCCCTGGATTCAGCAGGCATTGCTCCAATAGAACTGCACAACAGCAGGTTTCATTGGCAACGTTTAGAGCACACATCATGTTGTATTTGGCAAGTCGTGCATTGGATGGTGCAGTGAGGTGGGGATGTACTCATCCAAGTCTGTGTGAGTATTCGTGGGTCGTGTACTGAGAGCACATGATGCAAACGATCTGCATGTGCGTTACATTGCTCCTATGCGTGGTTCCCTGCGGTGCCACTTACCACGTGGATTTTTTCGCGTTCCTGCAATACATCTGCAGGCAGCTTGGATTGGAGATTGCACCAGGTTTGTAAAGGGGTTTTCACATTGGTGACGCGCGATCGTTTTTTTTTTTTTGACGTCAGCGTCAAAATTTAACATTGCACCCAATGGTGGAATTTTTGACGTCAGCTCAGAAAATGACCGCGTGTCACCCCCCAATGTGAAAATCCCGAAAGATTTGCCACTTCAACTGATCCAGGGGGCCAGGGCACCCCGGATTCCCCCCTTCATACAGGTTCGATTGAAAACACCAGGCTTGTTTGGTGAGCCCTTTCAGCAGATCCAGGGGCCCATGGGTGTGTGCACACCGAAACTCACGTGCAGGTTGAGTTGGGCAAACCAGATCGAAACAGAACTGATTGACAGGTGATAAACTTCCAGCAGATCCATTTGGCGTGGCAGCCTCAAATTCCTCTCTCTCTCTCTCTCTCTCCACACACACGCACACACACAGACACACACACACACACACACACACACACACACACACACATCAAGTCACCAGGTTTCTCAGGTGAGCCAAAACTTTTTTGATTTTGCAGATTCATAATTCATAAGTTTACAGAATCCCAATTCTTCTGTTTTCAGCGGCCCTGGCTCAGCGCGGCCCGCCTGGCGGACCTTCCGGACCCCCTGCTCCCCCTGGGTCCTCCCCCGGCAGACCCCCAGCCCCTCCAGGAAGTAAGTTACATTTCAACGTGTTTAGTTCGCGTGGTACCTTCACTAATTTCCAATTTGTTGACGCACAGCGGTGAGACGCCACAACCATAACTGAGAGACGCTGTTCTTGGCTTCGGGTCAAAAAGCAGTGTTTTTGTCTTGGACAGTGACTCATGGTCAAAATCTTCTATTTGGGGAGAAGAATCTTTCTTGGCTGAGAAAAAAAAATAGCAAAAAGAACTTGGCTAATGTTCATAGTTTGTGCGTGGGAAAAGTGAGTTTGTCTTGTTTGCGCCCGAGAATTTTAGAAACATGGGCTTTTTCTCAGATTTTTGATGATGGAAAAAAAGAACTGCATTGTCTTCCACGAAGACCCGCGAAGAGGAGTGAGAACTCAACAAGATCTGGCGCTCCGAGATGGGTGTTTGAGAATCACATGCTGTTCGCGAGACTTCTTGGATTTCTCGGGTGCAAATAGAACAGCCACATTCTGCAAGAAATGTCACACACACAACCGCCTCAAAATTGCCTCTATTTCTCGCATTGAAGGTCATTTTGAAACAACGGAAATCTCACACGTGTGTCAAACGCACCCCTGATTTCAATGCTTTCGGGACGCAAAGGTGCAAGCGTCTTGTTCTCGTGTGAATGCGGTACATTGTGCTTGTGTGAATATGATATTCCTTTGCTTTTGTGAATACGGTTTTCCATGTACTTGTGTGAATACAGTATTCCTTGTTCTCATATGAATACGGTATTCCTTGTACTCAGTGTGAATATGGTATTCCATGTACTCAGTGTGAATACGGTATTCCTTTCACTCGTGTGAATATGTTATTCTCTGTACTCATGTGAGTACGGTATTCATTGTACTTGTGTAAATACCGTATTCCTTGTTCTCATATGAATACGGTATTCCTTGTACTCAGTGTGAAATGGTATTCCTTGTACTTGTGTGAATACAGTATTCCTTGTATTTGTATAAATACGGTATTCCATGCATTCGTATAAATACGGTAGACGTTGCTCGCCCACAGCGCGCCCTGGTGACTGCCCCCGGCCCGGTCCGGTCGGGATCTGCGTGGAGCAGTGCTCGTCGGATCTGACGTGTCCCGGGACCCAGAAGTGCTGCAGTAACGGCTGCGGGCACACGTGTCAGGACCCGGTCTTCCAGCCAAGGACCTGCGCGGTGAGAAGGGGTTCTGTCTTGTTCGCAGAAAGTGGGTTGAGCACATTTCAAGGGTCCATCCAGGCTTTGATGGTCTCAAAGCATACCCTGAATTTGGATTGTCCAGAATGACGCGGAACCGTTGCATTGTGTCGAAGTTGGGAGTGATGTGTGTGTGTGTGTGTGTGTGTGCATGTTGTGTCTCAGCGCATCCAAAGTGCGTGTATGAGTTCGTGTGTGGGCGTGTGTGTATGTGTGACAACGCCACCAACCAACTCGGTTGTATTGTGAACACAGGCAGAAAAACGGAGTTTAGCACGAGTAAATTTCTTTGTTTCTTGCAGTAAAATTTGTATTTCTCTCCCTCAGGCTGTGACGTGTCCCGTGGGTCATGAGTGCATGATCCCCCCTCCGGGGATACGTCACTGCGTGTGTGACGGGCCGAACGGACCCCGGCTCTGCGACTGCGAGACCCCGCAGCCCCCGCCCGAACCCATCTGCGTGCGCAGGCGAGGAGACCCCAGACCTCAACCCGTCACAGGTAGGTGCAGGCCATTACCCTCCAATGAATAATTGTTTGGTGGGGAAATGTGCAGGAATGACCCATGACACCAGGGGAGGGGTTCCAGCAGACCCAACATAGGGACGCTAGTTTGGCTGAGTTTGGATTCTGCCCTCTGTTTACCACCCTCCGAAAAGATGTGGCGGTTGGCTCCACTTTTCAGCAAGTCACATGTTTGCAGTGGATTTTGTGCAAATGCCGCAAAATTGGACTCTTATGATTTGGTGGTGGTGGTGGGGGACACCAGGTTCCGAAGGTCCACCGAAGCAACCACACAGGTGTTTAATGAGACTCCTAACTCTGGGTCAGATGCAAATTGTGGTCAAGGTTAAGGGATACTCGTACGACCCTTCGAGGGGATGCATTGCAAAAACGTGCGAAAGTGATCAATCCCATGCGGCTTTGTTTGTTTGCCCAATGGTTTGAGGGGCATGTTGGTTCCGTTCCTACAACCTATGTACAGTTCACGGAGTAACCTCGTTTTCCCTTCCCCTGCAGAGCGGTGTCCGAAGCAGCCCGGAGGCCTGATCCGCCCGGCCGTCTGCACCGGAGGCTGCGGGAACCATACGGAGTGCCCCGGGCGCCAGATCTGCTGCGCGCTCGACGCGTGCTCCTCCGCCTGCATGGACCAAGGTGAGGCAGGCGAGTCACCCTGAGCCCTAAAGGAACCACTCTGACCCTGACCCTTGACCCCTGGGAGAATCACCCTGACTCCTGGGGGAACCACGTGGACCCCTGGGAGAACAGTGCTGACCCCTGACCCTGGGACGAACCAAGCACCCTGACCCATGGAGGAGCCACCCTGATCCCTGGCTGAACAACTCTGACCCTGACCCTTGACCCCTGGGTGAATCACCCTGACCCCTGGGGGGAGTCACTGTGACCCTTGGGTGAACCGTCTTGATCCTTCCTGTCTGTCGACAAACCACCCTGTCCCTGAAACCTGACCCCTGGGCGAACCACCCTGACGCCCAACGACGAACCACCCTGGTCCTGGGGGAGCCACTCCAATCCCCTGGGAAAACCACTGGACCCCTGGGAGAACCGTCATGGCCCTGAACCTGGATGAACCAGGCAACCTTGACCCATGAAAGAGACACACCCCAACTCCATGGCTGAACCTGACTTTGGACAAAATACACTAACCCTGGGCGAACCACTCTTCACTCACTCCCCATCCAGAACTATATTTGGCCAAGTGCGTACCAGGTATTTGTTTTTCCTTTGTCACACAGAGTACATACGAGGATGAATTCCCTTCTGTCTTTCGCGACCTCATTGCGACACCAGTGAATTTCAATTGTATCATGATCAGGTCGCGAAAGGTAGAAGGGAATTCATCCTCGTACCTGTAAAAAAACGTTCATAGATCTCACGTCATAATGACAGCTCTACACAATGCACTCAATTCATTCAGCAAGAAACCATTCCTTATCTTCACCATTTCCTGCCACAGCTCAGCCGTGCCCTGTGTTCCGATGTCGCCCCTGCGCCCAAGGTCAGTTCTACGCCTACGAGAACGGGTGTCAGACGTGTAACTGCGTGGACGGGATCAACGGCGAGCCGCCGCCGTGCCCACAATGCATCTGCCCCGTCGGGACTCGACGCGTGGACGGCCGCACCGACGCCAACGGGTGCAGGGACTGCGACTGCCTCCCCATCACCGAACCGCCCAGCACGTGCGAGGTATGTGCAACGTGATGCCGTGTTCATTGTGCGAAGTCCCTTCAGGGCGAAGCACCATGTGGTTGTGCAGTGTGTATGGCAAGGTGGATGAAATGTTCCCTGCCCTCTCCCCCCTGACCTCCCTCCCCCTCCCCAACCCCCTCCCCTCGCCTGGACCCTCCCACCCCCAGACCCCCCTGCCCCTGGACCCCCCCCCCCGGAAGACAAGGAGGAGGAGGACAAGGAAGAATCGATGACATTGCTGACAAGGGACTTCGCACTGCAGTTGCCTTGAGCACTGCTTCTTGTTTTGCCTTGTGGGTGGGTGGGTGGGTGGGTGGGTGGGTGGTGGGGAAGTGGGGGTCTTGGGCCCGCCCACCCCTCTAAGCCCCAGGAAAATATATTTGCCCCCTTTTCACAATTTTGCGGAACAAGTACAAAATATTTTCGTGATTGCATGGCAATTTTTTCCAAAAGGAATTCACCTTTGAAGCGGGTTGCTCAAACTTGGCCGAATCTTTGAGCCAGTCTGTCGCGTCTCTTTTGTGGTGCAAAGACACATTTTGTTTGTTTCTGTCACAACGCAAAGAAATGTCTTGTTTGCATTTCAATACAACTTTTATGTTGTGTCCCCTTGCTAACAAAGGAACAAACGGCAATTTGAACATTCAAGTTGGGAATGCTTCGAGAAAACGTTTTTGACGTCTTTTTCTCGCCTGCGGTACCCACCCACGCACGGGTTGTGCCAATAAAAATGTGACCCCGACAAAAAACGCTGGTTCTACCCGTTGGAACAACAGTAAACACACATACACACATACACACACACACACACACACACATACAATCCACACGGGTCTTTTGACGTGCTTCGTCCTCACGGGTGGTTTTGTCACTCTGTTCCTTTACAACAGCCAGCATCCAGACGACAAATTCAACAAAAACCTCTTTTCTGACGCCTGGTTTCCTTTTCTGACATGTCCTGATTCGTACCTTGTGTCTTTCCCTCAGGAGGCGGGTTGTGACCCGAACTCGGAACGCTGTAACATCGTGACCCCGGCGTGCGTGCCCGGGGGCCGCTGCCCAGGCCCCGTTGCGAGCTGCGAGGACGTGTGCGAGGGTCACAGGTGCCCGCGGGGTCAGCGATGCAGGGGGCAGAGGGTCACGTGTGTCACCGAGCCCTGCGACCCGCAGCCCCAGTGTTTCCGTGAGTCCACAGGGAGTTTCCGCGGCAAGCAGCGTAGACGTGCTCGTGGACGTGAATGTGAGAACTTTTACGCTCACGTCTACGCCCACGCGTACGCTCACGAATCGCCGTGAGAAAACCTCTCTGTTGTTTTGTGGTGCAATTTTTGTCTGTTCATTGCACTGAATCACCGTGAGAATCTGAAACCCTGCCTGAGTGCGCACTCTATGCTCTGTGATTCGATGCTTGTTCAGAGAGAGCTGATACACTGTAGTGTATTCCATGTCAAAGACACCAACCTGTCGCAATCACTCTTGTAAAATGCATCCCCCTCGCGAAAAAATGTGTTCTCATTTTAGGGTGTTGAGCTCCTTTGAAACAATGATCACCCAAAAATTCACAAATCCTTAATGTTCATGGTTGGGACTTTGTACATGAGCAGAAATTGGGTGAATACGGTATCTGGTCACTTGACCGGTTCACTGACGTCAATCTGTATTGTGTTTGCAGCGTGTCCCCAGGTCCGGTGCGGTAACCCTTGTCCGAACGGATTCGCTACGACACCAGAGGGCTGCCCCAGCTGCGAGTGTCTCCCCTTGCCGCCCGTACCGCGCTCGTGCCAGGTTCGTTCACCGTGGGTCTGTCTCCAGGGGCAGATCCAGGGTCTCGGGGTGGGGGGCGCAAACCTCCGCTTAGGAGGAAGCAACTCGCTTGGGAAGAGGGTGACTTCAACATTGAGAACAGTAATTGTGAGCTTGCAGTGCATTTTGAGGGTGCAAAAAGCAAAGGGACCAAGGGCCCGCCCACTCTTTGCCTCTGAAAGAAGAAAATTTGTTTTCAGTGCTGCTTCGCCATGCCCAGTTTTTGCCATGTGCCTGAACCAAAAATGGAAGCAATGTGCATTGAGTGCAAAATGAATTTTCCTGAGGGTTGGGAACCCGGGGCTCCACTCTCGGGATTTATTCCTGGTCTGTCTGCAAGGAGACTGACATCTTCATTGTTCACAAGGCCTGCTCTTTCCTCATTGGTTGGTGTACTGACATCTTCATCACTCACAACGTCCACACCGCTTTGGGGTGACGCTTGATCGTTTGTGAGGTTGACGTCAAAACTGCCACCATTGGGTAATTTTGACGCCGACGTCAAAGAAAAATAAAGACTGCGCGTCACCAATAGGAAAAGCAGTTTTCATGTGCGCAGTCTTTTATTTTGTGTTTTTTTTTGGACAATAGCGTCAAAATTTAACATTGAACCCAACAGTGGAATTTTGACGTCAGCGCAAAAAAGGACGGCGCGTCAGCCAATGTGAAAACCTCTTTGCTTTTCTTCAGGATCTGCGATGTAACGCGACTGCCGACGAGCGTTGTCTGATGCGCCCCACGCCTGTGTGCGAACACGTGTGCGCGAGTCACTTCTGCCCCGCGGGTCAGGCCTGCAGACCCCAGGAGGTGCGGTGCTTCAGGGAGCCCTGCTACAAGGTGCCCAGCTGTGTCCGTGAGTGGTTTTTCCTCTGTGGTCAAGTCAGCTGTTTCTCAATATGGTCCTTGGGTTGAGGGCGGGGAAAGGGGCGTGTGACCTCAATCTCTGGGCTGAAGCTCAAACCCCAAGAAAAGCTCATATTTTGACGGGGGTTCGGCGAGACAGGGGTCCAACTTTTATTCAAAGTAAAAAAGTACTTGCGGTGTGGAATTGGGGTGGGGGAAGACATTAGGCTGGTGCATGTGCAGGTCCCCCACCCCTTGGACCCTCTGACACACCGTGCGTTGTGAATGGAAGACTGACATGCAGCTGTGTTGGGTCCGAACCAATGTGCTTGTCCAAGAGTAGGCAGTTTCAGAAGTGCCCCCGTAGGAGCCCGCCACGTCCAATTGGACGTGGCGGCGTCTACGTCAGAACGTCAAATTTCCCACCGTGCCAAACACGCCTCGTCTAAAACAGCACAATGTACCTTGTTCAACGTCTTTTGCAGAGTGCCCCCCTGTACTGTGCAGAATCTTCTGCCAATACGGGTACGTCCACGAGGACGGGTGCCCCACGTGTGCCTGCAACCCTCCCCCCGAGGAGCCACGGCTGTGCCCACCCGTCTGCCTGATCTTCTGCGAGCACGGGAACGTGGAGGATGACAACGGGTGTCCGACCTGCCAATGTAACCCAGGCCCGGGTGACAGGGATGTGTGTGAGAACCACCGCTGCCCGACGGGACAGACGTGCAGACCCCGCCCCGTGCCGTGTCTCATCCCCCCGTGCCTAGAGCTCGCAACGTGCGAGCCAGGTGAGTGAGAGTGTGGGAGTCAGGCCTTTCACTGCAGGAACAAAGAAAAATTGGGCCATTGTCGTCCGTTATTTGCTTTGCTCAGAATATGAATGTCAAAAACCAGCAGGAAAGCTGCACAATGTGTTCAGTGGCGAATTTTTGTGTGACATTTTGGGCGCACGTTGCGCGAACGCCAACGTCAAAAAGGTCACCGTTGCCATGGGACTGGCCAATCACAAAACACCATCAGAACATTGACGTTGAGGTTGACGTTGACGTCTCCTTTCTTTCCAGCGTGCCCTCCAGTCTGCGCCATCTTCTGTGAACACGGGAATGTGGAGGACGAGAACGGATGTCCCACCTGCCGATGCAAACCACCACCAGCGGAAGATGTGTGTGAGGACCACCAGTGCCGTCCAGGACAATTCTGCAGAGCTCGACAAGTCACGTGTGTGAGAGCGCCCTGCCGGCCAGTCCCAGAATGCATCGGTAAGAGGGAGCTCCTGGTCTTGCTGGTCCACAAATCGAACACACCCTCAATTTCTTGTAGAACACCACCAAACTGCCCTGTATTTCAGCGTGTCCACCCGTCTGCCTGATCTTCTGCCCAAACGGGAATGTGGAGGATGACAACGGGTGTCCGACCTGCCAATGTAACCCAGGACCGCCGACTCCGCCGCCGCCACCGCGACAGACATGCGCGGTGAGCCTCCCTCCTCACACGCAGGACGTCGAGTCAGTGCATCTTGTCCCTCCAATGGATCATAGACTCTGCGTGGGTGGGGCGGGGCACAAAACGGTATCTTGACTGTAACATCCATCACTGTGAATTCTCTTGGGAAAACAAACAGAAATTTTCACCCTGTTTCAAAATTTCCAATGGACACGGGGAGTGGTAATTTGCAGTTCATGAAAGTTTCACGACCGGTGTAATTTCACAGGGAAATTTTGATTTGTGTGTGTGTGTGTGTGTGTGTGTGTGTGTGTGTGTGTGTGTCTGTCTGTCTGTCTGTCTGTCTGTCTGTCTGTCTGAGTATTGGTGTGTGTGGTGTTCACGTGTGTCTGTCTGTTGGTGTGTGTGCGTGTGTGTGTCTGTCTGTCTGAGTATTGGTGTGTGTGTACGTGTGTGTCTGTATCTACAGTAGGTCCCGGTCAATTCGAACCCGGTTGGTACGTCACCCCGCTTAATCAGTCGGTTTTTCCGTGCAACGACCGTGTTGAATTTAGCGGGACCCACTGTACGTTGGTTAAACCTGCACCACGCACTCCCCTGAATCACCATGCACACGTGTTTTCTCCACAGGACATCACGTGCGACACGACGTCTGAGTTCTGTGAGATGCTGCTCCCGCCCTGCGCCCGTGGCTCCCCCTTCTGCTTCCCTGTTCCCGTCTGTCGTCACGTGTGCACCAGACACAGGTGCGATCGCGACCAGACGTGCAGGCCCGAGCAGTACGTCGCGACGCCGCGCGCCAAATGCGTCGGTAAGTTCTGAGCATGCGCACGAGCATGCGCACTAGAAAATCCGACTTCAACAACGAGCACGTTCGTTTCGTCATGTTTCGGGCAAAATCAAGATTGAGGCAGGAGCCCAAATTCCAACCCTAAATATTTTGACAGATGAACAACAAACAAATTTTGGGCCAGTGCCATATACAATTTGGGGGATTTTCCTCTTGGAGGGAGGGGTGGTTTTCTTTGAGGGGAAGGGGTGTCAACGGAGGCCCCTGGACCCCTTAGATCCCCAAGGGCACGCTCAGTGTGGCCTGCAGCGTGCTCAAGAATGCCATGGGATGAAGCATTCCTTGTTTGTTTCTGCTCTGGGAGTGGTGGGGTGTAGGTTTGGTTGAGTGTGCGGGGTGCGAGAGGCATGACAATTGAACGCACCCACCACATGGGACCCGTTTTTACGTTCTCCGTTTGTGATTTGCCTGTTTAATTCGACAGCAAACTTCATGATCTGAGCTATTTGTAAATTTTGTGTTGCAGACAATGCAGATATCAATCCGGTGAACCCAGCATACTGCAGGGTAAGTTTGTAGAGGAACGTCCCTGAATTTCTTGGGCGCGCACACGCACATGCTCACACATACACACACACACACATGTACGCACACACATAGCACGCACACTCGCAAAGTCAGAAGTTTGCAATAGGAGACGACAAAAAATTTAACCTTCAAATTTTTCTTCTTCACGTTTCGATTGACCTGACCTGCAAACTCACACCCACACACCCACACCCACACCCACCCACCCACCCACACCCACACACACACACACACACACACACACACCACAGGCAGATCTCCTTCTGATTTTGAGCATCAGAGTATCAGACCCTGGATGTGGCCGACGCCACTACGTCCCTACGTGATCCTGAATCAGCTGGAGATTTTACACGCTCTCTTCCTATTCAGGACGCGAACTGCGGGCCTGGAACGGAGTGCAGGGTCGTGGATCTGGGCTTCGTGTGTGACGCCTGTCCACCGTGGGTCTTCCCGTGCGAGTGCCCCTCCCCCTTCAGGGTCGACTGCGTGCCCATCCGCAGAGGTGAGTGCCATGTGGATATGTTTTCCTCACATGTATTACGCGCACACGTGCACGTGAACACACACACACACGCACAAACACACACGCACGCATTTGCACGCGAACACACACACATGCACAAACACACACGCACAAATGCGTGCACACACGCGCGTACTAACTCTTGCACACGCATACACAAATTCACCTTCACACACAAGCATGCACACACACTCCACCCCCACACATTCACGCACAAATCTACACTCACACGCACGCACCCGCACACACACTCACCCTCACATGCGAGAACGCGGATACGTACACCCTCACACACCCGCATACACACCAATCCTCACACACATATATATTCCACATTCATTGCATTAGCAATCAGAACACCTGAGCCCCACAAGTCCCATTCAGTTCCAACAACGCTGCATACATGGACTGAGATTTGCGATGGTTGTCCTTGACGTTACAGATTGTCCGCGGGATACGGAGATCCTGGCTCGGAGCCGATGTTCCTTTGACCAGGCGCGTGATCGGAACGGCTGCATGAGGGATTCATGCGCGCCTACCCCACACTACATCGACTGCATTGTGAGTGGTTTGGCCGTCTGGCACCGTGAGTGTGGGGGGAAAGAACCGTTCTATTGACCTTTTCTCCCCAGTCTTGGGAGGATCGTGGTTCTGGTGATTGGGGGTGAGACCCTTTGGGAACCCAGGTCAACTTCGCACGAAAAACATACCATCGAGGGAGAGGTGGGCGGGGGGGGGGTTCTTCACCTCCGGTACAAAAATTTTGAGGAGGAAAATTTTCTGGAGGCCATTGCCCTGGGCTCGGAGATTTGCCTGCATCTAATGCTGAAATCACAGAATGAACGCGGTGAAAGTCACGTGAGATATTCTTCCGCAGCTGACTGACTGTGACGAGGGGTACCAGTGTCACATGGAGCCGGCGCAGAACTGCACCCGTGGCGCCCCCTGCCACCCGCGCCCCGTCTGTAAGAGGAAGCTGCACTACTGCATGGTGAGGATCAGGCTCGGAATGGCCCTGTGTGGTGGATCCAGACTACAGGGAGTCTGGCTTTGCTGGTGGATCCAGGGGCGGAGGCCTGGTACCACGCAACATGGGCCTGGTGCCTCTAATGGTCCAGGAGGCACGGGCCTGGCTGACTTGGAGTTCCAGGGGCTTGAGGCCTGGCCTCTCTGGTGCTGGATCTAGGGGCCACAGGGACAGGCCTCGCCTCTCTTGACCTCCTTTATGGATCCACCAGAGAAGGTCTTCAAGGATTTGCAACAACCGCAAACTTCCGGCAAAAAGTTGTGTTTCTTAGAAAATACACGCGTCATCTTTCTACCATTGCGAATTCGTATTTGTGGATTTCTGTTTTTGAATGTTTCGTCAGTGTGTTAACACGTGGTTCTCCTCTGTAGTACGCGGAGTGCGAGCGGAGGGAGGCGTGTCGCTGGGCTGTGGGCGCGCGATGCGTCGGCTGCCCCGCCGGAAGCTCGGCCGAGGAGTGCGACTGCCCACCAGAGGGACCCTCCTGTATCCAGCAAAGTAAGACAACGCTGATTCTGCCATGCGTATGCGACCCCCCTTCCCGCGTGCAGCCCTGACAATGCTCTTTCATCCTCACGTTGCATTTGGATTGTTCGTCAGGCTGAGGGTACCCTGCTTATGGGTATGCTTTGGGTGTTCCCGGCTTTGGGGTACTCATGGCTTCAGGATGCCCCCAGCCTGGTTGTACCCAGCTTGGACGTTGTCTCTGGCTTGGTGTTGGATTCGGTTTTACCCTGGCTTGGTGCTTCACTTGGCTTGGGGTTGTCCTTGGCTTGGGGTTGCCCCTGGGTTGTGCCGCTGGGGTTGACTGTGTCCCTCAGTTGAGGTTGGCCCTTGGTTGGGTGCGCCCCTGGGTTGGGTGAGCCCCTGGGTTGGGTGTGCCCCTGGACTGAGAGTGCCTGTGGGTTTGGGGATTTGCCCTGGGCTGAAGGTGCCTATGGATTGCCCTTCACTGTTGTTTTGCGAAGCATGAGAATTTCTCGAATTTCCAAACTTGTGCGCACCGACCACAGGCAGACTTGTTCCTTTGCAGGGTTCGATTGTCCTCGGGTTCAGTGTGGTCTGCGCTGCGCTTTCGGGAGGAAACTGGACGCGAACGGCTGCGAGATGTGCGCATGCGCACCTCACCCTCTCACCGGACTCACCTGCGACGTACGTGTCTCAAGCTATGCGCGCTGTTTCCTTCGTGAGACCCGGTGTAATGAAATGGCCAGACACCCAAAATCAAGAGGCACGGGGTGAGGGTCCAAAGCCTCTGCCCAAGGTCAAGCAGGTCTTGTGGTGGGCTCCTTGGCCTTCTTGCCAGTGCTTCCTCATTCCAATTGTCACCTGCAATGGCCAAACGCTCATCAAGGCTCTTGAGTGCCTGTGCCAACTGATATCACACGTGAGTTGAAATGAGGAGGCACCCTGTGTCAAAAATTTGGGATGTCTCTCCGTTTTATTCCACCGGACGGATTTGCTAAACCTCCCTATTGTTTTGCAGGACTCGGACTGCGTGGCGGGAGAAACATGCCGCATGACGAGCGAAGGATTCTGCCCGTCCGATGACGACGACTGTGGAGTGTTCCCCATCTGCGAGGAGGGTACGGTGACGGTCACCCAGCTTCCACCAAGCAGACCCAAACCTTGGTTGGCAGAGGGGCATGCGATTTCCAACGTTCAAAAAAATTTGACATGAAAAGCAAAATGTTTTTGCACATTTGGTGCAAAAAAGGGAGAGATGCCATGGACGCGTCCCCGATTCGCTGGGACAATCATTCCAATTGGTCAATTGATTCCTGGAGAACCAGAGACTCAAAGACTGACCAAGGGGTCTGTCCCATCCATGGAAGTCGAGTGCTTCAAGACACACAACTCGAACGGTGCTCGCTGCACAGTGGACTCTTGATAACAGCGTGCCTGACTGCATGAGTAGCTCGTCAGTGATTCTCATTCTAACTCTTGGCGTGTTTCTCTGTTGCAGAGGCTCAGATGTCATGTCCCGTCTGCGAACCTTGTCCCCGGGGTCTGCGTCCAGACCCGACGCCGGTTGATAACTTGTGCCCGTCCTGTGACTGTGTCCCGATCGCCTGTCCTCTCTGCGCCCCCTGCCCACCTGATCACATCCTAGACCCCCGCCCAGGCCCCGATGGGTGTGACACCACGTGCAACTGCATTCCGCTTCCACCACGCCCACTATGCCCCACCTGCCAACCCTGCCCCGAAGGTCAGATTCGTGACCCCCGCCCTGGGCGCAATGGATGCGATACCACGTGTGCGTGCGTCGACGTGCCCCCGCCCCCGCCCCAGTGCCCCCCGTGCCGGGATTGCTCACGTGATCTGGTTCAGATCACCAGGGGGCCTGATCGCAATGGGTGTATGAGGTGCATCTGTGTGGCGCCACCTCCTGGCCCCCCGTCCCCGGGAGGTCCTCCGATCGCGCCGTGCTCCATCTGTCCCCCGTGCCGTGACGGTGAGGAGCGGGACCCGAACACACCGCCCTCTAACGGCTGCCCTTCGTGCGCCTGCCGCCCCCGCCGGGAAGCCGCACGCGCATGCGCACCATGCAGCTGCCCCCGAGGACAACGCCCCGACCCCAACGCACCCCGCCGAAGAGACGGTTGCCCCAGCTGCATCTGTCGGCCGGTGGACCTGCTCTCCAGGCTTTTCCCCGGTAGAGGGAGGCGTTGTCCCACGCGCAACATGTTCAACTGCGCATGCCCGCCGGGCCTGGAGCGCGTTATGGAGCTGGACGCGAACGGGTGTTCGCGATGCACGTGCCGACCCCGCGGACAGGCCCGGCGGCCCGAGGCGCTCTTCTCCCCGCCGGGGCAGCAGGGGGCGCCCGGGCAGGGGAGCCGCGGAGCCCCGGGGACTGACCTCTGCAATGTAAGTTCTTTTTCTTACTGAAGTGCTATTTGTTTTCAAACGAAAGAGAAGGAGGGACGGAAGTAAACGAGAGAGAATCTTTGAACAAGACAGGGAAGGGGAAAAGAGACAGGCGCAAAACAAAATGTTTTTTTTCAAAAATTAAAGTCACCCCCTCTGGGGCGTATTCGATTGCACCGCAAACAACCGCAAATTTGCGGTTGGTGTGGGTTGGTGTGCGAGCAATCGAACAGATCTTGTGAAACAGACCGCAAATTTCCACTGCAAACAGTGGAGGCTCACTTTTGATGATTCAGTCCGTTTCGGGTGGGTGAAAACTCAACCCGAAATTTGCGGTGCAATCGAATACGCCCCTGGAGAAGGTCATCACTCTTTTGAAAATTTTCAGAAATATCAAAAGTAGAATTTAGTGTGTGGATGAAATTTGAAGAACGCACCACGCAGCTCTGTCCTTCGTGAACACCAACCATCACTGCTTCTGTCACAATACCTCACCTCACGCAACGCATATTTTTTATTTCCCAGGGTCAGTGCGGACCGAATGAACGCTGCGTCCCAGTCTTCGCCTTCAACGCCGGTGTGCGTCGCGGACGCTGCGTCCCCAACCGACGTGAGTAGATCCACTGCGACCACGTGATGTGAACTGATGTTGTTCTGAGGGGGGGACTATTTCAAGCAGGGTGAATCCGTAAGCCACTGGGTATGGCCCATGTCCTCTGGCAAAAGAATATTTGCAAGCACCCCAAGATGTTTGTGGAACAAGTTGGCACTGACGTTTGTTCTTTATGCACCTTAAAAATTGAGGTTGCCCCCCCCCCGCCCAAGCAAAGCTCGCCATTACTTGACTAGAGCTTGCAATCGATCCATTCCAAGCATAAGTTTGCAACCAACTTTTCTGATAGGTGTTGGTTTTCTTCAAGAAGCTTCCCATGGGCGGGGGGGGGGCTTGATATCATAGCTAAGACGACAGTCTCGCCACCGAAATCAAGACACAGCATCTCACAAAGCCCACACTTTCTCTCTTGCAGGCGGTTAGGAGAAGTCAAGCCAGGAGAAGAGAGTTGCTTCGGTGCTTTTGGACATTAATTGGTGAATTTTGATCTCATTTAACTTCACGTGAAAAAACCGGAAGTGACACCATGGACTTCCGGTGCAAACCACGCACCGGTGGGAAAACAGTCCAGTGAACCTCGTTGTGGCGGGACCAAGATGGCGAGGGTTGGTGGGTTAGAACTTGGAAAACCACATGGAAACTGTGATGAAAAAAGAAGAAGATCTCTGGGCTTGTACAGCTGCTGGAGATGCTGAAAGAAATTTTGGATCTCCTTTGTGTATTTGTTTGTCCGAGAAATGCTCGTGCGATACAAAATGAGCATTTGCGGTGCTTTCGCCAAGAATGTAAAATTTATTCAAGTGTATTGCTGTGTGCATTGTAGTCACGACTGAATTGTTCGTTTTTGTGATGCTATTTTGCAAGAATAAACACAGTGCAATCCAAATTGTGTGCAAATTGAGGCGTTATTCTCAAGCGAAAAAGTCCACACCACAACGGTGGAGCCACAATTCTATGTCCCACATCGCAACGAAGGACGGATCCAGGGTAGGCTCCACCCCGTGGCAGGGGTCAGGTCCAGGATGCAGTCCAACCCTCCTTCGCAAATGTGACATGGCGACAAGTAGGTCCACGGGGCCCCGGCCATAGGCCCCCGCTCCTCCCCGCGTGATCCCACCTCTCTCCCAGCGGAGCCCGGCAGCCCCGCACCGCCCCACCCCGCCCCACTCCGTGCCACCCTTCATCGCCCCACGCTGCTCTGCACCAACCACCCTTCCCACACCAACCCGCTCCACGCCATGCCACACCCCTTGCCGACCGCTCGGGCCTACTCAACCCTGCACTGACCTGCTCTGGCCCACAATGCCCTGCCCCGCCCCGTGTGACCCCCCCCCCCCGTGTCCCTTGAGGTACCGGGCACCCGTGGATCAGAAGGGGCCGGGGACCCGTCATAATGACAGAAGAGCTCACAGTCCCTATCTCCGAATCCACAGCCTTTCGTCCTGACCCGCACCCGCCGAAAACCTACCCAAATGCAGGTGTCATTGCAAGAATGCCAGGAAGTGGCACAAAATTCTCGGGCCGTGTTTCTGATCAGCGTCGTCGCGAGCGAAATGGTGTCATTTCGGACGGATGATCTCCGTGTGTACGCATCCACAAAATATCGCACTGGAAATATTGATATTTTTCTCCAAGAAGCGCTGTGTGTGTGTGTGTTCTGTGTGTGTGTGTGTGTGTGTGTGTGTGTGTGTGTGTGTCTGTCTGTCTGTCTGTCTGTCTGTCTGTCTGTCTCTTTCTCTCCCTCTCGTACTTCTGCGTGATAACACCTCCAAGAAACACGCGCAATTGTGTGTGCGAGGCGCACCATGGACCCTTGTACGAGGGGATACGAAACCAATGGCAGTGTTCGATTTACGCGTGTGCCGGCGAAGTAGCACCTGGCTTGGAGGTGGGCCAGCCATTTGGGCTCACTCGGCCGGCCAGCCGGCACACGCAAATAGAACGCGCCCAATGGAGGGAAAGTGACAGAGATCGAAGAGTTTCGTTTCCTGTCACCCGATACACACCACTGCAAAGCTCTTATACTCCTATTTCAGTACACGCGTGTACTCTTCACGCAAATACAGTATTGTGCGTTTGAATAGCACCTCTCCTATTGGGGGTTGCCTTGCTCTACAAGGATCAAGGGGTTTTCACATTGGTGACGCGCGGTCGTATATTGGGGCTGACGTCAAAAATTCTACCATTGGGTTCAATGCAAAATGTTGACGCCGACGTCAAAACACGACCGCGCGTCACCAATGTGAAAACCCCTTTACAGTTTCGCATCTTCTCGCAGCCTGCGCGGTTTCGCATCGTATCACCGTGTGCAATAGACTGTATCCAGGGTAACCCGTATTCAGTCTCGGTTTCGATACAATGCAAAACTGCTGAGCCGGCGAATCTAGTGCAACTTAGTGACAAGCTCCAGGGGACGGTTAAAAAGCTCATTCGTCTGCATAAGACACAAGCATCAAGAGAAAGTTTCGTCTGTTTGCTTATTTAACGAAAAAGCAACATGTTACTTGTGAAAATATTTGCAGTATTGCTCTGTGTCGTCGTCACAGGTGAGTTTTGCAAAACTTGCATTTGTCGTACGAGTCTCTGCTTGTTTGCTCAAGCTTGGAAAGTTCAGTAGCACACACGTAAAATCTATTGGATTCAGGGCAGATAACGCGGTGTCAAAATTTTGACGCGACACGATGGAGGAATGGACTGGACCTCATGTTGACAGTCTCCATTGGGCACCTGTGAAATTTGACGCCAGCATAAAAAATTCTGCCTGTGTGAAAACCCCTGTTGGACTTGACAATATTTTTACACTCTCCATTGAGCGTCATGTTAACTTGGACGCCCACGCATCAAAATTTTGACGCCAGCGTCAAAAATTCGAGATGACGCCGCCCTGCCTGTGTGATTCTGGTTCACACAAGTTGGCGCTCTGCAGTGTTATCCACTTCAGAGCCGGAAGCCATTGGAGACACTGCGTTTTGACCACAAGCAGGATCATGCAACGATTTTGATCCAGTATCTACTTTTCTTTTGGTGTCTTCTATTTCTGTCAAATTTGCCTGGAAGAAAGCTTTTCGCTTGTGATCTTGAGTTTTGTGTGTTGAATGGTCTCTGTCATGCGGCTGTGTGATGTTCAGTGGAGATCTCAACACATTCAGAAGGGGGGTTTTCACACAGGCAGGGCAGCGTTCAAAATTTTTGACACTGGCATCATAAAGTGTGGTGCGCAGGTGTCAAATTTTACATGACTCCCAATGAGAAGTGTCAAAAAATGGTCCAGTTCATTCCTGGCGCATGTCAAAATTTTGATGCAGCGTCATCTGTGTGAAAATCTCTGCTGATTGACTGATAAGCTGACTCGTTGACAGTTTGTCTGATTGACTGCAAGCACAAATGTATTTCATGTCTGATTGATTGACTGATTGATCTTCTGATTGATCGTTTGGCTGATTGATCCATTTGATTGATTGATTGATTGATTGATTGACAGCGGAGAGCCGCCGCTGCCCTGCGCTGACATTCGTCTCGGTGAGGTGCACCTCGGAGTGCAGCCGGGACGCCGACTGCAGGGACGGAGGAGTCTGCTGCGCCGAGGGGTGCTCCAGGGTCTGCAGAACCCCACGTGAGTAGAGGGAGGGATGGAGGGAGGGAGGGAGGGAGGGAGGGAGGGAGGGAGGGAGGGAGGGAGAGCGCGAGAGAGAGCGAGTG
>JAAUXT010015002.1_pt1 | contig 22068 bp, 18 predicted proteins | sample 7278171 | NCBI WGS metagenome assembly JAAUXT01 (sample SAMN14350112, study PRJNA611818) | marine sediment metagenome | isolation source: surface marine sediment (1.8m) | place: French Polynesia: Moorea | collected 2018-08 | reverse complement strand
GTGCAGGTGTGGGTGTGGGTGCAGGTGTGGGTGTGGGTGCAGGTGTGGGTGTGGGTGCAGGTGTGGGTGTGGGTGCAGGTGTGGGTGTGGGTGCAGGTGTGGGTGTGGGTGTGGGTGTGGGTGCAGGTGTGGGTGTGGGTGTGGGTGCAGGTGTGGGTGTGGGTGTGGGTGCAGGTGTGGGTGTGGGTGTGGGTGTGGGTGCAGGTGTGGGTGTGGGTGCAGGTGTGGGTGTGGGTGTGGGTGTGGGCGTGGGCGTGGGCGTGAGCGTGAGCATGAACGTGGCGTCGCGAACAACGAAGCAGGACCCACGCATCGACAACTCAACTCGTGTGGTGTAAATCAGGTCTTTTCTCCAGCGCTTCCGTGCAACGACACCAGGCCCTGCTCTGAGGAATTTGTGGCCAAAAAATATTCAAGAAAATCTAAAACAGATCCTCGCGAAAAAAATAAAAACTGCGGGTTGCAATCAAACACCACTTTTCATTCTGTGAGCAGAAAAGCTTGGAACGAAAACAGCAACACAATCCCGCTGGTCTTGTTTGTTTACTTTGAGAAAAGGATCAAGCGACTCAAGATCCTGAATCCCAATTCTAAATTCCGTTGTTTACCGAGAAACCAGTCTCGACGAGTCGCGAAGTCTCGTTGTCGTCTCGAGACGCGACGCGAACGAGAGGACGCCGCACTTGACACGCATGCGCCGTGACGCGGATGCAGCGTCGCGGCGACGCTGGTGTGTGCTCGCGAAATCATTGACATGGAGACAACAAACGCCGCGCGGAATGCGCAAACAGGTGCAACGCGAGATCCCCGGTCTGTGAGGGGCGCAGGGATTCTCAAAGCTTCTCAAAGCTTCAGTTGGGGGACTGGTGCGAAGTTGAAGAGAAGAAAGTGTCTCAAAAAGAAGACGACGAAATGTCATACTTTCTTCTTGTTATTTCTTTTCCCTGCTTCTTTCTTTCTTTCTGTTTCTTCTCACTCGGTCTTGATCTCGATCTCGCAGTCTCTCTGTCTCTTTCTCTCTGTTTCTCGCTGTCTTCCTCACACACACTCTCCCTCTCTGTCGCCCCAAATCCAGTTTGTTTGGGTTTTGAACGTTCTTGACTCGACACATCCAGCGTGCGCGTGTGAGCATGACTGTGTGTGCGTGCGTGCGCGTGTGCGTGTCTTTGCCTCTCTCACTCACCATTCGATGAACATCAAAGCCTGAATATAAGCGATTGGAAATGGAAGCTCTGCGTCCGTCCGTCCCACATGTTGTCAGGTTCGTACATACACACATGTGCGTCGCGACCCTTCACTCTGTTTACCTTCCACTGAATCAAGACTTGAGCGCGCCCACATCAAAGGACGCCGACAAAAGAAAACGTTAAATCGGAATAATATTAGTCTTGCCTTCCTTGCAGTCAAAGCAAGGCTACCTGAACGCTGAATGGCGCTGACGTCATTTTGGCGACGTGATACGTTGAGACGACGCTGCGTCTACGTCAGCGTCAAGACGTTGGGGCGGATTTTGAGACGGCGTTGTGGGAAAAGAACGCGATTGGACAAAACGAACCATTTCTCTGTACCCTGTCCGACACCTGAGAAATCCGACATGCGACTTTCTCCAACGCGCCAAAGCAAGAAGTTTTCTTCTGAAAACAATTTGTGTGAAAACAAAAACAGGTAAAGAGTCGGAGTCACCCGACTCCAGTGCGTGCACGCAATGACCGTTCTAATTCAACACTGCAACCATCTCCATTTTGGGGACGCTGCGTCAACTGGACGACGCTGCGACGCCGGACTCGTACAGGACGACGTCAGGGACACAACGATCCGCGCACTCAGTGTGAATCAACTTTGAGGCCAAAAAACTTGGCCCTGATCACCGAAGTCACATTTTGAACAACAAGTACCCTGCAATGAATCTTGTTTCTCTGAACAACATCCCACAAAAACAAAAATCAAAACTTTCTTCACGTGGCCTGAACTGGGCAGAACCTGTTTCAATAAACCGAGATTCTTCGTGTTCTTGCGAAGCTAATTGATGCTCGCTCCGACAAAGGCCAAAAGTTCCAATTTTCAAAATTTCAAAACACCCGTCCATCCATCCACGCACAGTCGCACAAGCTTTACATTGCGCACACGAAGGGCGGGGATCCAGGATTTGATCCAGGGGGTCAACCCTCCAGGATAGGGGTGGTGCAAGTGAAAAAGTTCTGTGTGACAAGCAAAAGATATTACGTGTGCAGTGCAAGCACCATGGGAGCAAATTTATTTTTGAAAGGGGGGTGTCACCCTGGATCCACCCCCTGCAAGCAGCAAGGGTTCGCCCGCTGTCAGTGAAATAGGCAGTACATATGTATGCGCAAATTACACTGAAATATATCTGTTGACCATGTGCGCCGATTGTACATATTTATGTCTGCGCTGCCTTTGAAGTTGCCCGCAGAAGTAAAAGGTAAATAGGCCCTGCCTCTTTATGTGTGTGTTATTTGAAATCTATCTGTTTGCCAGAGGTATAAGCAGTCTGTGTGCATTTGTGTGCCCCGATGTCGACTCGAGAGGACATGCCGCAACCCCAGTGTGGCACAGAGCAAAAGGCTCTCAATTTTTCCCCCTTCTTCGGCGCGTATCACCTGCCTGATGATAAAGCTTAAAAATTGTGTAAATGGAAGAAAAACACGATGAGGCGCAGACAATAGGGAGTGTAAAGAAATATGGCCCGTGTCTACTTAACTTCAAAATTTGATTAAAATTTATGGTGCTCTGTGTGTGTGTGAAGGATGTGCCGAGAATTGTGGCGTGATTTCAGATGTTCAGTGATTCAAATGACTTTTTTGCTTCAGTCAATGCGACTGCGACTCGCTTTGAGAATGTGAGTTGTGTCACATTCGGTGCACTTCAATTCGTGTGCTGCAGTATTAACTTTTGTCTGCTTGAACACGTATGAGTACTGGTGAGCACACGCGCGGAGCGAGGCCGTGGCTTCTTCGCCTGGTCTCAGAATGTCACGAGTGCATGATGCTGGAGTTTGCGGGAAATATCACCCTTCCCCCCCCCGAAAGAAATCAGAAGGATAGATTGAAAAAGAATGTTACTTTGGACTCATTGGTGTGTGGAATATTTCTTCACGCCAGGTGGACTGTTCGTGTGTCACGAATTTCAGAGATTTGCACCGGAAACCAGACGAACCCTGCTGTTCCAGCGCAAAAAGTCGTGATGTTTGAACAGAAGGTCCTGCGTGGCATGCAGGGGTACATCCAGGGAAGAGGTCCGGATTGGCCAAAAGCGGCTCTACTCCTTGGGAGGGGCTTTTCCGTCCTTGAAAATTACTTGACACTGAGACAGGACTATTTTGCACCCAGCTGACAGCTTAAAATCCAGGGTTTCAAGATTGATTCAATAAATGATCTTGTTGACGATTCTTCCATTCCTTACACGCACACTCACACAAATTTTGTTGTTTCAAACAAAAACTGCTTTGTGATTGCAGTTCTTGTGGACAAGTACAATAAATTCAGTAATTTCAATTTTGGCTTGCTTTTGAGAGTTGGGGGACGGGGTGGCCATTGCATGTGCTTTGGAGGTTGTTGCGCGGGGGGTCAGGGGTGGCCTACCCACCCCTGGGGTCCCTCCCCTGGACCTGCCCCTGTCACCGTTTACATATTCTGGTCAACGCCCGACGGGTCCCGACGTTTCTTCACTTTCCCTCCACACAATGCCTCGCCCATTGTTAGAAAAGTCACCTCTGACTTCTTCAACTTCTCGCGACCAAATTTTGCATATATGTCACAGTTAACAGAGGCTGCCTAAACAAAGAATCAAATGACAGTTTTAGCAGTTGAATTCAAACGAGTGATTCTCATGTCCCTCAAACATTTGGGCTTTGCAAGTAGGTTGGAACTGAACACGGGTCTCATTCTTCTGTGTCTCTTCATACACACCTCATAAAGTTCTTAACACGGTCGTCTCATAGAGGGAAAAAAAACACACGGGACTGTTGCAGTCACGCCCAAAGAAAAGTGTGAAGTTTCTTTGTTTCAACAGGAGAGAAGGTTGTGTGTACACGCGTGTGTGTGTGTGTGTGTGTGTGTGTGTGTGTGTGGAAAGAGAAAGTCAAAAACCACGAGAAGAAATTTTAGGGTGGGGGTGGCGTTTCACGTTGTCTTGTTTTCATAAAGACATTGTTGTAATCTGTCATTTGAAAAAAAAAATACGCAAAGAAATTCTCAAAAATTCCATGTCCTCCAAATCTTCCGGAAGCGTCAGTCTACCGCCATTCGTCTTCGTAAAGATTAAAAATTTTATTCCCAGTTTTATGCTTCGCGTTGTCGGCGACTTCAAAGAGCGAAGATTCAATGACGATTCGGCCGCAGTAAAAATCTATTTGAGGTGATAAAAATCGGGCAATACTGTCGGGGGAGGGAGCCCCGTATTGTGTTGGGTCCACCCACACATAGACCACCTGGTGAGTAAAGCTTAAAACAATAAATAAATTTAATTGAAAAGAGCCCGAGTTTTCTTTGATCAGGCCTCTTTATCTCTGGTTGGGATCTTCTTGACAGGGGGAGGGGGAGGGTTTTTCGTGGTACGCTTGACACTTGTTGTGGGGTAGATGCCAGATTATCTCCCCTCAATTTTCTCTGAATTGCGTGGAGAAGATACTTTTCCTGTTGCACATGCACCAAAATTTGGTCATCCTTGTGTTGTTGCTAGAAACCTGTTTTTGGTCGAGCTCCATTTTGTTCCAGCTCCAGACAAAGGATTCGGACACTGGGCTGAACAGGCCACAATCAATTAAAGTTTTCCCCAGAACTTCCGTAGAACCTGCAACGTTGTGAAACATGGAAATATTTTTTGGTCATCTTCAGAAACCTGGAAGGGGGGGGGGCAAACTGGGTCTTCGAAAACCAGGCCACTTGGGCGCTCCAGAACCCAAAGAAAATCTTCAAGTCGTACTGAGCCAAAATTAACAAAATTTATTGATTGCAGCACCCTCAACGCAAGTCCAGGTGCATGGCAAAGATCTCTTGGTTCCAAATATAGGCCTGCGTCTGCAGACTTTGGGAGGCCTCCACTTCATTCAACTCTTGCTTTATCGCGTGCACTGAGCGATTGAAGGAAAACCCGCGAGATTTTCAGCGAGTTCGTGCACGCAGGTCTGAGGCACTTCCTGGTCAAGCAATGGTCAAGAGCAAAGCAAACCAGGTCCGTGCAAAAACTCGGGGGGAAAAGCGCCACATCGTCACGTCAGGTATGCGGGAGGACAAAGCTCATTTCTGAGGGGGCCTCGTTCGCACACTCGGTTACGTACTTCAGTCTGGTGAAGGACCCGAGCCGCGTGCAAAGTCAAACACGAGAGGGCGGGGCTGCTGCACGCGGGGCGCGTCACGTGTTGCGTTCTAGTTGAGGTCAGTGCGCTGTTTGGTTGACAGACGTCGTGCACGCATGAGGCAGCGTGGCTCATTCTTTAGTGGTGGGCGCGTCATTCACTGCGTGCGTGCTTGTTTTTATCGCGTTGTCGTTTGCAACGTAGCGCCCACGAATCAAAAGATACATGACGCGTTGCTTCCATGTATACCCCAATGCCTTGGGTAACTGAGGCCTCTTCGTGTTCTGGACGCGTCATATTTTGCGTCCTTGTCCTTGCGTCGTCGTTTGCAACGCAGCGCCCACTTACCTGCGCAGCGACGCAACGCGACGCATCTCGTCTGAAACAGGCGCACCAGAGTTCAACCCCCGTGTTGTCCACAGAGCGGCATCGTCGTATTCTTTGTACCTCCGCGGCGGCCACTTAATCAATTAGCCAGGGGCGGATCCAGGGGTGGGAGGCCCAAAGGTGAACCCAGAGGCTCAACGGAAGGGGGGCAGGCCATGCGAGGGATGCGGGCAACCCCGATCCGAGGGAAGCGGCAGCACAGGGGAGGGGTGGGAGAGCGTTGGGGCTGGAGGGGGACTAACCCTGGCCAAATGGGGAACAGTCCAAGTGCTAGGGGCCCATGAGGGACCCGGAGTGGTGGACAGCCCAGGGCCTGAGGGATAGAAACCCCGAGATGGGCCAGTCTTGGAGCCCTTAAAGGGGAGGAAGCCCATGAGCCCAAGGGGAAGGGGCAGGGGCCCAAGGGGACCCGAGGAGAAACAACCCCAGGGCCGTCGAGAGGCCGAAATCATTGGGTCCAAGGCCCAACTGACTCACGCCCTGCCCCCCCCCCCACCGCCGCCTCCACTCGAACAATTTTATGTCATTCGGCGCAAATATTATTCAAAGTTTTGATCACACTCCGCTGGGCTTCTCTTCCATCCAGTCATGGATCCGCCCCGGAACCCCTCAGATCAGATGGGGAGCTTCCTTTAATGGAACACGTTCTGTGTGGCTTTCGCTCTGTATCTCCCATTCAGAGACCTGTAAATTAGAGTGGTTCCCAGCACCATCAGGAAGACGTCCAACCGGGGTTTTACCGTTGAAGGCACGAGGCGGATCCTCTTGACAAAGACGGGAAGCAAGTACAAGGGCCCATCACAGCACAGAAAAAATACCATTTTTGAGAGTTGATCATCCGGCGATCATCAGTCGCCCCCACCCGAATCCTGAAGGAAGGTTCCAGAGCTGGAGTAAACAGACCAGTCTGTCTCGTGTTGGGTGGGTTGCTCCAAACGACAGACCATATAAGACGTGAGCGAATGGACACGAATGCAGTGAAAATGATGCATCAAGATTTTCTGAGGAGCCGGAGACCCTTGGGTCTTCTTGGGTCTTTTTCTGCTCGGTGTGAGAGAACAGGCAATATTTGAAACACACAACTCAGTGTGTGGACATGAACGAGGGCTGTCTATGAATTTTTCCGTCAGCTTCCGTAAAGAGACACTGACTGGCTCACAGGACCAGTATTACAAAGCAGGATAATTTTATTTCCAAATGAATATTGTGCACACTTTGAGTTGACAACCTGGAAAACACGATCTTTTCTCCGAAAAAAACCTTCGTCAAGTGGGGACGTGCCCTCAGCACGAGTTGAGTTCTTTTCCTCAAGTGACCAAATCACCGCGGTTCTCAATGCAAAAACATTGGTTTGTTGGAGTGCGACTGATACAATGAACAAACAGAGCACTAAAAGGGTCCCCTCCACTCCAGCACCATAACTCAGGCCTGAGCCATAAAACACAATTAGTCAGCCGAGATGTAAAAATCCCATAACAAATTGAAAAGTACTTTCCACCACAATAAAATGTGGCTTTTTAACAGGGACCACTACAGAGACATCAAAACGCACTCAGAGGCTTGATTCACACCTGGGCACGTCACGCGTTGCGTCCTTCGCGCGATTTGATTGGCCCTGCGTCCACTTCGCAATCATGCAGTTTGCGTCAAGATCGCGTCAACTGCACGTGGAAGCACGACGGATATTGCCGTTTGGTTTTCAGGAGATGATTTGCAGAAATTGGCGTTGCTGTTGCATTGAGGTCAAAGGGTTCCACGTCACGCAGGTCACGTCAAACGTCAGTCGTGTCGCTTTGAGCAACGATGACGTCAGCGACGTGCATGAGCACGTTTGATAGGCGTTGTGCAACAACCATCCACACGCATTGCAAAGACACGCACATCGCGTCGCACCCCGTGTGAACCAGGCCTGAACTCGCCCAGGGTCGGTGGAGGTCCCGCCGTCGCTGGTCGCTATTGACTCCCATGCAACGTTTCCCCAACACCTCGATTGACGCAAAACTGAGAAATGACTCGCTTAATGTATTGTCAACAACGCGCGGTCACTTTGCGACAAAACAGGAAACGATCGCGTTGGCGAACCGAGTACCGACCACTAACAACCGGAACACACACACGCACCCCATAAACATAATGCGTGGTGAGGCCGGTTCCTGTCGCGCCCCTTACGAAGCAGCGCCAATTCACTTCTGCGAACACAAGTAGCGTCCGGGCAGCGGTGCCCATTGAAGATTCAATGGGTGAAAGACACTTTCAATGTCAAAACTGTATGTGCGTTCAATTTACAAACTCCTTAACGTTGGGCACATGCAGGACGCAAACGTCACGCTGACGCACATGTGACGCTGTCACACTCTGACGTATCTGACGCTCGCTGTTCCACGGTTGGGGGTGGGGGGCGGTAGGGGGCGCCCAGGGTACAGCAAGGCTGACCCGCTGGATCTCACATTGATTGGTACTGCGGAAACCGCTGAAGATCCTGAACGTGTTGCATTTGTTCTTTTCTCACATCCTCCCAATGTGAAATGTTGAAAACGTGACACTTTGACGCAAATAAAAAATATTGTTCTCACTGAGAACCTGTTCTCTTGCGTCTTGCTCGGGATGTGCGTCCTACGTTCATTCGATGACGTGACGTGGCGTGACGTGGCGTGACGCGACGTGACGTGACGTGACGCGACGTGACTTGACGTGACCCATCTAGCGTGAAACGGAATTCCAAACCGGAACACAACGCGCGGTTCATCTTTTCTTCGTGTTATATCTGGTGGGAAAATCTCCAATGAATCAGTTTCAATTTGAAAACATCCTGGTAATTCTCCACAGTTCGCTGTCGTAAGGCTGTAAAAATTCTTCAGAAACTTACCGGACGTAATTTCGTGTTTTCAAAAGTGAACCACTGGCGTGTGTTTCACACTGGAAGAGTCTCGCGCTGCGTCCCTGAACAAGTGTCAAAGGTACCAGTCTCAGATCTGTTTCACACTTCAGATAAAAGCCAAGCCATCTCCGACCAAACGTCTGCTTGCGCGTGTCCATGAACGCACGAAACGCCTGGAAATGACGCCCGGGTGTCGTATTCTTTGTTTGGAAGAAGCTTGACGAGAGGAAGTTTGGAACGCGCACCGATTGAGACACTGGACACCAAGGCCAAATCAATAACCATGTTTTGGCACATCTTTCAAGACTTCATTTTTTGGAGAAGCTGAAGCCGTAGCATTGTCTGAATCCGAATCTACAACTTCGTTTAATTTTACCGTATCTATGTGAATTGAATGTTCATTTTTAAATATGTAAATAGGATTCCAGTAAACTGGAACAAAGGTCTCCAATGCATTCTGGTCTGTTGGGATGAAGGTGCAAACAACAAAAGAACATTGAATGTGGGTCCCAGAGCCCAACATGAGGAGCCTGATTCCAGAGCTCCAGGCACTCTGCCTTTGGCCACAGAGGAAGAGACAAGGCCCTCTGGTTGGTGTGACTTACACTGTCATGTGCACAAGCATAACTAGAGAAGAGATTCCACCTCAGGAATTTGAAGGGATCAGGCCCTCTAGTTGCTGACTTACACCACCACAAGCACAAGCATAACTAGAGAAGAGATTCCACCTCAGGAATTTGAAGGGATCAGGCCCTTTGGTTGCAGAGAATTGCACTAAAACGCAACCAGAGTTCTGGGGACTCCACCTCAGGGGTCTGAAGGACAACGAATGGCCAGAAGGCAGATGTTGTGTGAACACAGAGCTCTGTGTTGTATACTTTTCATGTCACATAAAATTTGCAAAACAGGTTGTGGCAAGGTTAAAAAGCCTGAGTACATCTGCAGCAGACAACACACCATACCACACCACAGCAGCAGAATTCTCCCTTTTTGTGTCTATTTTTCATTGTGGATTTGTGATTGTTTGAACAAATACAGCACACAGGGCTCAGCAACTATTACCCACTGTCCTTCAACAACTTGACAGAGAAAAGTTTTCTTTGTTTCATTCTCGAAGCACTCTGGTGACATGATTTGTGTTTTACCTTTCTGACAAGTTCAAAACAAACCTATTTTCACCAGGGGAGTGCAACTTCATAGTGGAAGAAGGGTTCTACACAAAGTTCTGTTCTCACGGTGTTCCTCTGTCCACTGAGCACAACTTGCAAACATTCAGGATGCTCACAGTCCATACAATCTGCAATTTGAAGGATCCAGTGATCCAGGGCTCCCATTGAACTGGACTGAAGCAGACTCAGAGCCAGCACAAGCTGCAGATACTGGCCTTGATTTTCAGGTCTAATTCTTTCCATCAAAGTAAAATTTAAAACATGGGAAGTCAGTTTTTCCCCAAGTCTGTTTTAGTTGTTGCAGGGAGCCCTACTCTGTGTTCAAACAGGAGAATCATGGGGTAAAATTAATTTGTGCATGCCTACGCATTCAATGCTCTACCTGGGTGTTGATTGAAAGGCAGGCAAACAATTTATCCAGAATCTGATCAACAGGGATGAAACACTGCTCTTGGGTAGAGGCTGACTCCGACTGTGACAAATTCAAACCGATCAACACGTCAAGGGAACGAATTTTGCACCTGTAGCCAAACAGTTTGTGTGGTAACTTTGTTTGTCAAGGGTTGGGGGCACCTCCCTGAATCTGCGTTGTTGTCAATCAGCAGTGATAAATCTATGCCAGGTTCTGCTACTAAAATCTGCAGGTAAAAGTGTGTGCTCCTCACCATAAAAGAGCAAAATACAGGTACAACCAGAAATTTTTTTTGCATTTATAGTCTACACACTGTGTCCAGATAGAGAGGGTGAATCCAGGAACCCATCTGCAGCTTGAATCCCCCACCCACTGCACAGTGTGAGTTTGTAATACATGTGAAAATTCTGACAAGCACCCCACATTTGTGTCCTGGGTGTCAGCAATGCCCCCATAGAAAGCAAAGATAATTCATTTTCTTTGTGAGGTCCCCCTACTTGTGAGTTGGTATTTTTTGGTCTGATTGTTCTGAAATTGCTCAATCCAGAAAAGTTTATACTCAATTTTTTTGGAGAAAAAATTCTGTGGTGACATAAAGACAGGTGTTGTTCATCATCACTGACTTTTCATGAAAACATACATTGACAATCCAAGACCAAAAAGAGAAAAGAAATACACAGGAAAATGTCTGTTGGTATTGTTCAATAGATTATACTTCTGCCTACCACACACTCAGGTGTGATCACAATTCAGTCCTTTAGTTGAGACTGGCCTGGTCCAAGACCCATCCAGTCCTACTTCATCCCTCATGGACTGAAACAGCCTTGTTGAATCCTTGGTGCCATTGAAAAACGCATTTTCACACAGATAGATGAAAGTTCTGTTTCCAGCAATGTGTCTACCTCATGTATTGCACATTTTCTCCAGATGCACATGTCTGTAGTGAAGTGTGAAGTAGAAATTTGAGTCAAAGCAAGGGTTTGTCAAAGACAAGAACACTTGCTTTAAATAGTTCAGGTTCCCTGATAGCCTGGTGAAGCAACACATCATTACAGATTCTCTGCAACCAGAACAAGAAGTTCCCTTTTCATGAAAAGAATAAAGCTTGGCTTCCAGCAAAAATTAACTCCTTGGGTTGTGTGTACTCTGCTGGCAAATGTGTCAGATCAATACAGTGGAAAATAAAGTAAGTTTTTACCGGTCAAGGAAATATTTATTTCAAGACAAGCCAGAATCATTTCTTTGCAGTCATAATGGTTCTGATATTGGTCACAACAAAGACAGCTGGGTTGACAATGGAATTAACAGGAGCCACAGCAACAGTTACCCAGATCAACATCCTCACAGGGTGCCTCTTCAGAAAGATGGATAAGATGTAAACAACTCCAGGGGGAATCCAGCATGCCATGTTGGAGCCATTAACAATCAATGTCTGGATGATAAGAACCAAGTATGACTGCTTTTTGGAAGTGGCTTCTTGGAGGCTTTGGTGTGATATCTTCAAAAATCTAATCAAGTAAATGTAGACAACAAGAATACAAATGCTAATACCAGTCTGCATTATCACAATAAACCAAGTCACAATTGATACAAATATGACAGAATTAGTCAAGTCAATGAAAGGAGAGCATAAAAAGATAGAAATTTCATCTGTCAGCATCCACATTATGAATGCCAGACAACATGCAAACAAGGCAGCAAAAATCACAGTTCTTGAAACACACTTGAGGACAAAACTTGTGACTTTGAACTTTGTATCCACTGGATGAAGGACAATCATGAGTCTTGAGACTGCCAAGAAAAAGATAAGTAGAGGAGACAAAATGTTGAAAAGGAGAGTGATACCAAACAGAAAATAGCACACAACACCTGACTTCCACTGCCTTGCATAAATTCCAAAATTGTCTTTGTATAATAAATCTGCAATGCATAAACCAAGTAAAGGTACTGCACCTGTAATATCACAAGTATTCATAGCTCCCACAATGATCCCATATGCCCTTATTTTTTCCAATTTGTTGACAAAGATATACCTTTGAACAATAATTGAGAAGGTGCTCATGAATAATACAACAAGACAAATGCAATAAAGACTAAATTTAGTTGCTTTAGTTGGCATCAACCCAGTGCATGATTCAAACCAGGGAACCTTTGCTGAGCAGTAACTATCTTCTGAAATCAGACAGCAAAGGAAAGTGTCATGAGTTTCAAGAATATACAAGTGAAGTCCTTTCAATGCCTGTGCATCAATATGTGTCAGGTGAGTTCCATTCAAGGAGAGAATGCTGACAGATGAAAGACCAGAAAACAGGGCATTTGTTAGTGCTGACAGAAAATTCCCTGTGAAGTTCAGCAACAATAGACCAGGTAAATTACTGAAAGAATTGTGCCCAATTTCATGAATCAAATTGTCAGGGAACAAAATTATTTTGAGGTTAACTGAGTGCTGGAAACAGTCATCACCAATTGATCTTATTTTATTAGAGCTTGTATCAAGGGAAACCAAACTCTGTACATTGAACCCTGCCTGACAAACATCAACCAAATCAGAGTTTCTCACACTGACAAGAACTGCACCATCAAAGACAAAATAAGTGCTGCTGATGTTGAACAGAGCATATTTCATCCACAAGACCTGGTGAGGCAAATTCAAACCTGTGTTAAATGTAACATTCTCACATTTTATAGAAAATAGCAAACACTCACAATGGGAGGGACAAGACCTTTCATGCAAAGAACAGAATTGCTCATCATCCTCCAATGGGCAATCAATCTGTCCATTGCATATATCACCAAAATGTACACACCTCTTGATTGCTCTACATTTGAACAAATATAAACAAGTTTGATACTTTCCACACTTTCTGGCCTGCTCATCTTCACCCATTGGGCAATCCCATTTGTTGTCACAGACATAACCCCAAGGAATACAATAGTATCTTGGACATTTGTACTTCATGTTGCACTGAATTTCTGTGCAGTTTTGAATGTGTCCTCCTGATTGGCATGGTTCTAAGAATCCATCAGTACTCAGTTTGAAAATACAAATGGTTGAAGGAAGGTAACATGTCAACTCTTTTGGGCTGCACAATAGCTTTCCAGTTGAAGTGCAAACAAGGGTGTGTCTGGTTTTGGTTTGATATTCCTCCCAACTTTGGAGCAAATCAAATTCAGCTTTATGTTCTGAACAGGAAACATTGTTCTTCTCACCTTTTAACTGCTTCTGTTGTGTATCATCCATCTCCTTTGCTTTTGACCTGAATAAATGACAATGGCCAGAAGGTGTACTCATGTAAAAGCTTGAACAACTTTGTTTTCCAGACTTGTCAGAGAGATATTTACACTTGCTGGAATATCTTTTTGCTTGGTTACATTCACAGCCCACTTCATCATATGCTCTTCCTGGGCAATCTTCTATTCCATCACATACAAATTCAGTCAAAATGTATGTCTTGTTCTCGCAGTGGAATAAATTTCCACCTTTCACACCTTTTTTTGATGATTTGGTTTCCATCATCAAGGCCTTTGATGATTTTGGTACAACTGGGTGATATTTCAGCTTGTATGTATCTGAACATCTCTTGTAAGTGATGGCGTGTGACAGATCAGCAGAAAGTACAGGTGGAAACTCTTCACTAACTGCATCAAGTAAGAATCTGAAGACTTTCATTGAGAATGGCTGGTATTTTTTAATTTGCAGAAAAATATTCCCCCAAACAAAAGTCAAACATTCTTTGTTTTGTTTGAGTGAACTTTGAGGACACACAAATATTCCTGGAATAGTATATTCTTCAAGTTTTCCCTTCCCTCTATGCTCCATAAAGCAATAAACTGTCTTTGCTACTTTTGTTGCACAATTCAGCAGTACCCACATAGGTTCAGCAAGATTATTAAGAACCATGATGCCACATTTACTTGACCCTTGTGCACCCAGGTAGCTTTTACTGCTGACAGAAAAGTTGAAGACTTTGCTTTTCATAAAGTATGATTGTGTAGATGGATGGAACTGACAATCCTTGGATCCCAGTATGGTTTTTACCCAGTAAGATACATCTGCATCTCTTTGTTTCTCATTTCTCCCTTGCTGGAAGGTGACTGGATTACCATTGTACCATTGGAGAGACCTCTGAAATTATAACCAATTGCAATTACATGAGTATTGCTCACACAATAGTGTGAGAAATACAGATCTTGTCATGTGCAAAATTTGTCCAATTTTAAAATCTTTGAGACTGAAGGAGGTAAAGAATACAAAACAATCCACCAAATGCCAGTGGGAATTGGAATTTCTGCAATGTGTTTGAAACACTGGCCAATTCTCTGCAGTTTCATCAGGAACAGTCATGGGACTGCAGTGTCCATTGTGACCTCTCTGCCAACCATGCAATCTGAGTGAGTCTGTTTCATGATTTGTTCACCTCACCTTGTTTTGTAGCAAGCCAATGAAAATTAATTCAATATTTTCTGGGGATGGAGTGAAATTTGATGGTTGAAATTGTGGAATTTCATGCAACATAAGTTTTCTTGTGTAAAACTTGTCACCAGTATGTGGGGATAATTTCAGTAGAGCAATCAACTCATGCATCTCCTGTCTGGACATGAGCAGTGGCAGAGAGCCTCCCTCCATGCCACATGTGTGCCATGCATCAATCCATGAAGCCATCACATGCTGGAGGTCTTTAAGTGTCTCACAGTAAAATACATTGTTTGCTGGAAGTATTGCAATGTAGTATCCATTTTGAACTTGCTGCTTGTGCTCTCCATGACTGTAGTTGAAACAGAATTTGACAAAATTGTCCCTTGGGTCACGATAAGAGTACTGCCCAAAGCAGCTGGTTGGAGCTTTATTCAGGAACTTCTTGTGATAAGTTTTGTAATTTTCATCAATCCAAAAGACTTTGAATGTAAAGTTTTCTTGTTGCACATAATCTGCTAGAGAGAAATTTTTGAGAAGAGGGTAAAACAAGATTTTGGAATGAAGAGCAAGAGCCTGTAATACCAAAAGCTTATCAAATGGAAATAAAACTAATCAACAAAGTTCAGAAATTGTCATTCTCAAAGTGTGATACAGCAAAGAACCCCATAGTCAATGTCATGCACCAAAACAGTGTAACTAACCAAAGGAAAAATATTTACTGAAGGTCTCTGTCTCACCTTGACATTCTTGTGACAGACTTCCTGAGGATATGACTCCTGAAATAGACACACAGTGTACTGGATTTTGTTTTGACAATTGAACAACTTGTTTCCACTGCAAACTGCTGATTTGTTGCTGATCCATATTCTCATAATTGACTTCTAAACTGATAGCTTCCATTCATGGTTGATTCATTTTCAATCCACAAGAGACTCTCAGTCAATCCTGATGTCTTTCTCAGTTTTTGCTGGTCTTGAAACCAAAACCAATAAGAATGAAAAGTTTCAAAATTTTTGAAATTGCTTGGTACTGATTGTAGGTCAGGAAGAATTTTTGAATGTCTCACTTCTGTCAGAATATTGACCCAGCTACCATGATTGTTAGCAACAAATTGCACAGTCAAGTATGGTGTTGTAGTCTGTGTTGGGGTTGGTGATGAAACATGAAAGGAAACTGTTGCAATGTTGTTCAAGAACTGCAGTTTGCTCACAGTTTCATTCAGAATATAATCTCCAATCCCCTTGTTCAAGCAGAAATGGATATTTTTATCATAATAGAAATCTTGTTTTCCATAAAGAGTGCATTGCAGCTGTTTTGGGGGGTGATGCTATTCCTTAACTGTACCATCAGCCCTGTGCAGTACTCTGTAGTGAAACTCTTCAGGAATTCCATGCAGCATAATGTTGTCAAACTGACCTGAAAAAAATTTTATGCAAGGAAACTTCATACACAAAGGTTTGTTTGAGCTTTTTCAGCAGATTTTAAGATGCTTCCTGTTTTGTTTCAGTTGGTGTCCAATGGAAAGGAGGGTATGAGCACAGAACTGGAAACATACCTCTGAAGAATCCAGTGACATTCATTTTAATATCTTGTCCAAACTCCAAAACATTTTCTGTGAGTACTTTCACCAAACATTTTTCTTTTGGCTTGCCATCTTGAAAATATGTATTTCGCACCCTGCTGAGAGAAAGTTGCACAATATTGCATTCCTCCTTTTTGGTGGGGAGTACAACATTATGTCTTGATGTGTGCTTATATCTGGATTTGAGATCAACCAGGTTAAATTCATAGGAATCACAGAAGGCAACATGTTTTGGCTTGCAGCTTGTGGTGCATATTCTGAGTGTAAACTGGATGTCACCATATTCTTGGTAAGAATAAATTACCAACAGCAAAGAAGCATTTGATGAATATATGTTTTGAAATACATATTTGCTGTGCTGATAATTTGGAATCTCAAATCTATTGTTTGTTTTCACACACATGGTGGAAATTTTGATTTCATTTTCATAGGCAGCCACTCCTGCATAGGAACAAGCTCCTGTATTATTTGTGCCAAAGTACAACATGGTTTCCACTGACAAGTTAAGATGCAAACCAAAAGATGTCTCTATATTCATAAAGCATGTGGGTTTACAGTGACAATGATATGGATGGACAATGTTTTGTAAAGATCCTGGGGATACAACAAGTTTGTTTATTTGACCTTGTACTTTCTGCTTTGAAGGTGAGTATGAAAGTTTCCTGCAGTTGTAGCAATATATTAGACACTGAAATGATGAGGCAGCAATAAACTGCTTGTTTCCTGCCTGTGATATATTAGTGGACAATTTTAGAGGTTTGGATAGTGGGCCTGGACCATCAAACAACTCCAAGTGTAATTCAGGGAAGATCTCAAAATGTATTGCAACTGCAAGGAATTTTGGAACAACAACTCTGAAAACTTGCAAAATAACAGCTTTTGCAAAGAAGTCTACCATACACAAAACATTACTTGATGAAGTGAATGTCTGAGGAATATTCCTTATTCTGTGCCCATCAAGCACACAAAAGAAGAAATGTATATCCATCAGCACATACTGCCACCTTTTGATTTTTATGGCTGAATTTGAACATCTGGGATAAATTGTTGTCATTGAATATCTTCCACAAAACAAAAACTTATGCTTTGATATCATGGAAACATCTTGTTCTCCAGTGAGCCAGTTTTCTGTGACTTTATCTTCCTTGCAATCATGGATCACCAGGTTTGCAAACTCACATCTACTCAGTACACTTGATGAGAAGTAAATATAGGGAAAGGTGAGGTTTGGTGTCAAACTTTTGTCCAAACTGAAATCCCACTGGTAATGTAGTCCAAACAATTGTCTTTTGAAAGTGTGTATTTGATCCAACAAGATTCTTGAAAACTCATAAAATGCATTTCCAAGAGGACTCTTCACAACTGGAATGAAGAGACAAAGTATGTGAAATCTCCCTCAAACCAAAGGCAATGAGTTGCACAAAGGGACAATGCAAGTGATACAAAACTATTATGCACAAGGTGCCATTCTAGTTCAGTGCACAGGAGTGAACACACATGTATCTCAAACTTCCAATTTTCAGTGTGTGCTTGTGTGCTTGTTATGATGCCAGTTCTATCAACCCAAAAGGAATCAGAGTGTACAATTTGAAATTTAGTTGCCAAGCATTGATGGACCCCCCCAAACTAATAATTGCAGGAGAAAAATAGTCTTCTCACCTTTTTTGAATGTGTAGGTATATCTTCCTGTATGAAGTGGGTAGGAAGATGTTGGTATTTGTTTGCCAAGACCATGACCTTTGGTCTTCCAAAAGTTGGCAAATGTACCTGCTATTTCTGTACAGAACTTCAAAAATGGTATCAGCAGCCTATCTTTCAATGAGATATGTTTGTGAAGTGTTTGGTTCAAAAAGGCCTCCATATATTGGAACCAATGTTTAGATGAATTGTTGAAAACATATTTCTCCAACATTTTATTTACCAGCACACATTGTCCATGTGTTTTGGTGGGAAAAGAATGAAAAAGAAGCAAGTACTCAATTTGACAAATATGCAAAAGACACATGCCAAAATGTTTTCCCATCCAAAACAAGGCTAGAATATGCAACTGGTTTCAAGTTATTGTAAAGACAACTTGTCTCTTTTTTGCCATCTGAGAAACTTTGGAATAATTGGGTTTGGCAAAACAAAAATATCAGGTTTCTTGGGCTGGGATATCTGAGAATCTTCAAACTGACTGGAAAGTGAAATGTGAAGAAGGCAAACAATTGTGTTCAATTGTGTTGCTACCAGAAATCTGAGGAGGAAGTGTGAAACTTGAGTTGAGACCAGCACAGAGTGGTCCATTCACGTTGGACTCAGGAGAGTTCAATGAAACTGGAATCTGAGAAACCCATGCGTGTGGTCCACACCAACCCCCCAACATACACACACATCAGCAACTAAAATGATCCCTTCTGACAAACACTCACTGACCTCCTCTCTCTCTCTCTCTCGCTCTCTCACACACACACAGTCAGTAGACGTCATCCACTGCACCAATGTCATTGTCTGGAGCACCATCATGATCATCATTGTCCATTGCTTCAGTCTCCAGACAATGTTTTCGGGTCCAATTCATCATCTCTCAAATCAACAAGTGGTGCAATATGCTATGCTTGTGCTGCTAAGATCCACCATGTTTTCAGTCCACAGGGGTCATTTTGAGGATCTCACCACACCACAAAGGATCATCCCCAGGACTGATTTTCACACCTGAGAGTGGCTCCACCTTGTATCATTTCCTGTCTGCCATCAGCATTCCAATGGTGAACCCTGACCCAACACTGCATCCTCATTGGGGGACTCAAGTGTACAGATGAGGTTTCCATTTTTCCTGAATCATTGCCACAAATGTGAAGCTGCCACAAAGATATCCACATTCCTACATTGGTTGAGTTCTCCACTCTCAGTTCTCACAAGAACTCAACACTGGTCATCAATGAAGTGCTGAACATTGTGTCTTCTTGAAAAAAACTTGGCACTGCCAAAGTCAGCCGGCTTTACTGTAGCTGGATACCAACTCACAAGGATATTGTTGGGTTTGATGTCCCCCCCATGATGTAAAGCTTCTCAAACCTCACATATGACACACTGTCCTCATGGGAAAGATTTTGCGCTCACATATGTATATATTTTGTGCTCACACCTGACTGGATACACACACACACACCAACCACACATGCGCACCTGCTTCACAAACACCCAGGCCAACTCCCATCCATCTACAACATTTCTTCTTATGCACAAATTGAACCAAAGTACACACGGTGTAAAGTTTTCAATTTGTATCTGCACAGGTGAGCTTCTCAAAATGGCAACCAAAGTCTTGATGGGAGTGGTCATGGGGTGGCTGAAGTCAATTTGAGGTGAACAAAAGAGAACAGCTTCCACCCATCAACACCACACATCTGGAACTGCAAGTCTGCATGTTCATGCTGGGATGCAACAAAGGAGCAGAGGAGCTGAAAGGACCTGATCACAAGGGTTCAAATTAGCTTCTCAATGCTGCAAAGATAAAGGACAATTCACTGTTGATGTTCCTCTGAAGGAAAGCAACTACCAGAAAGCGTCTCCAATGGCATGAACATTGTTTTGACCAAATATTGATCAATTTCAAAATAAAACCCTTGTCCAAAATACTGAGTCAGCAAAGTTGAAATTTTTGCACCAAAATTTTGAAGATGTTCCATCATTTTGTTCTTTGGGGACATGTATGCTGTATCATTTTGGACCTGAAACACAACAAATGGACCACAGAGCCCTCGTGCCCGACCACAAGCTCACTTTGGCAAACAGGACGTGTCAGGTTACACGACCAGCTCTCAGCATTAGGGGTTTTCACGTTGGTGACGCGCGGTTGGGCGGCGTCAGAATATTTGACGCGCGCGTCAAAATTCAACATGACGCCCAATGGAGACCGATCACACATTTTTGACGCGGGCGTCAATTTGTTGACGCGCGCGTCACCAACGTGAAAACCCTTATTCCCATCACACTCACTCATATCGAACTCATATTCGCCACACGGAACGTGACGGATCTGCCACCTGCCGGCGAGATGCGAAAACACTTCGTTCTGATAGAGCGGTCCTGAGCTTATTTTGTTCGCAGTACTGACGCATGGCTTGCTTCATCAAACAAACGCACTTTATTTGGCGCCAAAAACAATGTCATTTACACACAGCGTGCGAGATTTCGGAGTCCGCATTCAAAACGAAATTCCACGCAGGTCGATCTGCTGGGAGCAAACGCCAGGCGCAGGTTTTGTATCACGAGGCACAAAAGTTTAGTTGCGACTGTTGCCTTGGTCAAATTTGACGGCCGAAGCCCCCCTCCCCCCCCGCCGCACCCCGGACCAAAACAACGATTCCGGCAACCTGAAATGAAAAGTCTTTCAAACATTCACCAGACAACAGAACCCAAGATTTTCACAACGGATCCCAGTGTCACTCACATGCGAAACGTCCTCCAGGTCAAAATCAATGGCTGACATCCACAATGTGGAAAGTTTGAGCAGCGCCAAAATTTCTGGGCAACAAATGACAGGAACTGTCACCCTGACATCGCGTTGTGATTGAATGCAGAACAGAGAGAGCAATGAACCCCGGATGAGGCAGGGAGCCGTGAGGCCGTTCGATGTGAGAACCTGGGCCCGTCCGAAGTTTCCTTCACAGCTCAACAGCGAGACCCGAGTCCAAGGCCCTGTTCGATTTGTGCACCAGAAGGAACCAGAACCAGAAAATTCCACCTGTTGGTTGGCAACATGCCAGAACCAATCAAGAGTCAGGATTTTCTGGTTCTGGTTCCTTCTGGTTCGCAAATCGAACACGGCCCAAAGCAGGTCAAGGCAAGCACCGCACGCAAATGTGCACGTCCTTCTTGCCCATCTCCACCTGTAAAACGTGACGTGTGTGTGCAAGGGGCGCTCTGTTCCACCTCCCAACGTACGCACACGTCACTTTTGCATTGGAAGAGACAATGTTCAAAACTCAGACGCGTGCGTGTGGCAGGCACGGGGGTGTTTTGCTGAAACTGCCGACTGAATGCGTCACGTGACTCGTGCCTGGTTGACCTTGACCTGTGTTGGAATTCGCGCATACCGAGACGCACGCGCACTACTTCTTGTCGTCGTCGTTGGTGGCGCCACTGCTGCTCGGTTTGCGCGCCGTGAGCGCCAGCGTCTTCACTTCCGGTAGGAGCGCGCGCAGCGCGGCGGCGGTCTGCTCGAGCTGCAGCTCAGTGGCGCCCTCTGTCGTCTCCCGCAGCTGCTGCACCACTAGGTCTGTGGAGAGAAGAGGTGTGTGTGTGTGTGTGTGTGTGTGTGTGTGTGTGTGTGTGTGTGACACCACCAGGTCTGTAGAGAGATGAGGTGTGTGTGTGTGCGTGCGTGTGTTTGCGTGTGTGTGTGTGTGTGACACACAACTAGGTCTGCAGCGCGAGGGGCGTGTGCACCACAATGTCTGCAACGAGGAGGCTGGTGTGCGTGCATGCGCTATGCGCGAACGTATGTCTGCACTCTGTGTGTGTGTGTGTGTGTGTGTGTGTGTGTGTGTGTGTGTGTGCGTATCAGTGTGTGTGTGTGTGTGTGTGCTTGCGTGGGAGCAGGCGCGCAGTGAGGTACACACAGAACGCGCCAAGCGTTTGGTAAAATAACAGTGTGATTTGAGGTTGAGGCCCTGACCACAAGGGGCCTTCGCCAGAATTGGTATTGTTCTCCAGCCTCAGTCCAAACCAGACCATCACAACTCTGTACGCGCCGCCTCACTCAGGGATTACGTCACGGTCGCTGCGTCACGAGCGTTTGCGAAGTTTTATGCTAGGGCCGTGCAACTTGCAAATTGGGGTGCCTTGACTAGGATAATTTTGAGTGGCGTACTTCTGTCCAAGTTCTGATGCTAGCGTCAATGCATCAAGAATCACAAAGGGGG
>JAAUXT010059892.1_pt1 | contig 22070 bp, 23 predicted proteins | sample 7278171 | NCBI WGS metagenome assembly JAAUXT01 (sample SAMN14350112, study PRJNA611818) | marine sediment metagenome | isolation source: surface marine sediment (1.8m) | place: French Polynesia: Moorea | collected 2018-08 | reverse complement strand
TATGTTTGCATCCAGAAATTTCTGGCCTCCAATACCTCGAACTGGGGTAAAACTTTGATGATTCATGATCAGTACCACCACCAAAATCTGAAACTTTGAACACCTCTGAAATCATCATGAGGAGCTCAATTCCAGAACCAAGTACATGTCTGTGTTCCGCTGGACTGGCAGATTCATGTCCAAGTACCAGTTAAAGAATTCAAGTTGCTTCAATTTCTGCCAAAACACAAAGGCTACAGCCATTGTGTTTTTGGGAGGTTTTTGGGGACAAAACACAAAGTCAGAATGGAACCTAATGACACCATGCGCAACTTGTAGAGTACCTCTGGGTATGTTTGCATCCAGAAATTTCTGGCCTCCAATACCTCGAACTGGGGTAAAACTTTGATGATTCATGATCAGTACCACCACCAAAATCTGAAACTTTGAACCCCTCTGAAATCATCATGAGGAGATCAATTCCTGAATGAACTACACTTTTGTGTTCCACTGGACTGGGAGATTTGTTTCCAAGTGCCAGTTGAAGAATTCAAGTCACTTCATTTTGTGCTAAAACACCAAGGTACCCTTACATTTCTGGCAAGTTGGGGCGTGACTCAGATTGTTCAACTTGCACTTGGCAATGAATCTCCTGATCCAGTGGAACACAACATGGCAGTTGGTTCTGCAATTGAAGTCCTGGTTGGGATTTGAGGGGGTTCAAAATGTCAGATTTTGGGGTCTCTGACTGATGGAACATCAAAGTGTTACTCTTGTGCCAGGCATCACAGGCTGGAATCACAGTGCATGCAGACACTCCTTGGGGTACCCTACAAGTTGCACAATGAGTGCTGCTGGGAATGTTTGCATGCACCATGATTCTGGTGTGTGAACCCTTGAAAAGGGGTAAAGCTTTGATAACAGATCCCAGTATCTTGATATTTTGTATGCCTGTGAAATCCCAGCAAGGGCTTGAATTGCATAACCAATTCCACATTTTTGCTCTTTGGGCCAGATTTGTTTTGAAGTACAAGTTTAAGAATTTGTTTTGCATCCCAACTTGCCAACAAACCAAGGGTATAGTCAGGATGTTTTTCGTTGGAAAACACCGAATCAGAGAATGAAATGAAAGTGTGCAACAAGTAGAGTACCCCTTGTTGCTTTAATGGGGCGGGGGGTCAAGCAACCTGCACCTTGGTTTCATATGAAACAAACTCTTGCTTCCAAAACAACCCAGGTTGCTCTGCCATCTCACACATGGCCGCCACGGACATGGATATGCGGCCAAACCAACATCAGCGCTCGCGGCTGGTGACTGGTGATGATTGTCGGAAAATGTGTTGTCATTGGCAATGGCCAAAGACGAGCCGCCCCCGTCACCTACCCAACACACACACACACACACACACACACACACACATACACACACACACACACACACACACACAGAGACTCGTGTTCTTTTTGCTAATAAACGTCTCCAAGTTTATTGATGTTTCTGAACATACAAACACGTAAGAAGCCGCTGCTATGTCAATCAAACGCTTTTTCCATCTTTTCTCTTTGCAGAATTTGAGTACAAGGAAAATAGTGAAGCCAATTGTACAAGCCGAGGATGGTCTATCTCACGAGAGAAAATTCTGCGTTTCCGCTAAAAAAATCAGGACATGAAAAAAAGAAGTCGCGTCTTCGCTTCCTCAACCATATTCTTCATCACTTTGAAAATACAGCGCAAACTTCAGACTTTATTTCAATTGAAACCAAGGCCTCTGCTCTCTCTGCAACGTAAACAGTTAAGTACAAAACATGTACAGACACTGATGATTCCCGCCGACAGGCAGGCGCACACACCCCGAGAGACACAGATCGACGCCAAACAATCGGGAAAACACGAGTTGGAGTGACGAGGCAACAAAATACGTTCCCGCGTCATAATTTGACGTCACGTCACACGTTCCCACGCCCTGACGTCACGTCACACGTTCCCACGCCCTGACGTCACGTCACACGTTCCCACGCCCTGACGTCACGTCACACGTTCCCACGCCCTGACGTAAGCACACACACAGTGACCAGTTGTGGTGTCGATGCGATGTGCAACAATGAGTCGCGACCTTGTGCAAGTGACGCGGCGCCACGCCGATCAGTTGGAAGCAGCCCCTGTCCACTCCACTTGCTCACGAAGAAAACCGTGACGCATCCCGTGGGAACCCAGCGATATTTTCGCAGTACGGAAACTACGCAGCACGCGTTTCATACACACTGGTTCTACGACTGCAAAACGACAACATGACGTCAGACCTGTTCACAACGATGCGCAGTCGACAGGCACCACGACACAGCTCTGGGTACAGTTTCGGGAAGTTTGTTTCACTGACGCAGGCAGAAACGCAACTCGAGGAGGGTTGTTCACAAAGTGAACTCGCTCGCTCCATACTCTTACATACACCCCCACAAATTTCGCGTTGAAGCACAGTTTTGCCTTATACACCAAGGCCACAGCTCAACACCTTGTTCTTTCACCCACAAATTTTACTGCAATTGGACACAGTAGCAGTATAAGCACAACACGCGTGTGATGACATCCACTGAATATTCTTTCACACAAGAATCTCCGGGATCATGCTGGCGTCGTTTATATCTCAGCTGCCGTGGGTGAAAACAAAATTCTCGCGTCACACAGGTTGCCTGGCAACACGTCGTGCAAGTGACGAAACGCGCGACGTGTGACGTCAGTGACGGAGACGCGGCGTGTTGAAACACACCGGAGCTGAATCAGAAATTTCGGGGAAATTTGCTTGAGGTGTTCCAAGGGCTCATCCAAACACAAACAACACTTTTGTTTTTTTTCCAGGCTTGTGCAACAAGAGGAGAACTGCACAGCTCGTTGTGCGAGTGATTCTTGTCCCGGCAGCTCTGCAGGTGTCACTGGAACTAACACCAAAGCGCAGACCCGGTACAACGACCACGTGGTTCCTGTTCCGGGGCTACAGCGCCATCCCCGCAGCGGCCACAAAGTGTGTGTGTGTGGGGGGCTGCAACCCCATGACGTGAAATTATAGGTACAGCTGTACGCGCGTACAACCACGTACTCAACGACACTTGTCACACAGACAGAGCGTCTGAGACGCCTCTCACGCTGCGCAGGCATCAGACGCATCGTAGAAACGACTCACAAAAAGGAGCGGAAAAAAGCAACACTGGCCCGTTTCACTCGCAGCACGCACTGCTCAGCTTCTATAACTCGGCATCTGGAAAGGGCCCGGTTCACGTGTTGCGTCCCTATGTGAGTCAATGGGCGGTTGTTTTGGTCAGTCACTTGACCCAGCGCCCCTGGACTTGCACAGAGACGCAACGCAGGACGCAGCCACTGTGACAAAAGGCTCAACTCAACACAACGGAGGCGGCGATGGCATTTTGGCTTTTCACTAAACCTACCTCCATCTGGCTTCGAATTATGTACAAAGGCCAACTTGACTAGCTCGAAAATCTGATATTTCATTATATTTACACCTCCAGTCAGAAAAAAAGTTCATTTTCTCAAAACAAAAGGCGGCATTTCCCTTTGTTTGAGAGGTGAAGCTGAGAAAGCGAGTTGAGAAGGGAGGGCAGCTTCTTGCTCTTCGCACCAAAACGAGTCCGACTTCCAACGGAAAATAAGAAAAGTCGTCATCGCGTTGAAAACCGTCAAAATCTCCTCAGTCCAGAGAGAGATTATTTCGAAACAATAAGGACACAAAAAGCGACACAAATTCTGCGGATAAAATTGCGTTCAATCGCAGAAAAAATAAAAGCCCCAACATTTCAACAAACTTGACCTTTTCGTACCTCGGGTCATCTTAAAAACCAGCTACACTGCAAAAGCGGAAAAAAATATTTTGAATTTATCTTTTGTACAAAATACACAGAATATTTACATTGTACACTGTCGCATTTCCATGGTAACACAAAAGGCTAACAGTCGCAATTCTTCTGTACAGGTTCAAAATAACCAACCGCAATCCATCCCCACAGCGTAAAAAAGCTACCCACACACAACAAACATGGCGGCACAGTACTGTTCGTCGCGACTTCAGGACTTCTGTTTGAATATCATTCCGCGAGGATCCGACGCCTCATCACCGCCAAATTACGCCACAAATTGGGGACTTAATTTTTTTCACTTTTGTGCCTTTTTTGTTCGCGTGCCATCGACGAATAGTTCTGGGCTGCTCCGGTTCTAGATTCACCAACGCGTCCACGGATATTTTCACATTTGTTCACGCCCCCCGCCCCCAAGCCATCCCCACCCACCCTTGACAGTGACGCACGCACACCTCAATGGACAAAGACACAAGGGAAAGTCTCGTGTCTCGATGTTCGGTTTACCCTACGCGTTGTCTGCTGCTGGGTCTGGCCTGTTGCACACCGCGTGCGTCCCGCGTTGCTTCCCTGCGTCGACTGACAGATTCCCACAGAGATGCAACGCCCAACGCATCCAGTGTGAAACAGGCCTCGGGGTCGGTTACGGCCGCTGCCCTCGTGGTCTCAGCGCTTGACCCTGTGGACTGACCCTGTGGATGGCTGGTGGTCGGAATCTCTGTGTCATTTCCCACGACGGCTCTTCACTTGTCAAAAGCTCTCACGCGGACGTTGTTGTATCCAGATGTGGACATCACCCCCAGGGTGCGACAAAAGTACCCACATTTTCGCAGACGTATGTCTTTTCCTCCTGTTTGCCGCTGCCAACTTGTGTCCACGCGCAGAACCACAACAGGTGGATATATCCACAGCGCCCATCTTTGCTGGCACGTGACACACATCGAGCCACGGTGGCGCCTCCGTGCTGGTGCAGAAACTAACTCCAGGGATGCGGCAAAGCTGATGTCCTTGACCTTGCGATGCACACGGCGTCCGGAGGTGTGTTCGTGTCGTCCTCCTGCAGCAGAGGTGCACCGACGTTCCCGCACTTGTGTGTTGAGGGAAGCAGCGAAGGTCCGAAGAAGCAGCGTCTCGGGTCGTGGCACGTGGTCTGGGTCACGTGTTACGTCAAGCAGCCTCACTCTCGCTTCGCAATGACGACATTGGGGAGTTCAGCACATGCGAGTCAAAAGGCCACGAACCGCGCGGACAAACGAAGTTGTGGCGGGGGCGGGGGGGGGGGGCTGCGTCACGGCATCGTGCTGCTTCTCCGCCACCGAAGCGGACAAAACAATGTCGCGTTACATACAGCAGCGAGCAGCCCAGAACTCCGCGCGAAGCGAACGGCGTAAAGCATCAAGCGAATGGCGTCCAACGTTTTCCTTCACTTGATCTACGTTGATCTTCTCTTCAAATTATGTTTTGCTTGCACCTGAGTAATTCCAAAAGAGTGGGCGTGGCACGTGGTGTCCGTTTCGATTTCCTGCAGGACGTTTTCCTTTGCAGAACTTGGTTTTGGACATCTGCCCTTGATCAGAAGCTGGAACTGGGCGTGGCACGCAGAGACGCAGGTCACTGCTCGGTATCCCTTTTGTTGTCTCGTGTGGCGTTTTCCTTGGTTTGTAGGACATCTGGCCTTGATCAGAAGTTGGTGGCTTTTCTCACAGTGTAGCGCTGCGTGGTGCCTCGTTCTCGTTTTGCCTGTTGTATTTCACTGTGCCATTTTCTGTTTTGTTCCCACGCGTTCAAGTCGCGGAACCAACCACTGTTGTGCGTGCGCTTGTTCGCGATAATATCCTACGGTCTCTCAACGAACCGGGAGCCAGTATGCGGCGTGTTGCTCGTGGGGGGGGGGGTAGTGTAGCGGCGCAGCAGCAGCGGGGGAGGGGGGTTGCACGACTCAACAGCCGCCCACCCGCCGACGCATGCGCGAGCAGCAGCGTCCCACGGGAGTCGCGGCCCCCTACAACAACATCAACAACACGACGACGACGAGTGCGGCGACGAGTGCGGCGACGCCGCTACTGCACTACACAGCATTTACACTTGGACTTGTCCTTCAACTTGACCTCCTCGGCCGTCTGCGGCTGGGGCTGCGACGCGTTGGCCGTGCCCACCTCCACCTGCACCCCCTGCGGGGTCACAGTCTCTCCCAGCTTCCCGTTTTTCTGGCCACCAGAGGGCGCCGAGTTGAGCGGCGCCGCCGAGTGCGCCGTCAGAGCGTCCGTTTTACTGATCTCGTCCTCGTGCGCGACCTTGCTGAGGTCGGGGTCGGAGATGCGCACCTCGGAGCGGGAGATGGTCGAGTGGCGCAGGATGTAGTCCGCCTTCTTCGACAGCTCGCCCTCCGATGTGAACGGGTTGTCCTGACTCGCCGAGCTGCGGGAAGAAGAAGAAGACACCAGAGTTAGTCACGTGCCGAGTCAAAACACGGAGCTGTCATGAAAAGGTGAAGAGGTCCAATCATACCACTCCTGCAATATCTTCAAACATGAAATCTAAGAGCACGACTGTGCATTCTCTGGCCAGTAATTGCACTATTCATATTTGCAGACATTTCACTTGTGGTACAAGTCAACTGTTGATAAGTGAATACAGCACTAGTGCGATATTTGAGGGGCGTTTCTCATTGATTACTCGAAAACTATTCAACTATTACACTTGTGCTGTATGACATATATTAAACTCATCCTCACACACTATTCTGGATGCAACTCACCCCTCAATGGGGATTCGTTCCATCCAGAATAGTGTGTTCGGATTCGTTCAATATATGTTACAGAAAGAACTCGTGCTGCACACTCGTCCATTCTGTAACACATATTGAACGATGATTCGTGCAATATTTGTGACCTCGCGAGTTGTGTCTCAGTGGGACTCTGTGAGAAGCTACAGCACCAAGTTGACATCAACACCACAATTTCACAACTCGTGCAGCACCGCATGCGATGGTGTGATACAGTGTCCCATGGTGGCCCACAAACTACAGGTGAATCAACATGCCTTTTCTGGTTGCGACTGATCCTGACTCACAAAAATCGTGCAAGGCAACTCAGTCGCCTGAAATAGCTAAACTGTGACGACGCCTCGACGTCGTGGCTGCAAATGAACAGCTTCGGCTGAGGAACTTCGATCTCGTCTGCGTCCGTCCCAACTGGGCGATTCTCACAGAGATCGGGCGGACGAGGTGCCTCGAGGGGACGAAACGGCCCGAGTCTGTCAAAAGCGATAACTCCGTTTCGTCCCAATAACTGACCACAGGGGCTGCAGACAGAACCGACAATTTTGTCGCATCACATCCTGGCAAGAACCAGCACTTGTCTCGTATTCTCATGGTGTTACTGCTTGATGAATTCAAAGGACATTTGAGAGCTGCAGAAACTGCCAGTATTGGCTTTGAAAGAAAACTTCAATGCAGGTGTGCATTCAAAATTGACGCGAAGTTGACACAATTAACACAGCGATGAAGCGGCGCCTCACAGTCGCGCAGCAGATGCAGGTCAGAAAGCAACACGGATTCACACTGGGTGCGTCGTGCGTCGCGTTGCGTCAACGGGCGCTGCGGCAGCGCAACGATGAGATGCACCGCCCAGAGTGACGCAACGTGCGACGCCCAGAGTGACGCAACACGTGACGCCCAGAGTGACGCAATGCGTGACGCCCAGAGTGACGTAACACGTGACGCCCAGAGTGACGCAACGCGTATGAACCGTGCCGAACCACGGATCAATGTCTGCGCACTCAACAGCCGCAACCTTTTTCAACAGCCGATTGAAACGCTGAGACTTCAGTCAGTTCAGCACTCACTCTTCCCTTCTGACATTTAACTGCGACCGTCACATCTATTCAGACCTTCCAACCTGCGCTGTGGATCTGTGGGGGGTTGGACACATCCACTTGACCCTGTATCCACCTCTGTCCAAGCGAACACACACACACACACACACACACACACACACACACACACAAATCCTCCTCGCTGGACGCGTCAGAACATCAGAACAAGTCAATGGGCGTCGTGTCGCAAACAGCGGCTCAGCGACTTGGACAACGTAACGCACGCCACATCACGCCAAAACCTGGCTTGCAGAATTCGACACATAAATCGCAGAGTGGAGAGGACGTGTGTATTGGAGGTCGCGGCCACGACTCAAACCTTCCATCTGATTACCCCAGTTCCACCGCATCTGTCAACAAATCATTCATTTTGGATCGACAAGGAGCCGATGCAAACACAACCATCTCGCTTCCCTGTCGCAACGAGGTTTTGCTGCGCTTACGTCTGCTTCACACTGAGTGCGGCAGCCCTTGCGTCAAGCAACAAATCAATGAGCGTTGCGTCCTTCCTTCAGTCGTTTCAACGTCTGTTGACTTGAATGATCGCAACGCACGACGCACCATATGTGAAACAGGCTTGAATATAAAATTGGCCAGAATGAGGCAGAAGATGAGATGAGAGCAGCCAGAGAGAAAGAGAGAGATGTCATTCTGGGCACCGAACCAAATGCTGAGCGAGTGAGTAATATGGTACGAATCCAGCTGGAAGCTTCATCAGTAAACAGGCCTCTCCGCGGCCAACCCGCCTCCGCGCACGTAGTAGCCTTTCGCTTCCAATAGTCTCACTCTGACGTGTTTCTACATGATATTCAAACATTTCGCTGCTGGTAAAGAACACAAGTAGAGTGGATGAGATTCGCTCCAGGTTCATCAGCTGATCTGCAGGAGTCAAGGGCGTGTCACCACGCAACAGAGGGTTGTGTACTCGATTCAAGACACTGTCAGTGTGTATGAAGGGCGCTGTCCGTTCGCGGGCGCGTTCGCGGGCCGGGTGGGTTGAAGGGGGGGGGGGGGAGTCCCAATCCACCTCACTATACGAGGACCGTACCAAAAGTCCCCGATCGGGTACTCATGAGTACCCAACGGTACTTTGGATGGGATTTTCATCTTTGTGGTCGCACGCTGCATGTTTTTGGCTGTTGCATGTTGACATGCTTGTCACCAATAGTCAGCGCATCTCTGCACAGTTGAGGAAATGCGACCAGAGCTTTGTGCTGTCTCTCGATCACAATGCAGATTTCCTATCTACCTTGCGAGATTTTCTGAGAATGATACTGAAGTTGTGTTCTTGTGTGTTTTTCATTGTGTTACTGCTAACAGGACTAAATTTTTTGGATTTTCTAACAATGCCAAAGGACCGTGAAGATCAGAGAACAGTGATTAAGTTTTTGGTGGCAGAAGGACAAAGTCCAATCCAGATTTGGAGGAGACTCCAGACTGTCTTTGGAGAAGAAGCTCTGGGCAAAACCCAAGTGCACTGTTGGGCCAAGAGGTTCAAGGAGGGTGATGGACTGGAACCCGTGTCTGACAAACCCAGGAGTGGTCGACCTCGAACTGCAATTACCAGAAGGAATGTGAATCGAATCCAAGCAGAACTGGACCGTGACAGGCGTGTCTCTGTGAGGCAGCTGGTTGAGAACACTGGTTTCTCACAAGGAACTGTGCACCGGATCCTCAAGAAAGAGCTCAAGGTCAGGCGGATATCATGCAAGTTTGTTCCCAAGATTCTCTCAACAATCCAGCGGCAAACAAGAGTTGACATCTGTCAAGAAAACCTCAACAGAATCAGACATGATCCAATTCTTTTGCACAAGATCATTACCGGAGATGAAACGTGGTTGCATCGGTATGATCCGGACACAAAAACAGAGTCATCACACTGGATGCCACCGGATGAGAAGAAGAGACCCCAGAAAGCTCTCCGTGCCCGCACTGTGCAAAAGGCGATGCTTGTTGCCTTCATGGACGATTCTGGAGTCATCCACACAGAATTTTGCCAAAGAACAGTGAACAAGGAGCGGTATGGTGCCATTCTGGATCGACTGAAGGACGCTATCCGGCAAAAAAGACCAGGACTTTGGCACCCAGATCCCACAGTTCCTTATCTCAGGCAGTTGTGGTTCCACCATGACAACGCCCCAGCTCACACAGCAGGTTCCACAGCTGTCAAACTGAAGGATTTCCACTGGCTCAGGCACCCCCCTACTCCCCTGATCTTGCGCCGTGTGATTTTTTTTTTGTTTCCTAATCTCAAGAAGCAGATCCGTGGTGTCCAGTTTGACAGTCTCCAGGCAGCAAAGGATGAAGCTGTGAGAATTTTGCGCAACATCCCTGTTGAACTGATGAACAAGGCCATCCAGGACATGGCAGCACGGTGGCAGAGATGCATTGATGCAAGAGGACACTATTTTGAAGGGGATGTAGCTCCTGGACCAGAGAGTGACAGTGAATCAGATTCGGACAGTGACAGCTCAGATGACGACTGAAGAATCGCAAGTTGATTGGCAAAACCCATTGCGATAGAGTGTTGCGGAAAACTGTTTTTTTTTGGATCGCTGATCTTTCCTAACAAAAGCTAATAAAGATCTTCAAACTGCATTGCATTGTGATCACAAAATCACTGACATCATCTTGTGCAAACGCCGTAAAAATCGCATCACTCTGAGTACTCTAAAATTTACCCGATCGGGGACTTTTGGTACGGTCCTCGTAAAAGACAGTGAAGTTCAACAGCCCCAAGACCACGAGTTCGCTGAGAAGAATCCATGAGGCATGGTTCACACTGGGTGAAGGGTTCACACAATGTGTGATGTGTGGATGGTTCACACTGGGTGGGGGTCACACCGGGAGGGTTCACACTGGGTGGATGGTTCACACTGGGTGGGGGTCACACTGGGTGCTTCCTTCACACAGGATCTGAATGGTGGTTCACATTGTTGGATCGTTCACACTTGACCCTTGTTCACACTTGTATCCCTTTGCGTCAACACAACCCCTGCTGCACAGTGCCGCAGCAGCGCACAGCGCACCCAGTGTGAAACGCACCTCCTGGCAGAGTGACACTTGGTGCGTTGTTGTTGTGAGGATCTGGTGGAGGGAGGAGTGTTGACTCTGACGCCCCCTGCATCACCACCAGATGGGCGCGAGTATCGCTTTCGTGCCCAAAGACCCGCTCGCACCGACAGTTTCACCGCAGCTCCGGAACGTTACATTTCACAGAAGCACCAAACTCGCCTCGCCTCGCGCCGTGAGTCGCACTGAGTTCAGCGCAGCGCTATCCAGAGTCCGATAAGGTTCCTGGCAACTCTGCTCAACTTCTACTCCACACATCAGAGTGAAGATTCACTTCATTCACACACACACACACAAACACACACACACACACACACAAACACGCACACACACACACACACATACACACACACACAGAAGAACAGCGGCTCTCCAGCAGAATTACAGCAAACTTGTCACACTTGACAAACAACACACGAAAACGTCAAATCTACTCTCGAGGAGGAAAATGGCACAGCAGCTGAGCAGCTGATAGGACCTGGAGGCTCAGCAGCTGTTTCGTCAGCGTCGCTACAGCTGAAGCCTGTTGCGTCCCTGGAAACCTCAATGAGCTGCAGCGTCCACCTGATGACGAGATGCTCGTTAGCCTGCACAAGGTCACAGCGCGCGACACACGAGAACCTTGTGACACACCCCGTGTGAAACGCATCTTCAGGGTCGCTGTCATTGGACGTAATGTAACACGACGCGACGTGATGACGTGACGCACGCGCCACGTGACCCCACGTGACCCCCACGAGGCGCAGTGCGCATGTCCTGTCGTCTCCCGCCTGACCCTGTCACTCAGAAACACGTGGGGTCAGCACGCCTGGGTCATACCACGTGCGCCATGCATGGCGGTCCTACTGACGCCGTGTCGTCGCTTACTTCACTTGCACAAGGACGCAACAAGTGTGAAAGCCTCAGCCATGGACTCGTGTGCCGCGTCCACTCACGCTCATGTTTGCCTCCCTCTCTCTACAGAAAATAGCAGCCATGCTCCACTCTACTGGCTGAACACGGACATTAGTCACTGTTTAGCCACACAATCGCTGATTAATATGACACGAGAGTATGTGGAATGCAGAGTTTTGCGTCTAGCTGTGATGATTGCATCTGAAATACGCACAATTGCAGCGAGCGCACTTCCTGCATTCCGTACTGTGGATCACTCCTCGCACCAGACCCTGACTGACCCAGTCACTGAGCAGATACGCGCGTTGCGAACAGACGCACGAAGGGCCTGGACGTGCAGACGTGTAAACAGCAGGAAGCTGTGTACTCGTGTTTACGTGGTGAAAATCAATAGGAGAATTGAGTCCACGTTTTCACAAGAGCTGCTTGAACGAGTTCTGGGTTGTGTTATTCTCTCCAAACCCAAACCATTGCAAACGGTCCGAGAATCACGGAACCGCTCACGGCCACAGCGCCTGATGGCACAAAACACTCCGGTCTGAGAGCCAAGTCTTCAAGCCTCGAACTTTTGTGACTCGATACTACGTCAATGGACACAAACGTCTCACGTCAAGTACCACAAGATTTATCACCCCCGGCCAGACAGTGAGGCCAGACTGTGAATCCAACGTTGTGTTTCAGTTGAGAAGAGGCCCTTCAAAACGTAAAGCTTCTCACCTGTGAGTGACACATTGCCCTGCACAGAAACGTGAGACGCGTACGAGTAACGCACCCGGTGAAACAGGCTTCAGCTGTGGTGCTGGAAGTGTTAAGTATCCATCAGTATCATCGATGTGGAGATGATCATCATTAGCGCTCCCCTCGCCTGTAGCTGCACCGGAGGATGCGTTCCGCTACATCGTGCCAGACAAGGGAACGAACCGTTTCACCAGGGCAATATCACAGTTCATCGCACCTGATGACTCTTGATCAAATGAAAAGACAACTCGAACTTCGTAACTTGACAAACGACATGTCCTGATGTGGCACCACACACCACGCGTGCACACACACATACACACTCACACACACACACACACACACACAATCAAACGCACACAGACAGACAGACAGACAGAGACAGACAGACAGACAGACAGACAGACACACACACACACACACACACACACACACAAGCAAGACATGGATGACAGTAGATGGGAGACTCCGTGCTGGAGACACAAGCACACACACTCACACACACACGCACACAGACACACACACACTCACAAACACACACAAATACACAGGTCCAGAAAAACATTCCAGTTTAGTTCACACAAGATCACACGACACAGGCAAAACACACACAATCCCACGAAACAGACCAACGACCAATTTGTCTGAGCAAGCCTTTCATCGCTCTTGATGACTGCCAGTCAAAACACTGGGAGCAGGCAGAGGGCAGAAACACACACACACACACACACACACACACACACACACACACACACACACACACACACGTAAGAATGCGGTGACATGATTATGCATGCTCTGCGATGTCAAAGTGCCGGTCAGACAAGAGGAGTGGATCCTGAGACCGGACACGCTCCACGTCCCTCTGACAACAACGATCCAGATCTCCACTCTCCACACGGGGTCAGAATCACCCACACAAACACAGCACACCCCGCGCAGCGCTCACTATTTACAGATGGCCACATGAATACACAATCTGGTTGTATGAATACAAACTATGTTCACGCATCCTCAGTGTATCCATCAGTTGTTCCGCCTGGATTTCCCAATCAACACTTGACCCTGGCGGATTCTCTGTGTGACGGTCAAGAAATCACCGCAAACCCTTTCAAAATCACTCCGCGAAAATGCCAAAAGAATCGAGAATACACAGAACAGTGCAGAAAAGAGCCTACCTCAAGCCTATCACTCTGATTTGGGGGCCCGCCATCTTGCTATTGCAAAGAGAGGCTGTGGTATCGAGTGTAAGCAAGCATCGCAAGCAGCAGCAGCCGTGGAGTAGGGGCCACAGATATCAGGCCAGGCCATTTGCATGATTGATGGATTTCCATGGCAACGCAGTTGGGAATCGGGCCGCGCGCGCCTCAGAAACCAATCTCGTGTCGGAGAAACGGCGCGGACTGCCGCATAATGTCTACGCCTCTTTCGCACTGCGTGCGCCTTGTGCTGACGTCACTGTAAAACGCACAGGACGCTGCGTCGTCACTTTCGACGCAGCGTCTTGTTGATTTTACTCAGCCTCCAATGTAGAGGCAACACACACGCAAGACGCTGCCAGTGTGAAACAGACCAAGATTGTTGCCCCAGATAAGAAAGATTTATTCCACCGATTCTGCCGGTCACTCGGGGCCAAAGCTGTCTGCGGTTTTCTTCAGTCGCTGTGTTTCAACAGGAAATTGCGCCAATTTGACACAATTCCGCCTCACGAAGATGCAGCGGATGCTCCTTCCCTCCCCTCAACACGCACCACCGCCAAACACCAACAACAACCAAGCCCAGCCCCATATTGAATATTACAGATGCTTGGAATAGCAAAAATCAATTCTTTTTCCTCTCTCTGCCTGTGCCTGTCAGCTGGGTTGGTTCAGTTGGAAGCGGCGAGACTTGGCCACGTTTTGTCGGCGGCGCCCGCCGCGTGGATATGACGCCCTGAGATTCCTCACGATTCCTCTGCAGACCTGGGCCCAGAGATAACCAACCAACCAAGGCGGATACGCAATCAGTGATAAACTGCGGAGTTGGAAGGAAGAAAACCAATGCTCGTTTTCGAGGAACAACTCCCCACACGTGGTTTGTTCCGAAGGATCGAAGAGGTGACGAATCTGAAGAGCACGTGCCACGGCACCACGGACTAAATATGTCCACGCACGGGACTGACCGCAGAACTGACGGGATACACTCACGTGCATCATTTTCGCTGATGTTACGAGAAAGGAATTCCACCCGCCCACAGCACACAGTGCTGTCACTCCTGTTCTGCCCCTGTCAGACGTGTGCGTCACGCGTTGCGCCCGAGGTTTGCAGCGTGCAATGTATTTGAATCTAACTTCAACATATGTCACGTCAAAGTTCTCGCATCAACGTTCTCGCATCGACGTTCCCACGTCAAAATTCTCACGTCAATATTCTTACATCAACGTTCTCAAGTCAACATTCACGACAACGTTCTCACGTCAAGGTCAACGAGTGCCTTTCCGCATGAACTCACGCACCACATTTCTTGACCTCGCGATCTCTCTGTCAGAACTGCTGTACTCAGGTGCCAGGACACAATGGCCAAGAAATCCCCACCACCGTCAGACAAAAATGCGCCTGAGGCGAAAAATGCAATTTTGCTGCGCCATGCCAACGAACCCACGTGAACTCCATCCGCTGTTGGTTATCAACGTGCGTGTCCTCATGTGCAGGTCAGTCTCCAGGTGCGACGGAGACGTCAAGGCGCCGTTGTGACCACACCTTTCCCCAACTTGGACACAGTCTTGTTGAGCAAAAAGAGCGTCGGAACAGGTTCCCAGAGGAAGGTGTCCGGTGTCTGCGCGTTCCGAGATCTGACGTGGAATCAGAGTCGCTGCCTCTGGCATTATCGCCCATTAGCACGTGTTTTTGCGGTTAGATGCGCTGATCCCGTGGCCCGTTCAATTACACGCTGCTAGAGACGGTAAACACGCGGAAACCAGACACACCAGGCGCTGATCTGATGAAGGGCGCAGAAGGTCAAACTGGAGCGAATCTGATCACCACTCAGGACTCCGTTGTTCAATGGGTGTGACTGGTCAAAACTGCAGGGCCGCCCCCCCCCCCCCCACCGCCCCAGCCTTTCATGCGTCATTCTCTTTGCCGTCCCCGTGAATGGCGCGTTCGGTGTGAAACGGGCTTCAACTCGCCTGAACCCACGTGTAGAGCACGCACCACACACACACACACACACACACACACACACACACACACACACACACCAAGTGACAATCTGGCCTCAAGAACATTCAATCATTGACTTGTGTCAGAGAGGTATTCTGGTGCCAAACAGTTTCTGCTCAGTCAATATCAGATGTCAACAAACCATTAAAAATCTCCAGTCAGATCAAAAGATTCGATGTGCTCCAAGTCAACAGATCATGTGTGGATTTTCGTTGGTCCAACACAAGGTGTGTGGTTGGGTGTCCAACCTGTCCGTGGGCACATATATGATGACATTGCTTGGGGACTGCGTCGCAAGATGCGACGTCAGCATTCCACGGGTCACGCACCCACGTTCCTGGGTTCTCTCCCATTCTCTGGATCCACCACCCGTTGGTGGAGAATAAACACCACACCCTGACCTTGACCGGCCCCGCCGCGCCCTCACCCTGACCTCATCACGCGTCACCCTTCAGCTCGAAAACCAAACACCGCTACTGTGTGTCAGTCACTCACTCCAAGCCTCGTGTTGTTGTTTTTTCCACCAGCAGAATTTTTGATCCCACGACAAATGGAGAATGTAAGTGATATGTCTCTCAGCACAACGATGTTGGTTCTGCTGTCAAAATATGTGGAACATCCAACTTTTTTTCTTCAACTCTCAAAGAGAAACTGTGACACTCAGAGATCAAACTTATTTTCTTTCGCCCCAGAGAAATTGACACATTGAATGTGCACAGGCAGTCGCGAAACCTTCGACGGGGTTCACACACAAGAGTAAAATCTACGGAATCTCCTGAGAATGCTGCTGCAAAACTTCGTGGAAATAAGGTGGTAAAATCTCTGCACAAAAATTCCCCTCCCCGATAAAAACCTGCATCGCTTGCACCTTTCAACCAGCTCCATCAACCAATCCCCAGCGCAAAAAAAAAACCTGCTCCGAGAAACAACACATTTCGACCTGTCTGCTGTGCAGAAAGAGCCCTTGCAATGGCAGGCAGATTGAGCAGCAAAGATCAGGGGTCTGAGTGAATTGTTTAACCCGAGACCCGTGATCAGGATTTCCCCCGGGGCGGATCCAGGGATCTGCGCATTCCACTGGTGTCGGGTGCGCGGATCTTGAGCGCTGAACAGAAGTCGGGGGGGGGGTCAACACAAACCTGCGGCACATTCATCGGTACAGTGGACGTGTCACGCACCCAGTGTGCAACTTACGTTTGGAAACTCGTGCCCGACCAGTGGAGCGTACGTGTCAGATTAACAAACGGAATTCAACCCACTGGAGACGTTTTTCCATTGCTTTTGCCAAACTGCAGCTCAGTCGGTTTGTTTTGCATCAAACAAAGTTGGATAACTTCCCAAGAGCCGCATTGCGTGTGTCGAAACCAATTCTTTACTCCGAGTACACTGCGCACTAATGACCGTCGGGTCGGTACAGCTCGTCAGCTGTATCCATGTAAGAACACACAGACGCACGTCCTATGGATAATGCACCAGCCCGACGTTTGCGACGACACAGCGGCCTGAGGCGTCAGGAGACAACGCGCAAAGCACCCAGTGTGAATCCACAACTGGGAGACGTAGGTTTCTAACTCTCGAGGATCCGCTGCTCAGTTCACGTGGGTTTACACAGGACAGATGTACCACGCGTTGTGTTCAGGTACGAGTGACCTGGCACCCATTGACTTGTGCGCAACGCATCAACTCATCCAGTGTGCACCAGACTCGGCAGCGTCAGGCTCGAAGGGTGCACAGGCAGCTGAACCCGTGAACCGTGCAGCATTCTGGGTCCCTCACCATCCCCAGGGATCGTGATCCCATTCAGCCTGTGGGGTCAGACTGCTGCTGGAACCCGCTACCTCTGCCTCCCGAACAACGAGAACAGGCAGTGAGGGAGGGGTGAGGGTTTCGTCAAGCAAAACTCCGTCTGGAGATCTGCTCTGCAGAGGTCGAGCTCGTTTTTCTGTCGGACCGGATCAGGTTTATTTGAAACAACGCAAGGAAATCTCGACTTCAGCACTCAGCCTCTCGCACAGTTCGACCAGCGCAATCTCCCCGTATCTTGATTCACGCTGACTCGCCGAAGTGTTCAGAACAACACTGCCGGAAGGATCTCCATGGAAAACAGGCGTTGCTCGTTTACACTGCACGCCTGAACTGGGCAACTGGAACTGAGACCACACAGCACCGTTGCTGAAACCACAGGTTCCAGCACGACAGTTTAGTGAGCGATGCAGCCACAGCCACAGCCACTCAGGAAAAGTGAAGTCAACCCGCCGGGTCTCGAGGCTGTGACACAGCGTCCATTGCCCTGCAGGAACATCAGCAGCTGAGACAGGGGCACCCCCTGCTTCGTACAGCGATGAACTAGATCCCCAATCCACTGAAGGCCAGTGACAAAGGCCAAGACAACTGCCACGTGACTTCGCATCTCGCGTCGCCTCACGTCCAGACCGGACCGAGCGGCGGCGCACACACCACCCGAAGCTGCGCCTCCGCCGCCGCGGTGTGTGTCTGGAGCGTCTGAGCTCGCACAGCCTCGTCTAATCTCCCGGGGGACCCGGGTCTATCCGCGCCAGACAGGGACGCATGCATCACCCCCGCCCGGCCCGCCCGGCGGCGGCGGCCGCGTGGCTGCGGGCGGCACCTGGCCCCCGGAGTGCCCGGGACTGAACGTTCACAGAATGCGGAGTAGCGCCGGGAATACGTCACGACCACGAGGCAACCAACACGTGTCGAGTCAGTTCAGAGCCCCGTGTTCACAGGCGACAGCACAAGTTCGGGACCTGTTTTGCCAATGGTGGTTCCGTACCACGTACGTTTCAGAACGTGACATAAGGCACTGCGTCTGCAAAGCAACACCGCACCTGTTGACTGTAGTCAGGGACGCACTCACCCCCCCCCCCCCCGAAACTGAAACTCCAAGCCAACAACACAATCGTCAGTTTCCTCCACTGAAGACAAACGGTGGATCAACATTTGGCGCACGATAACATCGGTTGGAGCGAGAGGTCGAGGACTCTCTCTCTCAATCCCAAGCACCGAGCTGATGAGCGCCTGGCTGGGTTCACACTGCTTGCGTGACGCTTTGCGTAACAGTCCTCAGAGGGGTGGTGTCGGGGGGGGGGGGGCAAGCGCTCGGGATCGGGACCGACCCAAATTTCGGGTCCTCCCCCCCCCTGGAGCTATTGCCTGTGCACACCACAACCTCGATTGTGTGCGTCCGCCACTAATTCCAACGCGAGACGCAAAGCCCAGGTCAGCACTGAAGGTCTCTCTGCAAGCCTTCGTCACGAACTTTCTTCGTTCGTCTGTCTCCGTCGTGACCATCACGACGTTGACGGAAGCGTTTCCCTTCAGCGTGATTGGGAGTTTAGTCTCCACCGTGAGCCTCCGCCACACGGCACGTTCACAGCGACGTCAGCTGCAGCATGCTAAAACTCCCTGTCGTCAGCAGCCCACCCCCACCCCCCTCGTATCAAGAACCACCACCAGCGCAACATCACGAGGCAACATCGCTTTCCTCGTGCTCTGAAACCTTGAAACCATCTTCCATTTCAAGCCCAAATATTTTCTTTACATTCCCTCGCTGTACTGCGCAGACAAAAAGCCATCTCCAAATACAGCGCCACTCCATGTGAAACATCGAGGACTTTCTCAAGAGGCGAGCGCAGCCCACGCCGCTTTTTTCGGCGTTCCCATCGGTGTCGTGTGGTTGGTAATAAATGAGTCTTCTCCGAGGACTCGCATCACTTTCCTTGGCTGATCTGGGTTGTTTCACACAGGCTGCGTAGTGCGCTGCGTCCCTGGTACCGCAAACGCAATTTTTGGCATGTTTGTGATACGCTTGCGTTTGCGTTTCCAGGTTGCAGACTTGGAAGTTTGAGCAAACAGCCCGCAACCCTGGAAACACAAACGCAAACATAACTTTTGGCATGCTGTGATAGTCAAAAGTTGCGTTTGCGTTTCTAGGTTGTGGGCTGTTTGCTAAACCTTGCCACTCGCATTTGGCGCACCCAGTTGACTTGCACCAATTGACGCGTCCAGCGCCATCTGGTTTGACGCCGTGCGTCATGCGTTGCACTCCTGTGCAACCAAAGGCGTTGCGCCGACCCACCGATGAACGCACAGAGAGAACACGTGACGCAATCGGTGTGAAACAGGCCTGGAGACTGTTCCATGCGCCAGTATTCAGCGTCCTGTCGTAGATCGGCACAATGACATCTTTACGACGGCGCAATTCTATATGGAGCCACGAGGACGATTCACACAGCGATTACTGGGGATTAAACTTCTCCTAAATCTCGCCTTTCATGCCTGACGCCACTCATGAATACTCTACAGTGTCTCCTCAGCCTGATTCACACTGTCTACGTCACGCATTGCGTCCCAAGGTCAGTGCTGTGCTGCGCTGCAAAAGTACTCACGAGACGCAACGCGTGACGTGTCCAGCGTGAAAAGAGCATGAAGTTGCGTCCCTCTGCAAGTCAACGCGTTCAGGGAGCGACGCAGCGCCCATCGACGACGACAGATGCCACACACAGCGCAGTGTGAAAGGGCCCGCGAGCACACACACACACACCTCATGAATTTCTCAGTGTTCCGTGCAAATGAAACTGAACCCCCGCTGAGCCGGGGCTGTCGGTTTGTGATAGGATTACTCACTTGTTTGAGCACCAGTACAAAGTCAAACGTACAGAAGCGAAGTTTGCAGAGGGATGAGGCTTCCTTCTCAAACACGAGTTCTCACGGTGCGAACCAAACTTTCAATGCCGAGAGAAAGTTTCAGACACAGAGCATGAGATTGTGTTGCCGGTGCAAGACATTTGATGTAAGTACACACACACACACACACACACACACACACACACACACACACACACACACACACACACACCAGGAAACCTGGGCCAGTGCAGGCGTTCAGTCCACTCCAGTCAGCTACAGTTGTCACACAAATCGTGGGCAATGCTGTATAAATCATACACGTGCAGCCGCGCAGATCCGATACAGAGGGATACGAGCCGGGCAGATCTGATAACCAACGCCCACCGCACCAACACTCCCAACTGTGCACAACTACTCCACCGCACTTACAGATAAGAAATCGTCAATGATCACAAAACACGAGATACGCGAGCGCTCACAAGAGGTAGAATAGTAACACTTGAACACTCATTCAACTGAGTGACCTTCAGCAAAACACGTGCGTTCACATTCCGGGGCTGATGGTGCTCTTGCGGCTGCAGCACCCGACACCGCAGGACCGACGCCTGTTTCACAGTGGGCGCGTCCGTGGGCACTGCGGGCACTGCGTCAGCCTTCTGCACCCACTGCGGCACGTCGGAATACTGCTGAAAGCCACCCGCATCTTTGCATCACAGAAACTTTGCCGTGATGAGCTCCTTCGTGGCTGTTTCACTGGATGCGCCATACAATGCACAGCGCTCGCACAGCGCCCCCCCCCCTTCAATGCAAGACGAACTCTTTGACCTGTTTCACGCCAAGTTCGCCACGCGATGCCTGAATGTCTGACGCACCCCATGTGAGGCAGGGCTGCGCACCTCGGCAGCGAGGATCCTCTGCGCGTGTGATGGATGGAGCAGCGCGGGGCAGGTGGTTCCGCTCACTCGACGCGCGCGTCGCCCGCCCGTGCGCTCCGGTCGTCCGGCGGGCGGAATGCGGTCAGTCCCCGCAGCGGGCGGGGGGCGCGGGCGCGGGCGCGGGCGCGGGATGCTCGCCGTGCCTCGAACTGGATACTGCGCATTCACAGTACAGGCGCAGGTCGCGCATTCATAGCCCCGATCCACCCAGCACATCCCGTAGAGACAGGCAAGTCTCCACCCAGGTTCACTGCACCAAACGCGCAATGCGTTTCCGCCCCGGGTTATGTCGCAACTGGAAGCGTCGAGAGAAAAAATCACGCCACTTGGTGTTTGGACGCAACGCTCACAACACGAGAAAGGGACGCAATGCGTCCAGTGTGAACCCGGCCTGAACCACACTGCTGCAGCTGGAGCCGGAATTCGGTCACCGTCTGCGAATGTCAAGTCATCCGCCGGTCGCGAAAACTTCTATCAACAGGAATCTTGACTCTGAATCTGACTTCGCAATGGGGGAGAAACGTGCTGTTCATACTCGAGCTCGCCTTGAGCCAGGGTGCAGTGGTGGATCTCGATGTTTGGGGTAGAAACGACAGAACTTCATCACATGAAAGTGTTGACCTCGCACCCCGCCCCCGATGCTTCACAGCCCCCCTCCCCGCCGCCACCACCGCCACCGCCCCCGCTCGCTGGACTCCGTGATGAAGACGCAGCGAAAGCGGCGGCCTTTTACCCGTCCAGCCACTGACTGCTAATTACGAGGGGACTTTCCTTTCTGGCGATAATTGACATGTTGAAGACCGGCCGGTCTTGAGTAGGATCTGACTATGTGTGCCGAGTCTGACCTCTGCGGCACTGATGCCACTT
>JAAUXT010073784.1_pt1 | contig 22071 bp, 23 predicted proteins | sample 7278171 | NCBI WGS metagenome assembly JAAUXT01 (sample SAMN14350112, study PRJNA611818) | marine sediment metagenome | isolation source: surface marine sediment (1.8m) | place: French Polynesia: Moorea | collected 2018-08 | reverse complement strand
GATAGTGGCTCCATCTAGGGAATGATATGATTGGCTGTGGCTGTTGCTGTGGCTATGGAAGGCCATGGCAGTACTTAGGGGGTGGTCATGGTAAATATATATAACACTTGTTTGGTTGTAATTGTTGAGCATAATTTGCAATGTATGCTGCAGTCCTGTTTAGAGGACATTTTGAAGACCAGCAAGTGCGGCTCCTCGTGCAATAAAGCCAAAGGTGCACATGTGCAGACAGGTAGCAGGACGAGTATGAGCAATGTCGACCAGTATGCAGGAAGTATCCTGCAGCAGGAAATGAAAACTTTGTCTGCGCAGCTGAAAGCGAGTCTATTTGCGGACTGCAGTCGTGACACCGCAGCCAGTAGAATCGTGATCACAGAAATGATACGCACAGTGTACTCCTTCAGAATACGTGAAAAAAGAACACCAGTCCTGTGGTATAATGCAACGAATTTGCAAGCCGAATGGGCTCCATCCTTTGATCTGAAAAAAGTCCCGTCCAAGCATCCGACCAGTTTTCAGTCAGGCATATTACCCTCTGGCTTGCCAAAAGAGCTTGCAAGTTGCAGTTGGATTCTCCTGCGCCCCCTTGCATCATCCTTGCCTTTTGCGCTGTCACCGACAAAAGAACTTTGTGCGCAGTTGCACGGAGTCTTTGTGGAATGTGCGTTTGGATTTCTGAACGTTTGCTCGTGTCTTGACGCACAAAACTCCAGTCGGTCGCCTTTCTTTCGCCGGATTTTCTTCGGATTTCTTGGCTCGCATAAAATTTCTTGAGTCATCCGCGTGAGTCACAAACAAGTTGTTTCATGCGGTTGCTGCGTGATCAACGGTGGATAAAATGTGCACAGGACAAAATCTGCGCTGTACACGCGCAGTTACCTGCTTGCATTCATTTGCGAGTTCCTTGTGGGTTCGGCCGCTTGTGCGTTGATACTCCAGTTAATCCAGAGTTCTTGAAAAGCAAACACATTTGCGTCTGCGGCACAGAATTGAGGGATATTTTTTTTCCCCAGGGAGTCCCGGGGATCCCCTGGATCCGCCTCGGAGACGTGTGTGACTGAGATCGTCCGTTGTTGTTTTTCCCGTCACGTTAATTCGACCCTAAATTTGCACGCATGTGTGCTAAACATCTTGAGCACCAAACTGCGCAGTTTCCATGCATGATCCAGGTGGACGATGAGGAAACTGCATGCTGAGGTGGGAAAAACAGCATGCCGACAGCCTCACCGCATCTAACAGTGATGTCCGTCCCAACACCAGAATTTTGTGTCAGGTAATATCATATTGTCCAACCGGGCAGGGGGGGACCTGATATTGCAAAATTTGGATGTCACCCGAGATGCAATTCAGGGAAAGGCACCAGGAAGCGTATTTCTTGTTGACATGTTTAGAACAGGCTTACGTGGATCCACACCTGTAATGGTGGCACCAAAACTGCCTTCCTGCCGAACAAACATCACGTGCACCACATTGTGCACTTGAGTCACCCTCCCTGTGGAGATTCTGGGTCAAGGTGATGCTCACCATCTCATCTCAGCTGTCACCTGCCAATTTGAGACAATTGTTCTTCACTGTGACAATAGTCAGTGCCACCAGCACACAGTGGCACACAAACGTTTGACCAAAAGCAACAATGCTGCGCCAAGAAAGCCCGCGGTTCTATGCAGCAGGCATTGCAGGACCACCCGCCATTTGACCGTCAGATTCTGGCCAACGTATGAAAACGGGGTGAAGGTATACAGCCCACCCATGCCTGAACCCCACCCGCACCTATTTTCAGAATTTGTCCAGAATCAGAAAATTGACAAGTTTCCTGGCAGGCAATATCTCAACCAGCATTTGGCTGAGAGGAATCTTGCTGATCCAGCAGTGGACTCTTGCTGGGTCTCCCACCCGCACATACACACGCACGGTATAGCACAAAGCCCACGGAATAAGAAAACAGCCGGCTGAAAAAGGCGGAAAAGATGACAGATCAACTGACAGCCAATGTGGAGTTTTCAAGCCCCCCCCCCCCAGGTGGTGACCAAAACGGTGCTTTGAGGCTGCCAGTGGAGATGTAAAAGTTGGGACTGCAGGAATCCATCGAAGTTGGCGCCCGAACCAATTCCCAAACCCCCCTCCGAAGGGTAGCACTCGTACTCCGGTCTGAGATCGAGGTCGCTCCACCCCACCCTTGCCCCGGATTCGCGAGAGCAAAACACCTCCTTCGCAAGAAATCGACACCAAGCACTTCCGTCTCTGTTACTTTGTACAAAATGTATTTGACGTTGCTTCGCTACGTTATGTACAGACAAGGCTGAGCAGTTTGTACAGAAAAAAACACACGCTTCGGTACAAACTTGATACTATCACTGCATTGCTGCTCACAGCTGCTTCTGAGCACACGACACCTGATTGTGCGGCCGTCTCTGTCCAGACCTTCTGGCCTCTGAGCGCTGTCTCCATGGATTACAGCGGCCATGGCAGGGGGCCTTGCTTATGTTTTCATCACTCGATCCGACGATTTCCGAGTGGCTGTGTCCTGGCGTACAAGAAACACGAGGTTTGGATATTTGGTGGGACTAACCACACGCGGGGAATTTGCTCGCATCTTCGTTCTCCAACAACACGGTTTGCAAACAGTGGTCGCCCAAGGGAGAAGTCGCAGCCGCTCCCCACGAACTCGCTTGAGGGTTCCCACTGTATGAGCCGCGCATCACGTTCCCGTTCTCCTCAAAGTCCGCGAGTCGCAAGAATGACACAAAATCACGTCCCCTTCCTTTTGCAGGATGCCACGACACATACACTCGGTAGAAAGTCCGCCTGACAAGACAAAAAAGGTTGGAAGCCCTCACATCAGTACAAAAACCATCAGAAACTGGCACGTCGAACACATGCGACAGACGCAGACGGCAACTGTTTCATTCAACGGAAGTACGCAAAAACACAGACAACAAAAAGGAAAACAACCCTGTGGATGTGGTCGTTTGTAGCTCCAATCAATGCGAAAACCAAACCCGGACAAACGAGTTCCAACAACTGTTCCCCGGTCGTCCAAATTATGAAAATTTTGGAGTGAAGCTCAACATGATCAAAATGATAAATTCAAGGCTCAAAATGTTGCCGCAATGAAAACACGCTCAACGAGCTACAGCTGGACAATGAGTGCAAAGAGCTCACAGGAACAGGTCCGTAACTGGACAGTGTCATAAGATATAGATTCTATAAAAAAAAAAAAAAAAAACAACTCCACGTGTAAAATTGAAAAACAGGGACTATCAAGCTGTACATTTGTCGAATCCTTCAGATGACTCACGCAGCCGCGACGTGCAGCGTGACGCATCTGAAGTCGCTTCAGACAAACGCCGAGAAGCGTTTCAAAATGAGCGCCAAACGCAAAGACGACTGCAGTTCGCTTGCAAGTCCCGAAAACCAAAACTTGAGCGCTAAAGCGCCATTCTTGCAAAAAAACCATTGAATCCTGCAACGGGCGCTAAAAACCACATCTCATGTGCAGTGTGAACACGTGCCGCAAACATCGTGGCCAGCAAACTCAATTCTCAAAAGTGCACAAAATGTCACCACCTTGCCACGGCCTCGTCGTCAAACAGAATCACCGTCCCCTCTGTTGCACAACCCAAGCGTTTCGACACCGGCCTCCTTGAAAACCGCACACGGTCAGTCAAAAACCGTGACTTCGTCCAATACATGAATCGGTGTTTTCGCCTCAGTCAGACGAGGCTTGAACGCAACGTCTCGAAGCCTTTGGCACAAACATGTTGAACTTCCCAGAGAATGACACGTCGCGCCCGGTCACGTTGGTTGCAGGGCGAGCAACTGGGGAAACCAGTACTTTGATGAAAACCACGTCTATCCCACAACATCGAAACATTGAAAACCTTTCTATGTTAGCTCAAGAACAATAAATACCCTGCACGTTCCTTCACACTGAAAATGTACATTCTGGAGATATGCGACCATTTCTAAACAAGTGTACAATATTGAGTGAGCACGGGTGGCGGAGCCGTGGCAGCGGTGACGCCCGGATTCCCACCGCTCCAACACAGCTCGTCGTGACTGAGATTCAGTCCACCATCAGCAGAGAAAAATTAGTTCAAGTTTCACAATTTACAATGACGGATTTCGAAGCACATTCAAGATGGCAAAATACAAACGCCATCACGGTGCAAGAAAACACGGCAAAAATGGTGGAATGACACGATGAACATCACATGAAGGAGGAATGCTGAGTGAAGGTACGCACACCTCTCGGGACCTGCGAAATCGGACCCATGTTGGGAGTCAAGAACCGACAAGTGATGTTCTTGCTTCATTGCAAACAACCGCTGCCCTCACGTCACACTCCACGTGAACAGGTCGTTCCCTTGGAATCCCTTTCGCTTCAATGGACCCAACTGTTTTGTGACAAAGACAATCTGTTGAAGTTGAGATGCACCTTGTTGATGCAGACTGCCGTGCTGTGTTTGCAACACAAGGCAGAGTGCGCATACACTGGTCTGATACGAGTCCGAGTATCAAGCAGCGGAAGTGACGATTGTGTGATATTGCAAACGAGTGATCGTGCAAGTGTACGACACCAACGCAGAACGGACACAGGCAGAACTCAGGCCCAATGTGATAAAAACTCGCACGCCGCCGGGGCGATCACTGCGCTTCCAGCACGACGTGTCTGCGCCCGGGCTGGTCGCGGTGCTTCTCGTCCATGTGGCGCGTGACGCTGCGCAGCCCGGGGAACGAGCCCGCCGAGCAGTAGGGACAGTTGAAGCGCGTGTGGTAGCGCCGCACATGGTCGCTCAGGTAGCGCTTCATCGCGAAGTACTTGGTGCAATGGGGACACGGGATGGTGCCCAATCCTCGCGGTTTCTTCTTGTGCGGCGACCTGTCGTCTGTGGCCGAGTCGTAATCGTCGTGCTCCATGTCTTGGGAGTCGTCAGCGTCGTCGTCACGTTCAAAGTTTTCAACGCTCACGATACCCGTCGGGGACACGTTGGTGGGGAAAACACTTGAGTTTCCGCTCGTTGCTATGGACAATGGGGTTGCCAAGCTATGCTTCTCGTCTCCCTCCTCTTCCTCACTCAGTCCTGGAAAAACAGGATGGCTGCTGTTGTTTCTGGTCTGTTTGGCCATTGTAGCTGAAGCCGGCGGCGTCCCCGGTACGGAACCCTCCTCCCCGCTCCCCACGGAATGGTGCGGTGTGTCGGGCGCCTTGGACCCTCGGTCTCCCAAGGCGTCTGTGATTTCTTCGAAAAACGCCACTTCGGCCTTGTGCGTCTGCTTGCGGTGCCTCTCGACGGCTTCGCTCGACGTGAACTTTGCCCCGCACAATTGACACTGGAAAATGGATGTCTGGTGCTTCCGCTTGATGTGTTCCCGCATGTACCGCACGTGACCGAACTTGATGTTGCAGTACGGACAGGGCACGGCGCCGATGCCACGTGGGTTGGCCTTCTTCCTTTTCAGAAACGCCTTCTGCCTGTTGCTGCGCATGGATTCGTTTATGTGCGTTGCTGCTGTTGCCAATGGTCGCGCACTGTTGCCATTACGATGGTTACCATGCAGATGGCTGTCGTTGCTATCAAGACTGTTCACAAGACTCTCGTCTCCATCACTGCAAGCACCGTTGCCACGATCTGTCGAGTATCTTCGCGCTATATTTTCACCCGTGTCGTCGAGGTCATCAACTTCGTCGGCGAGCGCGCTCTCGACGCTGGGCTGCTTCACTGGAGTGCTCACTTTGCGTTTTCTTCGTGGACTCCCAGACTTCCTCCCGCCCTGGCTTTCTCTGGATCCCAGTGATGCGTTCAGAGTTTTGAAATGTTCATCGATGCTGTTGGTGTATTCCTCTCCTGTCAGATAGTCACTGGCACTGTAGCCTCCAACAGGGCTTTTGCTGGCACGTTTTGCTGCTCTGGGCAAGCCTCTGGACCTTTTAGCTGCCGCATCTGGGATGGTTTTGTTTCTGATCCCAGTGGTTTTGATGGGCGCAAGTTTGCGCACTTTCTGCTGCGCGTGGTGGCTGCGCAGCTTGTAGTTCGGGTCGTGAACGGCCTGGATGTGACGCTCGACGCCGACCAGGGAGTGCGAGTTGGTGTCGCCACACAGCGGACACTCGAACGTCATGTGGCGGCGCTTGATGTGGTCCTTCAGGTAGCGGTGCTCCGAGAAGCGCGTGTCGCAGTGCGGACAAGGGATCGTGCCGAGGCCTTTGGGTTTACGGTGTCTGATCGGCGTTGTCACCATTGGCGTTCGACTTTTCTTGCTGCCGCTGCGCCGTTGATTTCTTGGCGATGGCTGACGCTGAGTTGATTGTGGCGGTGTTGTGGTGAGAAATGGCGTTTTTGTGGCGTTGGCTACAGCACTGGCGGCAGCAACAACTGCTGTCGCAGCAAACTCATGGTTGTTTCCGAACACGCCAAAGTCGGGCAGCAACGACGGAAGAATCTTCGACATCTGCAGTGCAGCGTCGGTTGGGTCGCCACTGAGCCCGTGTGCGGCTTCCTTTTTGTCGTCCGTATCAACACGTGACGACCCGTTCATCTTCGTCACATTGTCACTCACGTCATAATGCACTTTAGCCACGTGCTTCTCGACGCCTTTGCTGGAATAGAATCCTGTTTCTCCACAAATCTGACACTCGTAAATCTCGTGGATTCTGTGGATGTGGTCTTTCAGGTAGCGCTCCTTTGAGAAAGTCGTCCCGCACAACTGACAGGCGATGACTTTTCCCGGTCGCGCCAGTTTCCGTCTGTTACGCGAGGGAGTTGAGCTGCGGCTGTGCACCTCGTCCTCTGCGACGCTGGCGCCGTCTGCTGTCGTATCCAAACTGAGGCTTGCCGCGCTTCCTGCAGTCGACGTGTCCGCACAAAATTCATCGCTCGACGTCGACTGGGCGGCGCTTTCGACAGACACAGGCGCTGCTGCAGGAAACACCAGCGAATCCAGGACACTCGAGGGAGAATCCCCGGTCGGAGGGGTCGTTTTGCTTGAGGAATCCCCTCTGGTCCGGTTGCAGTTTGCTGATTTCAGGAATGCCAAGTTTTTCAAAAAGTCCCCCTTTTGGCGCTTGGGTTTCTGTTGGAGAGAACGCGCCAGGATTCCGGGAGGAGCCGTGTTGATTTTGTTCGGGACTGCTTTCATCACGTCGGCGGCGGCGTCGGCGGGACTGTTTTGCTCCGTGGATGAACCCCGTTTGTCGAGTCTCAAAGAGATGTCGCAGAACAGTTCTTCAGACTCGGACGGTTTGTTGTCTGTCCCTGCGTCGTCCTCATCTAACAAAGAGAAACACGACAGAAATGTGACGGAACTGGCGCAGAAAGTTTGGGGAGACCACCTCTCCTCTATTGTTTTTGTGTGTGTGTGTGTGTGTGTGTGTGTGTGTGTGTGTGTGTGTGTGTGTGTGTTTTCGCCGTATCTGGGCGAGCCTCTTCCATGGATGGTTGTTGCCGATTGGGGCAGAACCAGTGAATCGTGAAGGAAACCAATCTCTTCCTTTCTGCGTTGGTAGCTCCTCGAGATTTGTCGACTTCTTACCTCCGCCAGAGTTCCAGCAAGTGTCCACTGGATCCTTGCCGCAGTCGCTGGATGTTGCCACCGTACGCAGAACCACCTCACCACCAAAACGCAGTTCTGTCACACAAAACAATTTGATTCGAAACTATCTTTTGAGTCAAGCGATGCTTTCAGGGTCAATCCAAGACCTCATTGCAAGTTCAGAAGCGAACAAGTTCATCTGTGTGGACGTGTGTCAATCCACAACACCATTTCAGACTGCCTCTCCACAATGAGGGTTGTGGGACCCAGGGAAGGACCCGGACTCAGGCCAATCCGCCCGGCGGGCGTCACGACTAGTTTCTCCCAGACATTACGCACCTTGCGTGACGGTGACGCGGCCGCTGCGCAGGACGCGGATCGTGATGCAGCTGCCGTCGCTCGGCGCGGCGCCCTGCACCGCCCAGTGGTAAGGCGGCGGAGGGACGACGCGGCCGTCCACGGTCGCACCAACGTCTCCAGCCGTGGAATTGGGCATGGGCGTGTCCACTGAAGCCATACCTGGAACAGAGATCACATGAACAGCACAACCCAGCTGGTCATAGATCTACACAGACCGCCTGGATTTGCCGCGGAATCCGCTGAAAACATAACACGAAAGACTGGCGTGCTCTGTGGCATCAACAATTCCTTTGCACATTTGGGAACCCCTTTCAGACCTTTGTTCTTGTGGGATAGAGTTGCCGAAACTATGGCACTTGCCATCTTCAAATCTCAATGGCGACGTAATGTACAAGTTACGGTTGTTTCGTTCACTGAACACACGGGCCTACGGCACTTCCCACCGGCTGAAAGAGCGAGCAATTTTTTGAATGGACACGGGACGAAGCACAAAAGGAACTGGTGGCATTATCGCTCATTCAACAATAAAATCTTGACAATCCCGCAACCATGTCCAGAATTTGCAACAATGCTTCACATGAGCAAAGAGATTACTTACTTGAAGACTGAGTGGCGCTCCCTCAAGTCACTGCAAAGCGGACAAATTCCATTGTATTGCCACCAAAGTCTCGTTTGAGACAGATCACTTGGGGCCGATTATCATCCGGGCACTTGTCACTTGATTTCGCGCGGACAATTTTGACGCGCGCGACGCGCGGTGATGTCCGGCTACCGTCCACACTCGCCACACTGTGAAAACTGGTTGTGGAAATTCGAAAGAAAAATGCACCGTGGCGCCTGCGTACGCGACAAATTAGCGCGTGTGCAAATCTGACCTCTTGTTCAGTTCTTTCCAGTTTTTCTGACTTTTTTTTCAGAATTTCACAAACACCCACTTTCACTTCATTCCCATGACAGATTTTCGAGCGCGCGATCCTGAGCTCGACACATTCCACAGCCGAAAATGATCAAGTGTGGAATGAACAGGAACAATTTCTGAGCACTATCCCGCTCGGAATTAAAATTGTCTGCAAAAGTCAGGGAAAAAAAGTGTCTGTAAAAGTCCGGGGAAATTCATTTTGGGCAGCAACTGTGCAGCAGTTTGTCCGTGCCGAACAAAAATTCATCTTTTCATCAGCAACTTGTTTGCAACAACAATGTGGGCACCAAAAGAAAGCTCGCAACCTGGGTGTTGACTTCCAAGCATTTTGTCTGGTGTTGTGCAGGAGTACCGAGGTGATTTTTCACCTGAAACGAACCTTTTCAAGTTTCAGCCCACAGCTCCTGCAATAACCGTTGGCCAGATTGGAAATATTTCATTGGGGGCAGAGGCCCCATCACACTCTGATGTCTGTTGCTTTTTGGACACTTTTTGAAAATGTTCTGGGTGCAAAAAAAATCTAGAAATTTGGAAATTTCTGAAGTTCTGGATTGTTCCATGCAGACATTGGAGGGATGTAGAAACCTGAAGTCAGAATTCCTTGAATTTCCATGTCTCCAACTTTTGGGGTCACCCCCCCCCCTCCCGGGTGCAAAGAAATCTGGAAAGTCAGGGTAATGCAGAAATCTGAAAAGTCGGAAATTCTCGAATTCCAACTTTCCAGGTTACCCCACCCCCATGTACAAAAAATCTGGAAAGTCAGGGGTTATGCAGAAATCTGGAAGTTGGAATTTCCAGATTCCCCCCCCCCGCCATAAAAATATGTGGGCTGTTGGGGGTACAGCTGTGGTACAGAAATCCAAAAAGTCAGAATTCCTAAATTCTTACTGGGCAAGTTTTCAAGCCATTTGGATGACTGTGCCAGGCGGTCAATCTGGCGAGCGGCCGGTATTCTGCTGTCAAGTTCTGTTCTGTTCGTGGGAGAGGCGGGCTGACAAAGCACTCTGAACTAGGATCCATCGTGCAGAGGTATCTCAGACAATGTTTCGTACGCAAAAAAGCGAAATACGCAGCCCCTGTTTGTCCTGCGGTGCGGGCGACACATTTCTTGAAACCTGACGTGAAGCGTCGGACAGTGGGTCAGCAGTGACTGCGACAGATTCGCACTCAAATGAGACACAAACACAAAAAGGAAACTGTGCAGACAGAGTAAGGCCAACTTCATTCGCAGCAAACCGGATGTGCATGTACAAAACTTTTGCAACCCGAAGTTCGACAAAAAGTCCAAGTGGAACAAACTGAATTTATGATCAAGTGAACACACCTCGGCAAATCGCAGTCTACATGTCACACGCTCCAAGAGATTTCGACGCTTGACAAGAATCACGTTGTTGGACTGGGAAGCAAAGGTCGGACAAGAGGATAATACGGATTGTGCGGCTCAACATCCCCCTGGATGAGCGAGTGTTCGGATTGTGCAACTTTGACCCGTCTCAGCATTGTAGTCAACGTCAGCTTTGTTCGGATTCTGCGACAGTCGATCAACGCGGCCTCAAGATGTGTGCGGACTTCCCGAATAACCTTGGAAGCAAAGCACGCACAACCAGATTTCTTGTCATCCCCGTGAGTGATCCACTCGTCTAGAGATAAGTTAAACGCCCACAATGGATATTCACAAGGGGTGGGAGAGCAAGGGGTGGCACGGCACCCCAGGTGAGAGCTGTTCCACCTCGAGCCACTGTCACTCAATCCGAACACTCGTGTATTTCCATGACAACAATGCAAACCAGGGTGATGCTGCACAATCCGAACTCACTCGCTGTCAACACTTGACCATGGCTTGTCCAACCTTTGTCTCCCTTGGATCAAGACGCCACACTGTGGCTTTCATTCCACGTCCGTGTGCACAAAGCTGATCAAAGGAACTCCACCCAGGGTGGATCATAAATGCGTTAAAATCGCAAAGCGTTCCTCTCATGTACGCAAATAAAAAGTCCAACAAGCTCCAAAGTGATTTGGTCATTCTAAATAAAATTCTTAAAACGAAGGCGCAACCGGAGACCCCGCGGAAATGTGGCACTGAGGACGCAAGCGTCAGTCGCAACGCCTTTGTAGTGTTTCAGTGGTACTCCCCGCGTCTGACGCCGGTGTCCCACTGACGCGCGGCGTCCCAACGCGGCTCCGAGTATGTCGGGCGGAAGAAAGCGGCCGCCGCGGCCTGCGCCACCGCCTGTGCCGACGCTGCCATCTGGTGCGCAGCCACGTGTGCGGCGCTGTGGGCGTGGTGCTGTTGCGCAGTGGGTGAAGGCGGGAACTGAGGTTGCTGCGGGTGGGCAGTGGTGGCGACGGGCTGAGCCGGGGCCGGGGCCGGGGCGAGCGGGGCTTGGGTGGGTGGCGGCGACGGCAAGGACGGCGGCACCGGTGGAGCGGGAGGTGCCGCCGGTGGAGGCGGAGCCGGCATCTCCTGCTGTTTGGGGAGGTGCGATTTGCGGTGATGGGACAAAGCCCCACTGTTGTTGTACGCTTTCCCGCACAACCGACACACGTGTCGAAAAATCCCCAGGTGAATATCCATGTGTGCTTTTAACTTCTCCTTAGACTTGAAACATTTGCCACACGTTTCACAGGGAAAGTTCCTCTCCGCGTTGTGAACCAGGTTACAGTGCGCAGTCACTTTTCTCTTTGTGTTGAAGATCTTACCGCACACGGAACACGTGAACTTCAAATTTTCGTGCAACGCCATGTGATGACGCAACCCCCTCCTGCCCCGATACCTCTTCCCGCAAATTTCACAAACGACGGGTTTTTCTCCCGTGTGCAAATTTTGATGCATTAGAAACGGTTTTTCATTCATGAACTGCTTCCCACACGTTTCACACGTGAACTCTCCCCTCTCGCCGTGGTGATTTATCCGGTGCCGCTTCAACGCGTTGTTCGCACTGAACAATTTGTTACAAATGTGGCATTCGTGCCGCGGGTGCTTGATCGCGACGTGGTACCTCAACTCCTTCTTCGTCTGATAGATGGCGCCGCATTTGTCGCACTTGTTGTCCACGCCGCAGCCGCGCTGGTGTTTCATCAACGTCGTCGCGCAGCGGTAGTACATGTTGCAGTGCGAGCACTGGTGGTCCGTTTTTTGACACCGACGCTTGTGTTCCGTGAACGTGGAACTGTACTGAAAACGTGTGCCGCAAACCTTGCATTCGTACTTTTTCTCGGTCGAGTGCGCTTCCTGGTGCACCTTGCACGCCCGCGCACTTTGGTACGTCTTGCCGCAGATCTCGCACGGCCACAGTTCGGGAGGGGCGCGGTGTATCGCTGCCATGTGTTTCTTCAAGCTGCGCGCACTGCGCATTTTCTTACCGCACTGCGTGCAGTTGTGCTTGTTGACGCCCTCGACCGTATTGATGGTCGTCTCCATGTCCATCAACTGCTTCTGGTGAATCTGCAGGTGATTCTTCAACGACCGGTTGTACCTGACGACCGAAGGATATTTGAACGACCGTTTACTTCACAGTCTGACGCCAATGCTCGAAAGTGAACTGAACCACCAGCACAGATCACAGGTGTCCAGTTTCAGAACTTGCTTCGCGGTGCGTTTCACCACACGCGAGTTTTCTGTCACTGGGACTTTCTCGAACACTCGTTTACACGACCTCACGACTCACCGGAAACTTTTGTTGCAGATATCGCACGAGACTGGCTCTTCTTCCGCCTCGCCCTCCCCAGGCTCCTCGTGTTCCTCCGGCTCCTCGGGCTCCCCGTGCTCGTCCTCCTCCGGGTGTTCGCGCGCGTGGTGCCGCAGCAGCGCTCTCTCCGTGACGAACTGCGCCCCACACGTGCCGCACACGTACTGTCCCACCTGCGCAGTGCGCGCAAGTTTGAAAGAATGTCAACATCCACTGGTGACCTTGTTGACAGGTTCAAAACAGCCTTTTCCGCCGACGAAAATGTTGTTGTTTCCAGCTATGACTTCTTTGAGCCTCTCTGTCTCACAAAAATGAACGTTGCGCGAAGGTACCTGACGTCTTTTGCGCAAAGTCCTGGCGCGCGCTGGTCGTCCGCGACGCCTCCGCGGCGCGACCGGCTCGTCCGGGTCCCCGTCATCGCTCTGGTCCCCAGGCGCCTCCTGCTTCACCGTCGGCTTGTCCTCGATGTCGCTCAGCTGCCCGCTCCCCTCTGGCCCGGCGTCCCACGTCGGGTCGCCACCATCGTCATCTGCATCTCCATCGGGACTCTCTGGCAAAGGGAAACAAGAACACAAGTCAGTGAGACGCGTCTTCGTGATGATGTGGGCGCTTGGGGGGGGGGGCACGTTCATCACAAGTAATTCTTTTTTTGAGTGTGATTCACCAATCCTGCTGTCATGCTGTGACAACTGTCACTTAGTGCCTGGAGTTCGTGACGCAAGTTTTACAAGACTTCTTCGCAAGGTTTCATCTCCCTCCTTGAACAATTTGTCTTGAGGGTTGGGGAGGACAGAGGGAGGTGTCCAATAGAGACAGAAGGTAATCAGATCACACAGACAGATACCCTTATTGACTCAAACTGCATTGTGACCGCTCCTGTTGCGTCGTCTACCAGCGCGACTACTCACGGTCGCAATGTACGCCCTCTGCTGTGACGTCATCAGGGAAGAGTCCCGGTGCTGCATCCTGTGAGGCGGCGGCAAGGTGTGGGAACCGAGCTCCGTAGTTCACCTTTCGTGCCCGCTCTGCTTTGCACAAAGAACCCGGGATTTGCTTTGCAGTCACCCGAGGAGTGAGCAAGAAACTATCAGCATTTACCAACCACAAGAGTCCGCGTCTTCTTGTGCTGTGTTTCCGAACGCAGAGTTAGCACACTTCAAAAGTGCAGAAGAGGGCCGGGGTGACACACCTTGTGCAGTTTGGGTTGACGGGAGCACTCGAGAGCAGAGATGGAAAACGGTCAGTTTGGATTGACAGGAACCAGCTCCAGGACGACGCGAATCCACAACAACAACACCCCCAACACGTACACACACACGCACGCACACACCTTTTACTCTGCTGCTCTTCCTGCCGGACGCTCTCGCCTCTCGGCCATCTGGAGCGCCGTCTCCTTGCGCCGCCTCCCCGTCTACCACCGTCAGCGCGATGCGAATCTGACACACAGTCCTCTTCCCATCTCCACCTGCACCGGAACCTGCGCAGACACGTTGGGTCAAAACTCAGTTCGTGAAAGTCAACAGGTCAGCAATGAATCCAGACGGAAGAGACTGCTACAGCTGTCTGCGCGACAACCCTGGATCATCTGACTGGCGCACAGGGTGGATCTTCGTAAATGCCGACGACAAACACAGTTGTGAGTCCGGTGCTTTAAGCAAACGGAGGCAGGAATTAGGGAACGGAGCCACATGCCGCAGCAACTGAATGTTCGGTGTCATTTCATGTCACCGCGGGGGGGGGGGTCAGGTGGTGGTCACCCTTGTTTTGGATAATTTTCAACAGCAACAAGAAAATCTCGCTCGTGCACACTTCGAACACTTGCAAATTTCTACACAACTGGAAAGCAATGAACAATGCGTGAAACGGTATTTTAGAACACCCTACCGTCAAACCTGCACAAAAATAGAATTACCGGCACCACAGTGGTGAGTGACAGGTTGAACTGAATCCTGCTTTTGTTGGATCAGATGAAAGAGGGGTTCTTTCTCTCACTTGCTTATGCAATTCCGTTTGTACCCGCCCCACAAAGACAAACACTTCTGCCCAACAGTTCACCTGTGTCTGCAGCACCGTTTGTTGGCCGCGCGCTGCCGCCGCTCCAGCTATCGGAGTAGGAGCTGGCTTCTGGCGTCACGAAGGGTCCAGCTGGGAGAGGGTCTGGCCGATCCGAAGCGTGGGCTTGCGGTGTTACCAAATGACCTCCAAGCGTGAAGTCCCTGCCAACCTCAGGACTTGGCTCGGTCTCACAGGAGGAAGAACACAGCGCCTCGGAATGCGGTGCAGAGGGACGCGAGGGCGATGTAGTCTCATGTCGAGGGTCCAGCCTACTTTCATTCTCATTCAAGTTCTGTGGAAGTTTCTCATGGCGGGGGGACGAAGACCGTTCTTCTTCCTGAAGGAAAAGGAAACAATTTTTGTCCATATTTTGAGTTCACAATGCAGCAAGGGTCACATTCTGGGGTCACGGAGCACATCACACATTTCGAAACTGACCTATTGCTTTGTGGGGTGACAAAAGCAGGAGAACCACTCACCTCACAGCTGCAAGAGGTAGACATAAAAGGCGATCCTGATGACCAGTATACGGAAGCACTGATTAGCCACAGGGGCTAAATATCCAAATTGATTGATCACATGATCGATCACCCCCCTGGACAGTGGTGATCGATGCTGCCTATCAGCCTCAAAGATGATTCTATGAGCAATTTCTTGCCTCAGAAAAGAAAAGGCCTCAACTTTGACCAGATCCATTTTCAAAGAAAGGGAAAAACCCAAAGTCACATGATCACTCCATGGGGGGGGGGAGGGATGCTGGGTAAAACTCAGCAAAATAGTGATATTGTGCTATTATGTATCTATTTTCTATTTGATTAATTGTTGTAAAAATATTCAGAAAATTAAAAATTGTCAGGCGCTGCCAACACCCCCTACAGGGGAAGGAGTGTGGTGTGACACACCAGCTGTGAATTTAGAACCACCACTCACCAGATGGCATGATTGGAAAGAGATTAATAGATGGTGTGATTGGAAAGAGGTCAATAAATATGGAGGTTCCCGCCCTCGGGGACAGTCTCTCCTGAGATACCAACCAGTGTGTTTGTGATATCACTACACTTAACCCCGTGCTTGTATCGTAACATTTCGAACTGTATATGACAGCCGGAAACAACGCACTTTCGCCAAAGCAATTTGTTTCCACCTCACACAACAAAGATAGACATCGCGTGTACCTGATCACTGCGGGCAATTTCATCCTTGATGGCGTTCACTGCGTGAAGTACGACTTTCCCTCCCGAACCGAACTCTGCGACATGAGACGAAAGAAACAAATGACAACAAGAACCAGAAAGTACGACAAGCCATAAAGTGTCAGGTTGGTTGGTTGGTTTCTGAAACTTTTCACTTCAGGACACCGGGTATATTTACCCTGTGTGATGAACACGGCTCCCGACGCTGACACGGTGATGGTGACAAAGCCATGTTGAGCCTGCGCACTCGTCTCCCAGCACGGGAACCGCACTGGTACCTCCATCCTCTGCAACAGTGTCGGAGTGGAGAGCGACACACATAAACGCACGCACGCACGCACGCATACGACCATTTGAGTGCGATGTCATGAATCTGTGGGCCGGGATGTGTCAACAGGTTTGCACGAACGTTTGGTCACTGACTCCCAATTTAACACAGCAGACTGCGAACGCGTCTGAATCTCTGGTGCACACAAATCATGACACATCTTCAAATGACACGACAACTGCAAGATACCTTGTTGGACGCTAATGCTCACCACGCCAGGCTTCCTGGGTGGATCTCTAAATCTAGAACAAAATCCACAGTGCCACGATCGCCGCAAACTTTGCACCCGAACTCTCGATTCCCATCAAATTCTTCCCCTTCCCAATTCAGTTGGTCCACAGGAAATGTTTGCGCGCGGAAATAGATTCTAAGTGTCAATAAGCTGCTGCGGCTGCAGAAATCGGACTTGTAAAACTCTTTTGCGGCCGAAAACAGAAAACCGGAAGTTGGGTATTTTCGGCAAGTTTTTTTACGCACAGATTCACTCCGTTTTCTCTGCGGATGTTGCAGAAGCGAAACCGAAGCTGCAAAGAGAAAAAGAAACTGGAAGACCAACCTGATTGAGGAAATACTTGTTTCGATGAAATGTAATTCTGTGTATATTTCATTTCAAGTCGGGAGATACTATTTTCATCGCCACGCAAATAATTTACCATTCAAACGAGATATGTGCAACACACAACATGGGCGATAATATGGTACTTTTTTGGAGAACCAGCATCGGTGTGTGGAGTGGATTCAAACCAGAATTGCAGGGAATCATGTGCGTAGAACTCCATGGCAAAAACGTTTGAAGCTCTTCAGTCGGTGCAGACCAAAGTGGTGTCTTTGGTGTCTCAAGTTTGACCTTGATAAATTTCTGTGCTTCAGACCTCCTTTGCAGTGATATCACAAATGATCAGTTGGGTATCTCAGAAGAGTCTGTCTTCTTGAGGTGGGAATCTCCCTATTTATTGAAACATATCATGCCATCTAGTGGTAGTTCTTGACAGTTCAGGTCAGGCGTCATAGCACCACACTCCTCCTCTACTAGAGGGGGCACTGGCCTCAGCAGCCATTTTTAATATCAATACAATACTGTACTGTCTTGTGTATAAGATGCACTTGTGTATAAGACACACCCCAAGTTTTGATGGAACAAACTGCATGTTTTTGACATACTCTTGTATAAGATGCACCCCAAGTTCAGCTTTCACAGTATATTTTCAAGATCCATCAACTTGACTCAAAACCATCCAAATTTAAAATTATTTTCACCAATCTCCAAATAATTCTTCTTGTTCTTCCTCAATCAGTGAGGCCCAAAAAGTGTGAATACTGTATTTTTATTTCTTCAAAGCTCATTCAAAATGCATCAAAGATGAGAGTCTTTTCTTACAAAATTGTTATTTCTCCCTTTGTATCTCAAAAAATCTAAACATACTCATGTATAAGACACACCCCTTCTTTTGATGTCAGATTTTGGGGCAAAAAAGTGCGTCTTATACATGAGACAGTACAGTATTTTACAAAAATCATTTGTGAACAGAGATTAGCTATTGGAGGCTGATTTTGCTCAAATGTTGAGTGAACATTCTGGCTCTGGCTGATTCCTTCACCCCCACCAGGGGGTGTGGGAACCAGAGTGGTATTATGTGATCTCTTTGAAAATGGATGTGCAATATCTCAAGGCCTTTTCATGCCCAAAGCAAAGCATTGTATATTTCATACTGTTCGAAGCTGACAGGCAGGGACTGATCCTGACTGACAACAGGGTGATTGCTACTGTGATCAATCATTTCAATGGATCAGTGCCTTTGTTCAATCACTGCTTTAATTATCTGGTTGCCCAGCTCACCCAGAGTTGCCAGGATTCAAGGCAGTAAGGTGAGTTCTTGGTGGTTCTCCCAGCTCTGGTCGCACCGCACTTTCCCTGGGCATACGAGAGGGAAACCACTTGTGTCGATCAGCTTATCTTGCACTTGGAGTCTTATTTGCAGACAATTTCATTGTGCTCACTGAAGCACAGGTTTGCAAATAAAATGGAGCAAACGGTTTGAGCTTTGCTTGTCATGCTGACCGACACAAGTGGTATTCCCCTCGCACATCGAGAACAGGCAAGAGGGGTGAGATCAATGCTGAAAATTTGCGAGAGGTGACCGGGACCTGCTGGGGATTGCACTGTTCTCAATGCGTATGTGTTCACTTCAATGTGCGTTCTTGTTCTCCAAACTTTGCTCGGAGAAGAAAATTGTCTGAAAACTTGAATGTGACGAAGAGAAAATACGAACAGTCCTCGCGAAGGAGTTCCTTTCCACAGAAACAAGTATGAAGGCTACCCCACTGCCAAGAGAGAATGCCCCTGCTTCGCAAGAAACTGCCCCACCTCAAACGAAACAAGAAACAACGCCACCGTTTCCGCGATGGGAGGTGACGGCGACAGCGACACAGGGCTTTCTTACCATCAACGTGCTGCAGTCGGGCAACGTGACAGTCCAACAAGGTGCGGTCAAAAATGGTTATGTTCTGAGAAGCACATTGGTTCTTCGTGGTGAGCGAGAAACAAGCCCGTCCTGAAGTCCGATGCCTCTCCCAGTCCAGTCAAAGCCGTCCAGAGAAAGAGAAAATGGACGCAGTTTTGTTTTGTTTGTTTGTTGAATAAAAAAATATTGTTTATTCACGATTGTTGCAACAAAATTCTCGTGCATTCATAACCCCCCCACACATGACAAAATTGTAATGTTTTGATGGAAGAAGACTTTGCAAAAAATAGAAACATATTTGTGACAAAGGCAATAACGTGTGCAAAGGGCAACGTCATTTGTTTTCAGTGTCCGAAATGTTCAGAGCTGCTGATGTATCCGTAGAACTGTTTCCGAGGGGCTCGTTTCGACGGCTGACGGTGGCGCGGGTGAGCGGTGTGTCGGCTGAGGACCACAGCCGTGGAGGCAGGACCGCGCGCAGCGGCAACAAACTGGTGGTGCCGCACAATTGGGGTGAGTGTGGTGGCAAACCCTTGCTCGGCACGTTTTTTGACAGCAACGGCTTGGTTCGTCTCCTGAATGTTTGGAGCTTTGTGTGTTTATAGATCTGCGATACTCAGAGCTGATAGCCAATGGTGCGCAACAAGGCGAACAGTGTACCCCAGGTTCCAGGCGAATATTTTCCCTGAACAAAGTTGCACGGTCTCAAGTGATCAAGTCCTGAACAGGAACTTGCCTGGTGTCACTATCAATTTCTCGCTCAGGTCCGAAGACGTCGGAAGCAAAGAAACCGCTGCGCTGCGACGCGGACGACGCAGACGCCGTCACGTGGCAGCTGCACGTGCACCTCGTCCCCGAGCGGAGCGCGCAGAAGTCCAGTTCGGAACCTCACGGGGACGCTCATGACCCAGGTGAGGGCAAGTCATTTTTCGCAATTTGACAGCAAACAAAATTTGTCTGAACGCTGTGGTCTCCTGACACCAGAGCGCTCCTTGGATGAGTGTTTCTGTACCAACACAAAGAGGTTGTGGTCAGTGTGACTGACCACTGCAGTTTGAAACTCGACCAGGAAAGTAAAGCAGGGAGGGGGAGTGTGGACCACTCGCCTCTTTCTGGGAACGTTTTCTTGCATTCATAAAAGAGAAGGAATGAAACTTTCAGGACTTTGTTGACTGTCGTAGACTCTATGAGCTCATGATCAATGCACCGCAGACTCACGCGGTGGCGGCAACTCTGGTTGCATCCGGACTGGCAGCTGCTGGAAATGGACAGCGGCTACTTCGGGAAAAGAACACGAGAGTCGCCAAGAAGTCACAGGCCACAAGCAAGAGGAACCACGGGCCGAGGAACTCATTTGCTTGGTTGGTGCTGAGAATGGGCGAACAGGTGGGATGATCACCACCCCAGGGATCAGCGTTCGACGGTCCTCGGGAGGTGATGACAGCACCAGCACTGAGCCTGGCAACAACGCACCGAAATGTGAGGTGGGTTCTTCCAGAATGAAAGCGACTGATCTTCAAAGAAGTGTGAAGGACTCTCCCGTGGCAGAAGAAAGTGAATCCAAGACGGATGAACAAGAAGCCAGAAATGAAGAACAGATCGACGCTATCTGGACTTGTGGCACGTGTAAGAACATGTACTCATCACAAGCCAGCATTTTGGATCACATGCAGGTGTTGCACTCCAGCGAAGGCGAGCAGAATTTCGCCTTGGACACTGCCGCCCTGTTGGTCTCGGATTCTCGCTTTAAGTGTGACGTCTGTGGAGAAATATTCACCTCCGCAAACATGCTACGCGAACACTCGCTGAGACACGTGAGCGTCTTGAAACAAACCTCGTTCCCTTGCACCAATTGTGATCGAGTGTTTCTGTCAACGAAGGAGGCTTCGCTGCACCGAATCGAGATGCATCCATGTCCAGAGCTGAGATGCGACATATGCATGAAAGGCTTTCCCACGGTTCATCTTTTGAACGTACACGCCAGGAAAACCCACTCTGGAAACGCAAAACGACAACGCCAGGGGAGGAATCTGACGACTGGAGTGACACTGAAATGCCCTCGCTGCAGCGTCACCTTCTACGATTCCTCTGTGTTCAAAGCTCATCGAACCAATTGCCACGTCATTTGTAACGTAAGTTGGGGTTCTGCAAACGGGTGTGTGCGTGTCTTTTCGAGGATGATTAGAGTCGGGTTTTGACAGGGAGAATTTTTTACATCAGCATCTGTGGTGGTTTGCCTGATTGATCTATTTCTCACTGGTAAACCCAGATTTGTGTTTCTTAGTGATATTGGCTTCTGTGTACTTTGTCAGTGCACGAAATCTTGTTTGAGGAGAACTGATATGCAGGTGAGTTGGGCGGCGAAATCTTTCTCCAAGTTCCGCAGAAAAACTTTGGTTGATGTTCAGTTGAAGAGCCGCTCATCGACAACGCGTTCTGTCCTGGTGGACCGTGGGCCTCTCCAGCAGCTCGCTTGGTGCAAACAGAATGAGCGAAGACGGCATGTGACCTCTGTTGGTCTGAATCTTGCTCATTTTATTTTTTGCAGATATGTGGGAAGAAGCTGGTGTCTCGTGCTTCAGAACGGAGCCACATGGTGCGCGTGCATGGTGCGCAGGGTGAATGCGCATGCACAGACTGTGGTGCGCAGTTCATGTCTGAGTCGGCGCTGCGCAGGCACGCCGCGATGCACGCGCGCACACTTCCCTTGGTCTGCAAAATCTGCGGGAAAACTTACAAGACTCAGTACACGCTAAACTGCCACATGGACGAACACTCTGGGCAATCGTTTTCGTGTGGAAAGTGTGAAAAGGTAAGAGTCGGTCGGGTGGTATCACTGCAACATTTCGTTTGGTTCAGAAAAGCTACCGATCGTTGTGTTTTTCGCGTGATTTGTACGGCGGATTTCCTCGTCGATGCGTCACGAAATGTCGTTCTGCAGACGAGGACATGGTTTTGGAGGAGCCCTGGGAAATAATGAGTGACAAAACTGGTTGTTGTCACCATTATTGCATTGTCAAACAACGCATTCGAAGTTGTGCGTGCAGAGTACCGTTGTTTCTCAACATAGGTGTTCAAAACTCGCCAGAACCTGCGGTCACACAAGTACACGCACCAGAAGCGGAGCGCAGGGAGTCAGCACCAGTGCGACGTCTGCGGCAAGTCCTTCCGCCAGGCCAAGTCCCTCCGCGTGCACCTTCAGATACACCGCGACCAAAAGCAGTTTCAGTGCAGGTGGGACAGGGGAAGGCGAGAGCGGTCTTTGCACACTCCGTCCTCAGGGATCGGCGTGTGTTATGCAACGGTGATAGGTTTCGTGGCGTGGTCGGACCCCCCCTCCCCCCAGGTTTTGGACTTGGAAAATTTTGGGTCTTGAGGGACCCCCCCCCCCAGTTTTGGACTTGGAAGATTTTGGGTCTTAAGGGAACACCCCCCCCCCAGTTTTGGACTTAGAAAATTTTCTGTCTTGAGGGACCCCCCTTGGTTTCAGACTTAGAAAATTTTGGGTCTTGAGGGACCCCCCCCCCCTAAT
>JAAUXT010015158.1_pt1 | contig 22075 bp, 26 predicted proteins | sample 7278171 | NCBI WGS metagenome assembly JAAUXT01 (sample SAMN14350112, study PRJNA611818) | marine sediment metagenome | isolation source: surface marine sediment (1.8m) | place: French Polynesia: Moorea | collected 2018-08 | reverse complement strand
GTGTAAAGCACCCCTAAGGGTGTCTGCACCCACTGTGATTCCAGTCTGTGATCACTGGAACAGGGGTAAAATGGAGGTTTTGTCTGCCCAAGATGGACGGACGTGGATACATGGGCAAACCAATATCAGACCGCTACCGCGGCTGATAAAAACCAGCCGTACGGCGTTCAAGTCAGTCACCAAACCAACCACGAAGTGTACCTACCACGCCTTCCCAGCTGATAAACGTCCTTGTAGAGGAGAGACTGGTCATTCCATGACCACCAGAGACTCAACAACCGAGAGGCACTCCTTTCCACCTGTTAGCACCAGACGCCTGGCAATCCGGTGAACGACGCAGCCAGTTGGCAATTTCTGAGTGCGCGAAAGGCTTTGAGCTTATGAAGTGCCAGGGTCCGTCCACAATAAATTTGAAGGCTTGTCCTAACTATTTCAGCCAATGGACAGTTTCTTCACTACACAGCGGTCTGTTCCCAACAACTCCCATAAAATCCTGTTGTCTACAAATCATTACGAACGACAACTGGTCAACAATTGTATTCATTTCTAGACCCCCATTGCATGCTATCCCAAATCGTTTTTCAGACCAAACAGGCAGAACTTTTTTCGCGACGATTTGTCATGGCAATCAATGCGCGGCGTTACGCATTGATTTCGCCCTTATCAACGTGCTCGTGATCGCTGAGATAACGTCACTGCGCGTCTGATTTGTGCGCGTCGAGCAACCGCAATTGTGTTTGATAACAACTAATTGAATTTGACTGCTCAAAACGTTTAAAGCTGGAAGCGCGAACCCTGCCGGGAAAAGGCCTTCACTTGTGGCGTACGAGTACACCAACCTCATCGACGAGACTTCTCGTAAAACATCGGCCGCACACCACTTGCCGTCTTTCTTGAAACTGTGACTTGCTGGTTTGAAACTAACAAACGGAAAAGGATAGGGGGCGGGGGGGTAAACTAGTAGTAAACAGTAACCAGTAAATGCATATTAGATTTTACTGTTTGCTGGTTTACCCCCACCCCTCCCAGATTTACTGGTTTCAAACTAGTGAACAGTAACCAGCAAGTACATATTATATTTTACTGTTTACTGGTTTGCCCCCCCCCTCCCCCGGTTTACTGGTTTCAAACCAGTAAGGATACACAGACACATCTTGGCACACTGAACATTCCCACCAGAAACACTGTCAGCTCGCTTCGCGGTTGATAACAACGTTTTGTGTAGAGCGCCGCAAGTTCAAGGCTACAAACAACGTAAAAGCAACCTTGATGGGCACACACGCCAGTCAGCATTTTCTTGGCACAAAAAAGCTTCATACCTTCGTCCACTTAGGTCTGCTACGTCAAACTGTGGGTTGTTTGTCACCACCTTGAGTGCAAGCAGCAGTAGACAGACTTCCTCTTCCCTGCCTAATGGCGAAAACGGCTATCAAGAGCTTTGTCCGTTCTCCATGTCATGAGTGTCCCGTGACCAGAATTAAGAGCACAAACGAGGCAGAGTCCACTTTCCTGTTTGGTTTCGCAAACCAAATCCTCCACCACTTTACAGTTGATAAGCCAGGTGAAACGCTCAGATTTTTGACAAAGGTCACCAGTTTGTTTCGAAACTATTGTGCCGAAAACGGTCAGCAGAGGGATTTTCATTTGTGTACGACACGCTCGTATAATTTTAGTTCAATTAAGAAAAAGAACGTGTTCGCTGGTGGTGCACCTCGAGTACACACGGGTGGAGCACGCCCGAGGCTCTCAGCGCGTCCGTCAATCCGTTCCCAGCAGAACATCACATTGCCGATGAGGAAGCGTGTTCTCGATGATTTACCGCTCCTCGATGAGGATTTCAAACTTTTTTCACTCCAACCAATCCCACTGACAGCTTTTCTGTGAAGCAGTTATCGAAATGTTCGCCTTTCTGACCTGCACTAAAAACTGCAGTCACAGGCAAATTTCTGCTGACGATCCAGTCTGAAACGACGGAAATGAACCGGGAAGACGCAGATTCTACGTCTTCAGTATTCAGGAAGGAAAAATCCGCAAAACGAGTGTTTCCTACACAAGTACGTGGCCCGATCAATTTGCACCTTCCGAAACGTCATGACACCAGAACATTTCAATGGCGCATTTCGGAAGGCAGAAGCTTATCGCTCCTCGTACTCGCACGACGTGCACACAGGGACGATCCTGAACTGAAAAACAAAACACCCTATTTGACTTGAACTGGGACAACATCACTCTGTTCAAAGTGGAAGCAAGAGAACAAAGAAAACCTAAGTTGGTGTTGCTCTTTCGGACAAAACTCAAGTTGTGCACTCGGAAAGATCTGCACAAAGACCACAATTGGGTGCAAAAACACTTGACAGACACTTTGGTGGCAGTTCGGTGATTTGTCCTCATTGCGCTCAATGCGGCGAGTGTGGAAGCGATTGTGAATTGCTGATGACCCAAAGGGCCTCAAATAGATCACAGGAATCCACCACTCCTGCATTTCCATGACCATTTTATCCACCGCCAACTGCACCATTCAGATTCACGGGCAGGAAACGAGCCGAGTGTCCAGAGGGCACATCTGAATGGCTCAAAATCAAGTACGAACCTGCGTCGCCACACAAAGAGACAAACTCGATCGGTCTGTACCGGCGTATTCGACGACTGTCGTGGGTCCAGACATTGCGACGAACATGAACGAGCCAAATGAGAAACTGCCACGCCAAGCAACCTCGCAGCGTTCTCCCGCTGGATCCAGTTGTTCCATGCGAGACACCAATTTGCTGCGCAGAGCCTGCGCATTACTGAAGAGATTTACCTACAGCAGAGCAAGTGATGCAACAGCAATAACAATGACCAAATATATCACTTAAAACCCGCAAAACTCAATTACCAGATGCATCAGATGGACCACTCGTATGGATACATGTTGAGTGAAGAAGTAGCGGTGCGGCCGGGTTTTTCCTTGCAAGGATTTTGCTTCTGTACGTATCACTTGAAACAAATCTGAGCGCGGGTTCATTCACGACAGCGCAAAAGCGAATGACTTGCTTCGAAAGTTTGAAACAGTGGAGCCTGATCATTGAAAACCGGGACGTGAAAAAAGTGTCACATTTTCGTCACAAATCCAATGAACCTCGAAGCCGCTTGGATCTGCGTATCTAAAGATTCGAGCGTACAATGGTTGTCAAATGCCCATACCGCGTTGCTTCCCAAACCAGTTCTCCATCATCACGAAAATTTCACTCGCAACACAAACCGCTTGATAGAATCCCATCACACAATCCAAACTCGCAGGTCGTCACCACCAGCTGAAGCGAACTTAGCAGCTGCAACGTCGCCGAGCACCTCTCCACTGCGTCAGTCTTCCGTCGCTCTGTTCCAAACATCAAAACTCGTTTCCTCATCCAAGTCTTCTTTGCCAGGTTTTTCTTGCACATTCGCTGAGGAAGGAATTTGTGGTTTCAAGCTGATTTAACTCGAGGACGACAGGGATTGCAGCAGCTCTCCCCCCATGAATCACCAGCAGCGCGTCCTGGCCTCCAGCACACACCTCCACAACAAGCAGCTTCACAACATAACACACTCCTTGCTCAAAAACCATGTCCCACCAGTTCACGAAAATTTGGTTTTGCTGGGTGATGTTGCATCTGAGTCACCCACAGATGGAGGTCGTTTGCAACTGAGACTGAAATTGGTTCCTGAAGCAGGAAGTGGTCACCAAAAGTGATCCGAGGGGGCGCAACGCGACATACGATTGTGAGACTGACAGGGAAATGGCAGTGCCTGAGAAGAAACTCACTTGACGTGGCTTCAAACTCGACCAACTGACCAAGTGAGAGACTTTCACAGGAACAGGTCAACGTCGCCAGTATCTGAATGGTGAAAGTCACACCAGTGTTTTGCCTATTTGTGTGAGTTGCTCTGTCCAACTGTGGCTTGAAGCAGCTGGTCATCTCCTGTCCACAAAGTTCAGGTCAGAGCTCTCGCTGTTGTCAGCTGCACTGGTCAGCGGGAAAACTCAAGGAGATCGAAGTGCATGGAGACTAAACTGTGTGGCAAACGCCGCTGCTTTTTGGTCTTTCTGGGCCATCTGCATGGCTCGTGCATAATGTATGAACTCTGTCTCAAGCTTCAGTCCTCACACTGGAAGTTTGCAAGTGGAAGTCCACTGCAGATTTCTACGTCTAGACTGCTCTGTCCTTGCATGTCTGGGGAAACAAGGTTTGCACAGACCCACAGCTATCACGTTTCTGGTGTCAAATTCAAATTGTCACTGCAGCAAGAGACCCACACAATTGTTCTGCTCTGCAAATGAAGAGAGAAATACATACCGTATACACCCATGTATAAAACGCACCTTTTGTCTCAAAATTGAGCACCAAAAGTAGGAGTGCGTCTTATACTTATGTATGAGATTACTATATTTTCAATGTGAACTAATACCATAAAATCAAGGTAAAAGTTGGGGGGTGTCTTATGCTTGGGTGCGACTTATACTTGGGTGAATATGGTAAGACACCGAGTTGCCGTTCAAACCGTGGATTTGAAACTGCATCAACCTGAAACAAGCCCCGGGAACACTGTACTCGTACGCTCGTGTCTAGTTCTGTCCTTACCTCCAACAACAAGTGATCACAATGCTCCAAAGGACTTATTCACACAGACCGTTGCTTATTCCCAGGCTTTTTCCTTTGCGAGACAGCACCAACAGGGATTTCTGCCAGACGTGTCTGTACCACGGTGACGGCGAGGATTATGGCGAGTTGTCGGAGCTTGACGAGTCGGCAGCTGCGGCCACGCATCACATAAGGAGTCACTGTGCACCATCGTTGCCGGGAAACTTCTCGGCTGGTGGGAAATTCCTTCTCCTGCAGGTTGGGTCCCGAGTTCCGCTCTTGAAGTACCAGATCCAAATCTCTTTCTTGATCTTTTGTAAATGAAGATGCTGGCGTGGGTTCAATAATTTTTGTCCGAAAATGCCGGCAAGTGCAAACCCATAAGAGCAGTGGTGGGCTAAATTCAATGTCAACGTGTTATCTATCAACGAGCGAACACCGGAACCACGAAAAGACACACCCGCCAAACGTTTTCCACAGCAAAGGAGTTCCAAAACATTCACCCCAATGCACAGGAGATCACCAGTCTTCTTGATGGCTTCATATTCATATTTCATAATCATAACTGCACCTCACGTTCTGACTGCTGCGGAAGATCTAATTTGTGGCAAACGAAGCCAATCTCGTATTCTGCAAGAGACAGCGGAACTGAGTCAACTGACGGTTCCAATGTACGTATCTCCTCACACAATGTTGCTGTTCGCAAGTTGCTTTTTTTCTTCTTTTTTGCCCCAAAAAAAACAATCAATGAATCAACCCAACAGAAAGCAAAGAGACACACCAGCCCTATTTCCCCGGATTTCTCGGAAATGTAGTCTTTACTTGAGCGTCTGTGTTGCATCTGTGGAGACACCGTCACCATCATTTCGACACACAACGTTGGTTCACAAACACTTCCGGAGAACTGCGATACCCTGAGGCTCAAACGTCGTCAGCTCAGAAACAGATAGCTCTTTGACACACAATGTGAATACGAGAAGTTTGTCCAACAAGTGTAACTCTCCAAAAGTACTTGAACCTCAGTGACATTTCTTCAGGATGACGATGTGACGATATCTCAGGTTCACGTTTGAACCAAGCTTGCTCCGCGCGTCAGAAAAATCATATCTTGCAGCATTTGTTTTGGCTTCTCCCTTGAACCTCAACCTCGAAATCTCAACGCCTTCTGACCAATTCAAGGTGCTCGACCAAAATTTGGAGCTATGATGTCGCTGACTGAGAACACTGTTCATGACAAAATCTTTGTGCTGAATCACACAGAGTTCAATGTTTCCAGTTCTATGATGACGGCGATCGAAGTTTCCAGTTCTACTGCCAGTGAGAAAGATGTGCATACTGTCCGTACGAGTACCAGGAAAACAAGTAAGTCCGGTAAACGGACCCGGATGATGGTCGCGTCACTTCTGTCAGCCTTTTCCGGGTGGGGGGTGGGGGGAGGTTACATTCCAAAGTGTGGACAGACGCACATGTGAATGCTAAGGGTTTTTAAGCCATCAGCGGCACCTAGATGGCCGGCTACGCAACCATCAACCAGGAATACCCAATCTACGTGCACGAAGATTGCGAACAAAATTTCTCCACAAGTTCACCACTGCCACGCATGACCAAAAAACAAGCAATTCATACTCACAGTCCAATATTTGCAAACATCCAATTCTACATTCTCAGAATCAAATTGAAGCACACATCAGCGATGCTGAATGTTGGGACCGTACGACAAACGATGATTACCTGAACCAGGGATACGACAATGGGGAACCGATAACTCACTTCACCCAAGTCCCGCCTTTTCCCATCAACAATACACCTGATCCTGAACCAAGCGGCACAGAATGCAATGAAAAACATCAACTTTGACCTCGCAATGCATTTTTTCTCCCCGAATCTCACGCCACACACTTTGAATTGCCCACATTATTTTTATGTCAGCACTCAATTCTCTGATAAGGTTCTTTCTACAACCGAAGAGCTTCAACAGCGGAAGAACTCTTTCCTCTTTTTCGCAAAAGAAAGTCAATCAACTTTTGACAGGATCACACCTTCCTGTGGCTGTCACAGAATGCTGCAAGAAAAACTTCATGACGGTTCGTCCAAGGTGATCCAGACAGATATCCTACCGGACCCCACAACATCCGGTGTGCCATCTCCTGAACCTGAGCGTGAACCTGAGCCTGCTGACTCGTGCGACAGAACAAGAGATCAAGGACCAACGAGTCCGCGACACAGAACACCAGCCATTGTGCTCGCAACACACAAAATTTCCAGCAAACTTGCCTGCCTGGCATTGACCATTGCTTCCCCCAAACCAACCTTCTTTTCACCTGGGCGGGGATTGAAACAATGGCAAAATATTTTCCCCCCTGCTGGATAGAATTGTTGGTTTGACAAGAGCAATATTTCCAAGCAGGCAGACTGGCATGTTAGCTGGAACAGTGTGTGCGAATGGGGTTTGGTTTGGTGAACAGAAGCATCAGCAGCATGTACAGAACGCGCGTCTGTTCTTGAACGGGTTTTCCTTTGTTCTTGCGGTCATTTACCTGTGTGAATGAACTCAACCAAGGGTCAAATTTCCTGAAACATTTATTCAACTGGAGAACAGACAAAAATGACACAACACAAAAATAGTCATTCATTCACTCATGTGTGCTGAAACTTGAGGGATAACTTCAACTTTTTTGCCTTCCTTTTCACTGACATTTTGTCAATCTTCTCGAGAAATGTGCACATTCCGCCGTAGTCACCGAGCTGCACACCTCTCAAACACCTTTTTGGATGACATTTTGCAGAAGAAGTCAACAATTTGGACAGTTTCACATCAAGCAAGGGTTTTTTGTTGCAATTTTCTTCAGTCTTAGCTTTGGAGACAGTTGCGGGGGGGGGTGGTCAGAACAAGTCACGGCCTTGTTTGCCTGGTCCAAAATTTCTGGAGATGGGCACTTGTATTCTCTGACAGCATCACTTTTATGCCCAGTGAAATTTTTTATCAGTTGCTCGTCAATGCCCATCTTGAACATGTGGGTAGCACAAGTAGCCGAAGGCTGTGGTTGGTAAACTTGCCCTGAATTTGAGCATGACCAAGGAGATTCTTGACCACCTTCTTCAGAGTGTTAATCCCAACCAGCTGGTCACTGTACCAATGAGAAGCTGTCATCTTTGATCGGCCAAATGGATAGTTGTACAGAGATGAGTTCTTGCAGTCAGGGCGAGGAGACCAGTGTACTTCTCGAACAAGTTTACCACATTTCTGTCAGGGTTGGCACACCCATATGTCTTCAAAACACGTGGCTTGTGATTCTTTGAGGAGAGGCCTCCTTGGTTGGTCTTGCTGTGAGCGTCTTCTCTGAACTGCAGAAATTTGACACCTTTTTCATCAAGTTGAACTGACAACTGGGGATGAAAATTTGGACATCTGAGCCTATTATGTTCTCCCCCCCCTCAAAGTGAAATTGAGACCAACCAAGTAAAGGACAGTGTCACGCAACTGGTCTGGGGAAGAAGATCCCAAGATAGACTTCGACCACAAAATTTCTTCAGCCTCAAACCTGATTGCATCAGAGCTGCACTTCTCTCCCAACCCTGCAGCACATCTCTCCTTCATTAAGTTGTCAAGAGTGTTCCTCAGAGAGAAGAAGGCATCATCATCAAGAAGTTTCCAACACAAACTGTATTTCTCGAGATAAAATTGAATCATCAACACCAACTGCCTCAAACTTGACCAAGGATAGTCTGTGCCATCTTTTTTGCACACCTCCAAAATGAACAAGCACATCGCAATGGCAAAATTTGCCTTGTTCAACAGTTTGACTTCCTTCAAATTGCACCAACGTATCCTTGGATTACAGTCAGGTTTCCTCAAATGTTCAAACCACCAGTCACTGTAAAGTTGAGTGGCCCAATAAATCTTGTTTTCCATGTTGACAGCAAAATTCTTGTGAGATAGCAACTCCATGCGATCCAGACCTTCAGGAACCTTAAATCTGTCCTCTGACCCAGGGACATCTCCAACACTCGCGAAACCAGAATTGTAGGAGCCACTGAAAGAGCAAAGAGGAAAATCTTTGCCTAAAGTTCTGACAAAATATTGTCATGGTAAAAATTTCCCATGAGCAGAAAGACACACACCTCCTGGACAAGACTTTGGCAATGCTCATGACATCAGCCAAATTGTCACATTTGCGGACTTGGGTAGATATTTGGACAGCACTGCAATGATCCCAGATTTCAGAAAAAATGACCACACAAAAGGAAATGATCCCGAGAAATTGGTGAACCGAAATCAAAAAAACCTGTCTGTAGGGTCAAAGTTGATTGAAGCGCAAGTCTTGTGAAGTTGGGATGTGGACAGGTACTCCTTGTCAAACTCAGCTTCTTCATCTGGACAGAGATCCAAAAATTCAGGCATCTCAGAAAAGAAATTGCCAACATTTGGACAGTCAGAGTCAAAGTCAACATGTTCACTTTCACCTTCTATTCTCATGTCCACACACAACCGACACCACTGACAAACTGCCTGCACAAAGTGCAATAAGGCGACACAATGACAGAGCCAAGAGTACAGACCCACATTCACCAAGTCAACTCAGCTTGCCCAAAATGTTCGCAAAGAAAACCCATCCAAACTGCACTGGTTTCTGTATGCCAGTTATGGAAACTTGACTCACTTTTCCACATTCTATTAGGGGACGCAATAGCTGAATGAACGAGTGCTTTAGCACGAGTTCATTCAGGTATTGCGTCCCCTAACCCATGTGAAAAAGCTCGTCGGCGTTCCATAACCTATACTGACGACAGCAAGCAAAACAGAAGGGCTGTGCCCAGTAAGACCTGGTTCCCAATGCCGACCATTTCAGCTGACAAATCTGGCGACGTTTTCCGGAACCCAGGCCGCCCACGCACTTGCGAGTCGGAAACAGTGGACAAACACCTCGCAATGACTCGAACTCTTTTGTGAAACTGGGAACCAAGACCCCAAGTGAAACACCTCGAAACTCCAGCACCCAAAGGGAGGTTAGCAGACGACCAGACAACAAAAATCTGGGCCTGTGACACTCGAAAAGTCATTTTCAAATCGATTTGAGGAGCAAAATACGAGTTTTATCTCTGCAAAGATAAAAGACTGGAGCCAAAACTAGACTTCAGCCGTACTTAGTACTACTCCACGATTCCGCGCAAGAAACATCCAAACCAGGACAGTTTCGTGTTGTCAAGCAGGTCAGCGCAAGACTTTATTCGGCCCCTTTCTCAGAAAGAAATACTAAATAAACCCAATTCTTGTGTTTGGTGTGCAAGTCGCCTGTGTTGACAACTCATTTGCGTCCAGTGTTTGGGACGTGTCCAATCATTCAATTCTTTTTTTTTTTTTTAAATAAATTTGAGCACGATGTATATACCTTCAGAGGCCCATTTCTGCCTATTGGAGTGGCTGTTGAACGTCAATGCGTTCTTGGTTCACGCGTTTTGGCGAATAAAAAACACAACGCATTGTTTCTTGAACTTTCGATCAGTGGGCGGAGGTACAAGGGTTTTTTCAGTCGCGGAAAACGTGACTGTTGTGCTCATACCAGGGCACATATGCACATGGCCTGGGAAGAAGCACAAAGATCATTTCAATTCTGGATGCTGAAGAGGCAATATCTCTCTGTGCTTTCTGACTGGCTGAGGCAATTTTGCCTTCAAGGGGTGCCAAAAGAATTTTTGGTGCTTTGAGGTACTGACAGGCTGTTATAGACAAAATGGCATGGTATAAGCTCCTGTGGACTAAACAGCATAGTTTACACAAATTCTTGTGTAAGTATGGGCTCTTACAGGTCTACCAAACAGCATGTTACACACAGCAAATTAACACAGACTAAACAGCATGGTATGCACAAATTGTTATGGACTAAACAGCATGGTATGGGCTCTTTTGGACCAAACAGCATGTTATACTCGTTTTCTTCTGGACTCAAGGGCCTCCACTTTCAGCGGGATGTCGAAGCAAGCAAATACATAGTCTGCATTTGGAGCTTTGAAAAAAAAAACCATTTTTGGTCATTTTGACAAATCGCCTGGAAGACATCACCCACATTGAACGTCACTCAGTTTCGCCACGAAAATCAACGTCTTGAAACCAACAATTTCCAGGGGAAACGGCGCTGTTCCTGGACTGTGAAGTTTTTTTCCCTCTCAAAAACTGTTTCCATGGTGAACATTTCTCTCCCAGAACCCAGAAAGAACCAGACTTTCAAGTGGAGAACCAGCCGCGCGCCGCGTACATCCGCAGTACAGCACTTCATCTCAGATACAGTGTCCTACTGAGACAATGTCCAAGTTGAATGGTTTTATTGGGGGGGGGGAACTTGGACAATGTTTGCTTGGATAATGTCCTGGCAGGAGAATGAATGTCTAAGTTGAAAGGTAACCTAGACAATGTCCTCCTGGAACAATGTTCTTCCAGGACAATGTTCAAGGAGAAAGGTGACCCAGACAATGTTGAAAATTTTCTGTGTATTTGTGTGTGTAACGGGGGGGGGGCTAACAGACAATATCCGCCCAGACAATGACACGCGGTGACTGCACGAAGCCCGCGGCATCGGTAAGACTTCAAAATGACACAGTTACTTAAGATCATTGACATTGACAGTTGGAATGTGGCTTTTCATCTCGGATTTCTTCCTTCCTGACTGCTTGAGCTGCACACTTTGTTTGAGCTGCACACTTTGTTTGAGTTGCACACTTTGTTTGAGCTGCACCAATGAACTACATACTACAGTTCATTGAGCTGCACACTTTGTCCAGTACTATCAACCCGCTGTGACGGGCTTTTCTCAGAAGAGTTGAAAGAGTGAGTAATTCCTTTGCAAGCCAACAAATGTAACCAAAAGACTTTGAAGCCAAAAGTGTCATTCTACAATTTGAACAGCGAGCCCCTTTTTCCTTGAAAGTTTGTGTGCTGAAAGTTAAACCACTCGTAATTTGTGACAACCGGCAGGCAAAAACTCGCTCCCATTTCAGCACACCACATGAAGACAGGAAGCAACCTGTCGGATTCCAGATTTCCGGATACATTTCTTGACACTGTTAACTGTGCAACCCAACACGCAACAAACGGAAACAGCCAAAACGACAAACGAGTTTACTCGTACATGAAACACTTCCGCTGCAGACTGCGACTCACTGCAGCAGCATTCGACAACAATGTCGTGAATGGACTGCCAACCTCGCAAAATATTTTTTGCCACTGGATTAACAAATTTTTGTTGGTCTCTGAAGATGATGGAGACGCGCGGTCAGTTGCCTCTCGACCACTGGAGGATCAGCTCTGGACAAATTCACTTTCGCACTTTTGACGATGGGATTTTGATGACCAACAAGAAGGTTGCGCCTTGCAAGGGCGCGGTTCCACACGGTTGGTATTGTGCACAGACAATTACTCCCCTCCCCCAGTCATCATTTCTGGAACCACCCGTGTACGTATGAGTATACGAAGCACCTTTTTGTCCCAAAATTGAGCACCAAAACAAGGGGTGCGTCTTATACATGGGCATGGGTATGATATTGCCATTTCAATGTGACCCCACACCAGAAAATTAAGGTAAAGTTGGGAAGCGTCTTGTACTTGGGTGAATACGAGACTTACTTCTCGGCCAACTGTGTGTGTGTGTGTGGGGGGGGCGATTACCACAGGAAGGACCCGACCCAAACGTGAAAACTTACACAGGAAAATGAAAAATTTTGTGTCCCACGGTGCCCAAATTCACACAGATCCACAAGCGCGCAACGACCCAAGCCCAAACAATTATTTGGCTTTTTCCCCCTTGTTTGATCACTGAAAAGTTTGGAAAGTTGGAGGGGGGGAGGTTCCGAGCCCATCTTTTCAGAAGTGCTCAGAAAATGATCTTGATGATTGCTTTTGAATTTGAAAGTTAGGCTGCGCTTCAAAATTTTTTATTTTTGAGGCCTTGGATCTGTGTGTGTGTGTGTGTGTGTGTGTGTGTGTGTGTGTGTGTGTGCCTGAGTGTACGTACAAGTTGCTCGTGCACATCGTGAAACAGAACAGAAGGAAATCAAGTCTGCACCATTTTTGTCTGCTGCCCTCTTGACAAAGTGAGTTTTACTTGTTTGTGATTCAATTGAAAAAGACACCGCACATCACGTCAAGCTCGGGCTCTGACAGACACTCTCCAGAGTTCTTTGAAATGGACTGTTCTTCTTATTTCCTCTGGCGGATCCAGAAGACGGGGCCCAGGCCCCTTGAGCCCCAAACAATTCACCTCCCAACTTTGTGATCATCCCCACTCCCTGTGGCCACACATGAGGTCGTGCCTCCCCCCCCCCTCTGTGCCCACATGCATGTGGATGTGTGCAGACTATTGCCACAATTACTTGACAAAGCAAAGGTTCGGCAGCTGGCAACTAAATTTTTGTGGGGAAAGCCAGCCCTGGTTCCGCACGCCAGAACAGATTTGGCTGGAGACAAAACTACAGTCTTGTGATTGGTGACATTTTGATAAGTGCTGTGAACGTTTGATGCATTCACACACTCTGAGTGTCAACGATGTTTCGCTTCGTTTCTTCACATCATGCCAGCGAATCAAAATCTTCAACTTTGTGGCGGAGTGACCATTATCAATGTCGATTGAATCTAAGCGCAAACGTCCAGTCTCGATATCTCTACTGGATCGGATCCAACATGACTTCATTCAGATGTCAGTCCAAATTTGCGACAACTTCAACATCTCTGAGATGCATTTGGCATGCAAGACACGCGCAGGAGATCTACATGTCCCCTTCGTCAGTTCACGCGCCAAAAGCTGGATCAACATGTTGAGCGTGTTGCAGACTGATGGATGGGTTTTTCCTTTTCAGCAATGTGCCTGCCAAGCAAATTGCGATGTCAACTTTGCCACCCGATTGCACCCAAACTGAAACACTTACCTGCACAAAGGTTGTCTCCGTTCAATCCACAACACTTCTGTTGCAAAATGCTGATGTTGTTACTTGATTTTCCGGCACATTGGCCAAAATCTTGTGCAGACTTTGAAGCAGTCCTCAAAATTTGGGTCACTTTCTGTATTTCCGGAAGTTGCAGTGAAGTTGCTTTTGAAAGCGCTGCTCTGATTCGTTGGCAGACGACACTCTTGCAAAACCACTCCTCATTCGTTGGCACCAAGTAAACACCTGCCAGCGGCTCAACTTCGCAGTTCACGACAAGCCTGAGATTTTTCAGTTTCTTTCGCAAAAATATCAACTGTTCTTTCTTCTGCTCACCTTCTGCTCACCAGAATCGTGATTCCACTTTTATTACGACCACAAATCAGAATTCATGTCAAGCTGTCACCAAGCAATTCTGTCTGAGGAAGGAAAAGCTCGGGCATGCACTATGATTCAGGTTCGAATTTCCAGGAACCTCACACAGCACACACCACAGCAAACAGGAACTGGCAACACAGTGCGGACCGCCTGGCACGTCTGTTGAACGTGGTAATTGAACCGACAGTGCTACTAACTCGCCAATTACACATTTATACCATCTCGGATGTGCACGGAAGAGCGCAAGGTCGTGACACGATGATGTCATACGGTGGGCATCTCTCAACAACTGCATCATCCAGAAATAGACTTCAAGTATTATACAACAGAAAATTCCCCAAACATTGTAGTGCTAGTCACATAAGACGCAGCCCAAAATTTGCCCATATTTTCTCGTGCACCTGCTGGAGTCAAATTGAAAGTTTGGTGAGCTTATGCCCACAACAATATGCGCCGCTTCTTTTGATACTCCATTTTGGGGCAAAACGGTGCACATTGCAAGTCGGTGAAGACGGTACACTCAACGATTACTTCGGACAGATCAAGGGACTGTCTACTTCTTTCTGTTTTTCTTTTTCTTTCCGCCGCTCGTGTTGGCTTCGACGGGGCTTTTCCCTTCCGCAAGTGTCAACTGTCGCTTCAAATCCAACAGCTTGGCCACTTCAGCATCAATGCGAGCCTTCTCCGCTTTCTGAGACTTGAGCTGTCTGACGATGTCACCCTGAAATTCGAACACGAAATTCATGCCTGTTTTTATCAAAGGAATTTCAATTTAGAAACCACTTTGGAACCAGGAACCACTTTGGAACCAGTAACATGGGAATAAATGGTTTGCATCAGCATAGTTTACATTCCAGACGTCATCCAAGTTTCTGACATCACTGCACAAACATCCAAAGTTTGAAAACAATGCAACGAAAGCATCTTCTCGTGTGACAAAACGCGAGTCCTAACACGAAAAATGGTGCACCAAACCCCTGGCTGCAGCGGTCACCTTGGATCAGCAAGGTGTTCTCGTGTGATCCAAAAGGTGATCTGTCAAGGGGATTTCTGTCAACACCATCACCAAAGCAAGTCGTGCGCATCAGTAGTGGCTGTTCATTTGTGGCAAACAAACCGAATATAAAGCCTGCGCAAACTTGCCTGTTTGGTGATTTCGCCGTTCAGTCGCTCCGCTTCAGCAGGATTAGCTGCTGGTGCCGGCGCTGCGTTCGGCTTCGCTGCTGCTTCAGCCGCTTTCGTTGCTGCAGCAAAAACACCTTGTTTTCCAGAGAATGTCTCCTTTTCCAAAAGATCAAACTCCCGGAAAGACTGGAACACAAGGCCCTTGCTGAACCGCGAAGTGCAAGTTTACGCACAATAAGTTTCAGGCTTGAAACGGCTTTTGCAATTTCGAGCCTGACATCTCATCAAAATTACACAGGAGGGTATGCGTCTGGGTGGGGAACAAGTGTACACTTTTCATCACGAGAGCGGACGACGCCGAACACAGACACAACGTCCCTGAAATCGATGTTTTCCTCAGTGCATGCCCACAACGACCCGGACATTGAGAACGGGGGAGGGGAGGGGGTACCCGCACATGAACGAAGTCAAACTCCAGGGCAAAGCGGTTGGTCGCTCGTGTCAAAATCCCAACAATCAATGGAAATTTTTTGTTCGGTACCAAGGAAAATCAGCTGCGCCCACCTGGCTTTGCCTCTTCCTTGAACTGTTCTTTTCCGGCGAATTTCTTCTTCAACTCGGCAATTAGACTCGCTTCGATTTTGTTGAAAAGAGGCTTTGGCTGAAAAGACAACAAACAACATGTTGTGACAATAAAGCTTTGGAACAAATACGTTGAACGGTTGAAGGGCAAGAAACAGTACGGAGCCCGAACCTGTCCAATCTTGTGCCCCGTCGGAAGGAATGACACGAAGTGCTCTGTCACCACATTGCATCGCTGCGGTGCGTTGAGCTGCACCTGGATGGTTTTGGAAACCTCGGGCATATACGGCTGCACCAAGACAGACAACAAACACGAGATGTTCGCAACCACTCCCACCACAGTTCCTGCACGCAGTCTGGAAAACAAAGGAAATGTAGACGCGACACCAACATTTGTTGTTTGCGTTTGCCACACAGTATCGAAGGAATTTGCAGCTGCGACAGGTTTGCTTACTTGTCTGCGTCAGAGCCCTTCACGAGGACCCACGGTTTCTGAGCCTGCATGTACTGATTGCCGAGACGCGAAATGCTGAGGATGTTGCGGATTCCGTCCCTCAGCCTGCATAGAAGGAAACAGAAAGCAAGTAAAATACGCACGAAGATGCGCACACATGCGCGTGCACACACACATTGTACACACACACACTTACACACACACATGGTGAGTGAACTGCACACGTGCAACTCACTTTATTTTCTCCAGGTTGTCGATGTAGAGCTTGAGCTCCCGTGACACGAGGGCCAGCAGCTCCGACTCGTCCTCTCCCAGGCGCATCTCAGGGATCGTGCCGCCGAAATTGTTCTTCACAAACGTCAAGCCTCTGGTACAACCAAGCAAGTCACATGTTGCAGACAGATGAGCAGTAAAGCCTTTACGAATGCTGGAGGACTGGGAGAAGGAACTGCACATAAATACTCACCGGTTGATGAAATTTCCCAAATTGTTCAGCAGCTCGCTGTTGTTTTTCAGCAGAAAGTCATCCCAGCTGAATGTACTGTCCTGAAACAGGTAACATGTCGATGTCAAGCCAGATAGGATTCCGACAACACTGGAATGAAACGACAGATGTTTGCTGTTGTGTAGCCCAATGCTCATCGCGTACCTGGCCTTCAGGCCTCACGTAAAGCAGGTAGAAGCGGAAAATGTCGGCCGGAATCCCCGTTTCCCGCGCGTTGTCGCCGAACACTCCCACGCCGCGGCTCTTGGAGAACTTCGTGTCCTCATAGTTGAGGTACTCTGTGGCAAAGAGCAAGATGTGAACTTCGCAGTGTCTCCAACAAGAAAACAGCCTCCCTGCCAAGACGCATTGTGGATCCGGAAATACCGGTTGGTTCTGTGTTCCGAGTGGTACCTGTGGCTGAGAGATGGTTCACGACAGTCCAGTTCTCTTTTGTTCCCAGCAATGTGCAAGGAAATATCACACTGTGGAATGGAACGTTGTCTTTGGCCATGAAGTTGTACAGTTCCACCTGAAATACAAGCAAACACATTTTAGTGGGTGATTTCTGGTGCATGGATGGTTTTGATCGCACGTGGAATTCTTCCAGACACGCTACAAACCTGTTTGGGATTCTTCCACCACTTCTCCCAGTCTTTGGTGTAGTTCGCTGTAATGGAGATGTATCCTATGGGGGCGTCGTACCACACGTAGAAAACCTGCAACAGTTTGGGAGTGCAGCGAAACAAAATTCGAACAGAAATATCAAAGAGTTTACAGGCAGTGTTAGGTCTGACGAAAAGAAAACCATTCTTCTTCTGTGACTTTCATCAAACGCCTGCTATTGATGGGCCTGATTTCTTCACCTTTGCGACGAAAATCTGATCACTTCTACCTTCTGTAACACGTGTTTACCTTGTCTGTGAAACCCTGAAGAGGCACCGGAGTTCCCCACTTCAAATCGCGAGAGATGCACCTGGGTTTGAGGCCATCGCGGATCCACGAACGCGTGATCACCTTCACGTTGTGCGTGAACAGTCCCGATTCGAACTCGCGCTCCACGTACTCGTTCAACGTGGATGTCAGCTGCGGGAAAACGAACACGTCGCGTTTCATCCTGCTGTGTATTTTGAAAGAGAAAGTGGTTCTTCAACAGCTGCAGGAAACTGCGAGAAACTACGTACGTTTGGCAGATCAAGGAAGAGATGGCTGGAAGTTTTCACAACGGGCGACGACCTGCAGATTTTGCACCGCGCGTTCCCCAGCTCGATGGCGTTGACAAGTTTTCCGCACTTGTCGCACTGGTCTCCGCGCGCATCCTCGAACGCACAGAATGGACACGTGCCCTCCACAAACCGGTCCGCCAGATATCTACACCAACACGAAGAACAACAAAAGGCAGTGATTGAAGACTTTGAAAAACAAAAGGCACTGTGAAACAACACAAGCAGAATTATTGGTGGAACGTTCAACAGCAACAAACCTGTCACATTTCGTGCACAGAAGTTGTTCTATGTTGTCCTTGATTATGCAACCATTTTCGTGAAGCCTCCAGAAAATATCTTGAGCAATTCTGCAACAGTCAATTCCCATCATCACTGGACTACGTGAACCAAAGTTTCTCGGAGAAAAACATTCAACACACAGAACAGTGACATGGCGAGAAACACAAGACTGACTGTGTCTGCTGAGCTGTGGTCGTCCTGCCGAAGTAATCGAAGTCGATGTTGAACCATCTGTAGATTTCGGTGTGCAGGCCGTTGTACTTGTCGCAGATTTGCTGCGGGGTGATGCCCTCCTCCACTGCCTTCGTTTCCGTCGCCGTGCCGTACTCGTCTGTCCCGCAGATGTACAGCACATTGTAGTTGCGCAGCCGACAGAACCTGGGAGCACAACAGAATGTAACACTCGAATCAGTGCCAATGATCACCCGGTCACGGACGAGAGACTTGAGACGAGCAGATCGGGACTGGCGCATCAGGGCCTCCTTTTCCCCGGAGTCGTCAGAACACGTTGGCGAATGTCCACACCTTGAGTAAACGTCAGCGCTGAGTACGCAGCCAATGATGTTCCCCAGGTGAGGCACGTTGTTGACATATGGCAGAGCACTCGTTATCAACATGTTCTTCTCGTTCGCCTGGGGCAACCTGCAATGGTCATGAGCTGAAATAGTTCTCTCTGGAAAACTGACCGATAAGGGTTGTACAGTGGTTCGTTGTGGATACTGATGAGAAACGTACTTTATGAGGTCAATTGGCAAGAACACGTTCAGCCTGGAGGCTGGAACCCTGGTGCTCACATTTTAAGTCTGAAAATGTTCGAATTTTTTTCACATACAGTGGGTGTTTCCTCTCGCGCGGACGAGGAGCCTTGTCCCAGCCATGGAGAAACACGTCCACAGCCGCAGATCTCTCTTCTTCAGTCACAGCCGCATCAACAGCCTGCAGGGCAACAATTCATGGAAAACATTTGGGAGGAAACAACACGTCTGATTCAAAGCGAAACGTGTTGCGTTTCCCACCTGCGACGCTGCGGACACATCTAATGGTTGTCTCTCCAGCTTTTCGCTTTTCTTGAACATCTCTGATGTTTGCACTTTTGGCAGAGGGGGTGCGCTGTGATTTTGCACGTAAGCCTTCAACGAAAGAATTCACCAGTGACAACACAAACTTTGTTCCATGCTGCGGTTTCAGGAACAAACATAGTCTTTTCGTTGGACGAAAACAACAAGTTTTACCTTCAACAAAGAATCAACAGTCGGAAACAGCGTTTTCATGGCGTCCTGAAACGCTGCTTCAAAGCTCAGTTTTTCGAACCAAGTTTTCAATTTTGTGTGTTGTTCTCCTATCCCTAAATCAACATAAAAATGGAGTTTAATTTTCATGAGTGGTACTCAATTGCGACCACACGAATGCAGGAGTTAGATGTAGCTACCTTTCAGAGGACTGTCCACGTGGAAAACTGGGAACACAGAAGCCCACAGAATGATCTCCAGAACAGACTCCTGAAAATTGAGGGAATGCAAAACAACAAATCTGAACAAGTGTGATTTCGTGTTTGATACTGGAGTGCCCACATTTGAAACATATCTCCATTGCTCTAAATTTGTGCACTTCAAGCCCAACATTGTGGAACACTACACACCCCAAGGGACTGGTGCTCTTCACTGCCAAGGAAGCTCTCGACTTGTTTCAAACGGTGGGATAATTCTGTCAACAACGCTTCGTCACCCTTCGTCTGACCAACTTTGGAAGCAAGTACAGAGTGCACGAATGGCTGCAAAGAAAATTTTAAGATTTTTGTAAAGAATGTCAAAGTTTGTGTCGTGTGGAAACAAGAACACTGAAACCAGGTTCTCTTGCTTTTCTGCATGTATGTACGTGTGCGCGCCAATCTGTACGTGTGTGTGTGTGTGTGTGTGTGTGTGTACGTGTGTGTGTGTGCGCGCGCGCCAATGTGTGGGTGTATGTGCGACATGCTGCAAGCCTTCAACAAAGGCCTGTCCCACAAAGAGGCGAGTGTGCATTGACACTCCGAAGTCTTTCAACAGTGTGCTTACACTCTGGTGAATCTCCATTCGAGTTACGGTCCGACGGGACAAAAACCCCCTTGGTTCCCCTGAAATCTTTGATTCGCACAGACCAAACTTTGTGGTTCCTCACTGGTCCGTCACCACGGACCAAGCCCGGAAGCCTGGTCCTCGAAGTGGTGCGTGTTTTCCCTGTCGCGTTTGCACCTCTGGTCCCCCAAAAGGCCTGGGCTGTCCGCAGGAAACCAGTGGTGTGGAAATCGAACGGTACCTTCACTTGTTTGTGATCGACAGACACTGTTGGTTACCTGAAGTTGTGTGGACTCCCACTCGCACCATTCGTCGATCACCTCCGGTTTGTCTTCGTGCTCGTCAAACACCAGCCTGAAAACGTTGGAAAAGTCTGCAGAGTTCCGTGGAGTCTTCCACAGTCAGCAATGAACTGACCGAACGGCATGATAGTCACGATCAAGCAACAACTGGAACAAAGCACTGTTTCGACGATCAAACGTCTGTATTCTGCGCCGAATCTGCAGTCAATTTTCTACCTTGCCGCTGCATTTGCTGAGAAAATAACAGTGTCTGAAGAAACTTCCAGCAACGGGAGTCTTCTGCCAGATTTTTCTGAAAGCAGTTCTTGAAATGTCAGGTGAACACTCGAACAGCGACTTCATCAACAACAAAACAGAGCTTGGAATACGCATGTGGTCCCAATTTTGTCCAGTGCGACTGTCTGCGTGATGTCTGAACGTAATCAGCCACGGATGCGCAAATTGAGCGATGTCCTCTGTTGATTGAAATGTAATCCGATTGTTCTCAGTGTTGTGGTTTCATCATGTCCATCTGCGTGCAGACACTCGCGCTGGACAGAATTGAGATCACCCTCGTACAGATGCGTCGCAAATGCACGTCCCGCGAAGCTCCAGAGGGAAGGGCAGGGGGGGGGGGCTAAGACCAACCTAGATTGGATCCCACTCCACCCGGGCTTTGCACTAACCTCATTTTCGAGGGAGATGCTTGGGCATGCCGAGCCCATCACATTTTTGAGGCCGGTGTCAGGATTTTCGGACACCCGAGAAACGACCCAGAATCTGTGAGCCCCAAACTCACATGTCAGGACCATTTCTTTGATCTGTTGGATGGCACTGATGTTCTATTTACGATCCAGGTACCCCACAAAGCCCAAAACGGGGTGAAAATAGAAAAGCACCAATGTGTTTTTCTTTTCATTTGACAGGCCCAAGGAGCGATAATTCAAGGTTCTCAATCCATGTTGAACATGTGTCACTCACCGGTTGCATTTGCGATGTAAAGTTCAATGCATTTTGCTTTAGTACTGGCCGAAATTAGGATCTTAAGACCCTGGAGATTTCCTCTGTCGACTGATAACTTCATTTTTTTCTTCTCCTGGGTCTTCGTCTTCCTATTTCCAAATTCCTGATCACAAAACAAGTTCTGGTTGCATCAGATAACAACTTTCACAATCTGCGCAAAAGTTTCAGTGCGCGCAAAAGTTTCAACGCGCGTACAAAATTTATGAAATGCAGAGACCGAAATGCATGCAACCAAAATGCATGCATGCCACTGAAATGCATGCGACCAAAAATGCAAGAAGTAGAATAAAAAAGGATTAATTTTAATTGATATTTGCAGTACTTATATTTGTATTTTTCTTGGAACTCACCCAAAATGTACCCAAAACATACATATATATGTACCTTCAAACTTATTGCTTGCACAAAGCCAAGCAAAAACTTTGCTGAATGTCAATTTTGGATACTTTCTTAAAATCCCAAATTTGTACCAAACTTTGATCCTCTTGAAAATCATAAAGACAATTTTGAAAACAAGAGAAGCAGTGCTGAGGCAACTGCGGGTGTGATGTCCCCCTTTGATCCTCAGGATTTAGCCATTTGCATCTTGTTGCTGGGGTGTTTTGCATCTGATTGCTGGGGAAGTTGTCATGGACATTCTTTTGAAACTCGACTGCAAACTACTTTCAAATACAT
>JAAUXT010030373.1_pt1 | contig 22080 bp, 37 predicted proteins | sample 7278171 | NCBI WGS metagenome assembly JAAUXT01 (sample SAMN14350112, study PRJNA611818) | marine sediment metagenome | isolation source: surface marine sediment (1.8m) | place: French Polynesia: Moorea | collected 2018-08 | reverse complement strand
TGAAACAATGTGTAAAAGTTCCGTTTGGTTAAATTTGTTCTATTTGCATGTGTGTTAAATGAGTTCCCAAATTGTGAATGTTGAGTGAAAAAGTAAGAATTTTTGACAAAAAAGTGACCAAAATCAGAGTGAGTAAAATCAGAGTGAGCGAAATCAGAGTGAGCGAAATCAGAATTTCCTCAAATCACCACGAGCTCCATGGAGCTATTTTTTGTCACAGAGCCCTTCTCTTGCACTTTTCATTTTTTCGTCAACGTTGCACGCCTAACGTGTACAGACGAGGCCTCAGTTCGCTCGTTCTCGCAGGCGGACTTCGGCAGCATCCTCCCGATCCACGGGGTCGGCACGCAGGGCCACGCCTCCGTCAGCGCCTGGGTCACGCGATACAAACTCGCCGTCAGCCTCGACGGCGTCACCTTCGTCACCCTCAAGGAGAAGGACGGCGACAAGGACCTGGTGCGTCCCCGGAAGTTACCACCGGAAGTGTCCACCGGAAGTCCCGATGTCTGAAGCCTCGTTTCGGACGTCACGAAATTGTCAATTCTGTGGTCAACACTTCACCTTTTTGCGCTTTAGAAACGTTCAACCAAAGTTCGCGTCATCAAGTTGGAAAATAGTCTGAGGCGCACATTCTACCTTGCGCCAGAACCCGCCAATATTGCTTGACCAGTGACATGAACTTCTGCAGGCACACATACACACACGCACACACTCACAGGCACACACACACACACACACACAGGGACATTTTCCCCGCAAAGACAACCGGTGAACCCACAGTATTTCCGGTTCCGCCTGCGCGCGCAGGTGTTCGTGGGGAACGAGGACCAGGCCACCGTGCGGCACCACTGTCTGCACCGGCTGTTCGGCGAGCCGGTCAAGGCGCGCGTCGTGCGCTTCCTCCCCGTCAGGTGGCACCGCCGCATCGGGCTGCGCTTCGAGGTCTACGGCTTCAGGGGTACGTCGGGCACCCTCAGGCGCGGACCCAGGGCTGCATGTCCCTGTTGTGCTGAACGTACCACACCCTCCAGCCGTGAAACATTGAAACATTGAAAGTGAGAGCAAACCACGTGTGCAGTCCATTTCCGGCTGCACAAAACGAACACGCCCAGCGTCGCCTTGGTGTTTCAGACGCTGACGACGCGTACCAGCTCGAGGCGCTGCAGACGGACGTCTGGACGCGCAACGTCACAGGTGCGTCACGCAAAGAGCGTGCACTCCACGACATTTATGAAACTGACCAAATTCACAAATTCACTGGAACAAAGATCTGTGCGTGTTGAACCTCCAGCAAGACAGCAGTAGATCTCATTTTAGTTCCCCACGTGACCTGGACTTGACCCTTGCTGATCTGCGATCTCGCTCGCTCTGCCTCGAACCCTCTCTCTCTCTCTCTCTCTCTCTCTCTCTCTCTGTCTCTCTCTCTGTCTCTCTCTCTCTCTCCACCCACACCCCGCCCACACCCCGCTCACACCCCGCCCACACCCCGCCCACACCCCGAGGTCACCTTGCTCACCCTCCGCTGCAGGCTGCCCGTGCTACGAAAACCCGCTGCGCCGTGACTGCGCCTGCTGCGAGGACGGCGGCTGTCAGTGCGGCGGGCGCGAGCGCCACCAGTGCGTCCAGTGCGGATACCCTCACCACTGCGGAACACGTGAGCACAGTCCCTATCTGAGACAACCAGCAGGGGGAGCAGTCGATCATTTGGGGCCTGACCCAAATTCCCAGAAAAAAATTAAACTTCGGAGGCAAAGTCTTTTTCGTTGAGTTGGGAGACACCTACCACTTCCACCTATGTGTAAGACGCACCTTTTTGAAGAATATTTCACTACAACCTGTAACCAGAAAACCAAGGCAAAACTGAGGGTACATCTTGTACTTGGGTGCGACTTATACACGGGTGAATACGGCATTGAAATCTGCCCACGGGTTTGTCATGCAAGAGTGGGTGAAGCCGCGCTCAGCAGGTCACGTGTTTGTGCTGCAGTGAGCCTGCGCGACCCGGACAGCAACGTGGACGGGTGGACGCGCTCCCAGACCGGGTGCCGGTGCATGTTCGACGTGCGGAGCATGCGCACTGACTGCGCGTGCTGCCAGAACGGCGGGTGCCAGTGCGCCGAGGGCAACCACAACCAGTGCGTCAACTGCGCGCATCCTCAGGTCAGTCCCGGGGCGGATTCGTTTTTGCATATCGCATTGCTGGATTCGCGCTGGAGAATCGGTTGCCGCGGTTTGTACGGGGCGTGTTTAATGTGCTCACTGCATCTTCATCCTTGGCCATGACATCGTTCACCTGAACCCCACACGCATCACAGACCTGTGGGTCCTGCATGGGGAACACCGCCCCCCAGCCACCACGCCCCAGTCCGAAGACCTCTTTCGTTCCGTTTCTGGTGCAGTCAAGCACGCACTGGAGATCGGGGCCTACTGGATGTGGTCCTCCGTCGATACAACCAGGGACGTGCCCTGGGCTCCAAGCTCACGTTTTCAGTGCAAACACCTGAAGTTTGGCTCCTCGTGTTGCGCTCGACCCTCATCCCACCCCTGACGTCACGCGTCTGCGTCCTCGCTTGCAGCACTGCGGGCTGAAGGAGCAGCTGTTCGGGCCCAACCCGTACTGCGTCCCGAAGACGTGCACGGAGAGCGCAGGTCCGTAGGCATGCGCAGTCAGGGCGCAGAGAGCACGTGTCCGCGTCACGTGTACTCACAGTGCACACTGGGAAATACAAGCAATAAAGAATTGTCTTCCGACAATGAGTGAATTTGTTTTCCTGTAAATTCGGTTTTGTTTTGTTTGTTTTTGTTCATTTGGGCTCAGTGTATTTCAACGAGTTGTACAACGTTCGAATTTGTTGCACGTCAGAAGACGCACCCAGCGACCCAGCGACCCAGCCCTCTGAACCGTGCGCACGAACGCAATGCTTCCTGACCATCAATACGCAAAATATATTCAAAGGTGTAACCTGAACAGGGCAGTTTCCTTGTGGGAAATCTGGTCCCCTTGGATACACCAGGCACAAGAAAAAATCAATGTTTGTCCTGTATAGCAAACCCCAGTAAGAAAGTCCCACTTTGTGTCACACAGGCAGAAACGTCTGGTCAGAGTCCAACTTGAAGGTGATTCTCTCGTGAACTTCAATTTGCAAACAGTTTGTTCCAGAAAGGTTCTGACTTTTCGAGTGCCACCTGTGCGTGGATGATGCTAAAATTTCCGTGCCATCGTAAATGTTAAATCAGGAACATCACACCTGTAACCCTGGATCCCTCAGTCCTTTCACCTTGGATCACTGAAAGGGAAATTCCACCAATTCTTTGCCGGAGTTCTGTCTGTGTGTGTTTTTGAACAGAACTCGAAGTTATTTTGAACAACCTGCAAAAAAGTTTGGAAAACGTCACAAACGGAGGTTGGAGCTCGAGAAGCTCATGGGCCAGTGCACTCCTCAATCAGAAGAGGCACGGTGCACTGCAGTCAGATTCATACAAAGTGCACCCTCCTGATGTTGGTGCACCCAGAAGCAGGTGCACCCCACTCAGATGTACGTGTACCCGCTGCTCGACATGTACTGATCGTTGTCACTGCGCAGGCGCGAGTACGTCTGCTCGTACTCGCGCGCCTTGGACGGCTGCGCGACGATCTTGAGGATGATGGTCGTGGGTCGCGCCGTCGCACCGGAACCGGAACCAGACGAGATGGCGGAAGAGAAGCCACTTCCGCTCGAGAACCCGCCACTTCCGCTCTGAAACCCACTTCCGGCTCTGAAGCCGCTGAACTCGGAGTCGTCGTCGCTGAATGGGTAGAGCAGGTTGATCATGTGACTGTTCTGGTTCCGCTTGTTCCCGCTAAGGTCAAGGCCGCTCAGGTCCAGGGTGGAGGAGACGTCCTTGGGGCTGCTGTCCTCTCGGGACTTGGAGGTTCTGATCCTCTTCTTCTTGCTGTACTCATCCTCTGTTCAAAGCAAACAACACGAAACGTTTCGTTGGGACATGCGCAGTGAGAGGGATGATTCCAGGGGTGGCCTCAGGATTTCGTGGATGTGCGGCGAACCTTTGTGAGCCCGATTTCAACTTCGAATATTTTATTGTCAAAATGAAAGAAAAAGCGCCTCAGATGCAAAATTGAGGGGGGGGGGGTGTTTGTCCTCAGAGGTCGGACACCGAGCCCCTAGCGCCCCCTGGAGCCAACCCTGAGTTATTTGAGTACGAGAACCAATTGCGATACTTTTCCCTCAATGACAGTAACTCGCAAATTTCCCATGCAATCCACGCCTCGTGGTTTCTACCGTCTTGCACGACTATGCACAGATCATATTCCCGTTGTTCTTGCTGTATTTCACTTGCAACATCGCGTTCAGTGCGCGTGACGCCCCCACCCCGCAGCTCCGTACCGCTGGGGAGGGTCTTGTCCCTGAAGCCGGAGCCTCCGAATTCGCTGCTGCTTCCCACGTGACCGGAACTGTCGGAAAACCTCGTGTCGTCGTGCAGGGTCGATCCGGATCGGCCTGCGTTGAGTCGAGGAAGGAGGATTGAGTGTCAAGGAGAGACGCAGAGCAGGCCAGGTCTTGAACATGTGGTTCACGTGAATTTGTAAATCCTGGCACACATGCACAGACGCACACAAGGCACTCACACACACGCACACGCGCACACACGAGCATAAGGTACTCACACGCGCACACACGCACATAAAGCATTCACACACACGCACACAAGGCACTCACACGCCCACAGACGCGCACACTCACACAAAGGCACACACACGCACACACGTGTGTGCATGATGAGTGTGAGAATGACCCGTACTTCCGAAATCGTCGCTGATCTTCCGGTACCCGCCGCTGAAGCCGGGGTCGAATCTGTTGGTCAGCGGTTTGTAGCGTCCGTAGGGTTCGGAGCGGAACCGGGGTCCGGGCGGGGGCGGCCGGGGCAGCCCGGCGGGGTCGAGCCGGGGCCGGTAGCGCGGGAACAGCCCGGAGCCCTCGGGGCCGTAGCGGTGGCGCGGCGGCCCGTAGCCCCCGCTGGAGCGCGCGTGCCCGCCGCCGGAGCCGAACCCCGAGCTCCCGGAGCCGAACACGTCTCCCGAGGAGCTGTACCCAGATGTGCCGTACCCAGACGAATCGTACCTGTCTCTGAAAGCTGGGGAAAAGTTTGGGCGAGAATTTCACGTTGTTTTTGTTCTGACAAATGTCCACATGGTCTCGTTTTTCACGCAGAAATCTCGTTTGCTGTTCCATTCAACGCAAGCTGAGACCATTGTCTCACAAGATTGACCTTCCGCGAACCACAACTACGGTTCCCAGGTTCATGTTTCCACTGCATATGACACAGCGATATCTGGTGTTGTGTCTGACCAAAACAACACAGAAAAACACTCGCACGGACTCACACCGGAGGCAGATCCAGGGTTTGGTGAGAGGACAATCCTCTGCTGCATCGAGAGTCAAGTCAAGTTTTCTTAGAACAGCAAAAGTTCAAACATTAAATTTATTGTTCCAATTTCTGTGTGCGTTTGTGTGTGACAGACAGACAGACAGACAGACAGACAGACAGACAGACAGACAGAGGACGTACGCATCCTCCAAGAGGTTTATGTTCTGAATCAAGTTTTCAAACTTCAAAATGAAAGTTTGAGACAAAAATTTCGAAATGCAGAAAAAAAAATTGGGGGGGGGGGACACACACACGCATCCTGATGCCCTGAAACTCACGTTTGCCGTGTCCGGACGAGCTCGGCTTCTCGTCCACGTGCACCGTGCCCTTGGAGTAGCCGTCCGGCAGCCGCTTCTCGTGCAGGAACACCGTCACCTTGGGGGTCCGCCCGCCGCCGCCTCGCAGCTTCTGCCCCGGGAGAGCCTTGCCCCCGCCCCGGGAGAACCCCTCCGCGCCGCGCGGCCGGTCGTCCACGGTGCGCTTGACAACGGCGCGCCGGGTGGGTTTGTCGTTAGCGTGTGGGTGTGGGTGTCGGTGAGGGTGTGGGCGAGGGTGTGGGGCGGACTTGTGAGGAAGACGATGATGCGTTTTCTTCTCCTTCTTGGACGACAGATGGATGGATTTTTGCTCTGAAACGAAAAACACGCAGGCAAGAGAATTCTTGTCGAGACAAAACAAATGCTTTTGCTTGACAAACTTGCAAAACACGTCTGGGGCTGTTGTTCTATCTTATCTTGGAGCAGATGCAGAAACCTTCAGCGAGGACTGACTCCCACGCTGTGGTGCAACATGTTTTGGGAAATTGACCATTATCTGCTTGGCGCAGTCAAACTGAGGGGAGTGGACACATTTCCCTTGGGTACAGCAGCCAGGCTTCAGGTGCGTGCTTTGTTCACCACAGAGACAGATATATATACGAGGCCCGTCATTTAAGAAACCGTTTTTCCTCCAGTTGGACCCCAAGACCTTCATGGATTGTCCTGAAAAGTTTTGTATGCAATCTTGACTTGCATTGCTTCATTTTAGAACAGCTTTTAGTCAAATTTAATTTACCAGAAAGACTCAGTGATCCAAGAAAAAACAAGGTCTTTTTACTTTTGACTATTGATTGTGTACTGAATTGCACTGAACTTGGCTTGTTGACCATTAATAGTTAATAGCCATATAAGGAAAATCAGTCAATTTTGGACTTGAAATGAACTATAAAAGTAAAATTCAAAATATTTGATAATGTGCAAGCTTGCAAGTTGATAGGTGATTGATCTTGTGCCTGTGTAATTTTGGTGATCATATGAGCAATCCTGTTGTTGTACCGGATGAAAAACAGTTTCTTAAATGACGGGCCTCGTATATCTTAGCGATTCCATAAAATTTGTTGTGGGCCGGCTCCCTGACTCCAACCTTTTATGCATGCACACTGAAGGCAAACCAAATCAAATTGGGGGCTGCTTTGAAAAATTGAACAAACTTTCAAAAATATTCCCTGGTCAAGAGAGCAGGCCTCGCGTGCTCCCCGGTCGGCTGTGGCACATACTTGGGTGGCAGCTCCCGTCGAAGGCGGTGCAGGGGTTGTGGTAGCCGGGGCGGTAGTCCCGGGGCACGGCCGTCCCCGGCGGACACTGCCGGCTGATGGAGAAGAGACGCACGTTGCCATAGCGATCGCGCCACGGCTCGCGTCCGTACGTGCACATCAGGAAGTGACAGTTATTGCTCTTGTCGGGTAAGAACTGACCCAAATTTCTGCAGTCTGAAACATAAAGTGTCAAAATGCGTTTAGAATTACGTAACAGCCAAGCGAGCGTTTCCGGCCCCAGCGACGACAGACGACGTTTTATGGATCCCGCACACAAACAGTCCGTCTGGAGGAGGGATGAACTTTTTTGTTTTCACGATCTGTTGTATTTTCGCTCGACATGGAAGGCTATTGCTGTTGGAAGTCAGTATCTATGTGGGTCTGCATGCATGATGGGGTTGTCTGGGTCTGTCCCATGGAGGTAAAGGCTGAGCATTTCAGCAGCTCTGCAGGAGCACGGCGATGGAAAGCAAAGTCTCGTGGGTAGTGGCTGCAAGACTTTCAGAGATCCTGAACTTAGTCCATGACCAAGAACAAGTCCTTTCGGCTCAAGTGGCAGGGAACCACTCGTTTTGATTCTTTTGCAAGGTTCTCGTGAAACATGCACAGCGCTTCCTGAAGTTCTCCTGTCCCAGCGTGTGTGTGTGTGTGTGTGTGTGTGTGTGCGTGCTCGTACTCACGTGGGTTCGGCTCCCCATAGATGGGGTCCGACGCTGAGACGAGTGACCCTCCGCTCAGCAGCTGCAGCAGCATCAGGTAGACTCCGTGTGGACTCCTCATGATGCGTGTCCTGCTCACTCCGGATCCGTCCGGTTCCTCCAGGGCCCAGAGCTGCAGCCGCTCCGCTTTATACCGCGCTGTCCGAGCAAAAACGCGCCGAGATTATCTATCGCATCGTGCACCGCCAAAACAACACGACCCGACACGTCCAAGCAGAAACACGCACTGACGAGAGCAGAAGCCTGATTTTAACCAAGTGCACCAATTACCAAGATTTATGAGTTTTGGCGTCTGCCGCTTGTCACAAAAATTCAAACATTCAACAAAATAGAGAAGAGTGGAACAGTGGGGAACAGGCGTCTCGACAGGTTTATTGTTCATCACCGAAACACGAACGTGAAATTAAACAACGGTCGCCATGGATTAACGCATCGTTAACGTCACACGCGTTGCGTCGACAATGCTCATTGCTGCATTGTGACCATGTTCACCAGTGTTTTGAAGTTTGTTTTGTTTTCTCCACGTGAGTCCAGGGGAGGAAACCTGTTCTGCGCAGACGCAGATCCAGGGGTCGGCTCGAAAATTTTTGTCGTCACTCGATTCTTGTGCCAAGTGTGTCCAAATTTGCAACGGACGCCCCAGGGTCAGGTCTCCCTCTGCGCGATTTGTCCTGGACCCGCCCTGTGGTGTTGCCGAAATCGGAATGTTCCTCAGGTCCGAGCTGGGATCACAACGAGGAACCTCGTGTAGCCCTGAAACGGTTGCCCTCGCCAGGCTTGTTGAGTGCGGTCTCAGGGAAGCCGAAACTGTGGTCTCTTCGAAGCAGAACTCAGCCTCCATCTCTGGTCATTGTTCCAAAGGAGATTTCTTTCACGCACGAACGGACTGTCCAAATGTCTGCAGACTGTAGCAACTCAAGACACGTGGGTCCGCTGTGACGGTTCCAGAGATGCGAACGAAAAGGACGTCGAGAGCTGAACGCAGGGTTCGCCTGTTGACTGGGCTCTCACAGTTTGGTGCACCTCCTGATTGTGCCCGTGCCCGTGTACATGCACTTGTGGCAGTCGACAAACAAGTCCATTTTGGCCCAGCACTGCCTGCCCCGCTCGGTCGGGTCCACCACGTGGAGCCTTTTCATCCAGGGGTCGCGCTGCGCCTTGGCTCGGCTCGAGGTCGTCGGTCTGCAGAGCTGCGCCACCCGCGTCGCCTCGTCCTGCGCGAGGAGGGGAACAGTGAGCTTCATTCAACACGCATACACGCACGCACTCAGGCGCAACACACACGCACACACGCATGTACGCAACATACACACAACACACACAAACACACACGCATGCACACACGCAACACACACACACGCAACACACGCAACACACGCACACGCACACACGCACACACGCACACACGCAACACACACACACACATGAAGTTCGCCCTTCATGGGTGCTTCGGGGGTTCAGGGTTGAATCCGGGGCCCTTCTGGCCCTTCCCCAACAACGTCCATGGCATGGCTGACTCAATTCGGTTCCCACCGAGTTTCTGCTGTTGGTGCAAAATGTTTGTGTTTTTCTTGTTCGATTGATACTCAGTTCAAATTGTCACCCACGGGTGGGGGCTGGCCGAGATCAAGCTACATGCAGACGCCAGGTCCAAACATTTGCACTGATGGAAAACGTAAGATTTTCATGTTTGTGAGGCCCTCACCAGCGACGGAGGTGTTTGCGGGTTGGGGCTGCGCGGGCCGGGGCTGCTCCTCCGCGAGTCGTGCCCCTGCGGGTTCGGCTGCAGCCAGACGAGTCTCCACTCCCCCTGCAACAGGTACAACACCCCTGATGAGACTCTGCCTGCCCCCACCCTGCAGGACGGACGGAGGAGAGAGAGAGAGAAAGAGAGAGAGAGAGAGAGAGAGAGAGAGAGAGAGAGAGAGTGTGTGTGTGTGTGTGTGTGAGAGAGAGAGAGAGAGAGAGAGAGAGAGCGAGCGAGCGAGTGAGAGAGAGAGAGAGAGAGAGAGAGAGAGAGAGAGAGAGAGAGAGAGAGAGAGCACTCCAAGTCAGAGTCCACTCCCCAGCACTCAGACAGTATTTTCCGCTGAAACCTTCAAACAAAGTCTCTATTGTCACAACTATTGCACAGGGAAAACATTCGGTATGTCAGAAAAGGAAGAAGAGACAGGACTCTATTCCCTTGGACCACGGACGGTCAGCACCCCTGGTTCCTCACACTGTGTCAGCAGTGCTGTAAGTGGGACCCTTGGGGCCCTGTGTGGAAATGTGCGCGGAAGGCTTGTGAAGACGGTGCACGCAAAACGTACGCCATGCCTACCTGGCTTGTGTTTGGGGGAAAAGAAAAAGCTTGCACTCGTCCCCCTGTTCTCGCAGAAAAATAAACCCATTCCCAATCAGCTGAATTGGGCCGCTGATACTCAGCACAACTCAAGCAGTGGTGATCACGTCCACCGGGGACCCCTCCCACCCACCTACCTGCTCCATGTCTCTTCTCGTGCACGCACAACCAGCGAGGAGCGCGACGCCGTTCGTTTTGATGGTTTGTTTGCTGTCTGGGACTCCGCTGGTGACAATGCAATAGATCTGCTGGTCTGATCTGTCCCGTAATAAAACACTCGACGCTGTGGCCGAACAAAACGTATTTTTGCACAATACGTCCTTGATCAGCAGGAGTTGAGTTTCGACGCGTGAGTTGTGATACCTCTCCTTGGTTAGGAGCGGATCCTGGGGCAGAGGTTGCGGCTGGGTCGCCTTCAGAGCGGGTCTGCTCAGGGCCCATTTAGACTTTCGGCCCTGTGTACCCATCCTTGCCCCAACAAAATAAAATCACTGAAGTTTGTCCCGTAAAGTGCAAACAAATAGGCCCACCGGCCTCGCATGATTTGAGCCTGAGGTCAACAGCTCCAAACAAGACTAAAACTTTGGAGTTGGCATGGAGCCAACTTTTTATTACTGCATTCCAACAAAAACTCTTTCTGGCACCTTATCCTCAACCAAGAACAAATCTACAGACTCAATATGAATACAATTGAGTGCTATTTTCATGGAGAAACTGCTGTACACATACTTTTGGAAGAGGATGCCTGTAGTGTTCACGCTCGACCAGTGCCTGGCCGGCCAGCGCAAATCACTCAAAATAGTTTTCTCGTGTGGAGGGAGTAATAAAATTTCGTATTGATCCTGGTCCTTTGACCATTTAATCCACTTCGACCAGACAAGACAACAACAAAAAGTTGAGACAGCAAACTTCGCGAATCTGTTGCTCTGGACTCCAACACCACTTCTTATTTTCGTTCACAAGTTGGAGTTTGATTTTCTGAGAACAACCGCGGTTTGAAGGCAATCGGCAAAATGCACTTTTGTGTCTTCGTGCGTGACAAAAACAAGTTCATTCTTCAAAGAAACAACATAGGAATTGGGATCTTTGATCATTTCTTCATTTTGTTCCAAGATTGTTGTTTTGTTTTGTTTTGTCATCGCGCACTTCTTGGCTTCGAGACGAACAACGGACAAAAACCTCCACAATCTCCAAAACAAGAAGAAGATCGCGCTGTTGATCTTGCGGACTGGAATGTCAAGAATTTATTGACATAACTGCAATCATGCATCGAAGCAAAACGATCAACAATGACACAACACAGCGACCGATTTGGCCGCAAAACAATGGAACAATGATAGTGACTTAGAGTCTATCAAGAAACAGAACTTCTGCTTGGAAATGCCACTCTTCTCCGTGGACGAGGCAAACTTCTCGCAGCTCCCCTTGCGTCTCGGCTCGCGGGGGCATCAGGCTGGGAACACACTCCCAGCGACGCAGCAACCAGCGTCGTGCTGCCCTGTTGTTCTGTTGCACCGCCCCGTTGGGTTTGTATGGAGGCTGCTGTTGTATCACCCCAACTACTCCAGGAGCACTTGGAGCATACAAAAGCAGCCCAATGCTGACCCAATGGGCCAACGCAACAGCACGACGCGACAGCACGACGTAACGCTTCAGTGTGTCCGCACCCTCAGGCGTTGAGCAGCGCCTCGTGCGTCCCGTCGAGCGACCCGGCGCCGCGCAGCCGCACCCGCCGCGGCTCCTCGCCCAGCGCCCCGCGCAGCACCACCTCCGCCCCGTACTCCTCCGCGTGCCTGCGGAGGCAAACAAGAACACTTGACAGTGCATGAGGCGCGCGACCTGTTTCGTCATTTGCCTCGAGTGGGGACTCGTAGGGCGGAGGTAGAGTGTGTGGAAGCGTGCAGTGCGGTGAGGGCATAAGAATAGTGTTCACACTCCTGGTCACATGATGTATCCGCACTGGACTCGAGCGACTGAAGTCACAAGACAGGATCAGCTCAGAGCAACCGAAATTCCTCTGTTTGAACGCCGTACACTGAGACAAAAGTGAGCACGAAAGGCAACTGGTGCAACCCGTATACCGGCATTTCTCCGGGCGCAAAACCTGCGCACGAGTACAAGCCAAACGGCGAATTCAAGGAAGCCCCAAGGGCCCAAGACCCGTTCCTTAACCCCACCCCCAAAACTTTACTTGTGCAAAAAGGTCTGTTGTGTGTTTCGTTTTTTAGAGTTGAAGCTTGGGCAAATTCGGGTTTCGGGTTTCGGTTTCCCCTTCCTGCACCAAACCCCCTCCAGCGCGCACGCGCACTCACCTGGCGGTGAAGAAGACCTTGAGCAGCGCCTTGCTGTGCGACACGTGCGTCACGTGGGCGTCGAGCACGCCCTCTCCCGGCTCCAGCGTGAACGTGTCCTCCGCGCACGTGTCCGACGCGTTCTCTGAAGCGACGTTCCACGTGCCACGTCACTCAACAGACTCAGGGTCAGGAGTGCAGCACGTAGCATTGACGCGCAACGTCTCTCAGACTCAGTCAGAATGGACGTGACTGACGGTTTGGCGAACCACGGAGGACAACCTACCAAATACCTACCCCGCCAAATAAGAAACATAACGCTAATTTTGGCATCTTTTCCCTGATTTGTCATCAGGACCATATTTCGACTGCTTCCCGTCTTCCACAGTGTGAAACATTGGGTCGAATACCCCCACCCCAAAATCTCCTGGGTCCGCTAGAGGGAGCCTCTCACCCACGGTGGCGACCCAGCGGCTCGCGGACGACGTGCGGTTCTCCAGGGTCACGTGCGCCTCGCGACGCTGCCCGACGAAACACGTGCCGAAGTCGACGCTGTCGACGTTCGTCGTCAGGGACGGGAGGATCAACGTCGCGCTCAGCGCCAGTTTCTACAGAGAAACGGCACCAAGGCAACACAGTAAATGGGGAACAAAGGGGGGGGGGGGGAAGAGAGAGAGAGAAAGAAAAGATCAGGGAGCGAAAGTGAAAGAGAGAAGAAGAGAAAACTGAACCGGGAAGATTCCCCAACCACACACACACACACACACACAGACACACACACACACAGACACACACACAGACACACACACACACAGACACAGACACACACACACACACACACACACACACCTTCCCGATGCTTGAACAGGAAGAAGTGTACTTCCGGACAATCTCTGTTGCACTCAGCGCACGCATGACAGCGTGTGAAAACGACGCCCACCTCCCCAAGCAGCTCTGACCACAGACGTCGCGGCAGCCTCACCTGGACGGAGCCGTTGTTGAACTCGATGACGAGGTCGTCGTGGAAGTGGACGCGTCTCTCGGGCCCGACCAGCTCGAGCTCCCGCGTCGCGCGCGCGTCCGACGCGGCGTCGCCGACGCAGCCGTCGAGCAGCTCGCCCGTCACGCGGAACCCGACCTTCACCTGTGGCAGCACCGACAAGACATGCGCAGATCCATCAAGGACGTGTTGCGTCTTCGTCACGTGGTCTTCAAGTCCTCCAAACTTGTCAAGAGATTGTCAGATCCCAACCACTGAGTTTGTCTTGCAGACACGGCTGCGCATCCGTTTTGACCTCGCCGTGAAAGTACGAGAAACTCGTGCTCAAGCCCAACTCAGCTGGCTTGTTCAAGAACCCAACGATTTCACCCCATTCCTGGAGCTTTGTGTGATTGCGGTGTGGGTATAGACGCACCAGCATGTTCTGTCGCGGACTGAGTGACGTCAGCGCCGTTTCCGAGACGACGGTGGCCGGGGTCCCGGAGCTCGGGTCCCCGGACACGATGAAGAACGGGTCCCCGAGTCGGAGGCGGAAGACGAGCGCCGCCTCCGTCCGGTTCGACAGCACGGCGTCGCAGAGCCGCCACGACGCCGCCTTCCGCTGCAATACAACAGACTCCACTGGGTCCAGGGTCGCGTTCGGCAGGGACCTTGACCTCTGACGTCGGCCACGGTGCGTGGTACAAATTGTGTGTGTGTGTGTGTGTGTGTGTGTGTGTGTGTGTGTGTGTGTGTGTGTGTGTGTGAGGGGGTGTCCCGGGGTCGGTGGGCAAATCACACACACACCCTAGATCCGAGGAAATTAATGAATTTCCCAATTGGTTTTCCTTGGTGTTGCTGCACACGCCGGCAATGCCCCAACGCCCCACAGCCTGAGGTCCACACAAGGAGAGCCAGCCTCAGCGAACGCTCACCTAAGACCTTTGGCGTCAATGCGTCCTGCGCATGACGAGTCTGTGACCTGAGAGAAAAAGTCAGCTGATTTTGCACCGCAGACGCAGAAAAGGCTCTTCTGCAGATAATTCTTGGTTGGAGTTTGAGCACCCCCATCCCTGCAGGTCTGGTCCCCCTGACGTGAACCCCGGGTCCTGTACCTGTCCGTCGTCCTGCAGCAGGTCACTCGCCGCCGCCCTGTAACTCATCGCGTCCTCGTCTCGGCATTCAATCGTCAGCCTGGAGACCATTCATACACAAGGAAATTTCACATTCACAGGCAATCAGTGTGTGTGTGTGTGTGTGTGTGTGTGTGTGTGTGTGTGTACGTGTGTGTGTGTGTATGTGTGTGTGTGTGCGCGCTCGCACGTGCGTGAGAAAGAAAGAAAGAAAGAAAGAAAGAAACTCACAAAGCGGGCTTCACTTGGGCGGTCATGTCGAGCCTGAGCGGCGGCACGTCGTAGTGCTGCTTCCTCCTGATCCTCCCGTCCACGTGCTGCGCCGTCGCCGTCACGTCGCGCGGCAGCGCCTCCACATGTCCGGCCGACGTCTCTTCCGCAGTACCCTCCACCTCCCGCGCTGTTCCCTCCACTATTCCTTCAACGTCATGTCGCGCCGGTGCCTCCACGTCGTCTGCTGCCCGTTCTGCGTCGCCTGGCAACGCCTCCACGTGCGCCTCCGGCGTCGTGTCGACGTTCCCCTCCACGTATCGATCGGACGCCTCGAGGCTCACGTAGCCGAGTGCGTAGCTGACGCAGCTCACGAGCTGCGCCACGTCGCTCTCCGCGAGCGGCGTGAAACTCACGTTCAGGACGCCGCTCCCTCTGCCGGGAATCACCTGCAAATGTACGTGAGTTGCACCGCCACCCAGCAACGCGTCAAAGTCTTGTGGAGAAGAGGAGTGAGTTGGTTCTTGCAACAGACTCGCGCTGTCTTTGGTCAGAGGCGCGCAAAAAAGCTGTCTCGGCCTGTGAATAAACCAGCAGAATTTTCACGGAACAGAGAGAATTTTCGCACCATCTGCTGCGGCTGGACTCGGAAAGGCGCCGCAGCCTCGACGCCGCCGTGCTTCCGTAGCGTCAGGGTGATGACCCGCGGCCGGGCGGCGTCGGCGTCGCGGGCGGAGGGCGGCGCCGTGTCGGGACACCGGGCCGGCGACGCCGGGGACCTCGCTCCCGGAGGGGACGCCGGCGTCTCGGTGACGTCATCAACACTAACGCCCGAGTTGCCTGTGTGTAAAGGGATCATCAGATGAGAGGGTCGTGCACGACAGAAGCGTTCATCGTCGGACCACAGAATTAGTCTTGGCTCCAACGGGGCCAGGGGGCCTGGGGCTCTGCAGTCCCCAAGACACCGACATGGCAAACCACGCCCTTTGTGTCAATAGTCAAATCAGATCACTTTTCGCAGGTCAAAATTATCCAGGTTGGAGCTTGCCCACCTCTCACGTTTGCTCCTTCCATCCTTCCACCTCAATCCAGGCTCAGATCGAACACAAGGGTTCAAAGTGCCACTTTTTGTAGATTTACTCTGAAGGGTCTTTACCACCTTGAGCCTCAGGTCATTTGAGCTGAACTTGTCTGAACTGACATAGCGCACGGAGGCTGATGGGAGAACCGTCCGGTGACGTCACCTTTCCGGGGGGTGTCAGGGGCCTCCGGATCCTTCTTGGGAAAGATTTCTCCGAACGACGCGACCAGGTCCACGAGGCGTCGGTCCGACTCCTCCACGTTGAAAACCTGCCAGTCGAGCCGAATGTCTGCAACAGCAAAGTGACCGATGTTCAACGTCCCTCCTGTAGGAGACACCCAAACGACGACCCGCGCACCCAGGGATAGAGGGTCCATGGCGTTTGGTCTGTATTCCAGAAGGTGTGCAATAGCTAGTTTCCGTGGCAGTTGCGCTGGGATTCTCGGGCCACACGAATCACACACCCTCAATTCAAGAGAAGGTACAAACCTGTTGGCACTACAGACCTGTGGGTGCTACAGACCTGCGGGTGTTACATGGGTGTTACAAACCTGTGGGTGTTACAGACCTGTGGGCAATACAGACCTGTGGGTGCGGTGTTGTTGATGCGCATCTGCCTCGTGACGGGCGGCAGGCCGGACACGAACTGACCGAACCTGCACATAACAAACAGGTCCGTCAGAACCAACACATATGGCTCTAAAAGTGCACGAATTTCTCAGAATGAAACCAAGGTATTGAGGCCAAAGCTGACAGCGGCTTGTGTTGAGTCCCTGGTTCCAAGTTCATGGGACGCGCGATTCAACTAGGCAGGATAGACCCGCTTGAGAATGGGTCCAGACCTGAGAATGGGTCCAGAACTGATGGACCCACCTGACAATGGGTCCTGGTCTGACGGACCCACCTGAGAATCATCAATGGGTCCAGACCAGATGGACCCACCTAAGAATCAGACCCACCGGAAAATCGGACCCACCTGAAAATTGGACCCACCTGAAAATCGGGCCCACCTGAAAATCGGACCCACCTGAGAGTTGGACCCACCTGAGAATCAGACCCACCTGAGAATCGGACCCACCTGAAAATCAGGCCCACCTGAAAATCGGACCCACCTGAAAATCGGGCCCACCTGAAAATCGGACCCACCTGAAAATCGGACCCACCTAAGAATCAGACCCACCGGAAAATCGGACCCACCTGAGAGTCGGACCCACCTGAAAATCGGACCCATCTGAGAGTCGGACCCACCTGAGAGTCGGACCCACCTGAGAATCGGACCCACCTGAGAATGGGTTTCTGCGCCGTTTTCTGGGACACGATCTGGAAGTGGAGCGGGCAGCCGACGACGCCGAGTCGGATCGGGATCCGCACCGGGGCCGCGCCCTCCACCTGCAACGGCGCACCGGACTGCAACACTCGCCTCAGAGAACCAGCCACGTGTTGCCATTTCAATTTGCATTGCAGGGTTCACACCCCGTGAGCCAAGACCCAAGGTCTTTGGCAAGCCAGCAGTATCTTTTCCGAGGCACAACGCGCGACGCAAACAAACAGGACATAGAAGAGAATGAGACGCACGCTGCAGACGAGGCCGTCCTCGTACTCGCCCCACATGTCGGAGAAGCACGTGACCTCCAGCGCCTGCGCACTGAACGCCTCGAGGACGCCCGCCGCCGGCGTCACGGAGAAGGCGGCGCCGCGCCCGCCGCGCAGCATCGCCCTGCACAGCTCTGCGGGACAGGAAACACAACCCGGATCAGAACGAGGCTTCTCAAATCACGGACACGTGCGCAACCACACCGTGCGAGAACTGGGGAGACCTTTTTTTGTCTCCACTTGGCAGATTTTGAACGGGCTGGCAGAGACATACATGGACACACACACACACACGTACACACACAAACACATACAAACACACACAACACACACACACGCACACAAACACACAACACGGTGCACGACGTGTGATTTACAAAACTGACCTTGGAGCCTTTTGGCCTGAAGATGTGCTGTTTTCCGGAAAGCACGAACAGTAAAGGTAAAATGCTGGAGTGTTTCTCTTTTACCATATCAAACACCACTTTTGTTTCAAGTACTTCTGGCGTACCTGCGTGCGCCTGCTCCGAACTGGTGGTCCTGGAGTGCACCATGCTCAGCGGCTTCGCCAAAAGTCCCCTTCTGCAAGGACAGGACCGACATAGATCAGGTTCGGAAGACCCAGCGTGGGGTTGGAGGCTGACCTCAACATCAGCGAATGTGGCAAGAGGCCCAGAAATAGAGCGGTTGGTGGGGGTTCACGACTGTCCTCACTGGAACTTTTACATTTGTGCCTGTGACACAGAATGTGGGAGGTTTCCTCTGGAACCGCTCAAGGCATTTGAGGCCTGGACCCTACTGGATGCGTCACACGGCGCTCTCCTCAAGAGGGAACGCGGCCGCAGAGCGGTTGGTCTCCTCACTTCTTGCTCTGCGCGTGCGCATCCTCGGGTCTCCCGTCAGGGGGCGTCGGCGGCTTCGCGCCGAAACTCGTGACGCCGACGCTGAAGGGCGCTGCGATCGCCGACGCGTTCCTCACGTGCACGACGCACTTCCGGTTCTCTCCGAGCGGCACGTCGCGCCCGAAGTCGAGCACCAGGGCATCGCTGAAACACATGAGGGTCATCCAGGAAGCTATTGCGCGATTCGTCGTGTGCAAAAAAGAATTGATTCCGCAAACTGTGCAAAGCCTTCACGGCAGTCTCTTGTTTTATGTCCAAAAGTCGCGCAAGAAAGCTAAGGTGCGTACCTTGGTTGTTCGTCTCCGCACTGCACGGTGTAGGACACATCCAGGCCCCCGACACAGCAGGAGAGGGACAGCACGAGGGGCTCGTCCATCCCCTCCACCCAGCAGGGCAGCCGCAAGTCCCTCACCTCACCCTGCAAGGGAAAACACACAGCAAACTCAGAGCGACAGAACAGAGCTGCGATCTTCTACAACAACAACGCAAACTCGTACCAGAACACTGGGGAGGTTCAGCCAACACGTTCGGTCCTTTTTCGACAACCCCAATTGCCAGATCAGTGACATAGAAACCATTTGGTCACTTCTCATTGGCTCTGGCAGCAACTTCAGATTAATTGTGGTGATCTGGGGCAGCGATCTGACAATTCGAGCACCGGCCACGTGAAAATTAAGTGTTGCTGAACCTCGTCACTGCCAAGTGTTCCCGGTGGAGGCAGTTCAGGAACCGCAGACGCACCTGCTGCGAACACGTGAGCTGCAGCTCGAGGCTGAGCTCCTCCCTGGGAGCCAGGTTCCCGGAACTCGGCTCCAGCCGCACAGCACAGCGCTCGCTGTCTTCTCCCTCCACCTGCAACACGGTCAGCGATGGAAAGGCGTTCAATGGTGAAACAATTCTGAACTCCGTGTGTCTATTCACAGTTTTGAAAGAGGGACACCGAACCTGCAGCCTTGACCCCTGAACACTTCGTCACTCCCTTACTTTTACGAGGCAGCCGCAACTTGTTACGGCGGATCCCCCACAAGGTTACGAGACCTCCCCCCACACACCCACAGCATTGGAGATCGGAGGAAGACGCACCCGACCCCACTCGAACTTGGTGGGCAGCAGCGTCTGGTTGAGGAGGCGCACGGCGCGTCTGTGGGGCACCCGGAGGTAGACGTCCACCAGGTGGAGCTCGCACTCGAGCAGACACGCCACGGGGGACTGCACCTCCGCCCGCACCGCCAGCGCACTGCGAGCACAGCGAGAAGAGGGAACACTGACAAATGCGTGGATTGTGCAGGAGAAAACACGAGACCTTGCGTCGCGTGCGCGTCAGAACAAGGCGACGACGTTGTTCCATCCACATACATCGGAAACTCTCAAGAACCTGAGTTTCTCAACAGAAAATCGAGAAACTTGAAAGATTCACAGAGGCTATCTCGAGGATAACATCGCCATATCAACATGTCATCCCAGATCGGACAAACAAACCCAAGACTTGCGGATTCTGAGAATATCACTGGTAGTTGTGTTGACACAGTGGCCATGGAGAGCTTGTGCACAATCTGAGAGAGTGTGGAACCTTTGGCTGCCGTCGGTGACGTGAAGCTCGAAGAAGGTTCTGAGTGAGCGGCAGCGCCGGGGCGTGAAGCGGACGCGCAGCTCGAGCTGCTCCAGGGGCCGCAGCTCGCCGCCTCCAGGCACGAACTCGAACTCGCCTCCCCCGGCCTGCAGTGGACATGTTGGAAGCATGCAACTTGGACCACGTCGCAGGAAGCAGGTCGGGATTTTCTCCGCTCAAAGTTTTTCATGCTTGGAATGAACTTCCTTTTGAAGCAAGGATCGCGTCGCGAGCAAAATATGCACTCGCACACATGCGCGTACGTGGGGCGCTCGTCACGCATTGTCAACAAAGAATCAAACAATTTCCTGGTGTTTTGCATTTCCACCAAATCCAGACGCTTTAGAAACAAGGACTTTGAACAGGCATCGAAAAACGCAAAACGTACACACAGCCTGAACCGAAACCAAGTTCCAGCGACGCACACTCGCACGTGCACACTTGCACGCACACGCACACGCACACACGTACACACCCACACACGCACGCACGCACCTCGGAGGACTGCTCCCTGATGGTCCACGCGGCTGGGACCGGACTCGTGTTGCGGAGCACCACGCCCGTCTCCACCGAGTCGCCCAGGCGCACCAGCCCCAGGTTCACGTCCGGCGTGTCCAGCACCACCTCCGGCCCCTGCAATGCGCCGCAGCAGCCGACTCAGGGACCTCAACATTGCGAACTGGTTCCAGCGTCGGTGATCCCGTGAAATGGGCAAACCAATGTAAGATGCACCCCAATTTGGTCTCTATTTTCTGGCACCAAACTCCCATTGAAACAATCCTTTTTAAACTCAGACTCGTGTGCAAGACATGCCCTCTTTTTGATGTTCAAATGTGCTTGGGCAAGAAGGTGCGTCCTGCGCGGAATGATTTGGTGTGGAGGTGACAGAGCGCACGCACCTTGATTTCAGCCTCCACGTGCAGACTGAGGGGCTCCGCGGAGTGCTGGATGTGGCAGAGCAGCGTGTGCGAGATTTTCTGGGGCCGAGGCGCGCTGATCGTCAGTTCCAACCCCAACTCCTCCTCCGGATCTGAAGTCGGTGCAGGATGCAACATCAAAAGCATCCCCAAAATTGGATGGACCTGTCCACGCAGCTCACGGTCAATAAAGGACACACACACACACACACACACACACACACACACACTGTTATATATATTTACCATGACCCACCCCTAAGATTGCCATGGCCTTCCATAGCCACAGCAACAGCCACAGCCAATCATATCATTCCCTAGATGGAGCCACTATCCTAAGCTGGGCACATGACCCAAACTGCCAACACACAATAGCTTGTGACACCATAGAGGTAGGTAGCCTAAACCACTGAGCTCCAACTCATACTCTACAATAAACTATACTACAACATCACTACTGGGGCTTCACTCATATATACAACACTAGATCTATCTCTTGTGAGTTGTGTTGCTCATGCACCTGATTCATAGAACCAGCTCGGACCAGGATCATGCCCCAGATCCAGTGCGCAGGATGTGTTGTGCAATTTATCTGTCTCACCTGGACGTAAACACTTGAGTGAAATACGAACAAGCCTGGGTCAATTCGCAACAAGACGTTTTTTGTTGTTTTGTTGTGTTTTTAAAAACTAGTTGGCGAAGCTGAGAACGATCAATTGAAGATTGACTCGGGTCCTCACTGTTGTTTACGTCTCCTTGTTTGTTCCCCAAAGAGCCAAGAAAACAACCAGGTTGTTGATTGCACAACAACAACCCAGCCGAGTCAAGGAAAACATCAGTTGGTGCTGTAAACCTGGAAGATCAGCAAAGCAATGTTGTGATGGCGATTGTTTCGTGGCCGTCACAGCTGTGAAAGGAAGCCTCAAGCTGCACTTTATTGTGTGTGGCCGTTTCGGTGACATTGTTGTACTCTTTGGATAATGGACATGTATTGTTGCGGCGTGAATGAACTCCACGGGTGTGTCCCGAGGATCAAGCGTTGCATTGACTATGAATTAATCATCAGCCGCGGTAGCGGTCTGATATTGGTTTGCCCCTGTATCCGCATCCGTCTGTCTTGGGCAGACAAAACCTCCATTTTACCCCTGTTCCAGTGATCACAGACTGGAATCACAGTGGGTGCAGACACCCTTAGGGGTGCTTTACACGTTGCATATAGTATCATTCTTTTCTTCTGCTCTGATGATGAAAAAATGACATATGAAATTACAATAGAAATGCTATAGATTGTCCGGGTTGTCT